>Ga0208090_1000004_pt1 | contig 104527 bp, 137 predicted proteins | sample LakMenEpi20Jul12_FD_150718 | JGI IMG/M metagenome (GOLD analysis project Ga0208090, IMG submission 150718) | Freshwater microbial communities from Lake Mendota, WI - 20JUL2012 deep hole epilimnion (SPAdes) | ecosystem: Environmental > Aquatic > Freshwater > Lake > Epilimnion/Euphotic zone ...
AACATTGACTCCCGAATACAATCGGGGATTTAGTAATTTTTAGGAGGTTAAAATGGCCGCTACAACCGAATCAGTGAGAGCTGATGTTGCGGAAGCACCGCTTTTAAACAAAAAAAATATGTTCGCAGGCGCAGCACTTTACATTGTGTTCTACGGATGGGTTCGTTGGTATGAAGGAGTTTACGGCTGGTCAGCTGGCTTAGATTCATTCGCTCCAGAATTCGAAACATACTGGATGAACTTCCTTTACATCGAAATGGTTCTTGAAATCGTAACTGCTTCTGTATTATGGGGTTACATTTGGAAAAGCCGTGATCGTAAAGTAATGTCAATTACACCACGTGAAGAATTGCGTCGTCATTTCACACATTGGGTATGGTTGGTAATGTACGGTATCGCAATTTATTACGGTGCGTCTTACTTTACAGAACAAGATGGTACATGGCATCAAACAATCGTTCGTGACACTGACTTCACTCCAAGTCATGTTATTGAATTCTATTTGAGCTACCCAATCTATATCATTACTGGTGTTGCATCTTTCTTATATGCAAAAACAAGATTGCCAACCTATCAACAAGGTTTGCCATTACAGTACATGGTATCAGTAATTGGACCTTTCATGATTCTTCCAAACGTAGGTTTGAATGAATGGGGTCACACTTTCTGGTTTATGGAAGAATTATTTGTTGCTCCTTTACACTACGGCTTCGTATTCTTCGGATGGGCCGCATTAGGTGTATTAGGTGTTGTAAATATTGAAGTTAAAGCAATTGCTAGATTATTGAAAGCTGATTTAGCTGCTTAGTCGTAATTAACTCGTAGTTTAAATGCGGTATCGGTCTAAATTTTAACCGATACCGCAACCTATATAAATATATCATTCGCCCTATTAGTATAATGGTTATTACAATTGACTTGTAATCTTTAGATTTCGGTTCGATTCCGGAATGGGGCTCCATCTATTACCGCAGAACTATATCGTAAGATAGTTTAGTATGGAAATCGAAACTCGAGAAGGTTTCCGTGGTACGGTCGGGCATTATTTTTTAAGAGTATTTAGGTGCGGACGTGGCGGAATTGGTAGACGTCCTCGATTGTGATTCGAGAGGTTGCGGGTTCAAGTCCCGCCGTTCGCCCCTAAATACTTTTTTAAATTTAAATTAATCAATAGTAAATTTATATGTCAGTGGTGTAACGGTAGCATACGGGCCTCCAAAGCCTTGAGATTAGGGTTCAAATCCTTACTGGCATGCCAAATTCGATCCGTTAGTATAATGGTAGTGCACAGGCCTGCAAAGCCTTGAGGTGTTGGTTCAAATCCGATACGGATCTCCAATTAGTAAATCATTTAAAATAATATTTCGCTAATACTTTCTCGACTGCATAATGCAAGTCAGCTTCTAAATCATCATAATTTTTAATTTCGATATCATCAACTGATTTTGGAAGATCTAGCGTTATTTTAATTTTATTATCTTTAAATTTAATATGATACATAGTACCCGGAGTTAAACATTTATGTTTTTTATCATATCCCTCACAAATTTCGTAAAATTTCATAGTAATCTCATTAATCAAATAAAATATTTATCTGGTTAAATTTAATAAAACCGTCATATAAATAACTAATTTAAAAAGAGAATTAGTTATGCTTAATTTATATCACTACTACGATAAGCCATCGGATTTAAATCAGCAAGGTTACGATCAACATCAAGCTGAGTATAATGCTAAAGTAAAAGATTTTGAGTCTGATTTATACGAATTGCAAGATTCATATGATGTAAATATCGCCCGTCATCCAAATACTAATAAATTTACAGTTAAATGGAATGGTCGACTTGAACACGGAACTATGAATATAGAAATACCCGAAAATCGACTTATAGCTCAATTTATGGATCGTGTAGGTTCGATAGAATCAACTCATGATTTAGATGAAGTAATATCTATTTTAAAACATGAATTAGATATGGCCCATGCATTCTACAACGATGAAGAAGAAAACGATGAAGAAGAAGATGAAAATTGGGATTACGATGAAGAAGATGAAAATTATCATTGATTTATTTGCGATGAGACGATATAATTAAATATCAAATAATTTTTAATCTTAGGAGTAATTTAATGACTACGCATATTAAAGCAAGCCACATTTTAGTTTCGTCTGAAGCTGAAGTATTGCAATTAATTAAAAAAATTAACGAAGGTGCTGATTTTGCTGCGTTAGCAATGACTAGTAGCAAATGCCCAAGTGGTGCGAATGGTGGTGATTTGGGTTTGTTTGGTCGCGGTCAAATGGTTAAACCATTCGAAGATGCTGCATTCGCTTTAGAAATCGGTGAAATTAGCAAACCAGTTGAAACTCAATTTGGTTGGCATGTTATTAGACGGACGGCTTAATTAAAATTATGGTTACGTATATTAAATAAATATTTTATGGATGTTTAGCTATCCGTAACCATTCTATTATTTTTGCAAGTTAGCATAAGTTTTAGTGCGTAGACTCACAAGGTCTAATATACCAGTAGGTACTTGCATCTCAAACCAAAGAGAGAAAGCCATGTTTAAAAAATTTATTTTAGGTCGTAAAAAATCATCAGATCGTCAAGTAACTGATGAAAAAAAGAAAGATTCAAATCAAATTGATTCAATGATATGGGCATCAATGCGCGCTACTGCGTTAGTCGGTGATGAATCCGATTCGCGTTATCGTAGATAATCTTGTCTTTAATTTGGATCGATATCGGGTAACGACATTAATCTAAAACAAAAAGGAAATACCCGGATTAGTTCGGGTATTTTTTTGCTCGTAAAATGTATGATAGTATTATATAATATTATTTTTATTAACAGTTGGTAATAAAAATGCTAGAGTATAATTTGACACAGTTAAATAAACCAGAATTAACCGCCTCCAATGCATTATTATATTGTCAATTTTTTCGATATAATGATCATACTGATTGGCGGTTACCGACTCAAAAAGAATTATCATTTATAATTAAAATGAATCCGCAAATAAATCCAATTATACTCGAACGTTGTTGGGATGCGGAACATTGCAGCTTGGTTATGGTAGATGATAACTCGCGATTTAAGTGGCGAACAAGACGATTATTACCGGTAAGAGAATCTAAATGAATATAACTATTAATACTACAGTTACGGTTAATTTAAATGGGAAAATAATTACTAGTACGGAATCCGTTCATCGTTTTGATTTATATACTATGGATGCGATTAAAAAGCAGATGCGATCGGCTCTGAGAAAAAGCCCGGATGATGATCATCGAGAATTATTAGATAATATTATTAAAAAATTAAATGATTAATATCGGAGGATTTATGGTTCATAATGCAAATATGAATGAAAATTTAACTCAACTAAATCGGGTTTGGTTAGTTCGAGATTTAACTGAACCAGTTATCGGTTCATTTAAACGAATATATAAAGATCCTAGAGATAATGGTCATCGATTAGAATATCGAGGTGTTAATATTTCCGAAGATCAGGTTAATCAAATTGCTAAAATTATTGCCCCATATCAAAGTAAAGTTAAACTAAGAAGCAATAAAAAATACGACCAAATTTTACAAATCCGAATTTACGAAACGGTTGAATAACTATGATTGATTTACCAAATGATTTACTATTATGTGCTTGTTTAGGTCCATTAAATAATGAACCGTATTGTCCGTGTGAGATGAGTCGGTTAGGTTTACCCTCGACTGCTAATAAATGGACTAAGGATGAATTAGATGAACTACAAAAAGCATTAGAACAAATATTTGATCCGAGTAACGAAAATCCGCTAGTTACAAATCGCGACCGTAACTAATATGTTTACTCAATCCAAAATACCGCTTCCTAAATTAAAGCTTGAATTAGCACCGATCGATAGTGCGATCAAGGTTTTAACTTACGACGAAGCATTAATCTATAGTTATTTTTATGATTATGATGGTATTATGAATTGGCGATTGCCTAGTAATGATGAATATAGTGCATTAATGTATTATTCTTTTTTTCAGGGGTGGTGGCAGGAATCAGATTATATGTTAACGCCCAAAACTAGTCATCCAGTACATTTAGTTCGAGATATATCGACATAAGTATTAAAGTATGATATAATAAGTTTTTATTAATTCAATTTATAAGAGGATTTAAAATGGAACAAGTAAATGATTTAGATATTCGTGAATGTCTCGGTGAGTTATATACTGATAAAGAATATCGTCGTGCATTTTATTTAGAATATGGTTTTAATGCCAGTGCATTTAGTGATCCGGATAAGGAGATTCGCAGAATAGCATTTATCAGAGCCGAATGGCCTGAAATTGCATATCAAGACCCGGATAGCGATATTCGATATACTGCGTATCGGATGCGGGGTGAATGGCCAGCTAGTGCATTAAATGATGTTTCTGCTACTATTAGAGCAGCCGCATATTCTAAACTTGGGTTTGATTATAATGATTATCAAGCATTAAATGACCCAGCTAATTTGATTGTAGCTAAGGCATTAGAAGCTCGAGCATGGGATGTTGATCGTAAGGTATATAAATTACAACAATCCGATATAATTCCACAATCGATTAAATTTGCTATGCATGTTCCGAATTACGGATACTTAGCAAAAAAACGCAAATGGGTTTTCGTTAAAACTTTAGCGGAGGCTAAATTACAAGAATCTATTGATGATTGGTATCCATTAATGGAGGTTTGTGAAGATTATGATACTATATTTAAGAAAAGTTCTATCTATCGATTTGAAATTCGCCCAATTTTTATTAATAAATCAATTATTGGTGTTAAAGTGCGAAGCGAAATAGATTTAACAGTTTATGATTATTCAAAATTATGATTGATGCATCATCCTTATGTTTGGGTGATGAGTTTGCTGGGGGTGTATATTTGGGTGGTGATTTTGTAGTAGCGCCCGGATATATACCTCGCATGACGTTATCTGATGGTTATATATATTGTCAGTTTATCCGTATTAATGGGTATATCGATTGGCGTATGCCGACTTGGAAAGAATTAGATTATATTAGGCGCTTCCCATTTACACAACAATATTTGCGAACTAATTCAAAGTGCAATAGAATTAATAACATTTATTTTTTATACGATCAAATCCCAAATAAATCATTAAAACTGAATGCAGGTACGTACGGTACTATTGATATGAGTGAACAACGATCTGGTTATTCAACTGCATGGGTAATCGATAATACTTCGAGTTTTATGTTAGCTATTCGATCGATTTAATCATTAAAATATCATATAATATCTTTGTTGTATAATTAACTTGATTAAATAAAGAGGAACCTATGACGAAAAATCAAGCCGCTCAATTAAAAGCTGATTGGAAACAATATAATGCTCAATATAAAGCTCAGCCTAAATTACGAATGACTTACGAAGAATATTATAATTGGGTCATGGGTACTACTAAATTAATTAAACCTAAAAAACAAACTGATATCTCTAATACATTCGGAAGACCTAGTTGGGCTAATAATGAACATATCCCGTCGGTTGTTAGTAATAGTAAAACTAATATGTCTCGTAATTCTATGGTCGAAAAAGTAGCTCGAGGTGAAATTACTGGAGATGCTGCCGATGCAGTAATGGCTAAATCTAAACGTATTGGTATTGCATTTTCGAAAGGTGGGTATCAGTATATTACGGAAGGAACTGATTTAAAAACATTAGGGAAAAAGTCGCAAGCTTTATGATGCAAAAAACTATTTTAAACATCAATAAACGTGCAATAGAGATATGCCATATCTCTTCGGAAATTAGAATTAATTGTGATAATGAATTAATGGATGGCTGGGACCAAGCTAAATTATATTGTCAATTTTTAACAATAAATGGTAATAATAATTGGCGACTACCTACAGTTCACGAACGCGATTTAATGTATCAATATTCAGTCGTGGATCGTACCTTATATTTTTATTGCCAACGGCAGCAGCTTGGCGGCGGGTGGGTAAGAGCAGTTCGAGATTACGGAGTTTAAATGAAAATTATTAGTAACTATAAAGATTATTACGATCATATAGCCTATCAATATGGGGTAGATCCATTAATTGTATATAATAGAAAACCATTTTTCGTTGATCCTACAATACAACGCGAAATGCAAAATATAATGAGACTTGCTGATATTTACCATCCGGGCCAGCGTGAAGCTTCATCATTACAAGAAAAATTTAAATGGTTAATTATCAATGCGAAATTATACTTATTGTATGCTGAGGATAAGGTTAATTTTAAATTATTTACCCAGAATGATTATTATGATTTAAAAGAATATTTCGAGACTCATTTTTATTGGCGTAGAATTGCATCATATGAACAGTATATCGGAAATGAATCACTTACCGATAAATTAATCGCAATATCAAATAAATTACAAACACCAATATTTGAGTATTCTGGTTTGTATAGTTTTGGTGAAGTATTGACTCATGGTCATGATATTGTTTATAATTACTATAAAGTACCGGTATTAGCGGACTTGGGTATTCCTAGTTATATTTCCGCTGAAAAATTATTTCAAGATATTTCATATTTTATAGGTAATGTAATGAAAGATTCACCAGATATTAAACCTCCGGTCGAAATTGAAAATAATTTACGAATCGAAGGTCATGGATTTGATTTAAAACAAAGTTTTAGGCATAGAAAATGAAATCATATTTTGGTGGTTTAAATGTTGGCTATGATATAATTATTGCTGAAAAACAATATGAAAAACTAATGACTTGGTATGAGGCTATATTATATTGCCAATTTTTAAATATTGATGGTTATAATGATTGGCGATTACCGAATAGAGGAGAATTAGAATTTATATTGCGTAAATTTTATGATATAAAACAATATGGTAATTACGAATTACGAGAATCGCATTATTGGACTGATTTTGAATATTCTAATACTTCGGCTATGACTATTCCCGCTTTTGCTTCTTCGCCGTGTAGTTTATATAAAAATTCGAATATAATAGCGGTTAGGCCTATCCGCATTAATAATGAGTAAAATTGAATTAGCACCAGAGGATACGATACATAAATGCAATACCTTTGCTGAGGCAGTAATGTACGTCGATTTTTTAATAATAGACGATAAACGCAATTGGAGATTACCGACTAGATTAGAACGAGCTCAATGGGGAATATACGGAACATCTAGAGATTCAGTCTATTGGGATTTAGATGATTATTATGATACCACGGATTTTTTAAATGTTCGATATGTAAGGGCGGTAAGAGATATAGATTGATTTTTTGTATTAAAGTATTATATAATAGTTGTTCGATTAACCGATTTAAAAAAGGTAAATAAATGAGACTTCTCGATCAAATTGATATTACAATTGATGATTCATCTTGCAATAAAGAACCGAACGCAAATCCATATCATAATTTACAACATTGTATTAATGTTTATAAATGGTGTGAGAAAATAGCAGCCCACGAAAATAAAGAATTTGCTATTGAATTGCAATGGGCCGCATTATTTCATGATTTTGACCATTCTGGCGGCCGCGTTGACGATAATATAAATTTATTATATGCAGTAACCGGTTTTAATTTATTTTATGCAAAATGGGCTAATCAACATATCAATCAATGGGATTATTATAATCCGGGACATATAGCTAAAATAGTTTCTATTATTAGATGCACCGCGTTTATTAAAGGAACTTTTCCGGTTGAGCCTATTACGTTCGAAGAAAAAGCAATTCGCGATGCGGATTTGATGTCAGTCTTTTTACCGGACGAAGAAGCAATTGAAGCATTGAATGGTTTATATAAAGAAATATCACTATCTAATAATTTAACCAGATTAGAATTTTGGGATTCTAATAAATCATTTTTTAATAAAGTAACTTGGTATACCGATTACGGTAAATTAAAATCGGCGGAATTAAATAATCGCATCGATGAATTAAGACCATTATTTTTATCGGATGCCGATATTGCATATAACAAATATATGGATAAATCATTACCGAAATGGCCTCAGTTATTAGTGGTTGGGAAATCAATAACTCAAGAGCAAGCGAAAGATATTATTTTTAGAACCGATAGTTTTTTTACTGACACGTATTGTTATGCTGGGGGTAATGATCAATCGTTTAATAAATGGTATCGAGAAACTGCTAATATTTCTACTGATGATTGGAATCTATCTGATTATTTACGCGAAAAAATTAAGTTTCTTAGTTTGCGATACTTAAGTAATAATTACGGATCTTGTTCGTTTATCTTTGGGCCGAATGGATGGTGCAATCCATCCGGTAATATTTACTATTCGCATAATATCGGTAAGTGGCCTGAGGTTTCTGAAGTTTATGATGATTGGGTTCAAATAGCAGAAGCTTTTCCATTTTTACAAATAGAAGCTACCTTGTTTGATGGTGAGGAATGCGAATCATATACGTCGCCAATATGTACTTTTATTATCGAGAATGGAACTGTTACTTTAGGGGCCCCACAAACTAATATAACGGATGAAAAATTTACAAGAGATAAACCCAAGGTAAATGCAATTGGTGGTGAAAAAGGATTACCTCGTTCGTGGTATGTTGATTATGCTAATATTATTAAATCATTGGTCGATGATTATACGGCGAAGGAATAATATATAAACTAATATCAACAAAAATGAGATTTATAATGAAGAGTATATTAGCACGCATTCCAGCTTCTCATATATCAGACATTGAATTACCGGGCTGTGTTTTAGCTACTAAATTACGACCCGGCAATCAAATTACAGTAATAGTCGATAGTTTAGACGAGCAAGGTAACGAAGATACGTATATGAGTAAAGTAACCATATCACAGCCGATAATCTCGGCTGACAGTAAAAGTATTAATTTATTCTGTAATATTAAATCAGACAAGCCAATAAACATTCCGATTGATTGTTATGTTTTGCGTTACAAATAGTTAGTTATTTTTAATGTATTAACATATAATAAAGTTTTAATATGCATTATAAGGAGTAAGTATGGCAAATGTAAGCAAAGCGAAAAGACGCGCTAATCCAGCGTTAACGAAAAATGGCAAACAGAGAATTAAGATCTTAAATTTAACGCAATTAGAAGCATTATTTGAAAAAACTAGCAGACTTAGAGATAAAAATAAAATCCGCAGTCGTATTTTAGTTTTAAAAAGTCGTTAGATTAAACCGGACACGGACGTCCAAATGAGTATTGAAATATCGCCCGATTTTACGAGGGTTAGATGTAAAACTTATCATGAAGCATTAACGTATGTAATTTTTTTAGATATAGATGGTAAACGAGATTGGCGATTACCGACTCCGGTAGAACGTAAAGTGTACGATCTTCCATATTGTTGGGATACTCATGATTCGACATTTAATGATCAGGGATATGCATGGGATGTTAGGGCAGTTCGAAATTTGTAGTTTTTAAATATCGATTTTAAAGAGGTAATATGAGCAGAATAGAATGCGATCTTAGAACGACAACCGTTCATACTATAGTTAGATCTATTATCGGTAAAAGTAAATGTAATACAAAAGTTGATTCTTTGGGTAAACGATTAACTTATAAAGGTATTGATATTACCGATAATCAAGTAAACCAATTAAAAAATAGTCTAGTAAAACAATATTGTGATATTAAAGTGTATAATTCATTATACAATAAACGAGTATTAACAATTCATGTTTTATTTAGAGCGAATGATCAAATTATCGAATACACAAACTAGGAGCTTTTATGAATATTAAACCATTATTTGACTATATTGCTATTAAACGTGATCCGGAAGAAAAAGAAACTGAATCCGGAATTATTTTACCAGGCAAATCAGCTGAAAAACCAGGAGTCGGTGAAGTTATAGCAGCAGGTATCGGTAAATTTATGCCCGATGAAACTTGGCGTCCTTTAAAAACTCAAGTCGGAAATCGAGTTTTATTTGGTCGATATGCTGGTCAAGAAGTAACTGTTAATAAAGAAGAAATTATTTTAATTAAAGAAGAAGATATCTTAGCTATATTAGAGTAATGAAAAAATATTTAGAATACCAAGGTGGATTATATATCGGCGGTAATATTATTATATCGCCGACTGATTATGCGACTGAATTAAATTGGGATCAGTCGATAATTTATTGCGATAAATTAATAATTAATGGATTTAAAAACTGGCGATTACCAACTAGGAAAGAGTTATTGTTTATTGAATCTAATTTAATGAATATTCGATACGAAAAATATAAATTTTATTTACCTTATTATTGGACGTCGACCGAAGAAAGTATGTATTATGCTTGGGTTGAAAGTTTAAAAGGTTTTAGTCAAAGTTGCGGTAAACATTATATTCACGGTGTTAGACCGGTTAAAACAATAGATTGATTTTATAGTATTAATGTATTATAATAATATTTTTTAATTGGAGGTGCTATGTTATTTTATGATTTTCGATCTCAAGTTCAATTTCCGAAAACTATTGTTCCGCAATATGGATGGTGGGGTTATAGGCGCGGTGAATCTAAACTATGCAATAGTCATTTTGAAGCAGTTAATTTTTCAGATGCTGGTGTAGAGCGAGTTTTTATAAACGAAGTCGAATACAATGAATTTTATAAACAGCATACTGATTGTTTAGCCCAGACTTTTAAATTATGGTTTAATTGGCTGCGAACCGAGTATGATTACTTGTCTGATAATCAATGGCAATTATGTTATAATTTAGCTAGTAAAGACTGTGATGAATATGATTTAATTGCTGAAAAATTAGAAGATATTGTTCAATTTGCTATTTCGTTTTCTGCAGAAAAATAAATACTTGGTTAACGAACCATAGAGGATAATTATGAGCGGTAAAGATCAAATTAAAGAAATTAGTTCTATTGTAAGTTATGTTGGTGGGAAGCAACTTAAAAAATTTAATAATGAACGGACTAGTTCTGGTAGTTTATTAATTTATTCAGATGTTAAAGTAACTGATCAACAATTACAAGAAATTAATGAAAAAATTGCTCCGTTTAGAGGGCGTGCTATTATTAACGGTAGTAATTTAGAAATTCGGGTTTATTATTTTTCCGAATAAAATATTTTAATATTAGCAGATTATATAATCTGCTAATATAATTTGTTAGTAAATTAACTTATTATAGTAAAAGGTTAACATGAATGAAATCGAAATAGCTCCATTTTTTAATAAAATGCTTAATTGGAGTGATGCTTTTTTATACGTTCAGTTTTTAGATTATAATGATCATAAAGATTGGCGGTTTCCTACTAATTTTGAACTACAGAAATTACCCAGACCCATTAGAGTGATGATCAAAAATGAAGTTCAAGGAATACAATGGTATGATTTATGCTGGGCTAGTGATGATGTGGGTAAAAATAAGCGGCGAGAAAAAGATGAATTATTTGTAATAGCAGTCCGGGATGTAATTGAAAGCATTGAGAATAAATAATATATAGTTTAATTTTTTATTATTAATAGGAATTCTTATGGCAACTACGGTAACCGGATATAGATATACTGCGGTAGCAGCAAATACATTGCACACAATTACACATGGTTTAGGAACATTAACTAGCCCAGTTGTTGCAGTATGGTGTGATTCTGCGGATAACGTAAATTACAAACAAGATATTACTGCATCATCGCGCATTAAAATTGCATCGGCAACTACAATTACAGTAGAAACAACAGTTCCAGTTAAAATTATAGCTACTGTTGCTCAAATAGCAATATCTTAATATTTTATATTAAATAGCCCATTAGTTATAACTAATGGGCTATTTTTATGCCTACCGGATTGATCAAAGTATTAAAGTATGATATAATATATTTGTTGTCGGATATTAACTTCAATTTAATAAAGGAGATTATTATGGAAAAGGGCGAAAAATTACCAAGTTATACTTCCAATGAAATTAAAGCCGGTTCTTGGGGTATTATAATCGGTTTGTTTTTGGGAACTATTATTACCGGCTTTAGTTATTACGTACATGTTGATGCCAATTACTTATTGATTCATAAATCAAATGTTGGGTTTTTTGCATTTAAGAACGGTAAAGCATATAAACTAATTGAATTAGAAAATCGTTAATTTAAACTAACCTATCTGGAGATTAATATGACTACTAACCAAAACACAACAACCATTATCCGTAACTTAGTAACTGAATTATTTGGTGATCATGCATTACCAGATAACCGAAAATCTGATCAGGGTCGTAAATTAAGATTTAGTGATATTAATCCTGGTTTATATGAATGCGAATTATTAGAACGAGTTTTAGTCGATCGTGAAATTTTTGTAAATATCAGATCATTTAAAAATCAATTAATGATTGAAACGATTGCTATCGGTTAATGTCTACTTTTTGATTGATCTACCTTATTAGATCAGTTATAATATGTTTTTGTTGTATCATTTAACTAATTTAAAAAAGGTGAATATATGTCTGAACAAGTCCAAGAATTATCTGTTGATGAATTATATGGTGATAAGTCGGTTCGTTGGTATCAAATTGCAGCTCGAAATCAATCTATCCAAGCTATTAATGATGGTAAAAAAAGAATCTTAGTTGTATTACCGACTGGAACTGGGAAAACATTAACTATTGCTTGTACTTTAGGATGCCCAGAATTAGCTGAAATATTAGGAGTAACTGATCGTAAATTAAGAGTAATGTTTATTGCTCATACTCATCGATTATTAACTCAGGCTGAAAAAACATTTATCGGTGATAGTAATGTAGAATTAATTTTACAATCAATGATGTCGGATATTCCACAATCGGTTATAGATGAAGGTTGGGATATTACGGTCTTAGATGAGGCCCATCATGAAGCATGTAGTTCAATGCAGTATCAATTGGATACGTTGGTAGGTGAGATTCCATTAATTGGTTTAACTGCGACTCCTGATCGAGCTGATGGTATGATTATTAAATTCGAAGAAATCATTAATCCTATTAGCCGCGAAGAAGCAGTTAATCAAGGGTTTTTAGCTGATACTCATCTACATACTATAGTTGATGGTTCGGAACGGTCTAAGGCCGAAATTATTATTGATATATTCGATAATTATGCGGATCAGATGAATGGTACTTTGATCTTTGCTAAAACTAAAAAAGAAGTAACCAGAATTAATGATCATATCTTATCTAAAGGATATTCGTCAGTCGCATTATTAGATCAAAATAAACAGGAAGTTGAAGATATTTTAGAACAATTTAGTGAAGGAACCGTTAAATTTATAGTTAGTTGTAAAAAATTAAGCGAAGGTATTGACGTTAAAAATTGTCATACTGTCGTTATCGGTCTTAATGTCGGTAGTTATAGCTTTTTAAATCAATTGATTGGCCGCGCCGCGAGACCAGATTGCCCGTGCCATATCTATGAAATTGTAAATCCATTATCGAAAGATAATCTAGATACTACTTGCGTAGTTGGAACTCCATCTTCTCATAAAATTATTTACTATGCAAAACATCAATGGAATGAAGAACTTTTTGATTACACCCATTTCTAATTAAAACAACAACTTAAGTTAAGTTAAAATCAAGCTAACACAATAATATAATATATAGGCTTGGATTTGGCTTGACTTTCTCCTTTATATTTGATAAAATAAATTGTTGTTTAAATTAAACCAAATTACATGAGGCCATTATGATTACTTTCGAACCATCTAAAATTAAAATTAAACGTATTAAAGTAAAATCTTTAAATTCTATGTCTGGTGCATTACAGATTATCGATGAAACCGTAACTGATCGCGAAAAGACATATAAAATGGATTGCCCTAAAGCGATAACTGGTTTTTATAAAAAAGTACATGGTGTTACGAATTATACTATCCCACAAGAATGTGCGATTATGTTATACGACGGTAATATTATAGCATTAGAACGAGCTCCAGTTAATTCAAGATTTACTATTGGTTTATTTGATGAGTCTATTGAATGGATTCCGCAAATGCAATCAGTGTTCGATAAAATCTTATCTATGTTAAAACCGGAATATAGATGGTTTTTTGACGGTAGTTACATTTATTCATTCTATGACGGTATTGATTTAGCGGTAGTGGGCGGAAAGCATCTATCCGAAAACGGAAATTTTAGAGCAGTAATAGCTCATTCTATTTTCGTAAATTATATCGGCTTTGCTGATGATGTTTATATCGAAGATCGTAACTGTTTGGCTTATATCGCTAATAATGGAGCATATTCAGTCTCTACGCCGGTTTGGAAAACATTAGATGGAATAGGCAATAATAAATTAAAAGCCGCTGATAGCCAGGAATATATCGGTTTATCTACTCAATTTGATAAAGTTGATAATAATCTGATGGTTAATTTACAATTTGCTATTTATGCGGGTACTATATTAACTAGACAGTTTGGATATCAATCAATTGAACCATTACAATTACCGAAATTAATGGTTCAATTAAGAACGGTTAACTTACCGCAGATTCCAACTGAAGTAAAGCAGACGTTTGATATCGGTTTAACTTTTACTCAGGCGATGGCTTGGTTATTGGGGCTTAATAAAAAAGTAGCTACTTATGATGAAATGATGACTATGAAAAAATTATTTAGATATTTAAGTACGAATGGAATTTTCGGTAAAAAAGATATTCATAATATCGTAAAAGATGAACATATTGATTTGCCATTATTAGATTTATCTTCGTTATCAACCGCAGTTTAATTAATCTTTAAAATATAAGGTAAAATAAATGAGACAATTAGTAACTATTAAACCAATCACAGAATTACTTCCGATTGAAAATGCTGATGCAATTGAATGCGCGATTATAGATGGTGGTTGGCCGGTCGTCGTAAAAAAAGGAGAATTTCAAGTCGGAGATAAAGGTGTTTATTTTGAGATCGATAGTTTTTTACCATTAACTGATGAACGGTACGCTTTTTTAGCAAGCAAAGCGATTCGATGGGAAGGTAAAGATGGTATGAGAATTAGAACTATTAAATTACGAGGGCAAATTTCTCAAGGTTTAATCTTACCATTATCATTATATCCGGAATTAATCGATGTAACGCCAGAAACTGATATAGCTGAACTATTAGGTATTGAAAAATGGGAACGTCCTATCAACGGGCAATTAGCCGGTAACGCTAAAGGTAATTTTCCATCATTTATTCACAAAACCGATCAAGAGCGTTGTCAAAATTTAGTTCGTGATATTTTCGAAAAACGTATCAATGAATCCTATGAGATTACTATTAAATTAGATGGTAGTTCATTTACCGGATATTATTTCAATGGCGAGTTGGGTGTTTGTTCTAGAAATTTAGAATTAAAGATTGACGAAGATAATAAAGATAATTCATTTGTCCGTATGTTCTCAAATAGTAAATTAGATCAAGTTTTACTAAGTTACGGCAAAAATATTGCGGTTCAAGGTGAATTAATGGGTCCGAACATCCAAGGTAATCGCGAAAAATTCGAAACAACTCAACTATTTGTGTTTGATATCTTTTTAATCGACGAAAAACGGTATGCTAAACCAGATGAACGCAAATCAATTTATAACGATTTGGTTGAGCTTGGGTTTACTGGAAATCATGTTCCTATTATTAGTGAAAAATCACAAGTTTCTGCAACTAATTTAGTAGATTTATTAGCATTCGCCGAAGGCCCATCTATTAATCATAAGATTAGAGAAGGTTTAGTATATAAGAGTCATGATAGCGACTTTACTTTTAAAACTATTTCCAATACTTTTTTATTAAAAGAAGATTAATGGACAAAAAGCTTGACCGTAGTATGAAAGTATGATATAATTTCTTTGTAGTAACAAATAACCAATTTAAATTTATATAACAACGTATCGGAGTTAATTATTATGAACCAACAAAATTATTCATTATACCGCAATGCAGATGTAAAATTATCTAACGTTTTTGATGAAGCTGGTAACGTACAAGCTCATATCGTAATCAATGGAGCTCATGAGCATTTATTCGATTCAACTTCACGCATTTCAAAAGCTTTAAATAGTCCGCATATTGAGTTAGCTACTAGTCAATTGCAAGCGAGATTAACTGGCGGTAATTATTTTTTCGTAGAAGATCAATTAATTGATTTTCGAGATAATGGATATAACGGCTTTGTTCATGATGATAATGCCATTGATAATTTAATGGCTCATATTGGAGTTAGTACAAACGAACGTAATATCAGATCTGGATTGCGGTTAAATACTGTTCCATCGGATTATATGTTAATGAAAAAATGGAGTGCTCAAGATTTTGACGTTCCTGGTTATCAACAAGGTGGAGATTTTACTTCGAATATGATTTTTAATTGGAATCCGTTTACTTCATTTATTAAAGGATCATTTGAGTTAGTGCGTCAGATTTGTACTAATGGAATGGTAGGTAGTACGGAATTAATTAATAGTCGTATTCCATTAGTTAATCGTTGGGAAGAACATTTACAAATTGCAAATATTCAAATGCAAAATAAAGTAAGTAGTTTAGTCCGCGATCGATTGAGTATTATGGGTCGTGAAAGAGCAATGGTATCTGATCTACAGTTAGTAACTAAACATGCGGCAGCTAGAAGAGCAATATCTAATAGTGCAGCCGAAGTTCGTAGATTAGATGCTATTATGAAAATTAGTGATCCAATTATTCATCTGCGTGATTATTATCAAGATAATGTTTTCCAAGATAAAAATATCGCCGCTCAAGTAAAAGGTCATTTAACTCAATTTGATTGTTATAATTTAGCAACGGAATTAAGTACTCATACTGCAGAGACGGAAGAAAGTACATCCGGAGCATTACAACGATTAGCTAACGGCTTATTATTTCCAGCTAATAATAATAAATCGCATAATTTAAATACTGCACCATTATTAAGTGCATTTAGTAATCCAGATCAAGCATTCTTCGGTATCTAATTTTTAATATAGAGTGGGGTTAGACCCCACTCTTTTAATTTATTTTGGAGGCTATATGAGTGATTGTTTTGATTTTGATGACGATTTATATGAATTATATTATGCGGATGAGTATGATGATTTCGAACCATCCCGTAGATTAGATCCATTATATTATCACGATTGGTATGAATTAGTTGCGTTTCATAAAGAGTTTGAAAAAGCGATTTTAATTACATTGCGTATTGATTATAAAATACGACCGGTTTTAGTCCCCAAAAGTATTATTCGTAAAATGGAAACGATTAATGATTATCTAACTAACGAAACCCAAATTCGATATTTAATTCATACTAAAACATTGCAAAATAAATTACCACTGATCGATATATTTTATACGAAAAATAATGTATTATATAAATTTGTAAATTTAACAGATGGTAATGCATTGGTAACTACTGATTATAATGCAACTCAAATTCCATTCGATGAATTAATTTATTCACATTGGAGTAAAAGATAATGGAAGTTCAAAAACCGGCAGAAGGTATTTCAAGAGGAACTGATTTTGATAATGCTACTAATTATATAATCAATTGTGCTTGTAGCTCCCCAGAACATCAAGTTCATGCTTGGATTGAATTAGATACTGAAACTGAATTTAAAGATATAACGCTTAGTTTTTACGTTGAATCTACTTCTAATTTTTGGTCTAGTTCATATAATCGTTTTAAAATTATTTGGGAAGTTTTAACTACCGGTTATCATAAAGAACAAGCGCATTTAATATTAAATGAACAATCAGCCGTAAATTTAGCGCATACTATTTTAGATGATGTTAAAAAATTTAATAAAATTAAAGGTAATTAAATGAAAACTGGTGTTTTTATAGGTAGATGCCAACCATTGCATGCCGGCCATATTGCAGTTATTAGTAAAATGATCGAAGAAACTGATAATCATGTAATTTTATTAGGCTCAGCTAATCAATCGAGAAATCTACGCAACCCTTATACATATCAAGAACGTCGAGATATGATATTAAAAGAGTTTCCCGATGTAACGATTTTCCCATTAAATGATTATCTATATGACGACGATTTATGGAAAGTCGAAGTAAATGAAATATTATGCAAATTTAATGACGTTCGAATTTACGGTCATACTAAACCAGATAATCATTACCTAAAATGGTTCCCGACTTATAGATATGTAGAAGTTTATACTGATATTGATACTACCGCGACAGATATACGTAATAATTTATTAGAGTGCGGATTATTGCATCCTAGCGTCCAAGAAGAATACAATTTCTTCAATAAAGAAAAAGAATTATTTGCTAGTTATCCATTTCCTGAAACCTTACAGTTTAATTGTGCAGATGCTTTAATTTATAATGACGGTAAAATTTTATTAATTAAACGCAAATTTGCACCAGGGAAAGATACTTGGGCATTACCTGGCGGATTTAAAAATCACGATGAAACTTTCTTTGATTGTGCGAAACGCGAATTATTCGAAGAAGCCGGAATTCAAATAAAAGAAAAAGATCAGCGCGAATCGATTGATTATACGATATTTAATAATATATTTGATTCACCAAAACGCAAATTTGGTGGTTTAATGCGGGTAACTAATTGCTTTTTATTTCAAGTATTAGTTCCTGAAATATACGAACCTAAAATTAAAGCTGCCGACGACGCAAGCGAAGTTCAGTGGTTCGATATATCATATGCAATCAATAATTTAAATTTATTTCATGATCATAGAGATATAATTATGGCTATGACTGCTGAATTTTTAAAACCAGCTTATTTAAATGATCGATATAAATGAATACGATATTGATAAAAGAACTTTTATATCAAGACTATTTTTTAGATATTGCATCCGACGCATTTATTAAATTACAAAATCAAGAAGAAGCTGCAATATATTGTCAATTCTTAAATTACGGTGGTTATACTGATTGGCGATTACCTAAGGCAATGGAAATAGCGGAAATCAATAGCTTTTTAACTAGATACGGAATGGGGAATGTTGGTTATTGGATTGAATCTTCTTTATATAATAGCATATCCGAATCATATGTAATACCAGTTAGAAACGTAGTGCAAGAGATGAAACAACGGGAGAAAAACGATGACTCAATTAGTACAGAATATTATCTTAGACGCAGATAGTTATAAACCTAGCCATTTTAATATGTATCCGAGCGGAACTACAGCTCAATATGCATATGGTGAAGCAAGAAAACCTAATAAAACTATTATACCATTTGGTTTTCAAATGAGTATTAAAAAACATCTATTAAATCCTATCACTCAGGATAATATAGATGAAGCTGAAGAATTATTAGCAGCCCACGGATTACCTTTTAATAGAAGTGGTTGGGAAAAGATATTAAATGAATATGGTGGTTTATTACCGATTACTATTAAGTGCGTACCCGAAGGTTCTATAACTCAATCGAGAACTCCATTATATTCAATCGAAAGTAATGATCCGGAATTATATTGGTTACCTTCATATATCGAGTCTATGTGGCAGCGTAGTGTCTGGTATCCGACTACCATTGCTTCTAATGATTATATTAACTATTCTAGATTAAAAAAAGAATATAGCCGATCATCAGATAATATGCATAATTTAAATTATGCATTGCATGATTTTGGAGCTCGGGGCGTCTCTTCTCAAGAAACGTCAGAAATTGGTGGTTTGGCTCATTTATTATATTTTAGAGGTACTGATAATTTAGTTGCGTTAAGAGCTGCAAGAAAATATTATAATGAACCAATGGCTGGGCATTCAATTCGAGCAACAGAACATAGTATTCAATGCGCTTACGGTAAACATAATCAGATTGATTATATCGGCAATATATTAAATAGCTGCAAAAACGAAGAAGTTATATCAATAGTTTTAGATGGTTATGATATTTACCGAGATACGGAAGCATTATGTATCCATTTTAAAAATTTAATTTTAGAAAAGAATTTGCATGTAGTTATCCGCCCGGATAGCGGAGATCCTTACGATATTATTCCTAAATTAATTAGAGTAATCGATTATCATTTTGGCCATACTTCAAATAGTAAAGGTTATAATGTTTTAAATAATATAAGTTTAATTCAAGGTGATGGAATTGACTCTGATGCGATTGAAGGTTTAAGTGCTAGAATAAGTACCCTTGGTTTTGCAGCTGAAACTTTAGTTTACGGTTCAGGTGGCGGCTTATTACAAAAAGTTAATCGAGATACGTATAGCTTCGCCCAAAAAACATCAGCAATGGAAATTAATGGTGCGTGGATCGATACAGTTAAAGACCCAATTACTGATTCTGGTAAAAAATCAAAAGGTGGTCGATTTGACGACGCTAATTTAGTAACTTATTATGAAAATGGTAAATTATTAATAGATGAATCATTAGATATAATTCGAGCCAGAGCTATTACTGGAATTTAAAAAACAACCACTAAATTTTAATCAACTGAGAAATAATATGAAATTAGTAAATCAAATTGAGTCTGCCTTAGAATTTGCATATTTAGCTAAAATGTATGCAGAGCAAAGTGACGAATTGAAAGCAAAAAGTCTTGATTACGAGAAACGAAGTAAACAAATATTATCGGAAATTAAATTAGATCAATCCGAAACAGAATCTAGTACTATAAAGGAGAGTATACCAGTATTTGATATTAAATATCCAAAAGTTCGAGAAGTCTCGGCAACGGATAAAACAGGGACTGCAAATACGGCATTAGAATATGCATTAAATCCATTTGGTACTCCTCATGTATGAAGTAAAATGTCCTGAAATATATAAAGCAGATGATAGGCCATCTATATTTTTAGCTGGCGGTATATCTAATTGTTCTGACTGGCAAGATTATGCAGTGCAACGATTGTCTAATTTAGATATTCAGCTCATAAACCCCCGTAGATCAGATTTTGATATAACTGATATCAATATGACAGTTAATCAAATTATGTGGGAATATAATCATTTAATTGAAGCTAATGCTATCTTATTCTATTTTACTGAAGAAACCGTATGCCCAATTACATTATATGAATTAGGCGTCCATGCTAAACCAACATATAAAAAAATATTTGTAGCATGCCATCCAAATTACGTAAGAAAAATAGATGTAATTACTCAGTTAGGATTGATTAATCCAAGTGTATTAGTTTATAATAGCTTAGATGATATGTTAGATAGCATTAATCGATTTTATAATGAATAGAGATAATAAATTATGCACGATATAACACAATATTTTAATGGTACCATTATTATTACCGACCCATCGTATATTTTAAATCCGAATAATCCGGGTGATTGGGATAAATGCGCGAGAGGTAATAAAATGGAATTGCTAGGTTTGGATACCTACGCAACTATGTTTAACGTCCAACCTAATATGTCCTGGACTATTATTCAACCAACCGGAAATGAAAAGAACCCATTTAAACCAATCGGTAAATTTCACGTAAATACCGGAACTGCCTCGGCTTTTTTATTAAGTGACGTTTTACAGTATAATCCGGATTATAATTATATAGAGAATAAAGATCAGCATTTAGCTGCGGTTATCGAATATTTTAATGGTAATATTAAAATCATGTATAAACATGAAATTGGTCCAGAAGTTGCGACTATAGTAGGCGCCAATGCGACGAACGATGATTTATTATTTTATTCAGTTCCGGATAAATCTACGTACGTCGAATCATAATAACCGTACTTAAAATATATCCCGACATATTTTTAAAATATGTCGGGATTTTATTAATAAAATCAATCGATTATAGTATAAATATAAATTTATTGTATTATAGAGGTTTTGTTAAATGGTAAATCCGCCATTAAATTTATATAATTATCATACAAACCCTGAAGTGTTGTTTATTCCATCTAAGATTAAACATATAATCGCTGAATATGGTGGGTTAATGATATCTAATGTTCAAATAAACGAACATAATGTAAATGCTGATATTATTGTAGCTCCATTTTCAGTTAATAAAGTTAATATGTCTTGGGATGAAGCTAATGATTATTGTAATCGATTAGTTTACGGTGGATATAATGATTGGTATTTACCATCTATGTATGAATTAATTAGTATTTCAGAAAATATTATCACTAATATAATTGCTCAAATGCATGGCTCCTATTGGACTTCTACAAAAACTAATAATCGATATGATGTAGTTACATTCGATAAGCGAAACCAATATCTATCGCAATATAATAACGTTCGACCAATAAGACGAATAACCTAGTAATATTAAAATTTCAATGGAAACATAATAATGACAGAGGAAATAGAGAAGCAAGAACAAAATACAACTTACCCAATTCATTATCATGGGTATATACATATGTTCGATCCGAATGCCGCTAAAAAAATAGAATCGAATAAAACATTATTAAATCAATTAGAAAAACAGTACGGTGAAATGGTTGATGAATTAGGTATCGGCTAATAATGTAGTAATAATTTAACAATAGGAATTAAAAATGTCAGAAATTAATGAATTGATTAATGAATTTGCGGAATTACATAATAAAATAAAACCACTTCAAATAAGATACGAAGAGTTAAAAAAACAATTAGCTAAAGAAGCTGGCAATAATGAGTCATTATCACAAATAGAATTAAGTAGCGAATTATTTACAATAATTTATTCGAAACCAACAATGACAAATACATGCTCATTATCAGTATACGACTTTATCGCCGAAACCGGATCGTATGAATCATTAACTATTTCGACCACTGCAGCAAAAGCGAATTTACCTAAAGAAAAATTCGATGAATTATTTACAGCAACCCCATCAAAATCTAGAAAGTTATTAGAAGTTTTAATGATTTAATTACTATTAACTTAAATGGGGTTATTATAATAATTAACCCCATTTTTATGGTTATTATCTGATTAAAAATAACTTGACTGTAGTATAGTATTACATTATAATATATTTGTTGTTTGTATTAACTAATAATATTTAAAGGAAAAAATTATGCAACCTATTTATAATAGACGTCAACAAACTATCGGTTATTTTAATGATATTCATGGTGGAGCCGAAGTTGCTATTACTGATCGTAATCAACGAACTTTAGCTTTTTATGATAAGCAGCGTAATAAGACATATGATCGGGAACGTAGATTTATTGGCGAAGGTAATCAATTAATGCGTTTTGTAATGGCTGAGTTTTTATCGTAATTAAATAATTAGAAAAGCCGACTGATGTCGGCTTTTCTTATATCGCACTATATATAACCGCATAATAAACTGCAGTAAATAATAAATCAGAACCACCAGTTGCTTGTAAATCCATAGTTAAATAATCAGCGGGGGTTAATCGTATATTATTACTCATAATTATCGATTTATGAGTATTTGGATGGATATAAACTGACTCTAATAAAGTATTTCCGTTTTTATATAGATTAATACGAGTTCCTAAATTAGACGGAACTCCAATAGTAGCCCAAATATCGGTTAATAAAATATCTTCTTCCGGATAATATCTAGCAGCGCCAGTTAAATCTTCTAATTCACCAACAAATGATGATTTAATCAATTTTTTATTATTATAATCTACAGTCCATGGATTCGCTGGTTGAACCGAATCACCCATATGATCCCATTTTAAACCAGTAAATTTATATAAACCAGTAATACCGTCAGTTTGATAATAGTAGTCGCCTAAAACTGGGTTGCTGGGCTTATTTGCATTAGTATATGATACTGCTGGTATTTGTATTACATGATCATTAATTGTAATATTAGGTAATCGCATAAAAATCTCTTAATTGAGTGTTAAATATTTAGCTGTCAATTTATTATCAACGTTATTATTATAAGTTAATAATGCCGAGGTATCAGTAACTGCACATACATTAACTGAAGAATTGGAACCGGTTTCGACTATACGTTCAGATGCGTCACGAATAGTAATACTATTATCATCTATGATTAAATTAAACACTGATATATAATCACCATCATTTAGAATAGCACACGAAACAATATCATTAGCGAATGCACTGACTGAAACTCTGCGTGCAATCGCTCCAGTTAAAGTTAATTTTGGTCCGACTGTTACTATATTAGCGACGCCATGAGATATATTCGCTTGATAGGTCGTATTTTTTAATATAGTTAAAACTACGAAATGGTCTTGATTTATATACGTACATAATGCATGACCAGTAGCTAACGTAGTTAAAGTAACATTAATGGCAGGTTCGGGCGCTATATCATAACAAACACTTAATGTTGCACCGAAAGTAACTCTATTTAATGCAAAAGCCCCAATTCTAAATAAACCATTGATTGAAAAAACAGCCATCATTTGACTAATACTAACCGGCGCTAAATCAACGCAATTTAAATCGTTTCGTAAATCCATTTGACCCCATAATACTATAGGGAAAACTGCCGTATCTACCATTAACGTAGAAGACATTTTATCTGCAGTTCGATATAAAATTACTGAATTATAAGCATCAATATTCGCTAATCGATCAATAGTAACTAATTGATCTACGTATATGGTCGTCGGTGCAGATAGAACTGATCTAGCAACATCATAAAAACAAACCGAGATATAATTAATAGCACCAATATAAGTAATCAACACTATAGTACTAGTTACTGAAACTACGTCGAATATCGGATCAACAACCGAGTCAATAATAGACGGCGGATCAAGAGTTGCAATATTATTAACTATAATTATGCGTTGACCAATTAGATTATTAATACCATCTAAGTAAACTAAATATAATTCCGTTGGTGATAAGTAAACTACTTTAATATTATTTGATGATATATTTAAATTAGTATCTTGATACCATCTAAAATTAATTGACGTCGCAGTTCCTAATAAAGGAACCCAAATACCAGCTGAAGTTGCATTATCAACTAATAATAAATTAGTTGTAGTTCTTGGTTTAATCTCAGCTACTATAATTCCAGTAAAATCACGAACTGTTAAAGTATATGACCCTCTATTTTCGATAATATGAGTCATATTACCTAATAGATAAGTTGCCGCATCACGTAAGGTAACGGATAGATTATCTATTCTAGGTAAGTATATGTGAGTTTTATAAGCAGTATCAATAATAACATCGGCAAATATCGTATCCATATGATAATTGCTTAATTTATAACTAAATGGCATAATCGCATCGGGAATTAAACCATCTTGATCTAAACCAGCATAACCATACGGTTGGTTTTTATTAGATAATATTTCAGTCCCAGCAGTTAATTCACCAACTTCCCATCCAGTATGATCATTAAATGAATTTAAATATAAACTAATAAATCTACCAGGTTCAACAGTATAAACTAATTCGCCGGTATATGATATAATATCAACACCTTTATCTACTAATCGAATACCCGCATTTTTAAATACAAATAACATCCCGCCCATTGATAATGTGCGAGCTCTAGGTAAAACGAACTTCCAATTATCGGAACCATTTTGAGTACTAGTTTTAAATAAATGAAATTGATCGGAATCTTTATCTAAAATAATATCTACGGCTAAAGGAATTGATATAAGGGATTGGCATATATAATTACCTTCAGTAGTTAACAAATCCCAATTTGGTAAATGGGACGCTGGATCTGCAGTTAATATGTAAGATCGTTTAAGTTCGCGAACGAAAACAATATCTTTTGGTTTGGCTAATAATGCAGGCGAATTCGGTAAAATAATATGCGATTTATCAGCACCCGGAGTTTCGATTATGTAAACATGCGATGCAATTAAATCATCATCTAAAACATAACGAACTCCATCCCATCTATATGAGCAAGTTGAATTATCAATTAAATATTTTGCAGTCGGGTCAAAATTTGGATCAGACTGTAGTGGTAAGCCAGAAACATCAGGTATTGAAAAAACTTTATTTTTTACATCAATTGCGATACCGGATCTATTAATTTTTGTATATTCGTAAAAATTAGAAACATACGAACTATTATAGAATGGTGCATCTTTTAATGTTAAAGTATTGGTTCCGCCCGGCGATGTAACATCGCCGATAAATGTCGGTAATTGGATAGTCAATAATCTAGCATTTGAATCTAACTCAGCAAATCGGTGATATGTAGCCTGACCAATTACTTCCCAGCAATCAGCGGAATCAATAGTCGTATTAACTAATAAAATATTAACTGATTGCGTCGGATATAATGGATATAAAATAGACCCATCGCTAGATTTAATATTGATTAATCTATCAGTTACCGGCTTTGTTTTAGCACCGGTATTTCGAATTACGAATCGAACCCCAACACTACTCATAGTAGTAGCATCAGGTAAAAACACATCAATATTTGGAGTTAATGTTTTTAATGATTGAATTGGAGCTGAAGTATTGGTTAATATTAAATCGGCAGTGATATAATCATTATCAAATACACCATTAAGATAATTGATATTTGGTATTCTAGCCGGATCAAAAACTCCGGTTTCTATATCACTAGCATCTAAATGAACGTCACCAACTTTGTTGCCGTTTATAGATAAAACACCCGATGCTAATTCGACCCAGACGCTAGGATTTTTAGATTGTAAAATATAAACTTTTTTGATAATATCTAAAATAACGATATCACCAATTTGATACGTTACGTTATTAACCGATGCATAATTATCGATTGCATCTAAATAATTAGTTCGAGTTACATTAACATAAACATGATTATCTAAAAAAGTATCTGGAATACTATAAGTTTTATTAACCGCTTCTGGTGGTAATTGCGATAACGTTAAGAAATTATTTACATCTAATGTAGCAAAACCTGGTATTTTTAATCTCGGTGGTGTAGCACCTACTACTAATTCCGATTTGCCTTTTAAATCAAGAATATCTCTTTTAATAGTATCCGTTACATACATTTTAACGGCACGCTGCGTCGGATATAATTTATCGCTAGGTACTAAACTAATCGGATCTACTAAATTAATATTAGGTGATTTATTTTCTATAAATTCATGATCTTTGGATGATTGAATAATAAAAGTCCAATCATCGTCAGTATTACCATGTAAGTAGAAACTAACATCAGTTACCGCATCGACGTATGATAATAACGTATCATTGTGTGAATAAACTGCGTATCTATTATTCGGATCCGTATTTTTAAATACGAAGATTGGTCCACCTAACGGTAACGTTTTGGCTGCAGGTAAGGTAAATCGCTTATCCCAATCAGTTCTAATAACTAATTGTAATTTTGGTGATGTATTAATTAATCGAATATCAGAGACTAATAAATTATGGACCATCGCACCATTAATATTATTTAATATCTGAGGTAATTCGACCCAATCAGTTAATGGATTATTCGCAGATACAGTTTTTCTAATATACGATAAACCTAATCCGGTAAATAATACAATTGCACCACGAACTGAATTTAATATATTCGGATAATTATTAAGTGCATATAAAACGTTTGTAATATCAATCGGTTCTACTTTAGTTCCGACCGTAACCGAAATATCAGGAACTTCAAAAACTGCAATTCCTAATAATGCATCAATTTCCGATTTTGTATATAACTCTAACTTTGTACCGTCAGTTACTAAACCTTTATCATTAACCGTTAATAAATTATATTGTCCGGCAATTGATATTAATGGATCAGTATCAGTAGGATTAACGGGCGTAAATGGTTTATATATTTTATTTAATAATAATTTCGTGGTTCCACTAATACCACTCGATGTAACATCGCCGCCAATAAATTCTGGGAAATTATTAACAAATAATTTTCCATTAGAATCTAAACCAGCTAAACCATCCGGCTCACCTTTAGCACTAGACGTAATAAATGACGATAATAATGGATCGGATGAGGTAATCCCCATATCCGATAATTCGGTATAATTATGACCACCTACAACTAAACCTTTTTCATTAACGGTAACTGAATTAAAAGTTCCAGTTGTTCCAGCTAATGCCGGAATAATTTGATTTAAGGTTAATGTATTTTTACCTTCCTCCGAAGTAACATCACCATTAAAAGCCGGTAATGTTTTTATATCTAAAATAACGTGACCAGTTGAATTAGTTATAGTGCTTAAAACACATATCCATCTAACGCCATTATATAAATAGAATCCGGGATTTGAGCCAGTAGTTACATAAACTACTTCACCTTCATTAGGAGTATAAACCGATGGCAGACTAGTAGTTAATGGTAGTGTAAGATTGGTATTTACCGAACCTTCTAGATATCGAAAGCCATCTGATAGCATAGTAATTTAACTCCGAATAAACATAATAAAATACATAATAAAGTATATTTATCATATACTATGTTTACCACCGAGAAATATAACTATATGATTATATTTAGTTTTTAAATATAAAAATATTACAACCAAAAAATATGGGGCTCAAAGAGCCCCATATTAAACAAAATTTTATAAGAATGAAAAATTTTGTTCGCGAACTTCTTTACCGGCGATCGCAGGAACTGGAACATCAGTACCAACAACGCGCGAGCCTTGATATTCAGTTACGAACTTATGAACTTCAATTAAACTTAATTCTTCATCAGTAACTTCATAATAAAGATGATCTGAATTTGGTAATAATTCTTTAAGTACTTTATACATATTAACTCCAATATTGATATAATTTAAACGGTTTTGTTGCGGGTTGAGTAATAATTACCACCCCTTTATAGCCAACTGAATTAAAATCTATATATTCAGGTGGAATACCAATAGATTCTAACTGCTGTTTTGGCATAACAGTAAATTCATTATTATATTTATCTAGTATTATTCCGTAGGTTGGAGTGGAAATACTATTAAATATAATAAGTTCTGGGTGTTCTGGGTACGACCAAGGTGCTGGCGGTAATACAACTTCATAATGACCAATACTGTATTTGGAAACAATACCGACACCAAATATTATATCATTATCTATATCATTTGTCAATACCGCAACACCAGAATCAATATCTATTGATTCTATATGTTCATATAATGCACTACCAATTATATTAGATATTAAACCGACACCAAATATTATATCATTATCTATATCATTTGTCAATACCGCAACACCAGAATCAATATCTATTGATTCTATATGTTCATATAATGCACTACCAATTATATTAGATATTAAACCAACGCCGATAGATATTAACTCTGGAACAATATTATCTTGATTATTATAATTCGTTATGATAATATCATCAAAATTTAACGATATTGCATTACCGATAGTATGACCAATATTACTACTAGTAACAAAACCAACACCATCACTTATCGGTTTTAATTTATCGTTAGTTTGAATATAGCGATTATTGATATCACCCAAATCACCAATATTTTCAACTAATATATGCTCAGTCCAACCAATATTGCTAGTAACAAAACCAACACCATCACTTATCGGTTTTAATCTATCATTAGTTTGAACGTATACATTATTGATATCGCCTAATTCGCCGATATTTTTAACTAATATATGCTCGGTCCAACCAATATTGCTAGTAACAAAACCAACACCATCACTTATTGGTTTTAATCTATCGTTAGTTTGAATATAGTGATTATTGATATCACCCAAATCACCAATATTTTCAACTAATATATGTTCAGTCCAACCAATATTACAGGTAACAAAACCAACACCGTCACTTATAATGCTAGGTATTATATTATCTTGTAATGTATTGGTTATCTCGCCAATTATTATTAAATGTTCGGCTAATGCATTACCGACATAAGTATTAATTAAACCAATACCGGCGGTTATCGAACTAGGTAATACACTATCCTGTAATGTATTAGATAATTCACCTTCAATAACTAATCTTTCGACGAATGCATTACCGACGAAGATTTTATCGACGCTAATACCAACAGTAATAATTTCTGGTATTATATTATCTTGTAAAGTATTAGTTAATTCGCCGACTGATTTGACTGCAGTTAATGTCGCCCCGATATAAACATTAACAATACCAATACCGACGGATATATCCGCAGGTACTATATTATCTTGTATATTATTAGTTAATTCCCCGACCGACTCAGCTGGCGTACTAGCAGAACCAATATATGACTGAGTTAATCCGATACCTGTAGTTATAATATCTGGTATTATATTATCCTGAACTATGGTAGTATCTAATTCACCAGTTACTGCAATTAAATCAGATTCAGTAAAGCCAATCGGTATATTAATAAACCCAGAATAAACACGAATAACTGAAGGTATTGTATTATTTTGGATATTATCAGTATTGATAGTACCAACAACACCATTGACACTATCTAATGTATTACCTATATAGACATTAACACAACCGATACCGGTAGATACCGCATCGGGAACTATATTATCTTGTAAAGTATTAGATATTAATCCGGTAATTAGATCTGAGGTTACCGGAGTGCCGCCAACATAAACATTGACACAACCAATACCAGTAGATACGGCATCCGGAACTATATTATCTTGTAAAGTATTAGTTATTAATCCGGTAATTAGATCTGAAGTTACCGGAGTATTACCGACATAAACATTAACACAACCAATACCAGTAGATATAACTGCCGGAACTATATTATCTTGTAAAGTATTAGATATTAATCCGGTAATTAGATCTGAGGTTACCGGAGTACCACCAACATAAACATTGACACAACCAATACCAGTAGATACGGCATCTGGAACTATATTATCTTGTAAAGTATTAGTTATTAATCCAGTAATTAGATCTGAGGTTACCGGAGTACCACCAACATAAACATTGACGCAACCGATACCGGTAGATACGGCAAACGGTAAAATAGTAGTCTGAGTCGCATCAGTAGTTAATCCCGCAATTAACGATGATTTTACCGGAGTACCACCGACATAAACATTAACGCAACCAATACCAGTAGATACAGCAAACGGTAAAATATTCGTCTGAGTCGCATTAGTAGTTAATCCAGTAATTAATGATAATTTTACTGGAGCACCACCAACATAAAAATTAGATAAACCAATACCATTTGATACTGTAGTGATAATATTAGTTTGAACTAAAGTAGTATCATTATAAGATATGTAATTTTTAGTACCGATAGCTGAACATACTATATTAGTAGTACTAATAATACCTTTATATTCGCCAGTAAATGCCGGGATTATATTTTCTTGATATCTAAACTCAGTTGACGCTAAGTTATTTAATTTAATTGCGTTTACTGATTTACCGACTAATACCGTTTTAATTACATTAAATACTGCAGAAATATCAGCGATGATATTTGATTGGTATCGCAATGTAGTATCGATTGCATTATTTAATTTAAATGGGTTTATTGTATTACCGACTATATTATTAATAGTCGACGTAACGCCAGAACATATTAAATTATCGAGTAATATCGTTCGCTGGATATTACGACCAATATTACTAATAAATGAACTATCAACTGGATATGCATCTAATATAGAACCAATAAATTGACTCGGAATTCCACCAATAGAAATAGTAGCAGTTTCATAAACTTGATTTCGTTGGATATTATCGCGAATATTACTATCTAATAAATTACGTAGGTAATAATAATATTCGTGTTTACCCTCCGGAATAATAATATCCGATACGAAAACTGTAGCGATAGGGCTTATTTTACAGCCGGTATAACCATGTAAATCAATACCTTTAGCATTAAGGTAATCATTTGCATAATCATAATATAATTTACCATCAGATGATGGTATATAATCTATCGAATAACCAGTCCCAACGGCTGGAGATATCGTCCCAACCCATGCATTATAAAATACCGAAACATCATTAATAAATGACGGGCGATACGAAAATGCCGTATCGTCGAAATAATAATCAACTATCTTATCTAATGCCGTACCAACTGGTACAAAATTATATCCACAATACGACCAAGCTGATGCTTTTGTCGTCTGATCGAAGAATCCAGTATTTTTATAAATTACTGATAAATCAGTAATAATACTAGGAACGCCTAAGCCAATTGGTGGTAAAATACACCCAGCGAAGCCTTGGATTCCGGCTTCGTTAAGCTGAAGTGGTGGTGGAGTATAAGTATATTTGTTAGTCGTCGAATCTTGTTGTTTACTAATATACGCTGTAGCTACCGCCCCCGGTAATAAACTAGGTAATAAACCATCAAAACCAATAGCTGCCTGATTAAGAATCGGGTTATTCGGTGGCGAATATGAATAATCTTGTTGGGGTGACCCCAAATACATTAATTTCGGTAAATAACCAACTTGCGTTTTATTAAAACCACCGAACGTATAGACGTATGATTTTGTCGGCGTATGAGTTGGAGTATAGCTATAATCAAATCTAAATAATCCTGGGATAATTTCACATGATTCCATGCGACCAGGCGCTGCAACTAACGAACTATAGAACCCGGATTTGCCGGCAACTCTTGCTTGTATATTCGCAATAGATGACGCAATTCCGTCACTATTTAATACGTATGCATTAGTAGTAGATCCGATTCCCTTTTTAACTATACCGACGATTTTAATACGTCCAGCTTTTTCTAATTGTTTAAGATCAACAATTGGTAGGTAATCTGCGAATACCTGCGGTATTCTATCGTATAATGCGGTAGTACCCAATCTAGGTACGAAGCAACCGACAAATCCAGCTTTATCAGCAGCACCAGAACGTTTCTGTACAACTAATTCGCTGGCTAATGGTGGTAATAAAATATGATCATATATTACGTACGAGCCATATTTTGCGACTAATTTACCGGCATAATGCCCCGGCCGAAGCGCAAGTGTGGGGTCGTTGTATGGTCGAGTGTATAATAACGACGGCGGATAATTACATTTAAACGGAGGTGCTTTTTTAGTAACGCCGCGGAATACACTAGTAATATTAGCAATAGCCGCTTGTATTTGTGGCGGTACTTGATTGGAAACTGTAAATGAATCCGTAGTTATACCAATTGATTTTTTATACGGCCCCGCATATCTAGAAGAAAAACCGCCACCCGGCTGATTAACTATAGCTGTAGAAATATATAATTCATAACCAATGATTAAACGTTTAGTAACGCCTACTTTAGGTATATTAATTCCGACATACTCTTTAATTAATTGTGTATTATTTTGAGTATATCTAGAGAATCCTTGACTATAAACGTTAATCGTATTCGCGGTTTTAATTACCGGATATATTAAAGTACCGACTGTCTGATCTAAAACCCCCACATAATCTTTAATAACTGGAGCATTAGATTGAATATAGGTTAATGTATCATTACTATAAACATATTTGACTGTTTTTGTTTTCGCTACCGGATATATTAAGGTACCGACTATTTGTGCAGGAATACCGACATAATTTTTAATAATCGGAACATTAGTTTGGATATAACTAATATTATTGACTGCATTATAAACATTAATTGTATTTTTTGTTTTTGTTATTGGATATGTTAATGTTCCAATTAATGCAGTATTGCAAATATTATAAGTAGAACTTAAATATAAATTAGAAAGTTGATATCCAGATACGTAATTAATATTCGTATTAATTTGTGAGTATTGTGATTGATACCCAGCAAATGAATTAGCGACTCTAAATTCGGCCCCACCAACTAATGGCAGCGTACAACTGTTATAAACTACAGATTGATATAAATTATTTAATTGATATGCAGATACGAAATTAATATTAGTATTAGTTTGGGTATATCGAGAAATATATCCAGTATACGTATCCGATACTCTAAATTCAGCACTACCGACTAATGCCTGAGTGCAACCATTATAAACAGTATTTTGATATAAATTATTTAATTGATAAGTAGATACATAATTAATATTAGTATTAGTTTGGGTATATCGAGAAATATATCCAGTATACGTATCTGATACTCTAAATTCAGCACTACCGATACTAGGATTTATAGTCCCAGCAAAAACTATTTTAGTTTTAAATAATCGATCTATTTGATATTTCGATATGTAATTAATATTAGTATTAGTTTGAGTATATTGCGAGATATACCCAGCAAATGAATCACCTATATTAAAAGTAGCTGAACCTACTTTTGCTGGTTTAGACCCAGTATAAACTATTTTAGTTTTAAATAAACGATCTATTTGATATTTCGATATAAAATTAATATTGGTATTTGATTGTAGGTACGATGATATGTAACCCGCAAAAGAATCCGATATTTTAAATGTCGCAGAACCAACTTTAGTGGGTCTAATACCTGAATGCAGGACTAGTTTTGAACCCTTGGTTTGATATTTGTTATATGCGTATAATGTTGTATTTGCTTGTACTTTTGTATTGAACGCAAAACTTAATGTACTTTGAGTAATAGCTGGATATTTAACAAAACCAACTTTACTACTTTTTAAACCAGTTACTTTTTTAGTTACTGGATTTGGACTACTAAATGTAAAAGTATTTGAATATTGAATTAAATCTTGATTACCGCCCGTAGCGCGGCCAACTTTCGGTAAACGTATACCGACACCTTTTCCGGGTTTAAAAACGCGATTAATATCGGGTGGATTAATATTTAAATAATCAGCCGCAAATAAAACTCGAGTTTTTCCGACTTTAACTGAAACTATACCACCCCATTTAATAATAACTTTTTTAACTATACCATTATTAATGATTAATAAACCAGGACCAACAGCCCCAATTTTAGGTAATTTTACTCCAGTTGTTTTTACTGGAGTAATTAAACCGAGATAGCTAAGTAAGTAAATATTACGGACCATTGACGGCTGGCCCACAATAGGAGTAATTGATTGAGCTATTGGAGCTGGTTTAATACCAACCCCAATTAGCTGAGTTTTTGACGTCGTGGTAATGCTAGCATTACTAGTACTAACTACAGTCGGTGGGGTTTCGGTAATTGTAGAGCATTTACCCGCCTTACCAGCGATCCCACCAACAAATTGTATATTTAATGTAACATTACCAGTTATCATAATATTAAGCCGGTAAAGTAACTTGACCTAATAAAATATTTTTTGAACCATCAGAGAAACATGATTCATTATTTAATTTACTAAAGATATGTAAACTACTATCGGTATTACCGTAGAAACGAACGCCATCCCAAACGAATAAGTTATTGCCGGCCGGGGAGATAGTATCCGTAATATTAACTACGCCGTTTAATCCAGCAACCGCAGATAATACACCTAATGTATTAGAGGTTGATTGTGAACACAATTGTAATGTCGCATATGAACCGATAGTTGTTACGTAATATGGTGCGGCAATAATAACACCTTGGATTTTAGCATGTTGTATGCGTTTGCTACTAATAATACCAGCCCCAGCCAATGCAATACCAGTTGATTGAATAGTATCAATTGATTTCATCATCGTCATTTTAGTGGTATTAATACGAACTGCATATAATGTACATGCCCCACCATCACCAGTCGCCTGCCATAATAATAAGTTATTGCTATCTAATACTTGAAGTGCTGCTTGACGCGTCGCTAAATTACCAGTCCCGACAGTAAACGGATGATACGATACTACACCCGCCGGATCAATTTTAATTAAGCGATATCTTGTTGAATAACCATTACTAGTCGCAGGTATAACAGGCGTAAAATAAACACTACCGTCAGTACCAGTACATGCATCAGTCATAATAACATCATCAGTAAAATCAGTTAATAAGATATCAGTTGATTGTGGTTGCCACGAAAAATCAGCTCTATTTAATGAATAAATTTTTGGTGCTGGGCTTGCGGTTTTTGGCGCTACGTAAATTTTAGATGCTGTTAATGAAATAGCTTGACAGCCAGGACCTACTTTATTTCTATTAACCCATTTACCATCAGTAATTCTATAACGAATAAGACCAACGTCTGTTGTTAAATAAATGTATTGATCGCCATCATATTTAATATCAAAAAATAAAGTCGGAACTGCAGTTTCGTTACCAGTCGCTAAACCTAGATCAGTGATATCGGCCGGTGATAATGTAGGAATCGTTATTTTACTAGCACTAGAAGTTAATAAATCAAATATTACATCAACTTGCTGAGTTACCAAATTGATTTTTAAGAATTTATTTAACTGACCGCCCGCAACCGCAATAGCATAACAAATAGAACCAACATTAACTAAAGCAAATGGTTTATTTGGGCTAGTATTAATATTAGTAATACCTAATTGTGTATTTTGGAACCATGAATTAGAATCACTACCTGATGCAACGGCGCCACCAGACGCTTTATGGTGAGTATTTAATAACCAATGAATTTTAGTTGAAGTTGAAGTTACTACCGGTGTATAGTTACCATCCGCATCGGTATTAACTTTAATTTTAGTCATCATCGGTCCAATTGGAGCCAATACTTTTAAACCAAAGATTGTACCATAGTTAGCGACGAAGTTAGCTGCATAATCATGAATTGGTTTAATCGGTAATACTAAACGTTTGGTTGTATCCCATGAGTTCGCTTGGAATTTATTACCAACATTATCATTACTTAAATAAGTAACGAATGCAGGAGTTGTACTAGTCAACCAGTTTGGATATTGAGCTACCCCGTAATCCGCACCCCAACCTTTAGCTGCACCAAATCCAGTCGCACCAGATTTAGTACGAGGCATACTTAATAATGTATAATCACTTGCGGTTGCTGTACCGGTAGCACCAGCACCACCACCCATCGGTTTTTCTAAATATGATTTAGCACCTAACGACCATAAAGTAGATGAAATCCAACCCCAGCAAGGCAAACCTGGGTTTGTTGAAGTTGCAACGTCAGTAATATCTTCGCGTGCAGTTTCAAATACGCCCGCCCAAACAGATGGTTCATCATAGATAATTGATTGTAAAACTAACCAACGCGGGTTAATCATCAATACTAATTTTGTTTCGTTTAATTTATAAGGAATCGGTGATGAATCAAAGAATGTATGAGTTTCGTTAGTCGACGTTCTAGTAACTTTATCCCAAGCTTCACAAGAAGTAATATTGATTTCACTCAATAATAAATTCCAACGGAAAATTGAATATTTGTATGAAACACCGTCTTTATTTAATGCACGATAAACTTGAGTAACGATACCACTTGGATCATTATCTCCAGTTAACGGAAAAGTATCATATAAAGTCCAACCTGTCCAACCAACATAACCGGCGATTGGGCCGCCCGCTGGATTGGTTATATCTGCTTTAAATGGACCAAATGAATCCGAATCGACGTCAACTAACGCACCGCCATTAGCTGGTTTATAGCTGTGAGTAAAATCACCTCTAGATCCACCATTTGCTAAGGTTACTTTACCGCCCGCATCTACCGGCGGAGTACCGTACGCCCGACCTTCAACCGCCATACGAACCGCCCAAATTAATTCATTTACAGTACAGAATGAACCAGTTGGTACAACAGTAGTTGCATCACCAAAATTATCAATATTTTGGGTTAGTGTTGGTGAATTTGTAGTTACACCCGCACGGATAATCGAAGTATTTGGCAATACATCCGTTTTACCTGGGGGTGCTGTGGTTGCATCCACTGCGCAATTACTAATTGCAATATTTGTAGTCATATATATGCTCCGTAAAATTGTGTTTTGTATAATATATTAGAGTATTACATATTTATTATAGACACCACTATATAATATGTGCTATATCAAGTACTATTTATACTATTAAATAACCTAAGCATACTCTAAAATTAAAATTATCTAATTATATTTATCCACCGAATATACCAAATCATAAAATAAATTGAATTTTAAATTTATTTGTTTTATAATATGTTTTTATTTTGATTTGGATAACTAGTATGATCACACAAAATAGTACCATCCGATTAATCGATGATGAATCTATTACATTAAATAATGATCGTATTCAATACGTAGTTCGCGGAGGTGAGTTTATTGAATTGTATTATGCATCTCGATTGATATGTCTAACTTACCCAGGCAGCAAAATTGCAAGATATAAGTATCCGACCATTTATACAGTTATTGATAAAGATACATTTGATTTAATTTAATGCTTGACTTTTATATTAATAATACATATAATAATTAAATATTAGTAATTAAGAGTATTTTGTGGGCCCGTAGCTCAATTGGTTAGAGCATCCGACTCATAATCGGCAGGTTAGGGGTTCAAGTCCCTTCCGGCCCACAAAATACTTTTTTAATTAATATACCGATTTATCTCTGTGCTCTCCTACTGATTTTAAATTAATTTTAAAATCCATCTAAAGGACTTATAATTTATTATAAGTCCTTCTTTTTTATAAATAATTTAAAATTAAATTTAACAACAAATAGGGACTATGATATGAATAAAACTAATTTGGATAAATTATACGAAAAATTTTCTAATTTAGATATACCAGAAGAAGAATACGAAAATATTTTAAAGTTATTAAAAGACGCATTAGCGGATGCATATTATGATGGTGCTTACACCTTCGTAAAAGAATAAAAGAAAATAGGGCTGATCGCCCTATTTTTTTCCTTTATAATCCGCATTTTTAATAAAGTCTATTAATTCAATATCACCTCTACTAAAAACGAACATTTGAATCGGTTCACTACCGAAAATTAAACCTGATGGTTTAGTTTCAATTACCCCATTATAACCTAATTTTTTAATTACACTAGACCATTTTTGTTCGTAATTTTTTTTATCTAATTGCTTTGCAATAAATTTAGTGATTTCCCAAAATAATTGAAATTGATTATAATGTTTTTGGGATAACCACCCCCATTCACCCCGAATATCGATATCTGGATAAATTTTAATTAATTTTTCAATATCTTCTTTTGATTTGTGGTAATTATTCGCATTTATTAATTTATTTAATTTATTGACTTTGAAAATATGAATAAATTTTCGATGACCTTGAGGATAAGTTTTAAATGATTTGCTTTGATCTACTTTATAATACGACCACGTAGCAGTTAATGGATAACCATATAAACCAACCGGAGTGCGATATTTTGCATCCGGATATAAACTTACCATGGATATATCGGAGAAGTGAATAAATGCATTATCATCTCCTTTATATTTTAATAACTCATCATATGCGGATGATTTTAGATTAGTTGTGCTCGATTCGACTAATTCAATAAGGTTCATAGTAAACAATCATAGTAAAAATAGATATTTATTGACCTTTAAAATGTAATACTATATAATAATGACTTAAATTAATAGGTCATTTAATGAAAATAAATTATACATCTGATATCCATTTAGAATTTTCACCGAATTTTACGATCAATGATACTGGCGATGTTTTAATCTTATGTGGAGATATTATTCCCGCGAATTTATTGAATGAGCGGTTCGCAAAAAAGTTTTTTAATGATATATCATCTAAATTTGATCGCGTTTTGTATATTTTAGGTAATCATGAATTTTATCAATATGATTTAAATCAAGTCGATAAAATTAAAAATTATTTTACTAATAATATTACAGTATTACATAATGAATCTATTGTAATAGATAATGTTAAATTTATTGGTGGAACTTGCTGGTCCGATTTTCATAAAGCTGACGCAATGACTATGAAAAAAGCTCCTCGTATGATTAGTGATTTTAAATCAGTTAGAAGTGATGGTAATATATTAACTGTTTATGATTGGTTGGAAGAACATAGTAAATTTATAAAGATATTAAAACAAGAACTAACTAACGATTATATGAATATAGTATGCTCTCATCACGCCCCCTCATATTTAACAATCAATGAACGATTTAAAGATCGATATGAATCGAATGGTTGTTATTCCAGTGATTTAACTAGATATATGGATAATATTGATTATTGGTTTTATGGACATATGCACGAAGGTTATGATGTTGATTATAATAATTGTAAAATACGAACTAATCCTAGAAGTTATCCGAATGAACCAAAATTCCATTCATATATCGACAAATATATTTTATTAGGAGATTAAAATGAGCAGAGGTGATGTTTATTTTTTTAGTATTATTTTTATATACTTGAGCATTGGGTTAACTGATATTTTAACTCCGGATGAAATATCGATAATTTTGATATTGTCTTTGGGTTTACCGCTAATTATACCGCCAATCGGCCGATGGATTTTTATAAAAAAATAAGTTGATTTATATGGGAAAACGTAGTATAATATGATTTTATTGACTCGTATGTAACGTAGATTAAATTTGCAGCGACGATCGAATTTATCTGCGAAGAACTTTTTAAGTTCGCCTCGCTAAGGTTAGAAATATCTAATAACGAATCTGCCCCCTAATTTGAGATTCAAATCGTCGTCCATTGGGTATTAACTGAATTACCATTAACCGGACTTTAAATTTACAAAATAAAGGAATATCGATGAATAAATTATTAATTAAATCGCCAATTGAAACATCGATTGAAAATGATTTACCGAAAATTTTAATTGACGGTAAAATTAAACATACTTTTAATGAAAATAGTAATATAACAAAATTATATAAAAAATCGAATTTATTTCATATAAATGATTTGCTGAATGGTGGTACGTTTTTAGTTATTGAGAATCAATTAATTGATTTTCGGGATTCTATTTACTCTGATTATTGCAATACAAAGATTAAGCATTTTATCGACGTAATGGGATATATTAAAAATACACCATTATTAGTAAATCGAGGACTAAGATGCAGAACGTTAAGTAAAGATATTACCTTAGGTAAATATGATTGCATATCAACTTTTGAAAATGATGGGGTAACTTACGAAACGGGATTATTTTATAATTGGAGCCCGTTTATGTCGATCATTAATGGAATCCCATACATCAAAAAAGATGCAGCTATTGTTTTCCTATCAACAGATTTTAAACGATTACATCACAAATATGATTGGATTTCATTTCATAATAAACATCGCGATACCTTCACTAAAGAAATTAGCGGGTTATTTAAAACTATCCTATTAATGATGGATGCTGAAGATGCTGAACAAATTGAAATTAGTGATTTAATTGAATTGTATAAAGACAATGATATTGAATATAGTATCCCAGAATATCCAACTAAATTAGAATTATTTAATTTATCTTTAAATTTATTAATAAAAACTTCCGATAAGCCAGGATATGTATTAAAATACATATCTCATTTAATTAAAACTGTTCATAAAGGATAAAAATGAAAATTTCACATGAAGTACCTATTGCATTGCTAGAAAAATCTAGAGAATTTAATGATTATGATTACGCATTAGTTCATTTATTTGAAGAAAATCAGGAATATTATGATTTTTATAAAAAATCAATCGAATTAGATAGAACTGTTATTTTAGATAATAGTGCATTCGAGTTAGGAACCGCATTTAACTCAGATAAGTATGCTGATTGGATTCGCAAATTACAACCGACTGAATATATTATTCCTGACGTTATCGGTAATGGTAAAGCAACCGTAGATAAAGCCGAAGAATGGAATAGTAAATTTGACTTACCCGGCATTAAGATCGGAGTAATTCAAGGAACTACATTAAATGAATTTATTGATTGTTATCATCAAATGTTCGATAAAGTCGATAAGATTGCATTATGTTTTAATTATCGATTCCTAGTAAATGCATTGGGATATAATAATATGCCAATTTCTTATCATGAAGATGGAACCGCAGTTACATCTAAGACTATTTTTAGTAATTATGATCAGTTTTGTTTGGCTGAATATTCTATGAATAGACCATTATTAGTCGAGTTTATTCGCGATAATTTACCGACTAAACCTACTCATCTATTGGGTTGTAGTGTACCGCAAGAATTTATCTATTATCGGGATCAAGAACCTGTTTATCAAAGACCCGCATTTAAATTCTTAGAAAGCTGCGATACGTCGAATCCAATCGTTCATGCAATTAATGGTATTCGATATGAGGAATATGGGTTGGATAATAAAGTAGGAACGAAATTAGTTGATTATTTAGATCATACCGACTTCGATATGGAATTATTAGATTATAATATTAAAACATTTAGATCTTTTGTAAAATAAATTCCAAATAAAAAGGGATCGTAAGATCCCTTTTTTATTGTTTAAATTTTTATTAGAAAAAGAAACTATGTGTATTCTGCAACGACTTACTATATTCAATTAATTCATTTAATTGATTTAATCTTTTAGTATCATTAGTCGCTTCTAAAACTCGAGTTAAAAAATTTAATAATTCTTCATTTCTATAACCATCTTTTAACCAACCTTTAGCACGAACCATTAAATCTTTACCAACAGACGTTAATTCTTTATGACTAAATTCATTTAAATTAACATTACATTTATTTTCCGCAGTAACTTCAATCTTAGCTAATTCATCTTTAAAATCTAAAATATATTTTCTATCTGCATTTTTATATGCCATAGATAAACCTTCCAAATAATTTAAAACTCTTTCTCGATCCGCAATATTTTTATTTTTCATTAGATAATCAGCCGCAACATCACATTTTTCAATATACGTTTTATAACTTTTTAAACTAACGCGTTTAATTTGCCATTCAATATCAAATTTCGTTATATCTTTAGATTTACGCATCATTATCTCCTAATTAAAAACAATATTATATACGATATGTAGACAAAGGTCTATAGTATAATAGTATTATTTTTGATTGATTAAATTATTTAATTACTTTATAATATATTTTTTTAATGGAGGTATTATGAAAATTGTATTTGCTGGAACCCAGTCTACTGGAAAAACTACATTAGTTAATAAAATGCAAGAATCTGGTTTATTTAATGATTACGATTTTGTAACTAGTATTCCTAGATCATTAGGTAATCCGTTTGGTGTAGATGGTAATGATAAGACGCAGCAAGATATTATGCTAACTCATTTAAGTAATTTACAGAAGCATAATTTTATTGCAGATCGTGGTATTTTAGATTGTTTTACTTATACATTATATCAATTTAATAATAAAAAGATTAAAGCCTCTACTTTATTAAATCAATTAGATACATTAAATCAAATTGCAGATTATGATAAAATATTTTTTATTAGACCTGAGTTTGAAATAGTAGATGATGGAGTTCGATCATTAGATAAAGAATTCCAAGATGAGGTAAATGCTATTTACGAACAAGTAATCCAATATATTGGCGAAGATAAAGTTGTTATATTAAGTGGTGATGTTGAAACTCGTTTTAATCAAATTTTAAAATCCTTGGAGATTAATTAATGGTCCGAATTAATATTGTTGAACCTGAAATTTTAACTGACCAGCATTTATTAGCTGAATATGTTGAAACTAGAATGTTATGTAGTAATTTATTGCGAACTTTACGTAGTAAGAATGGTTTTGTTCCGGCTAAAGTACCGCCGGAATATACATTAAATACTGGCCATTGTTATTTCTTTTATAATAAAGGAAAATATTTACATGATAGATATCTATTGATTAAATCTGAATTATCGCGAAGGGGAATTAAAAATGATTATGATTTTCCGACTGAGGTTTGGCCGAAAGATTTATTTAATGATTGGGTTCCGGTAGAAAAAGATTTTAATTTAGTTAAAGCTCGAATCACTGAACGACTACAACGTAAAATTTGGTGGTATCGATATAATCGATTACCTATTACTGAACTATTCTTAAATCAATTCGGATATATTAAATGAAAAAAATAATTGGTATAGCTGGATTTAAGCGATCCGGTAAAGATACGTCGGCGACCTATTTCCATGAAAAACATAATTATGAAATTTTATCATTTGCTTCTCCAATTAAAGATATGGTTTATGCTTTAGCCGGAGATTTTCCGATCGATAAGTACGTCAATGAATTAAAAGAAACCCCTATTCCTTTTATTCAAGTTTCCTATCGTAAATTAGCAGCTACATTAGGAACTGAATGGGGGAGGCATATGATTGATCCGAATATATGGGTTAATATATTAAGTTCTAAAATTGGGCCGAATAATGTAGTTATACCAGACGTTCGATTTGAAAATGAAGTAAATTGGATTAAAAATAATGGCGGTATCATTATTAAAATAATTAGGGATACTGGGTTAGTTTCTGATCACGTATCAGAAGCTGGAATTGATGATTCATTGGTTGATTATATTATTGAAAATAATGGAACCATCGAAGATTTATATTTAAAATTAGATAAGGTTGGTATAAATGACTGAAATATTAGCGAGCGATTTGATTAAAGACATATTAGTTTGTTATCATAAATCCTGTACTGATGGTTTCGGTGCAGCGTGTGTTATATACCGCAAATTTGGGGAAGATGCCGATTATTTTCCAGTTCAATATCAAACTGATTATGATATCGAATTATTCCGAAATAAAGAAGTTTATATCGTCGATTTTAGTTTTCCCCGAGATTACTGTTTATTAATACAATCAGTAGCGAAAAGTGTTTTGATATTAGACCATCATAAATCAGCTCAAACCGCATTAGATGGGTTAGATTTTGCTATTTTTGATATGTCTAAATCGGGTGCATTATTAACTTGGGATTATTTTAATCCTAATATTAACGCTCCGATTGCTATTCAATATATTTCAAATTACGATTTATGGAATCATTATATTCCAGATATTGCTTGGTTCAATAAATCATTAAGTTTAATAGAACATGATTTTATTAAGTGGAATGAACTTATAGATAATTGTCAAAATTCAGCTTACCTAGATCAATTTTTAGAAAAAGGTAAATCGATCGATGCATTTATTAAGCAACAAGTTAAATTCCAAGCTAAACACGGATTTAAATGTATTATAGATGATCAAGAAGGATTAATAGTTAATTGCTCATCTATTTTTATTTCGGAATTAGGAAATACATTAGCATCAGAATCTGGAACTTTCGGAGCATGTTATTCAGTTACTGGATCTGGTGATGTTTTATTATCATTTAGAAGTAATGGTGATTATGACGTCAGTAAATTAGCATTAAAATTTGGAGGGGGTGGTCATAAAAATGCAGCGGGTTGCAAAATCCACTTACGCAATATGATCCATACTAATGATTATATCAAATTAGTTCACTTAAACTAGAACGATTTCGTTTATTAAATAATAGTTTTTGGTTTTATAACCCTATTAGACGCATAAATATACCGATATATGTATCTAATGGGGTTTTCTGTGCGATTAAGAATTAATGGTGTCTTATGACTGATAATTACGTAATTGAATTTTCGAATGTCGATAATAAGGCGATCCGGGTGCCGTATAAATCAATTAATACTGATACTCCAATAACACTGATTGGTAAATCATGCACATCATGGGGTAGTCATGTAAATCAGAACTTATTAAATTTATTAGAAAACTTTGCTGATGATACAGCTCCATTAAATGATGTGGTTGGGCAATTATGGTTCGATAGTAAAAATGATAAATTAATGGTAAAAGAATCGGCGGATGGATATCGAGAAGTTGGATATACTCGACCTCCAGTAATTCCATCGGACGCAGTATTAAATGCTGAAGTAACATCAAAATTATCTAATTACTTACCGATAACCGGCGGTAATATGTTAGGTTCTTTATTATTGTGTGATAATAACGACTCCGATTTAGACGAAACTGCAGCTACTAAAAAATACGTAGATAGTAAAATACCTCAAGATCATTTATATATTCCATTATCTGGTAATGATTTAGCAACCGGTAAATTATATTTAAAGAATGAACTCCCGACCGTAAATAATCAAGTTGTTACGGTAGATTACGTAGATAATACTATCACGCAAATCGAGATTAGAGAAGGGTTATCTTTAACTTCGACTAGCAATGCAGTACAAGGAACGATTAATATCGTTAGGTTTACCCCATCTAAATTAATTCATATTTTCGGAACAGCGTATATTGGTGCCGAATCTAATATAATAACTATCAATATATCAAATTATATCCCATTATATGGTTATAATGCCCAAGTTAACATAATTGATATAGTTGATGAAAATATAACAGTAGATTGCGCTATTATTACTGATAATATTAATTCCGGTGAATTTAAAATTATTAGACATGGTCATTCAGTAGCAGTAAAGGCGTATTATATGATTACGGGGTTTACATCATGATTATAAAATCAACAAATCAATCAAAATCATATACCATCGATGATGTTAATAATGAAACATCATTAGTATTAGTCGGAGCAGATGCTGCGAATTTCGGCGAGCAATTATTAACTAATTTAATTAGATTAGCTAATAATTATTGCGGCCCCAATGAACCACAAAATCCGATATTAGGTCAGACATATTATAATAACGAAACTAAACAATTAAATGTTTATACCTCGACTGAATGGCAGCCTATTATAACCACTCCTAATACTGACCCATTAGGTATTGTTTATGTCGATAAAATACCAGCAATTAATAACGGATCAATGTCATTAAAAGAAGAGCTGGTAAATTATTTACCATTATCCGGAAATATTAAATCAGTTGATATAACAACATCAAAAACAAAATTTACTGACGATAATGAAGCCGTATCAATACAATACGTAAATACAGTTATCCCATCTAAAGTAAAATCGGAATATATGAAACGGGATGTCGGCTCAGTTCATATGACCGGATCGCTATTGCTATTAACGCCATCTCGATTCGATAATAAAAATATAGCAGCTACTGTCGGGTATGTTGATAATTGTGGTCAATTATCAACTCTTAGTTATAATTATACTGATTCGGCAGATCCAGATACAAAAATGATGATAACTACTTATCGTAATACTGGTCGATTATTAGATAATGGAAAAATAGATCAATCGAATGCATTTACTGTAATTAATTTTTCTACTAGTATTAGTAGTACATTACCAGATAAAAAAAATAAAACTATTACATTACCATTCGCATTCATACCAACAAAAACCGACAATACTAAATATGAAATGTCAATTGTATGTAATTCGAAAACATTACATAAACGGGTTTCTGTTTCTGTATTATCCGGATCGCAATTTATTCTTAGACGATCGGAAGAAACTGGTTCTTTATTAGTTCAAGGTACTATATTTGGTTTTAGATCAGCTGAATTAAAAAGCCCATCAGTTATTACGAATGAGTGTAATTTAATATGATATCAGATAATTATTATATAAAATTTTTAGATAGTAAATCGACAATAGAAATTAAGCCGAATACTATTAATAATGAAACTACTTTAGCTTTATTCGGTCGGAGTAGTACCGATTGGGGTAAACTATTAAATCAAAATTTTTTAAAATTATTAGATAATTTTAATAATGATTATGAACCGGGTTATAATAACCAAGTATTGGAAGGTCAATTATGGTTTGATTCTGCAACCAAACAATTAAAATTATGCATTGATCCTATTTTTTTAACTTGGGATGTAATATGTAATGCCGAGTTTAATACTATAGAAAATTATGTAACTAAGGATATTTTAAACAATACATTATCTGATTATATTAATATATCCGGAAATACTAAAAAAATGACCGGACCTTTATTATTAACGGTATCTAGTAACGATAATGCATTAGCTACTAAAAGATACGTAAAAGATCGAGTTTGTGCTTGTTTATATGCCGGCGATAGTAGTATGGATGGGTATTTAAAGAATACGGGAGATACGACGACCAATATAATTCACGTACCAGAAATGTATTATACGTCGCATACTGCAGCATATAAAAGTTACGTTGATAATAAATCAATTTTTAAACATACCACCGATACTAATATTACAATAACCGGCGGTATTACTAACGTTAATGATTTAATAAGTTATACAACCGAATCTTTAAATGAAAAATTAATGACTATATCCGGACATTTTAAATTCCCAATTAACGAAACTGAAGCGACAATTAGTTGGAACACACCATTCGTCGGTGATTATACATGTTTGGTTTCTAGTAGTATATTTCAATATACGCCAAATGATCCGAATTCCGGTAAAACCAATAATATATCATATACTATAGTAGACGATAAATCAATTTCTATATCTAGAATTATTAGTTCAGTGGATGAAATTATCAATATTATGATAAATGGGATGATTAGTTCTGAAACTAATAGTTCGACCTAAACAAACAAAACGCATTTCGGAGTAATCGTGACTAATTACACTATAGAATTTACAGATATTGATAAAACAAATTTATTAATACCTGAACGATCGTATAATGCTCAGACGCCATTAATACTACACGGAAAAAATTCAATTAATTATAGTAAAGATCTAAATTCTAATTTATTGCATTTATTAGAACATTTTAGTAATGATGATGAACCTATAAATTCAATTATTGGGCAATTATGGTACGATACATCAGATAATAATTTAAAAGTTAAATCAAAAACCGAATGGATTGATTTGGGTTATTCCAAAAAACCTAAACAACCGACTGATGCCATAACCGAACATGATTTAGGTATTAAATTAAATAAGTATTTGCCGTTATCTAATGGGATGATGAGCGGTCCATTATTATTAAAGCCATTATCAGATAATGCTAGTGGTTATAGTGCAGTAACTAAAGAATTTGTCGATAAATTAAAACCTAGTGGACCGACTGGATTTATTCCATTAACTGGAAATCCTGAACCTACTTCGGGTCCAATTATATCTAATGTAAAAATTAATGAGTTTTCTAGTGAATATACTGCTATTACTAAAAAATATGTAGATGATAATTTGCCGGTAATGACTATAACCAATGAAGTTATTTTAACTAATGGTTGTTATAGTATTGTTACTTTTTTACCGTCGAAATTAACTTATATTTACGGTGTTGCTTATTTAGGTGCTAGCGATACTAATACCACAATTAAATTAGATGACGTTAGTAATTTAATTAATTATAGTGTTAATAGTAATACTTTCGATGCTGACGCGGTTAGTAACACCGCCGTTAAATTAGATTTTGCTAATAAAAAAGGGACAATTACTATAACTAAAAGCGGCGTGGTTGCATCGACAGTAATGTTTACAATTATAGGGTATTCAGCATGAGTAATTTATCAATTTATTCATATAATGATAAAAATACAACTCCATTTATTATTAATTATAAATCTAGAAATAAAGAAACTTCACTTACATTAATTGGTAATGATTCTTATAATTATGGGCAAGATTTATTAACTAATTTATTACATTTAACTGAGAATTTTTGCAATACAACTCCGCCTTTAAAACCAATACAAGGCCAAGTTTATTATAATAGCCAAACTAAAAAATTAAATGTTTTTAATACATCATGGAATGAAATTAATATAAAACCAAATACTGATAAGATCGATATTATATACATCGATTCTATTCCTACTATTAGTAATAGTTCTTTAGTTCTAGATACTATATTAAAATCATATATTACGTACGATGGACCTGATACATTATGTTCTATTTTAAGTTCATCCACTATTGAATTAAATAATGAAGCAGTTACTAAATTATACGTCGATACCGTTTTAACCGAAGGAAATTATAATTTCGTAGCAATTGACGGTCAAGTATCAATGACCGGCCCGTTATTATTGGGCGATTTGAATTCTAGTTCGCCAGATGGTGCGTTAGCTAATATTAGATATGTTCAAACTATCGGATCTATCGATCCGGTTGAAGATACTTCAGATACTTCTAAAAAAATAACAACATATACGATAAAAAACACAACGACCAATAATTTACCGGGATTATTTACCTCGATTCAATTTAATGCAGTTATAGCAGACGCAGCAAATTCAATTACTATAGATTTACCGGTTAATTTTATGGATTCGGCAGTAGCTAAAATTAAACCAGCATTTAATATGGTTGTTAATTGTAAATCAATTGGTAAATATACTAAATTGCATGTTACTATAGTTAATAATCATTCTTTTACTATCACTAGACCGGATACAACCGGCGAATTAAATATAAGTGGTAGTGTAATGGGTTTACAAGCATTACCATCTAATAATTCAGTATCATAAAGGAAATATATGTCTGACTATATTATTGATTTTACGAATAATACAAAAAAACCGATTACTGTATTAGCGAATACCTTAAATAATGATACATCGTTAACATTATTCGGACGTGATAGAATTGATTGGGGTAGTTATTTAAATACTAATTTATTGCACCTGTGCGAAAATTTTTGCGGCGAATATCCGCCCGGATACGGCGATCAACTAATTGAAGGCCAATTATGGTTTGATTCATTTTATGATCAATTAAAATTATATACTGGAACTGATTGGGTTGCTATTAGTAATGTAGAATCGCCGAATGTTACAAATTATGTTACCGAAGCAATATTAAAAACTAAATTACAAAATTATATTTTGCTTAATAAATCGGATGATAGAGTCATCGATCATCTTTTATTGAATAATATAACGAGTACCAGCAATAACCTATCATTAGCAAATAAACAATATGTTCTTAATAAATTATGCGATTGTGGAAATGAGGCTCCCCCAGAATTAAGTAATTTTCTTAAATTGGTCGGCGGTGCGAAAAATGGGGCAATAATATTACCAGATAATACAATTGACTCATCTTACGCCTCTACGAAAAAATATGTAGACGATAATATAAAACTAACTATTACTCATAATATGACTGAAGTTATAATTGACTCGGCTGGTGCTATTAATAATGGAATTACTTATACTGAATCACGTAGCAGTTCAGTAACTACAGTTTTAGTTACTGGTTCAATTAATTTACCAATTGGTATTGCATCTTGTCAAATTACAGTACCTAATGCATTATCGGGAAATTATTACGTAACTTGCTCTAGTATCGGAACTACTTTTAGTGATACTTATTGCACAGTAGAACCGGATACTAAATTTACTATTACTAGAACTACGACAACAGCAATTGAAAAAATATCATTTACCTTGACCGGCATTAAAGCATAACTTGATTTTTATTGTTTTGAATTATATAATATATTTCGCAGCAGGAGATAATATATGCAAGATATTTTATTACGATTACAAGACGAATATAATAAAACTTTAAATCATAAAACAACTTATGCTTTTGGGTATGGTGCCGGTTTATTATTGGCTATAGAGTTAATAATAGAATATCTAAATAGCCAAAACGATTAATATTCCCGTTTATAAAATTTATCTATTCTATGCATTAATGGCTTAATATAAGGCTTCGGACTTTTAATAAAAATCTGAGGCGCTAATTGTTTTTCTACTGATATAATAGTAACAATCTGCTCAGCTTCAATTCCAGTTTGTTCCAATAACGCCATCATATAAAACGTCTCTTGTAAAAAATAATCGAAAACCTGTTCTTCGGTTTTAACTCCATTCGAGGTTTTAAAATCAATAATTGATAGTTTATTATTATAATGAGCTACGACATCGCATCTACCGGCTACTTCTAAAAAATCACTATGTAACGCGCATTCCTGAGCTAATATATTATCAATTTTAGCTAATCCAACTTTTAATTTATTAAACATTACAATATCGGATTTTTCATATTTCGATTTATCTATTTCCATATTATTTAAATATAGTTCGGCTAAGGCATGTACATTAGTACCTCTAGTCGCACAACGCTGCATTTCTTTATCTGCGGCTGAATTACCGATTCGATTTCTCCATTCAATTAGATATGGTTTTGGCTCCGATCCTAATACCGAAGTAATGGATGGGTATTTGTTATCACCACAATGATAATAACGCAAGCCGTTTTTATAAGAAGTTTCGAGATCTGGGATATCTATTGGATTATGAGTATATTGCATAAAAATTAATAATTATAATATAAAAAGAAGTATTTAACTCATATTATTGACTTAGTATTACTTTTATGATATAATACTATTTTTCAATCAGATCGAGAGATAAATATGGACCAATATATTATAACTGAAGCTTGCGTTTTTAATAAAGTAAAAGAAAAATGGGGTGAGTTATCTAATATGTCGAATGATTATGGCGTAACTATCGGCGGCGTTAAAATTAAAAATACCGAAGCGTTATATCAAGCATGTAGATTCCCAGATTTCCCTGATTACCAAGCCGAGATATTAAAAGGGCATTCTGGTATGGCTAGTAAAATGACCAGTAAAAAATATAGAAAATTATATACTCGAGATGATTGGCATGATGTTCGAGTCGAAGTAATGGATTTTTGTTTGCGATTAAAATTTTATCAAAATAGCGTTTTTATTAAACGTATTTTAAATGAGGTTGGTAATCGCGATATAGTCGAAAAATCACATAAAGATCAATTATGGGGTACGGTTGAACGTAATGGTTTATTAATTGGTGATAATATTTTAGGTAAATTGTGGATGAATATTCGCGATGAGATGGATATATTAAATGGTCCGCCTGAAGTTAATATCACAAATTTTAAATTATTAAATAAGATTATTACGACCGATGCGTGTTTGCTAGCGAAAGATAGAAAACTAGGGCAAATTGATATATTCGGAGGTTAAATGTTAGATTCGATGCAATTTATATACCTATGCGGCGCTATAATATTAACTACTATTATAATCTGCGATAATAACGGTTTATAATATAAATAACTATTTTGTTTTATACGGAGTATTTAAAAATGGGCGTTTTATATATGCTAATGTCATTGATAGTAGTTATTGTTGCATTATTAGTTGCAAGCTTCTTCTTGATACCATTAGTATGGCTAGTATTAACAATATTATTGGTACGAGGCATCAACCGCGTATTGGATAATTATCATCCTGTACTTTATTCATCATAGTAAGGTTTAAAATAATATGAAAGTAACATACTGTTCTGATTTGCATTTAGAATTTTCGGATTATGAAATTCATAACGTAGATAATGCGGATGTTTTAATTTTAGCCGGCGATATAATGCCTATATCGCGTTTAAAAACCGATATCGAATCAGTAAAATTCGGAAATATATCTCGATTTCTAAAATTTATCGATCAAGTAACTAATTTATATAAACATGTTATTTGGGTAATGGGTAATCATGAATATTACGGAGCTGATATTACTGATCTACCCGAATTAAAACAAGCATTTAAGTGTTATTCGAATTTGCATATTTTAGAAAATGAAATTGTAAAATTAGACAGAGTTACTTTTATTGGTGGTACTATGTGGACTGATTTAAATAAAAACGACCCATCGACTAAATATCGAGCAGCCGGTTTATTAAACGATTTTCATTATATTACTGAAAATCACGAGCCATTCAATGTAGATTATTGGTATTCATTACATCAACAATTTATTCAATTTATTACTGATTTTTTTACGTCTTATCAATCCGAAGATCCAGTAGTAGTAGTAACTCATCATAGTCCAACATTCGAAACGATAGATGCCCGATACAAAGGTTCATTTATTATGAATGGTTTATATTGCTCTAGTTTAGAAGAATTTATTCTAGATAATCGAAGTATTCAATATTGGATACATGGGCATTTACATGGATGTGATCAATTTGATTTAGATAATTGCAAAATTAGATCTAATACTAGAGGATATCCATCAGAATCATGTTATAAGCGATTTGATTTGCAGACGTTTGATATTTAATTAATAAAGTAATTTGTGGTTTTTATGTTTATAAATATGTTATTTATTCCCACGGAAAATCTAACATGGCCGATACAAATTACATTATCAATTATGGTGGAGATACACCAACGACGATTAATATAGCCCCAGACTCTTTAGATGAAACAACCTCATTGCAATTATTCGGGAAGCAATATAGAGGTTACGGTACTGGTTTTTGGACTAATTTAGTCAGATTATTAGAAAATTTTAATTCAATATATGAACCGAGAAATCCAGTCGCCGGCCAATTATGGTTTGATGGAAATCGTTTATTGGTATGTAAAACTAAACATACAACTGCTGCAATTTCGTCCGCGAATTATGATATCGCGATAGCAGATCCAACACGCCGCACTGATTACCAATTAAATCAAAGCTTAATATCGATTGCTTCAGGTTCCCAATGGGCTTTAGTTAATACCTCGACTGTAACTAACGATACATTAACCGCATACGCAACAAAATCATATGTCGATGGTAAATTAACTGCTAGTAACGTTAAACCATCTACTGCAGATCATACAGTCGGTGATATTTGGTACGATACCGATACAAATACAAGTTATATGTTAATATTATCTGATGTATCATTAGTTAAATATTGGCAGCCAGTTAATGCTATTCAGAATGGTTCAGCTAAACCAGCTAATCCCACATTAGGTCAATTATTTTATAGTTCCAATCCAGTAAGTGGTATTGGTTTATATATTTGTTCTGGTTTTAATGTTGATGCTGGCGGTTCGCCTATTTGGTCGTATATTGGTGGTAGTATGGCGACTAATGCCTCGGCTACCAATCCAGTAATCGGCTCTAGACCTAATACTACATTTACTAACCAATTATTTACAGAAAATAATGTTTTAAAATTTACGGCTAATGATATTGCAAACCCAGTAAAAGTTGCAGTTTATACTCCGGGTAATAAATTACAAGTAGACCAAATACCGACTAATAATTATGATATTATTAATAAACAATATACTGATTCATTAATTCAATATACGACTGCCGGATCGACTTATATCGCAACAAAATTACGGTATAATAAATCAACTAATGTTTTAAATTTATTATACGATGATAATTCTTGGAATGCGTTATATATAAATCCAGTAAAAAGTAGTATTACATTAGCGTCAGAAAGCAACGGAACGTTATACTACGGTAATAATAATATAGTAACTGATTCTAATAGTTTATTTGTAATTAGTAACGGAGCTGCAGTTAATTTAAATGCTCAAATATATACCACAAATAATAAATTACCGCTAGCTGGTCAAGATGGGGCTGTTTATTTTGGTAAATTAAATAATGCTTCGATTGATCGTACAGTAAACGTTTATGATAATGTTAATGGCGGTTGGCATTCGATGGTAGCCTACGAAGAATTATCGTTAACTTCTAGTGCAGTTCCTCCAGTTAATATAACGCCAAAATATATCAACGAAATTTTATATTATGGTGCAAAACCAGCGACATTTAATGATCATAATGTTAATTTAGAAATCGCAACTAAAAAAGATATAAAAGATTTATTATCGCATAATCAATACGTCTTTGATTTTAAAGTAGATGGTGTTGGTGATTTATATACTGTAGAAAATACCGCATCTGCAACTAAAAAATACAATGTAGATGGAACTTCATCTAATGTAACTATATCTGCAGCTAATTTTAAAAAATTATTTAAAGTATCATTAGTAATCGAATATAATGATAAGGTTAGCCGCCATACTTTCCATGTTACACCAGCCTTATATAATAATGGTGGTGTTACTGTACCAATTAAACATACGGTATTAAACGGCATTTTAGTTAATTCTTCATTACCGTTCGCGGTTAACGATTTGCTAGATGGTTTTACATATTCATTCAAAGCCTTCGGTGCAAATATCATTAATTCTGATACAACCTGCTTCCCATCTCCTACATTTTCAAGTGTAGTTTTAAAAGATGCGGTATTGTACATTAATACTAAATTGCAATATTTTGCAGCAGATACATATACACCATCAACTGATTTTGCTATAAGTAATCCGATATTGGCTGATGTTGCTGCATTTACACCAGATGACGTTAAACCGACATATTATTCTTTTGCTGTTACTTTAGAAGTATTGGCGTAAAAATAAAGGCAAAATAAAAGCCCATTATATAATGGGCTTTTTTATTATACTATTCTATAGTTAATCTTAACTGAAATTTGATCAGGAAATCCTAAAGTCGGATTATTTAATAAGCTCCAATTACCATTTAATCTCGGCCGATAAATTATACGATAATTATACATAATCAGCCCTCGATTCAACTAAACCATTTAATGTACGATATTGTTGGATTAAAACGTTAGCGTAGTTACTATTTACACCTAATTCACACATTAATCTAGCGACAATAACTCGACGTTTATTATTAAACTGCATCATATCACCGATAATACCATACGCTAATTTTTTACGATTATATCGATTACACTTTACAGTAGATTCAACGCGTTGTAAAACTAATTGGGTTGATTTTTTAATATCCGGCAAAATAGTTGGATTTAAAACTAAAGTATCACCAACTTGAGTCGGTACTGTATCTGATAAATTTAAGTTATTTTCAATAGTAGTCATAATATTTTTCCTAAGTTTAATTTATTATATTATAATATAATAGTACAACGATATCAAGTATTATTTTGATATAAACATAACATCTTTTTCGGTTGTTCGCCAATAACGCTGGCCTTCATAATTTAATCCTTCAGTCCAGCGCAAACGTTCAACCAAAATACGATCACCAACCTTAACGAATTGACAATCATCGCCTATATATAATACTTTAGCGTACCTATCGGATGACGCATCGTGGTCGTACGATTTAAAAATAATACCCCCAGCTGAAATATTATTAAACCCCAACCCTTCAGTTTCATCTTCAAATTGAAAAATAATCGAATCGTATAATGGTTTTAACATAATTAACCTTTTTTAGATTTAGTTACTGGTGGGGCCGAATTTAACGGTTCTGCTACTTGTAATGGCTGTGCTACCGGAGTATCAATTCTATCAGCTAATGGCGAGACATCATTAATAAAATTTGGTTGGTAGTACGTAGATGCCGGAATTTCTTCTATAACTTGAATATCGTCGATAGGAGCCGCTGCAGGCGGCGTATACGGCTTTTTATTTGATTTAGGCGTACTTAAATCATTCATTAATTGCATTAAATCAAAATCTACAACTTGACCTAAAGCGCTTCTTACTTTTCCCATTTTAAAACTCCGTTATTATATAAATTTAATCACCACAACTTCCACCGTCGCTGCTACAACTTCCGCTATCATAGCTTCCGCCATCATAACTATTACCGAAACCAAATGAACTACTTGATTCAGTTAGACTAGAAGTTGAAGTATCGGTATTACGTCTATTTTGCTCTTTTTTTTTCTCGTCTTCGCGTTTGCGAGCAGATAAAAAATCTTGAATAGAAAAGCTCATATTAACCCCCTAAAAATTCTGAAAAATCTAAATCGTAAGTTATACTATCTATATCATGAACTTCCATTAGATATAAAATATAACTACTTACGCTACTGCCTCTACCGACACCCCAAACTATATTATTTTGTTTAAATTTATCAATAATATAAATCAATGTCCGCAGTAAATCATTTAATCCTAATTTATTAAAGATTGAATATTCAGTTTTAATTCGTTTAAATCTAAAAATCACTTCACTATCTGAATATCGCTCATCATCACAAATCATTAAAAATTTATTCGTAATATAATCAAAAACATCAATATTAAAATATAAATCAGGAATATTCCATTTCGTATCGAAATCATTTAACCCTTGCTTAATAACTATACGATCGGAATCAACCACATTTTTATTATATTGTTTAATATCGTCTGTTAATTGAGTAACAAATAAATTTTTTACTCGAATATATTTCTGTATATCTTTCGGATCTATACTAATAGAACCATCATACCATAAAATTCGATCTTTTAATTCGATCATAAAAATGCAGGTTTTGAACCATCAGAATATGTTATATCGTCATCCAAACTGGGTGGATTACCGTAACTGCCAGGAGCTTGAGGTAACCAAGGCTGTTGCTGAAATTGTGGCGGTTGGGGCCATGGCATTTGAGGTGCAGGCTGATAATATTTTTGAGGTTCGTTAATTTCTGACGGCTCTGCATCGACTGATTCGGATAATAGATTAATTTTAGATTTAATTTTATCCCATTGAACTTTATTCGGAACCCAACCATCTTCTTGCATATCTTCAATACCAGAAATCCAAGATTTAAATTCACTTACACTAATTTCATTAGTTTTTTTCTTTTTAACTGCCATTACTTACCCCTAAGTAAATAAACAAATATATCTAATATTTTAATTTTAATATATTCCCACATTATTTTAATATCCCACATTAGTAATTCACCAAATTATTAGCAGTAGTATCTTTAAGAAATCTATTATACGTATCGGAGAAAGAAATCGATACCCATTTCCCATCGCCGACATCATGACATAACATTAGATTTCTAGTAGTCGATGGATAAACATTTACTTCTTCGGCTTCCCAATTTAAAACATGAATAGGTAGGAAACTTGGCTGATTAGTCGATGCACCATAAACCAAAGCGTAAAATATATTATTCGATAATGTTGAAGCTTGAACCGCATCTAATTGCGTCGTTTCGGGATCGCATACTAAAATATACCAATACGCAGGCATTTTAAATGTAGTTCCATTGACCATTAAAGTTATCGTACTACAAGTATTTTCTTCCAATATTTTAATATTGGATAAAATATAATCTTGTTCTTTTAAATCTAAACACCAAACATAGTTATAAGCTGGCGTAGTTTTAATATCGTCAATAACGAATGGCTTACCTTCTTCATTTTGCAAAATCATCGGTAATCCCTAGTAGTTAAATATTACCGATTATATATTAAAAATAATACTTTGTCAATCTAAATATTTCATACTATTAATAGCACTATCATATTGATCGATAACTTGTTCTAATGAATCGGCAATTAATTTATCGGATCTTAACTCGACGAATCGAGGTAGGAATAATGAGTATTTAGTATTATTATCGGTGGGTGGTAAGATATTATTAAATTTAACGACTACGATAGTCCCAATTAATTCATCGGCATGTTCATGAATATATTTACGCATAGCATCTTTAATACCGGGAATATTTACTTCTAATAAATCATCCGACGTTTTAGTCATAATAGAACCAAACATTTCTTTATTTTTACCAGTACCAGTAGTATAACCAACAATTTCTAAATCAACTTCAACAATTAATTTTAATTTAATTTGATCGGTACTAGTACCATCGCGCCAAAAACCATCCGGATTTTTAATAACACTACCTTCGTAACCTAAAGATAACCAATATTGAAAATCAGCTAATGCTTCTTCTAGACTATAAACTAATTTAGATTTAATTAATTGAATATCTGCTTTACTCGTTTTAATTTGAGAAATTAATTCACTATACCGAAAATCATAGGTTTTTTCATAACGACCTTTCGGTACTGCATTATCTAATGGAATCTGATCCCAAACCATATAAATTGGTTTTTCATTTTCTTCAAATTTTCCACCTTTAGAAACTTTATTTAATATACCATTACCAATTTCTCTAGGTAAAATTTTACCATCTTTTTCGACTAAAAACTCACCGTGCGTTTGAGTATTTTTATAAAAATTATTTTTTACGTAATCAATAATATTAGCAAATTGATCATGAGATTCAAATTCGCGCCCGGCACGAGTTAAAATACGAATTTCACCCACATTTGAATAATTTAAATTAGCATATAATCCATCAGCTTTTAATTGAGAGTAAACTCCTTTATCCCAAGGGTATTTTGCGGCTTTAGCTGATTTGAGTTGAGAGCATCGCTGATACGGATATTCTGGAATTAAATCTTTAAATACTTTATTAATGGTGCTTTCATTAACCCCACATTTTAAATTACCTTGAATAATTCTTGAAATAATATCAGCATCAGATTCGGATAATGCATTTAAGATATTAGTTAAATGTTGAATAGCTGCATTACCGGTATATTTTCTTGATGAAAAATCGACTAATTTACTTAAAGCATCATCTAAAGTTAATGTTGGATTTTCTGATGGAGTATAGTCTGGAATTTTTTTAATATAATAAATATTGATCGGTGATAATGCAGCTACGAATACTCGTTTTAATAATTCATTATCGATATGTTCTTTTAAAATATTAATTTTAATTGTTGATTTTGTAGTTTCCGATAATTCTTGCAAAATATTATATATAGACATATAAAAAGATCCCATTCATTAAATGTAAAGTTAAATTATAGTATAATAGTATGAAAAAATCAATCAATATTGAAGATATCGTCAACTTCAGTATTTTTATGATATTGCGCTTGAGTTAATTTAAATGGATACCCGGCTTCTTTATAATAAGCAATTCGTTTTTTCATTCGGGCATCAGCTGACGTCATATTACTACAGATATCGGAAATATTAACCGAATCTTTATCTCTACCTTTTCGTAGACCCCTACCTATTTGCTGAATAGTCGCTATAAATGATTTGCCAGCATCAATAAACACCAAATTAAAAATACGATCGACGCTCAATCCAACGCCGGCTATACCTTTAGTACAGATCGCAATAACATCATCATTAGTTTCGAATAAATCATAAACTGCTTTTCTAGCTGAATCTTTATTCGAACCATTTAAAACATGTGAATTTGGAATCAATGCACCCAATTCTTTACCGAATTTAATATTATTGATTAAAACTAAAGTATTACCTACTTTTGATTTTTTAGAATCGGCTACTATACGATCAGCTAACCATTGTAATCGTTGAGTATTTGATTTGATAAAATGTTCTTCTTCTTCGTACATTAAATCGTGCGGTTTTTTAACGCCCCCATCTCGAAGGCATTGAATATCATCTAATTGAACGACGGTAATATTAGGCTGAGCTAGCCAACCAGATTCAATTAAATCTTTTGCTGAATACGAACAATTTACATGACCTAACGCAATATGAACTTGTAATTTATTAACTGGATCTTTCGGTAACGTCCCGGTTAATCCATATCTATGGACTATATGTTGACCATAATCCGTTAATAATTCATATAGTGTTTTTGCTTTTGATCCGTGACAATTTGAAACTACAACGCCATTTGCGACGTAATTATGATTTTTTTCTACTTCTAAATTATAAACATATTCTGGTTTTTCTATTAATGTTCTTTTAATTAATTTCATTTTAATTATATCTATGATGGACTATTTTTGAATTATCTCTATCTATATTATATTTGCCGGCGGTATATATAATATTACCATTCCAATCCGTTATATTTAAAACGTAAGCATTTTCTGGTAAATTTTCAGCTAATATTGGCAGATAAGTATTTTTATAATGTTTCAGTTTATATATTACATTAAAATCCTCAAAAATATAAGCCGAATGATAACCGCAGTTAATAATGCTATAGCAATCAAACTCATCAGCCCACTTATCGGCTATAGGTTCGATGATATGGAAATCCGGACCACGTATAAAAAGCTCTACGTTAATAAAATCGTTATTTTCCATATCATCTCCTCATCATTTAAAATGGAAATCTATAATCGTATAAACCTAAGTCTATAACTAATTGTCTAAAAGTATCTTGTTCAATAAATGAACTTTCGATTTTAACATTTTTTGTATTTCTATGATTAGTATAAAATTTATAAATTTTAGTACTATCTATCTCTAATCTTAAGCTAACAGTTTGAGCAAATGTTTTGCTATTGTGGATAACTATAGAACTTATTCTAGATAAATCAAACGAATAATAAACTTCATCGTAATCATATAATGATATTCGTTTGATTGGATTATCACCGTCGTGATCTTCTACGTCGATATTATCCGAATCACCAATATCATCTAACTCATGGATATCGCTATCAACATCAGGATTAATATAATTATCGTTGTTATTGTTATCATGCGAATTGTCGCCATTCCCGGAATTGTCGTTATTGCCAGAATGGCCATTATCGTGATTACCGTTATTGTTAGAATTTCCGTTATTTCCATTATTAGAATTCCCATTATTTCCGTTATTAGAATTCCCATTATTTCCGTTATTGTTACCATTATTTCCATTATTAATGGTTACTTCATTTTCGTTACTCATTTTAGTGCCTCTATATGTATTTTTTAAATTTCCTGACAATACTAGATTTAATTATCTTAACTCCATCTATTATTGCAATTCTATCACCGTCACTTATAAACTGTTTTTCTCCTCGGTCATTATAGATAAACGGAATTAATAATGGATCGCAACATCGGGGCGAATTTACTCGCTGTGATATTTTTGACTTTTCTACGTATCCGTCTTCTAATCCTTTGTAATACTTTTCAATACTAAAATGATGTTGCATATCTATGACCTAAAAAAATTTGTAAATAAATGCGGTTCTATCACCCACTGTTAATTATTTCATCTTCCTCCGTTAATTGATCTGCTCGTTTATAACCCCCTTCTGTTAAAATTAAATGATTTCCAGTTACTTGTAAAATGTTCCCATTATCGAATTCCAATTCGTACATCAATTCATCAGATGATTTTAATAAATTTTTATGTACTTTACTAACTCGATCACTTACGAAATATCCGGCTTCCTCGTCAAATGACATAATAATGTCATTAACTGCAATATCTTGAATTAATTTAGTATAACCATTAGCCAATAAAATACTAGAAGATCCAGCAATACATTCATCAACTACCACCATCTGAAATAATTTGATCAAATGCGGATAATTCTTTAATGTTTGCCATGTCATAATTATATGATCTGGTTCTAAATCTTGATTTTCGGAATTATAATGACCAACAGATAATCCTAAATCTTTAAATTGAGCAATAGTTTGATTAATTAATGTTGTAGCCGGTACTATAGTTAAAGTTTTGCATCCTTTCTTTGCATAAACATCACACATAGTAGCATTTAAAATGGTATTGTGTGTAATAATACAATCATCCGTAATATATAGATGATCTGCGTCATCTATGTATATGCATCTAGTCGGTTCCTGTCCGATATGTTCAATACTAACAATTTTTCTATTCTTAGATAATTTCGATCTATTATCCGTTTTATGTAAAATATAATGTTTTTTCTTACTTAACTCAGTAAAAAACGCATCTGGATAATGATGAGTAAAATAAATTGTCGAGTTTAATCGTTTGTTGTAACTAGATCTATTATTTAACGGATCAAGGCACCCACCTTGAAGTAAAATCATTTCTCTAATTTGATTTTTAATTCTAGTATTTGGGATTGATAAACTTATTTGTCCATTTTTCGATAATGTTCCGCCTACATCACAAGCACCTTGCAAAAAACGCAATCTATCATTACTATCACAAAATACGTAAGTGGTCGGTATTTCCATTTGATTTATAATGGTAGATTTAGCAGCCTCAATAATAAACTGACCGGAATTATTTTCCGCTTCTAATCTACCGATTTTATCATAATATTTGATAATAATTCCGTATTGTTTAAATGTATCTATAAGATTAGATATTTTTATTTCGCTGTGGGTATGGGTACTAGCTTTGCGCTCTTTAATGATTAATTGATCATTTTCGATTTCAACGAACGGTAATATACAACCGGTGATATACGGATCGATATGATAATCATATTTTTTAAAATTAATTGGTATTGGAATAACCGGCAAATAAACATCTTTTGATGTATTATTCAATATATCCATAATCTCGTTAGTAGAAATTACACTAAAAGGTTCTTCTCCACTATATAACCATCTTTGATTATAAATTTTCCATAAATGATCTATATGCGAGTAAGTTACACCACCATCATCTAAATTAATTTTATAAACGTCAGTAATACCTTGATCGTACGTATTAACCACCCTAGCAACCGTATTTTTAGGCGTAAATACCAAATCTCCTGATTTGATATCACCCATAGTAGTCCAACCAGTAGGCGTTAATATTTTACAATATAGAGGTTGTGCTTTACCGAAGCCGGTTCCAGCTAAAGCTATACCGCTACCAATCGGTAACATCTTATTAATAGCTTCATGCTGGTGATCCGTTAACATGTAAGGTTTTTTTGTTTTTTTATTGATGATATGACTAAAGTAATCTTTTTCTATCGGATCACTGACGTCGTAAAAAGGTAGACTTCTATTATCAATTATTTCAATATTATAATTTCTAGATTTTAAAATTGAAATAATTTCAGGCATAAGGTAAACAAAGGTTTGTCCTTGTTTAGTAAAAAATTGCTTTTTACCATCCCAAACACCTAATTGAAATCTAGGGTTAAATTTATAATTTTCTACAAATAAGCTAAATTTATTATATAAGTAATCAATTGTGGTTTTATCAATACCGATAAATTGGCATTTTACTTCGTCATGTATAGTTACGTTAATAGTAGGTTTATCACTCACGGTATGATCCAATCATTAGTATCTGATGTAATTAATCTAGTTAAATTATTTAATACATAGCCTCTGGTAGTAAAACTTTCATTTAATCTAACAAATTGCTCATGTAATTCTTGTATTTTTAAAAATTCTGATAATATGTTTAAATAAATTGGTTCTCTTCTAATATATTGTTCTTTATCTTTTTGAGTTAATACTCGATCCATCTTTTCAGTATATTTTACCCATAATTCACCATGGACTTCATCTAATTTGGATCGAACGTATTCTTTTAAATATTTGACTTCTACTTCTTTTGCATGATAATAATTTTTCCAACCCGAATGCTCGGCATTAGCCATATCGATTTTTTTATTAGTTAATTTTAATAAAATATCGGCTTCGTTTAAATCTTCAGTGTATATTTCTATAATTTTATCTAAATGTTTTAAGTCTTTTTTTATTAAATCTAAGCTAGTAGTCATTATAATAATTCAGTAGTGGAAATAATTAACCGTCTATCGTATGCATTTAAATCTAATGGAGCCCATATTTGATATTTCTTATCTAATTTATAAACATCCATATATCGCATAACTGGTTCTATATGATTTTTCGATAAATCAATATAATAAACATGTAAATGTTTTTGAAACGCTTCTAATAATCGTCTTAACCAAAAATCACGACCATCCCAAGTTTGAATTGAATCAGTAATGACTATATTATGTTCTTTTAACAAATAATCAAAGAACATTTTTTTCGGTAATCCTTTAGTGTGTGGGTAATCTTTATCTAACCAAACAAATGATTGGTTTACTGCCATGCCCAATATAGGAACGCTAGTAAAATTATATGACATATAATAAACGATTTTCATATCATGACTATCTATAGCTATATAATATTCATCATTATTATTATAAATTTTAAATACGTGTGTATATTTTCCCAAGTCAAATAAATGCTGTTTATGCATCGTCGAAAATTTTTCTAACTGACTTTGATTTTTAACCGGGTTATCTAAATAGTTAGATATTTTATCGGTTAAAACGGGCGATTCTAAAATAAGTTCTTGTAATTTCATAATAGTAAAAAAAGGTTAGTTAAATATTATATTTAACTAACCCCGAATAGTAAAGAATTTAATCTACATCTACACTTTCATCATCTTTTGGTGCATGCTTTTCCATTAGTTTTTTTTGTCTAGATGCGGCTGCTGAAACATCATCCTCTTCATCTACTTGTAAAAAAACATCCTTGGTTGCAGCTAGCTCTAAAATTTTAGAGTAATGTGCTTCTGTTGTATTTTTTTCACCAGACCAACTAATATCAGTTCCTTCGATATAATTCCAAGCACCTCTTTTAGTAACAATTCCCATATTAACAGCTACATCCAATAAACCACTATATGGATTCATGCCAGTATCATACGGAACTTCAATCGTTACTTGCTGAAATGGTTTAGCAAATCTAGTTTTAAAACCTTCAACCTTCATTCTAATACCGGTAATACCAGAATCACTTTTCAATTTTAATTTAGTAATTAACATGATTTGTGATAATGAATATCGAATTGCATCATTAACCACCCAAGCACCTTCGCCTTTTAATAACTGATCATGATTAGCTGGATAAACTTGTTTCGTAACGATCATACTAACATATAATGATTTAATATCATTTACGAAAGTTTTTAACATCTGTTTGATTTGCTTTGGATGTTGACCTTGATCTGCATTCGGATTACCTTTATCGTATTTTTCCGATTCGCTGTCAGTCATTAACATATCGCAACTATCAACTGCTATTAAAACTTTCGGGCCTTTACCATCTGGATAATCTTCTCGATACCCTTTAGTAAATGAACTAACAATTTTAACTACTTGAGGAATAGTACAAACCTGAATACAGTTATAATTTTCACTAGTTACATCGATGCCAATAGCAGTTGCCCAATCATCATCGAATGCCCCTTCACTATCAAGTAAAAGAATATAAGCACCTTCTTTTTGAGCTTGTTTAATGATATTAGCTAATAAAAAGCTTTTACCTGCACCTGATGGTCCAGCTAATCCTGTAACTCTACCCTGACCTATACATCGATCGAAATTACCGGCGATAATTTTATTTAAAACATAGTTACCAGAGCCGAACCACCAATCCGGAGGTGAAGTATCCGTATTTACACCTTCACCCATTTTACTAACTGTTTTGTTAAAATCTTTTAAAAATTTCATATTATATCCGTAAGTATTAGCTAAAAAAATAGTGGTTATTAAAACCACTATTTAAAAATTATATTTTTATTAATTTACAGAATCGGGATCTTTAATTACTTTAATATCGATTTCTTCAAATGGTAATGCTCTACATACTTCATTATAAACATCGATACCTTTACTTAATAAATCCTGTTTTACTTCCTCAGTAAATTCAACAGTAATTACGTTCATACTTGTTGGACCACAATTGGGTTATTAAATTTAACACCATTAATCAATTTATTCCACATATCAGGATCTTTCCATTCTTCTTTAATATCTTCACTAATAAAGATATCAGATAATTCATACGGGAATAATTTTAAATCATCGCGGAATGATTCTGCATATCCAGTAGTCGTTTCATGGACTCGAACTGAATTAATTCTAACACCTACTTCGCCGTTATTAAATTCAGTATTTTCTACGATTTTATCTAATACAAAAAGGAACATTAAAGATAAAGCTTCAGCTGATGGACTAACTGGCATTTCAATATATCTAGCTGAATGGTCTTTAATAAAATTTTTAAATTCCGGTGATTCTTTCGACCAAGCCGTATATGCATGATCAAACGAATCAATAAATTGCCCTACGGTATTTTTCATTAAACCAAAATCCATAATCATTTGGCCGTTATCTAAATCATCTGCAGTAAAGAATACTTCTACTACATACGAATGACCATGAATACTAAATTTACATCTATTTGAAGAGCAATTTCTAACAATATGGGCGCCTTCGAATTTAAATTGTTTTCTAATAATCATTTTATTTTCTCGCTAATTTATTCATATTCATAAATCCACCTGATGATTTAGATGGTGTTGGTTTTGATGCAGCTGATGGAGTTGAATAATATGATTTACGATCAGATGAATGTTCTGATAATTTATTCATATCCATATAATTTTTAGTCGGAGCTGGAGTCAAAGTCTTCGGAGTTAAATTAGCCGAAGATGTATTACTCGGAGATCTTATAACATCGGTATTAAAATGTGGAGAATGTTGAGTATTAGCTGAATGATTGATTTGATCAGGTTCATTCATTTTATTATAAACATGTGATGCTAATGCGCCCGCAGCTGCTCCGGCAACGAAACTACCAACTCCCGAACCAGAATCGTGTTGAACATATTGTGGTTGTTGAGCCATTGGTTGTTGAACTATAACTGGTTGTGGTATATATTGCGGTGGTTGCTGGTATTGTTCTTGTTGAACGTAAGCATTTTGTGGTATTTGCTGTACGTAAGGAACTTGTTGTTGTTGATGATCGTTATTGCATGCAGTTAATAATGGTAATAATAAAAATATTTTTTTCATAATACTAATCTCTATTTAATAATATCCGATTCTTCGATTGGCTTACTATGATCTTCCATAATTTCATGATATATGAAACTAGTAAAGCTACATAAAAAGATAAACCAAAAAATAAACGTTAAAATTTTCATACATTATATTTAAATAGACGTCCCTGTCCAAAAATACAATTTATTTAATTGTATTTTTTCTTGCTCTTAATTGAGCTAAAACAGCAGCCGATTCATCATCTTCATCTAATGATACTGGTGCTGCAGCTTTTGGTGTTGCTACTGGAGTTGGTTCGTATGTGGTTGCTGCTGGAGCTGGAGCTTCATACGATTGAGTAGGAGTTGATGTGTGTACTGGAGCATCACCGCCATTTAAATGCGCATTTAATTGTTCGACTAGAAAATCATAGTCCGGCTTAGCTGGTAATAAAGTAGTTAAATCGACCAATTTGTCTTCTAATTCATCAGCTAAAGCTGCAGGTAATGGAGTAGGTCGTTTATCAAATCTACTTCTTGAATAATCTGCATATACGCCATTCATTGTTTTTCTAATAATAAAGTTTGTACCTTCATCATAAGAATGTGGTGCATTATCTAGTTCACCAGTCTCAACTGCATCTTTAATAGATTCGTAAATTTTTTGACCTAAGGAAACTAATTTAACTTCACCATCTAAATTTTTACCAGTTTCTTTATCGATCGGGAGTGGATCATCTACAACATAAACTTGACCCAAATATTGACGTTTCTTATATAATTGTTTACCCATTACTGTATCTTTGCCTTCGTTTTTATAAAACTGTTGGCTCATTTTGCAGATTGGGCAATCTTCATTATTATAATTTTTTAAACAAGGTACTTTCTTTTTTTCGCCACCAATAATCAATTCATGATGCGCTTTTTCTAATAAAAACCAAGGATTATCCATATTTTTATCAGGTAAGAAACGAACGACCGCAGAATCACCAGCATCCATATTCCAGAATGGATAATAATTATTGCTATTTTGTTGATTATTTTGTGGTGCAGATGCTGCGAAATGTTGTTTTAATGCGTCTAAGCTAAAATTACGAGCCATTTTAATAATTCCTATAATAATATTTTAATAATTTAATTTAAAGTAACAATAATCGTGAAATTCCTTTCTTATACTATCGATCGATTATGAACCGATTTTACTGCATATTCTTTTATATTTTATAATCTATTTCTAATAAAGTCAAATATTTGTTGAGCGCATTCTTTCGCTGATTTATTACCACTATCAACAATAAGATGCGGTTCTAATGGTTGTTCATATGATATATCAGTTCCGCCTAATAATGCTCCATGATATAAATCTTTTGTATCTCGCTCTACACATTTAATTAGTGGGCAATTAACAAAAACTTCAACATAATCATCACCTAATATATTTTTAGCTATTAATCTACTAGAGTGGAATGGATTGATGGCAGTGGTTAAAACTATACAGCCGGAATATGATGCGATTTTAGCAACTTCGGCTACTATTCTAACTTTATCTAGACAATCCGCCGCGTTAGTAATTAAGTCAAGACAAAAACTAGTTTGAATGTGGTCATTATCAATGATAAATGAGCCGATATATTGTTCTTCGAGTATTTTATCGAATTCTGCTAGGATGGTTGATTTTCCGGATTGTGGTAATCCTGTAAGCCATATAATAGGTGGGTTTGATGATATATTCATATTATTATTTAATTCTAAATTTAATTCTTTTATTGTTAATTCATGATGATTATCTGGTAAATTTGTATTATATATTTTATTATATTCTGATATTGTTAATTCACACATATATTTATACTCGCTCGAAGATTTGTTGTAAATATAATTATTTTTTAGGATTACTCCATGTTATTAAATACTCCGCAACAATACGCTATTAAACTTAATGGTCAAATTATATCAAAATATCAATCTCAGCTAGAAGCTCAATCGGCTTTGATGTCTTTAAAAACTACAAATCCATTATATGAAGGTGCTTCTATTTCAATAATTTCCGAAGATAATAAAGAATTATTATTGGGATAATTTAATGTACATACCCGAAGTTAAAACTATATACAATCGTTTAAAAGCATCAGCTAAAAAACGAAATATTGATTTTAACTTATCATTAACTGATTTATATGAATTAGATTATCCTATATCTTGTCCGATTTTAGGAATTCCATTAACCTTTAATAGAGGAAAAGTCGAAGATAATTCTTATTCTATAGATCGGATTGATTCATCACTCGGATATAATGCAAATAATATCCGAGTGATATCATATCGGGCGAATAAACTTAAGAACAATGCAACACCCGATGAATTGGTAAAATTAAGTTTATCTATTTAACGGTTTCGTAAACAACCGATAATGCAGTTAATGTATGAGTATATAAATTTTCATCTAAAACAATATTATCTAAAATTTTAGTTAATTGTTCATTATCTTCTTCGCCATGCCAGATTTTGATATAAGAACCATCTTTATAACCATTTAATTGTCTAAATTCATTTAATGCATTTTTACCAATATATTTTTTATAAAGATCGTCTAAATTAAGACCTAGTAAATACCACATTTGAAAGAAAATATCATCCGCAAAAATAGCATTTTCTTGAGTTACGAAATGGGTTAATAGTGCTATACCGTCTTTAAAAACATCTAAATCGAAGTCAGTATGTACCGGATCATCACAAGCATTTGCTATCGAATTGATATAACAACTAACAATTAAATCCGATTCTAAATTTAATTTTTCACCTTCTGGTAAATTAGCTAAATCCATACTCATACCGAAATGCCAAATATCAACCATTTCCATAATCATTTGGTTCATATCAGGATCTTGTTTTTTCCACCATTTATAGCCGGCATGTTCCATTAATTCTGCCGCTTCGCACATAATAGCAAAATCCCATCTAAATCCTTGTTCGATCCAATTCGGATGAACTTTTTTATTAAAAGAATCTTGTAATTGTAACATTGCTTCTAATTTAGCTTGCATTCGAAATACCTATCTATATTTAGTAAAATAATATTATAAATCAATAATTTAAATAAATCAATCTATTTTATTACTTGGTAATAAACTGAAACCCAATTGTGGGTGAATATATATTGAGCATCTTTTAATGAAATTTTACCGTCGCATACTGCTCTATGCATATAGCCTTCTAATACATCTTTTTTGCGCGCCCCCTCTGCTCCGGCATAAGCTTCTGGCCATAAATTTTTCGGACTTGATGGATGACCACCTACCGATAACGGTATTAGATGATCCTCTTCATAATGTGACATATTTTTATCAGCATATCCATATTGATTTATTTGTTCCGCTTTTAATTTATTAGTATACGAAACTGGTGGTCTTATCGTACCAGTAAACCCGGAGATGCATATTGTTTTATGAATATTTGATTGTGTTATTTTTGGATTTATTTCACCGGGAGTTAAAATCGGATTAGGTAATGCATCAGCTAAACTTAAAAGTGGGGTTAATAATAAAATTGCAGCTATTTTTTTCATATGGTACCTTTATTGTAAAATAATTCGATTAAATGGGATATATCTTGTCTACTGTATATAGAATATGATTTCATTTGTTTAATTGGTATATAATCGCCGTATTTTTCATGATTATAATGTAAAAACGATCTACCTATAATAAAATGCGAATGATTATGTATATCAACTATATGAAATCTAGTAGATTTCTTCTTTTCGTGGAACCAATCTTTATGAACATGAATACTTTTTTCATTAGTCCAATCAGTAGTCGATAATTTTACATCGGCTGTGATATTATTATCATTATGTAAATATCGAATATCATGCCCAGCTAACTGACTATTGAAATCTTGTAAAATTTCTCCATTTTTATATAAATCATTTACGACCCATAATGAAATATATTCGGCCATTAAACCTAATATCGAAGAATAAATGCCGCTTCTAATATTATACGGCATAAATGGTAAAACATCTTTATAATTAATTATTTGATCGTATTGTTCGTACATCGAATAAATAAAATCTTTAAATTTTGGTCCGACTATTGGTTCTTTAATTCCAATATTAGGATATTGTGTTAAAAGATTATCGAATAATAAAATTTCATTTATTCCGTGATCTATGTTTATATTTTGAGTTTCTAAATATAATAATAGTTTGGTACAATCAGTTAATAATTGTTTTGAATTTGTCGGTATATACATTATCTAGCCAGATATAATAATTTAATCTCTAATGCTTTTTCGTAATCTTCTTTTAATACATCAAATGGTATATTATAAGTTTCAGCACATACAACTGCTATATGATTTAACGCATCCCAATTATCACTATAATCTTGTAAAATTTGTATCGCGTGATAAACTAAATTATCAATTACTTGTAAATATCCCATAGGCTTTTCCATGTCATATATTCCCTAAAAAAATAATTATTTAAACTAATTATTTTAATAGGTATTATTTTTTTATCCAATTGTGTGGATTATAACTGAATTTTCATATAAAATCAATATTCGTTTATCAGATTATTTACTGGAGTTAAAATGTCAACAAACCCGTATGAAATATTAGGCGTATCTAAGAATGCGTCGAGTGACGAAATTAAAAAGAAATATAAATCGCTGGCGATGAAACATCATCCTGATCGTAACCCAGATAATAAAGAAGAAGCTGAGGCGAAATTTAAAGAAATAACTGGCGCTTATGATATATTATCAGATCCGAATAAAAAAGCTCAATATGATAATGGTGGTGGGCCTCAATTTGGCGGGTTCGGTGGTTTTAATTCCGGATTTGGTGATATATTTAATCAAGGTTTTGGGTTTAATGGTAGTCAACAAACTCAGCATTTAGATTTAGCTTATCGTATATCGATTTCATTAAATGATGTTTATACTGGGTTACAAAAAACAATCAATTATCGTAAAAATATTGTTTGCCCGACTTGTAATGGCAAAGGATCTGAAAAACCGTCTGATGTTATTGATTGTAATAATTGTAATGGTTCTGGTGTTTTGATAATCCAGAATGGACCATTTAGAATGCAGCAAGTATGTACCGCATGCGACGGTAAAGGTAAAACAGTAAAAACACCTTGCCCAAAATGTCATCGTTCTGGTGTTATTTTATCGACGACATCAGCCACCATCGATATACCAAAGGGTATACTTAATGGTAGTTCAATATCCGTTAAAAATGGCGGGCATTCCGATAATTGGGGTAATTGTGGTGATTTAAGAATTGATATTATTATCGATAATAAAACTCAATTTGAAGTTCAAGGTCATAATTTAAAATGTCAAGTAGCTTGTGATTATGATTTACTATGTCTAGGCGGCGAAATAAAAGTTCAAACTATGGATGGTGAAGGTAATTTAAAGATTGCAGCCGGTACTCAAATCGGCGCTACTATGCGTATTAGGGGTAAAGGTATGCCTATTATGCAATCAACCGGATATGGTGATTTATTATGCACATTAACTTGCAAAATTCCTACTAATTTAACTGAAAATCAAGTTAATTTATTAGAACAATTCCGCAATACCTTCCAAACTGAAGCATAAATAACTGTTATTGCTATATAGGAGTTTTATAAATGTCCAATGAGTTATTATTAGATTTTAGATTACCGGGCGACTTAGTTCGATTACCGTCTCGCGGATTTTTTTACGATGAAGGTGTTTTAGCTCCGGATGTAGTGGATGGAGAAGTTAATGTATTTCCTATGTCTGCGTATGATGAAATTTATATGAAAAACATATCGGATATTATTAACGGAACCTCGTTATCTAAAGTATTCGCTAAATGTATTCCTCAGATATTAAAACCGGATGAATTATTTAGTAAGGATGTTGATTTTTTATTATTGGTTCTGCGTAAAGTAACGTACGGTAATAATTATACTTTAGAATATACTCATACTTGCGAAGATGCAGCAAGACACGAATATACTATCCAATTAACTAAATTAATTAGTGCGACTAGATTTATCGATCCAACTTCGGTCGGCGAATTAAGTACTATACCGATGGATAACGGTCAGATTGTAATTTTGCATCCAATTAAATTTAAAGATTATTTGGATATGATGAAAAATGCTGGCGATTATGAGTCGATGTCTAATTCTGAGCTACAAATTAAAATATTAGAATCTACTTTAAATATTATTCATTCTGTCGATGGAATTACTGATAAAAATAAAATTTTAGAATGGACTAAACTCATACCAGTTACTTGGTATGAAAAAATAGCAAATGCATTATCAGCGAGTGGTGAATGGGGTGTCGTAACTTCCTGTGAAGTAACTTGTTTAGATTGTAAAGAAAAAATATTATTAGAATTACCGTTAAATCCAATGACTTTTTTTTTAGACTCCTAAAGAGTAATGATAGTGCAAAAATAAATGCGTACGTAGCTAGATTATCGAAAGAAACTAGTCGAATACTAGAAGAAATTGTGGAATTGACATATTTTATGAGAGGATCAGTTCAGTATCATGCTTTACTACATATGTCAATTCCCGAGCGAACTGCGGTCAATGATTTTCTTAATAAAAGATTGGAAGCAGAATTTAAGAAAACCTCTAACATCATATATTAAAAATTAACAATATGGCAAAAATTACCGATTTTTATAAAATTGTTTCGCCCCAACAATCAAATGTGTTTGTTAGCGATAATCAATTCATCGACCAAGGATTTGCAACGTCTAGTAACGTAACTTGGTATCTTCGTTTAATTCAAGGTAGTGCTACCCGATTATCTAGATATAATGAATATAATGCAATGGATAATGATGTTGAAGTTGCTCGTGCATTAGATATTATTGCTGAAGAAATAACTGGTAGAAATATAACAACTGATTTACCGATTGATTTAGATATCCGATCCGATAATGGTCAAGAGTTAGATGATACTTTAGTTCTTACTTTGCGGACCGCATTAAGACATTGGACTGATATACATGGGTTTAATGATAATCGATTATTTAAATTATCTAGAAATATGGTCAAATACGGCGATTGTTTTTTTAGAAAAAGATCGGATTATAAAAAATGGGAGTGGTTGCCGGCCGGTGATATTATAGGCGCAGTAGTTAATGCAGACGACGTAACTAAAATAGTTGCATATCAAGTAAGATCGCATTCTAAATCACCAACTGCTTCTACTGGAGTTCCGGGCGGTTCAAGTTTTAAACCAGTTGATATGCAAGAAACTGAAGTAATTCCGGCAGACGAATTAGTCGTTTTTTCTATTAATGACGATATGTCAGATAGCGCACCATTTGGTGAATCGGTTTTGAGAACGGTTTATAAATCGCATAAACAAAAAGAATTATTAGAAGATGCTATAGTTATTTACCGAGTTCAACGAGCGCCAGAACGACGTGTTTTTTATGTTGATGTTGGTACTATGCCGAATAATCGTATAAAAACTTATTTGGAAACATTTAAAAACGAAATTCGCCAGAAAAAAATACCTAGCCAAAATATGTTAGGGCAAAGTACGGTCGATTCAATATATAACCCCCATTGTTTAGCATTAGATACTCTTATTCCATTATTAGATGGTAGAACTATACCACTATATGAAATTATTGATGAATTTGAATCTGGTAAACAATTATGGGCTTTTTCAATTAATCCTAATACTGGTGAAACAGCTCCCGGTATAATTTCTTGGGCTGGTATTACTAGAAAATGCACTGATGTTATAGAATTAACTTTTGAAAATGGTAATACATTAATATGTACACCTGATCATAAAATTCCAGTAAGAGGTAAAGGTTTTGTTCAAGCCGTTGATTTGCAATTAGCTGATTTATTATATCAATACATTGAAGATGATAGATCGTCGATAATTGATCCGATCGGTGCAATTACTAAAATTACAAAATTAGATGATTTAATAGACGTCGGTACTTTAACGATAGATCAAGAAGAAAAAATACATAATTTTCATACCTTTGCGGTCGGCGCTGGGATTTATGTTAAAAACTCATCATTAGAAGATATTTTTATTGCTCAAAAATCTGATGGTATTGGTAGCAAAGTTGAAGTTTTACCTGGTGGGTGTTTATCGTTAGATACAAAAATTGATTTAATGGATGGTATAACTAAAACATTAAGTGAATTGATTGATGATTTTAATAATGGTATAGTTAATTATACTTATAGTTGTGATCCGATTACTGGTAAAGTTAGACCTGGTGTTATTTCTTGGGCTGGTGTTACTCAGAAAGATGTAGGGGTTGTTTCTTTAACATTAACTAATAATCAAACCGTTATTTGTACGCCGGATCATAAATTTCCAGTTTGGGGTAAAGGTTTCGTTGAAGCGTCGAATTTAACATTTGATGATATTATTATAGGCAATAATAATCATAAGTATGGCGAGTCTGCAATTTATGATCATAATGCAAAAATATTTATATCTAGTAAATTTATAGCAATTGAAGAATTTGATTCGTATAATGATGTAGTTTATGAAGCGCGCGAAATTTTAAGATTATTACCAAATGATTTATCAGAAATTGTTCGGTATATTAAACTTATAGTTGAAGTAACTAATAATAGAGATCAATTATTAACTAGATTATGTAACGATATTCGATTATTAGATATGCTACGGTTAGAATATATTACGAAAAAAGAATTAAATAGAGTTATTGAAACTTTAAATATAGAAGTTAATGAAACTACGATGTCCGCTGAAAAATTAGTAATGGAACAATTACTAATGTTAAATATACCTATGGCGTACGGCGATCATAGAATATCTATGTTATTAGAATCATTAAATCTTCAATATCATTATAATTTCGTTGTTTTATATCAAGCTATCTGCAATGAAGCAATTGATGGCAATATCAGTATTACTCATCTAGATAAAATATCAAATGAATTAGGTTACACAAATATTGAACATTTAATTAGTGTGAGTCATATTCACGGATTGCAAATACTAGATTATACAGTTTTGGATCAATCTATGGATGTTGGAACATTAACTATCGATCAAGAAGAAAAATACCATAATTATCATACATTTAGTTTATCGTGTGGTATATTTACAAAAAATTCACAATTAGGTGAACAATCTGATTTAGAATATTTTTCAGATAAAGTTTTACGTGGATTGCGGGTTCCGATTTCTTGGATGAAACCCGGACAAAATAATGCAATATTTAATGATGGTAAAGTTGGCGCAGCTTACGTAGAAGAACAGCAATTCGCTAAATTTATTGAGCGATTACAAGTTTATATAGAAAATACATTAGATGAAGAATTTAAAAAATTCTTATTTTCATGTAATATTAATATTGATGATACATTATATCAATTAAAATTACCTAAACCATCTAATTATAAAAAATATCAACAAGCAGATATCGATAGTACCTTATTATCAATGGCTTCACAAGCCGACGCGATTCCGTATTTAGCTAAACGTTTTATTATGACTAGATATCTACAATTAAGCGAAGATGATATCTTGACAAATGAACAACTCATCAAACAAGAGAAAGGGTTTATTCTTAATAAAGATAAAACACTTCAACAAGTTTATGGCGCCCCAACTGATGGTATGGGTGGTATGGGTGGTGGATTTGGTGATATGGGTGGTGGTGGATTTGGTATGGATGGTGCATCTATCGGCGGAGAAGGTGATGATACTATCAATATGGGTGGTTCTGCAGTTGGAACTTCGACTGGCGCCCAAATACCTCCGGCAGAAACATCAACCACAGGTGGAACTTAAATCTTTAATATTAGTGGGTTCTAATATTAGAACCCACTAATAAATAATATTTTTATTTTACCGGAATCTTGTTTATGACGTTAAATATATATCTATATCATGATAGGCCTACTGAATTATTAAAATTCGACGAAAAATCAATGATAGACAAGGCTATTAAAAATAACGACGCTCTATTATTAGATCGATTATCTCAGACTGGTATTGATTATATAATTAAAGAGTATATAGATAAAAGTAGACTAGAAGGTAATTTTTATAATATTAGGATTATTCCGGATTATAAATACGAAGGTGATTTAGTTATTGAAGTCGATGTTACTAGAATACTATATTTTGCAGCTGATTTATTATCTAAACCCGCATTTAATAAGTTAATTGCTATTATGGATAATCAAGTAGCTAAAGCTTTCGTTAAAAATAAAGCAACATTTATAAATTTAGAAAAAGCAAAATATATTAATCAACCCAATAAATTACATATGCCTAAAACTAAGGAGTTATTAGTTAAACAATATCATAAATTAAATTCTAGAGATTATATTAATAAACATATAAATTCATTACCATCGGATGAGATGCAAAAAGCAATAAATGTTTATGCTGAAACGATTAAACGAATAACCACCACATTAACTATATTTGATTAATATGTTACTAAATGAAATAACTGTTCGACAAATAACTCAAAATAATTATACTGGTTTTCCTACGACTAAGAAAAGACAGCATATAGTTAATACGGTTAATGCTCGGGATATTAAATTTACACCATACTCCGAAACTAATAACCTAAAAGTTGAATCCGATACTCAGAGTAGTGGCAGCGATCATTATGATACTTTTATTCAATTTGATGATGTTCAATTTTTAGAAGAAGGTGGTATTGCATTTAGAGGAACCGATAATCAAAATCATCATATTACTCCATTAAACGCCAGACATAATGATATAGAAGTAAATTGCGAATGTTTAGATTTTAGATTTAGATTTGCAAATTATCATTATAATAACGATAGTTTATTGGGTAACCCCCCACCCCCATATATTAAAAAAACAGATAGACCCCCAGTAAATCCAAAAAAAGCATTGGGTTCGTGTAAGCACGTTTTAGCGTTAGTTAATAAATTAACCCAATTGCGAATTTTAAGATGGGATTAGCTCAGGTTGGGGATCCCCAACCTATTTCGATTATTAATTTGGTAATACCAAATAATATCTATATTAATCTATTAAAAATGTATATGCCCAATAAAAGGTTTGATATATAATAAGGATTAATATATAATTATCTAAAATTAATTTCATATTAATATATAATTATCTAAAATTAATTTCATATTAATATGAAATTAATATGAAATTAATATGAAATTAATATGAAATTAATATGAAATTAATATGAATTAATTAGTCGAATAATACGTTGCAAGACGTATCATAGTACATCGAAGAAATCCGTAATTACTATCAGATTATTTGATGTTGCTTTGGTTTGTTGTATCTCCAACCAAAGCACCTCTCCAAGGTATTTAAGGCAACTTAGATATAACTTATCCATTACTCGATCTGGGATAATAATAGTAATACATCGAGTATTTTTTATATCATATATACATATTTAAATTTTAAATATCGAGTTAAATATGAATATATCTATGATTTTACATAAAAGTAAAATAATCGTTTTTCAAGATCGTAATTTTATATGCGAAGCTTATATTCCAAATCGAGATCGATACCTATCAGTAGACGAACTTCCTAATTTCGTTAATTTTTTTACCGAGCATGCTATATTCGAACCAGCAACCAGTGAAACAATAATCGATATATTTGAAAAATGGAAATCTAGATTAATTTTGGATTAATAAAAAAGGGTATATAAAATACCCTTATTATATTCTTTTATACAGCTACTGGGGCTTTAATAGCCGGCTGCGGATTGTAATTATCGATTATAATATTTTCAAATTTGATATCTAATATCGAATCGAATTTACCGTCAATAAGAATACATGGTAATGATTGATCTGGATCAATAGTTCGCATTAATTGTGTATTAACTTGATCTTGATGATTCGCGTATATATGTGCATCGCCAATAGAATGATATAACGTTCCTGCAGTATATCCATGCACATGAGCTAGCATATGAGTAAATATTGCATAAAATGCGATATTAAAAGGAACACCTAAAAAATAATCCGCAGAACGTTGATATAATTTACAATCTAGTATTTTCTCACCGTTAAATTCTCTAGTGCTAAATTGCGATAATGTATGACATGGCGGCAAAGCCATTTCATTTATTTCTGCTGTATTCCAAGCCGTTAAAATAATACGTCTACTACTCGCATTATTTTTTAATTGATCTTCGATCGTCTTAATTTGATCTATTTTGCGCTGATAAACTTCATGTAAATCATCGAACATAACTCGTCTAAAGTTATTAGTTTTGCAAAATTGCTGTTCGTCAGATCCTCGCTCAACAAATCTAGTATCATCCCAATTACGCCATTGATGACCATATACTTTATTTAAGTTGCCGTTTTTATCCGCCCATTCATCCCAAATGGTTACTTTATTATCATTTAAATATTTGATATTAGTATCACCAGATAACATCCATATCAATTCATGAATAATAGAAGTTGTATGGACCCGCTTAGTTGTTAATAATGGAATAACATGGCGTGATAAATTATATTCAATATCTAATCCAAATTTTGATATAGTATCAATTCCAGTTCTATTTTTAGTTAAAATACCTTTATCTAAAATAGTATTTAAACCATCTAAGTATTGTTTCATATTTTAGTCCTCTATGTCTGGATTTTCCCAAGGGAAGTAAATAAATGGGGCATCTACCGGTAATGTTTCAGCACAAACGCATTTAATAAAATTCGATGGTGCATTATTAACTAAATAACTTTCAGCCCCGTCTTTTAAGTATAATGAGGCGACTGTAATTTTAGCAGTTGTTTCTAATTGTTGAGTTAGTGCTAAAATAGTATTTCCGCTATCTACTATATCATCAACAACCAAAATAGACTGTATATTTTCGGCTATTTTCGGTAATAACCCACTATGAGTATTCTTATTATCACCAACCGATAGTTCGTGGGAAATATCAGCAGTTACCATTGGAATATTGAATCTATGCGATAGATAAACGGCGGGAATTAATCCGCCTCTAGATAAGCCAATAATCAAATCAAACTTATCATTTGATGTGACTGCAATTAATTGAAGCATTTTAACTCTAAAATCATTTATATTCATAATAACGTATTCCACATATGATTAATTTGTTTAAAACATTTTGCAATATTTCTAGTTACTACTAACGCATTACGAACGCCTTTTTTAAAGCCCATTACTTCAAATAATTCATCACGAGTATTTACTTCTAATAATACCGTACTCAATGTATTCAAATCAATTAATCTATTTTTAAAGTTTAATTGGATATCATATCGTTTAAACATTTCATTTAAAAAGTTTAATGCGAATAATGTATTATAGCCCGCTATTTGTATAGTTTGAGTTTCAAATGCTTCGAAAATAAAACCGCCAATTTCTTCCGCCGCTTCTAATTCCGAAATACCATTTTGTTGTAGGTATTCTATTGTTAATCCATGAACGCGTTCGGCGTCGGATTCCCATATGGATTTACCATCCCATTTAATTTCGACATATAATTCATCTAAAATATTATATTTTTCATCTACTATTACTAACCCCCAAGATAATGGTTGATAATATTTTCCATTACCCTGCAGACTAGGATTAAATAAATTCTGAGAATTTAAACCAGATGTTTCACAATTAATTATTAATCTTTTCATTTCTTACCTACAAGTTAAATTTACTTTTATTTTTGCATTATATCCCGACACTGCATTTTCTAATAATGATTTATAAACATACAAATAACCATATCGCATAATCGCTTCATTAATATCTTTGCAATTACCAATATCTGGTATACTTACTGACCAGCCAGCATCCAATGCATTAAATGCTGCTTGCTTACCATTTCCGTATCGATCTGGAATATAAATCTTTTTTCTACGACTTTGATTTATAATCTCTATTTTTCTTTTTGTTAATTCATTACCTAAAATCGACATACCCTTTATATGATACGAATCAAAAAAACCTTCGGTAATAAATAATGGCTCATCCGTAAATTCTCGGATTAGTTCATAACCATATAAATTTACAGAATCACCCGAGGTAATTGAATTAATGTATCGATCTTTTTTACTACTACCAAAAGATCTACCTTGATAAAAAATAAGTTTACCTTCTCGATAGTATGGGATAATTAATCTATTATTCCATTTTATTTCTTCTTTAGTTTTATTACTTTTTGATAAGAAAAAATTATTATCGTTTTCAATTCCTCTAGTTTTTAAATAATCTAATGCTATATTTGATTCTATGTCTGAACCATCCATAATAATTTTATAAAAATGATTCGGTAATGGTATTTCAATTATAGGATTATTTGTATCTACGGTTATAGTAGGACGCTTTGCTTTTTGTTTGCCTAATGAATTTAGAATAAGTCGCTGTATTTCTTCATACGGGATATTAAATGCTTGTAAAACAGTTTTCATATCATCAGTGATAGTACCATTATTAAAATAGCTAGCTTTTGTGCTGCAATTAAAACAATGGTACACTACACCTTCATCTTTTATATTAAATCCACCTCTAACTTTATAATCATGGCAGACCGCGCATTTAACCGAATACCAGCCTTTACTATTAACATTTGATGGTAATTGAACATATTTTTTAATTAGATTTTGCATTAATATAAAAGTAAATTATGATTTAAGTTAATTTTTCTAAATTTTTAATATAATTGGTAATTGAATGATTAACAAAAAAGTTAATTTTACCTTTTTTAATACCGATAATAAAGCCTTTTATTCGGTCTTTAATCAATTGCCAAGTATTTACGACGGCTATATTTCCGTGATGATCAAAATAATTTAATTTACCGTGATGTCTATACGGATATAATGGATTTCTAGTTACTATATCGGCATTATTAACCCATCTATAATGTTTGATATTTAAAGTATTCATATGATCGACGTAATCATGATTGCCGACTCGAGGACTACCGAATGTGAATAAAATAGGATCGGCTAATGTTTTATCTTCGTAGCATCTAGTGGTTATGATAGTAGCCATAGCTGCGCCTAAACTATGGCCAGTAATCCAAACTTTACGATTGCTATATTTAGTTAAGATTGCATATATGGTTACCCAAATGCGATCGACACTATGTTTAAACCCACAGTGGACTAGTCCATTACCATTCATACTGGGAACCAAATTAAATTCAATATCTGCGGCAATATCAGCTAACTGATTTGGTTCAGTTCCTCGACAAACGATTATAATATCATTTTTATCCCATAATGCGTAAGTTTGGGTTCCATGATAATTAACAAACATACTATCATAGCCAAGATCATCAAATTTACGATTATCTTCGTATGATAAATTACTAAGTTTTGCCATAAGCAGAGATTGCTCATTAAAAGTTAATTGCGAAATCATAATTATTCCTTAAAGATTTATGTTAAATTATGATCTATATTTAGTATATTATAAAACCCATACTAAATCAAGCAATTAAAATTATATAGTATTATTTTTAGTATAAGTTGCGAATAATAGTTTATTTGGAATAGCTTCTTCGTAATTAATATCCCACGAATCATCAATTAATTCGCCCGGGAAAAATTGATCGCAATTATAATCGTGATTAATAAAGCTAATATGCATTTTATTGCATATTTTTATAGCTTCTACGAATAATTGATATCCGCCGATAATAAAAACATCAGTTTTCGATTTTTCAATAGCTTGGTGAAGCGATGCAAATGTTTTTGCACCTTTGCATTTATGTTTTGGATTTGATGTTATAACGAATGATGTTCGATTCGGTAATAAATCAAGTTTAATTGGTTTAAGTTCAGCTATTTCATTATAGGTATTACGCCCCATAATAATTGTATTACCAGTAGTTAATAATCTAAAATTTTTTAGATCAGTTTTTGAAAATTCTTCATTAATCCAAGGAATTTGTTTATTTTTTGCAAAACCGCCACGTTCATCACAGCAAACAATTATGCTTATATTTTTCATAGTTTATTTGTAGTTATTTCATTTATTGATTTAATTAATAGTAATTCTTGCTTATCGATAAATTTAGTCCAATGCAAGTCATTATCGACTGGCGTAATTTCTATTAATATTTGAGTTGTATTTGACATAGTTAATTTTTTTTCTACGAATCGACCGGTAGCTCTAACTTCAATTTCACCATTCGGACTACTATATAGATAATGATCAGTCATCAAAATAACCTTTACCTGCACCAATCCATTCAATATCTTCTTCCGAATCATCTAAATAAAATTCAATCCATGAATCAATATTCTTAAATTTTTTATCTTCAACAACATCAAAAACTTGACCATCCGATTGAATAATAATACCATATTCTTGAATAATTTCATCAGATGATAATGAATTAATATTATTTTTAACTTCTTTTTCTAAAGCATTTAAAGTGCGGTTAATACTCATTTGATAATAAATTGGTAATACTTTATATAAAATATAAGCTGATTTTAATATTAAAATCAGCTTAATGTCGACTAATTTATGGTTAGTCTTAAGATATATTTATGTCCTTAAAATTCGATCTGACTATATCTAGGTGAATTAACGACGATCATCATCATTTCTTCCGGTGTTGGAAAAGTTTCCATTCCTAAATATTGTAAGATACTAGGACTAAATCCAGAAATCATACAAGTATTTTCCGTACTCTTTGTTACTGGTAAATTACCGGGTCTAGCATTAACATTCCAAAATACTAATTGTGGAATTTTATATCCGTTAACTTCGAATCGTTGTTTCATGGTATCATAAAATGATTCAATTCGTCCAGAACTAGTATCTTTAACACAACTATCAAATTCCATATCTGAGATAATATATAACGTTTTTACCATATCTTGGGGCGCTATATTATAATTAATTGCGGTATTTAAAACTAAATCAAATACTCGTTCTAAATTAGTATTCATATCCCACTGTGCATTATTAATACTTGTAACGCGTTTATGGATTGTATCACCAACTACTGATTGTAATGTTGGGTTTTCACTAAATGTAATAAACTTATTATGATAAATTCCTTTAGCTCGCTCACTAAAATATAGCGCTAATGAAATACATACATTTATAGGTAAACCACTCATAGATCCACTAACGTCAGCAACAACTAATGCATTAGGATCTACATCAAAATCTGCTAAATTTTTCCATAGAATTTCTGCTTCATCTGGAGTTAATTCGGCTCTATAATCTAAAATCTTTTCAATAATTTGATATGGATATAATGATTTTGCATTAACCTTTACTTTACCGGCTTGTGCAGCTGCAATAAATTCGGCATAACGAACTTCGTCATTTCTATTAAATGCTTTTCTATGTTTAATTAAACATTGGCCTGGTAATTTATTATATTCAATTTGATCCCAATTATTAGACGCCATTTTATTTTCAGCTACATTTAAATATTCATTTAAACGTCTGCATAATTTACGATACGATTTTTCATCTAAACTCATATATTTACGAATTTTATGTCCGATACGCACTGATTCTTTAGATGATGTATTGATTCGTTTTAGCCATTTGCCTAGTAATGAAATAGATTCATTATTATCCATAGCAACAACATCTTTTTGAATTTGAATGTTGATTAAATCTAACATATATTGTTCTAATGATGTATCGACGACTGAGTAAATATCATCCCATCTACCGTATTCAGCCACTAAATCTAATAATTTTTCAGTTGGTGTTGGATAATTAATAGCGAGCCATTTTAATTGAATTCTAAATGGTCTGCGTTGACCTTGCCCGCCTCTAACATCACGGAACATAAATGCCAAACGAACTGTAGCTAATTGATTTTCTGAAAATGCATTAGTAAATAAATTTAAAATAGCAGAATCATCCCACGAACGGATTGAACCACCAGTTGCAAAAAAATCAACACATTTACTTAAAGAAGTTTTATGTGTAACTGCTCCATTTTCAGTGTAATCAAAATTCGCTTGTTGCTCCAAGGCATCAATAAAAGTCATAATATTATCTCCAATTAATAAAACAATAAAAAAGCTATTATACCGAATATCGTCGACAATATCAATATAATAGCTTCTATAATAAATGCGATAAGATTCATTTTTTTAGTCTGGGTTTAAAATGCCGGATATAAAATGATTGCTGTTAGAATCTTAACATCGCTTAGTTTCGAAATATTGTATTGCTGCGATAATCTTATACAAGATTATTCGATTTGGTACATACTTAACTTTAAGTTATTATGTATCGTTTCCAAATCTATGAAGTCGAGATTCACTACTAGTTTTCAATTTGAAGTGAAATTTGTATAGGTTGCTGATGGAATCTCTTTACTTCAGAATAATTATATTATAATCGCAGCTCATTAGTCAAGCTTTTTATTACTAAAATGTTTCAAATCCTAAATCTAACAAGATTTGTTCGGTTTTTGATACATTTAGTGGTTTATCTACAAATGATTTAATATCTTCAATCCGTGCTTTGATATATCTCGGTAAATCATCTGATAATATTAGTTCCCGATTATAATAATTAGAAAAGCCCATATCATTAACCGTTACTTCATGCCAAACATCACCATCCAGTTTTTTTTCGACTTTAGATTCCAAAACAACTTGAATATTAAATTTGCGACCTTTATATTCGAATACTTTATTATATTGTTTGGACATATTAATCCCAGGCCTCAGCCCAATTACCGGATAAACCACCTTTTACGTAAGATGTTACCTTAGCTTCAAAGAAATTAGCATGTTCTGGAGTACCCATTAATTCATCCCACCATGGCAATGGATTATCTTTAACTCCAAATTCACCTTTAAATCCCATACTAATTAATCGGCGATCAATTAAATATTTAAAATAGGTTTTAACTTCATCTTTAGTTAAACCTTCTAAATCACCCATTTCAAAAGCAAGATCAATAAATTTTTCTTCTAATTGCCAAGCCATTCGAGCCATATCATAAACATTCTTTTTAAAATCGTTTGTAACTACTCGAGGATGCTCTTCTACATACTGTTTAAATAATAAAATCAAACCATCACAATGATCATTTTCATCTAATGCACTCCATCGATTAACTTCGCCCATTCCTTTCATTTTACCAAATCGTTGGAAATTAATTAACATAACAAATGAACTGAATAAACAGACCCCTTCAGTAAAAATATTTTTAATAAGTGATAATGCTTTACCGGTTTGAGACGACGTGTTATTATCGCCCATAAAATCAATTTTATCGGCCATTTCCTTGTATTCTAGGAAAGCCTCGAAATCAGTATCAGGTAAATTTAAAGTCGAATTTAAGGCCGAATATGCCCGCTGGTGTATCCCTTCTCTAGCTGCAAATGAAATTAACATTTGTTGAATTTCATTATTTTTAAAAATAGGAATTAGGTTCATTGTATACATTGAAGCAACGGTTTTATCACTTTCGGTAAATAACCGTAGAATTTGATGAATTAAATTCCGTTCAGATGGAATTAAATGATTTTGCCAATCCGCAACGTCACCACTAAAATCAATTTCCTGATGAGTCCAGTGCAATTGTTCTGATTTTTCAGCTAATTCAACAGCCCATGGATATTTAAATGGTTTATATGTTTTTGATGGTTCTAATACGGACATAATTATTCCTATGAATTTAAAATAAATTTAAAATGGGGTTAATTTACATTAACCCCGATGAATATTAGGCTTGACAAGCAATGCATTCGTTATCAGTTGCTTGACTTTCATAATCTTTTAATGCATCGCGAATTATTTTACCGGATACATTTTCTAATTTAGCTTTTTTCTCAGCTCTTAAATAATATAAAGTTTTTAATGGATGTCCGGGTAAACTTTCATCTCTTGAAAATGCTCTGCGGTGATGTTGATTTAATGTGCGTTTTGAAACGCCTTCTTTATAAAATAAATTAATTGATGAGGCTTGATCGATAAATTCTTGTCTAATACGAGCTTGGTCGATTACATATCGCATATCAATTTCATCGCCAACTTTAAATACATTTTTTTCATGATCGGTAAATATACCGTCTATATTTTGGATTGAACCGCCATTAGCTGTAATTTCACGCCAAGTCTTATCATAATCACAATCTTTAGATTTAATAAGTTGATCTAGATATTTGTTTTTAATTACATATGATCCAATTCTAGTTCTGTGTGTGTAAATATTTGCTTTGATTGGTTCAACTGATGCTGAAGTTAATGCGATAATCGAACTATTTGCATTAGGTGCTATAGCAATAACCGTTGCATTTCTACGACTAGATCCTTTTAAAAATAAAGGCTCTCCCCGCTCAGCTGCCATTTTTTCAGATTCACTTACGGCCTTAGTATAATTATTTTTTGCTATTTGATATGCGTGTTGCATTGATGATCCTACACCGCCCGATTCAAACGCGATATTATGTTTCATCAAATAATTATGCCATCCCATTAAACCCAATCCGATATCTCTACCGCCTTTAGCAGAACGAACGGCTTTTGATATCGATTCTGGTGCGTAATCAATAAACCACTGTAAAACGTTATCTAAGAATCTAGTAAAATCTTCAACTATAGTAGTATCTTTCCATTCATCATAATATTCCGCATTTAATGATGATAAACAACAAACCGCAGTTAATCCATCTTGATTACTTTGGCCTGATATGTTATAGGTTTCAGCTCTAGTTGGTATAATAATTTCGGTACATAAATTTGATGCATTAATTTTAAGACCATTTTTTGCTAATGATGGATGCATTCTACGATTTGATTCATCGACATAATGAATATAAGGTTCGCCAGTTTTAAATCTAGTTTCGATGATTTGTTGCCAAACTTCTCTAGCATTAACTGTTGCTGTTACATTTTTCGAATAAGGATCTATTAAATCCCACGGAAGATTATTATCGCACGCATCAAGGAATGCATCGGTTATATTTACCGCAATATGCGAATTAAATGATTTTCTATTAATATCACCACCCGATGGTGTTCGAGCCCCAATAAACTCAATTAAATCCGGATGTGTAATGTCGAGGTACCCTGCTACTGACCCTCTTCGGGTCCCTGCTTGATGATAATATAATATATTCGAATCCATAGTCTTTAGATATGGAATCGCGCCCGGACTTTTATCCGTAATACCTCTTAATCCCAAATACATACCAACACCGCCACCCAAAGTCGATAGAGTAGCTAATTCTTCGGCCGCTAATATTTGTCCTCTAAGAGTATCTGGAACCACGGGTAAAAAACAAGAAATTGGCATCGCTTTAACTTGTTTATCAGTAACAAACATACTTTTTCTTATATGGACATGATCCGGTGTATCATTCCAAGCACCTACTTTACCTTGCCATTCTCCCTCAATAGCATTTGATATAATAGGACTAGCAAAACAAGCCCATTGTTTAGATACGTACCCATAAATCCGTTGTGCTAAATCATAATCTCCATAACAAAAATTAGTTGAGGCTCTAGCGAAAGCTTGTTGTGGGCTAGTCTCATAATCGTTTAGATAATGTTTTCGCAATAACTCAGATGCAAATTCGCCATAATTTTCGTCCCTTTGTAAATCGACAGTGATGCCTAGATATTTTTCATTCATGAATTGGTCTCAGTTTTTGTTAAAATCTTGGAAAGTGAAATATTTATGATATTAAAATAGAATTATAAACCAGCCTTAAAAAATCATCAAGAAATAAGTAGCAAAACTAATACTTTAATTTTATCCATATAAAACAATAGGTTATCTAATTATAAAATCAAAATATCACTAAAATATAATATATTGCTTTAATTGATTTGGTTTTCTCGTATAGATCTCTATTTTTTATTGCTATATAATACAAATAAGTTAATTTACAAATTTAAAATATGAACTTAAAAGAGCATCAATTATTAGTTGATTTAAAAATTACTACTAAGTTTGGACAATTTATATTAGTAAACAAAAAGCATGGTAGTGTTTATAACCCGCATAAGCAAATATGGATATCGGATAATTATTTTACTAAATTTGATATAGCCGATATTCAGAAATTAAATTTAAAAACGCCGAACGACGTTAAACGGTTTTATATTGATTCTGTTATTAGTGGTTTATGTAAAACTGAAATTATTGAGTCGGATAAAAGTAAATCTAAAGCGCAGCGATGTTTTGAGCGATTGCAAGTAATTCATAATTTTAAGAATAGTCGAGCAATGATTCCAGTTAATTTAACTGATGATATGATTATGGCTGTTATGCTTAGATTTAAAAGGCATTATGATAAAAATCATATAAAACCATTTAATATTAATATAGATATCGCTTATTCTATTATTAATACGATATCAACTAAATATTCATATAAAAAATTTAATTATCGTCGCAAAAATAAAGATGATTTTCAAGAAAATGATATTAATAAGGGTTGGATACAAGTTAAATATTCTGAATTAGTTGAGTTATCGCATATTGATTGTAAATATTATTTAAAAGCATTAATTAATAGTGGTTATATTGAAACTGATAATTTATGGTGGCATATACCGGGAGCGCCTCCGGGAACAAATAAAGCGCGATGCTATAAATTAGCAGATCATTTATATCAACCGAATGAAAAAACGCATAGATTTGTAGATTATCAAACATATGAAATTAAATTAAAAATTGCAAAATATAAATCTAGATTGAGAAAAGAATCTCAAATCGATAATATAAAATATCAGTTATTAATGGACGATGTTGAAACTTTATTTTATCAGATAGATGAAAAACAAATATACGATTATTATAAAAATCGACCGCATGAATTTTACGAAACTGATGGTTCGATATCGCAGCTAATGGAAAAATTAAATGATCCGCATATTATAAAATTAAATGAACTAATTGAATTTATAGAACAGACTAAGGCGAATAAAAATTTTTATTATAATAATAAAGATATATTTGGCGGTCGATTCCATTCGATATTAACGAACACGCCAGCAAAATTACGTAAATTTATTCGTCATAATAATATACCGTATATTAATGTTGATATTAAAAATTCACAAATGGCGATCATCGCGATTATTGTTTCTCATCCAGATGTTGCGGAAGAGTTATTGAAAAAATGCGATGAGATTGAAGTTAATGGATTAAAAATACCATTATTTGAACATTATAAAAATGTAGTTAAAGAAGCTAATGTTGATTTAAAGTTACTGCAATCGTTTTGTAATGATGCTATGACTGGCGTAGTTTATGAAAAAATGGCCGATAGTAATAATGCGGATCGATCTATTGCTAAATTAGATGCAATGAAGATATTTTTCAGTAATAATAAGCAATTTACTGCATTAAAGCAAGAATATGGTAATGTTTACCCCGAATTAATAAAATTATGCAATGCATTAAATGTAGCTGGCGGAATTCATATAATACCAAAATTAACACAACAAGCAGAAAGTGAAATTTTTATTAACCGAGTAGTTAATGAATTTTTTAAACATAAAAAATATCCGGCGGCAACGGTCCATGATTCTATTATGGTACATCCATCAGATTTAGAGTTATTTGATAAATGTTATAATGACGTATTTAATGAATTAGGATTAAATCCATTATTATTACGATATGAAAGTTCTATGACTGTAGCCGAAGCGGAAAATTATGGATTTTCTTATTACATTCATAAAATTAAATTACAAGAATTAATTAAAGATTATCCGAAAATAGATAGGATTATACCGGAACCATCATTTATCGATATATCAAATATGAATATTAATGAATTGATAGTTATATCTAATTATAATTTAAAGCCAAAAATCGAAGCGCATAGATTTAATTCATTACATATATAAACCTTGAAATTGTGGATATTGTATGATATAATTTAATTTTAAACGATTATTTTAAAGAGAATTAAATCATGTCCAGTTTTAGATATAATAATGCCAGATCAGTTTATTTAGTAAACGAAAAAAAAATACAATTTAGAATTGAAACGACAGTAGACGGTGAATTTAGCGGTTTAATCTACGCTACTTTTAAAAATAAAAATCAAATAAAATCAATATTCGGTAAGGAATTAGATGATATAACAAATGATGATTTGATATACTTCGTAGATCCATACCGCGGATCCGAATACCATGAATACTTAGAAGAAGCTGCGATGCAACATATTTTGCTATTCGGTGATAAAGAAGATGATTATCGCGACTTTTCGTTTTATAATATGTCTAAACGAGATCAATTAATTTTTTTAAGACATTTCGCACAAACTGCGTTAGATTTTTCCGATTTTGAAGTTTCTGATAATTTCGATGTAATTAATCATATTGAAACGCGATTTGTAGAAGATAAAAAGATTTGGGATGAAATAGCTAAAGCTGCAGGCAAATCTTTAACTATTTCATACCGACAAACAGAACTTTAATCTAACGATAATTCATCATCAAACGCATTCGTTTTCGCAATTGATAATTTATCTAGATAGCCGGAGTTTCTTAGTTCCTTGAAAACTAAATTTTCAACACTAAATTCACCGGCTTGTTTTAATCCCGCCTTGCGCATATTTTTAATTTTGTCTTGAACCGCTTTAATTGACTCAACTTCTTCATCTTTAGATGAAACAATGCGATCAATTATTTTCTTAATAGCTTTAGCTTTAATCTTAATTGCATATTCATCGACTTTAAGATCATGCAAATATGATGGTTTAAGATTCCACTTATTATTTTTAATACTATAAACGCCGGTTGCAGTTAAAATTTCATTTTTTAACTGTGCGTATAATTCAACTGGGTAATTGTATATAGTAATTTCATGAGTTTCACCCCATAATTTCTTTTTAGTGTCTAATAAATCCTCTAAATCAATACCATCCGATTTACCGCGATGTTTCGGCACATCTAATATAATATGCAAATCCATATCTGAATATCGAGTATAATTATAATTTGCTAAACTACCAGTAAGAATAATATCGGATATAGGGAAATCGGGTAATTCTAAATATTCATAATATTCATCTGCGATTTTTAATAATTTTTTTCGTATTTCTGGTTTTAATGTATCATCTTCCCATACAATTGAGTTTAAATGCCGATGATATTTAAAAGCACTTTCGATAAGAAATTCAGTAAATGTAGCCATAGTAGTAATTTAAAAATATAAAACTATTATTTATTATACATGTTATCGGATAATACTAATTAATATATGTTTGATTTAATTACTAAAATATATTATAATTATACATTATAACTTGATAATAATTGAGGGCTGTATGAATATAAATGAGCATTGGGCAATGGAAGGCCATCAACCTAGAGATTCCCAAATTACTGCGTTTGATTTTATGGTATCAAATTCAGATAAAAAATACTTATTTTTAGAATTACCGATCGGTACCGGTAAATCTGCATTGGGTGTTACTTACGCGAATTGGATTAAGACATTAAATGCATCCCAATTGGCATCATATATTTTAACACCTCAGAAAATATTACAAGAGCAATACGAAAAATCATTTAAGTCAAATAATTTTACATCATTATACGGTAGAAACTATTATCGTTGTAATACGGTAAATGGTAATTGCGAAATGGGTAATATAGTTAAAGCATCATGCCCCGGATGTCCGAGTAAAGCCGCCCATACTAGAGCTATTAATGCAGACCATACTGTATTAAATTACACATTAGGTTTAATATTATTTGGCGGTAATTCAAAATACGAACGCCGCAGTTTAATGGTTTTCGATGAATGTCATCAATTGGAAAAAATATTAACTGATTTTAATAATATGATGATAACGAAATATAATTGTACAAAATATAAGATTCCGTGGATTACGAGTCGGACTATAGAAGATATACAAAAATGGGTTAAAGAATTGTATTGGCCATCAATGGATGAGCAATATACCGCATTATCGGATGAATGTGAATTAATAGATAATACAAGAAAATTATCATCGGAAGATATTAATAAATTAACTACATTATCTACATTATCAGAACACTTAAATACTGTTAATTCGTTTATGATGAGAACGACCGATGAATTATACGATAATTTTATTGTTACTGGCGATGACGATAGTATTAAATTAAAATACATATTCGGTCGTGAAAATTTTCACGACGTTTTAGAACCGAAAGCTGATAAGTTTTTGTTTATGTCGTCGACTATATTCGATTATACTGAATTGTGTAAAAATTTAAATATTCCATTAGAAGAGACTGCGTTTATTTCATTAGAATCCGAATTTAATAAAGATAATAGACCGGTTATATATAAACCGACTATGAAAATGAGTTACGGCTGGGATCATGCAAATAAAATAAACGAACGTAAGGTTTTAATTAAAAATATTAAGTTTTTATTAAAACAACATACTGATGAAAGCGGAATTATACATACTGGAAATTTTCAGATTGCTAAATGGCTTGTTTCTGAATTAAGTAATGGAACCCATGAAATATTTCATCATAATCCGGGTTCAGGAGATAATAGAAATAAAATCATTAGTGCATATATTAATAGTAGAAAACCAAGTTTGTTAATATCACCTAGTATTACTGAAGGTTTAGATTTAGTCGATGATAGGGCTAGATTCGTTATTTTCGCTAAAATTGCATTTGGTAGTTTAGGCGATGCTTGGATTAAAAAAAGAATGGATATGTCGAATAATTGGTATTTAATAAATGCATTAACTGACGTAATTCAAGGATGTGGTAGAGTAGTTCGATCTCACGATGATTTTGGCGTTTGTTATATTTTAGATTCATCGTGGGAATACTTATTTAATAAAACAAAACATCATATTCCTAGATGGTGGTTAGACGCATACCATAAAATGTAAAAAAAAGCTGGACTTTTATAAAAACCAACATATAATTAGATATTCGAGGCTAAAATACCTCTTATTTTTATTTCAATTTATATCGGAGATCACGATGGCAACAACCACATTAACAATTGGCGAGCAAAATTTAGAAGTAGCATCTTTACCAGAAAATATTCAGCGTATTGTGGCGGCTTATGATGAAGCGGTAGTTCGTGCGCAAGCTGCAGAACAAGACTTAATTCATTCTAGTTCAGCTAGTAAATGGTTATTCCATGAAATTAATCGTTTAGTTAGTGCGTTATTAACAGAACAAGAAGAAGGTTCTGAAGATGGTGAAGCAGTTACTGAAGAATCAGAAGAAGTTTAATTTTTTATAAATTTAAACTTCTAACCGGAAAATAATAAAATATTTTCCGGTTTTTTTATACTTATTAAAAATGGACATTCAAAATGGATGAAATCATTAAAGCATTATATAATATAACTATTACTCCGAAATTAACAAAACAAATATTAGATTTAATCGAAGATAATAATAAAATTAATGACGATGAATCGTTTATTAATAATGCGATATCAAAATATGACCCATCCAATAGTAAATATACTATTGCTAAACAATTATTATCGAATCAAATAAAATATTATGAATTAGCTAGCTCCGAAAATAATACTATTTCGCCAGATATACAAAATCTAGGGTATAATGCAATATTGCAATTTATAGATACTTCGATTATTTTAGATATATTCGGAACTCAACCAATGTCCGGCCCAGTGGGTTTAATATATCATTTACAAATGAAAGAATCGGATGATAGTAGTAATTCCGGCGCTACTCGATTATCGATGGAATTTATATCAATGGCAGTCGAAGCGATATCTAAAAAAATGCAAGCTAGTTTTTCCGTGGAATTATTACAAGATTTAAATGCAATGCATCAACCGTCATTAATAAATGAAGTTTATAATGCGGCAAATGTACAATTAATATCAGAATTAGAAAATTACTTAATCGGCGAATTACTAACAGTTGTAGAAACGGATTATAAATTTATTGATGCGTCAGTAGATCAAATCTTAACTGCAATTATGATTACTGCGAATAATATCGCTAAAAAATCAAAAAGAGGTGTCGGAAATTTCGCAGTAATTTCTCACGAATTATTCGCTCGATTTATAGGCCACCCATCATTTACTATATCTGAAGATGGTGAATATATCCGAGATGAATATTTAAAGAAAGAATCGAATATAGTTAATGGTTTTTGTGGTAGTGTAGGCGGCGTTACTAATATTATCGCATATACTAACGACTCAATTTTAACTAATCAAATTTTAGTTGGATATAAAGGATCAACTACTTCTGATTGCGGAGCTTATTTCGCCCCATACCAATATTTAATGAATGGCGGCGCGAAATTAAATGAAACTAATATGCAGCCATCAATGTCTTTCCTTTCTAGATTCGGTTTAAAAATATTTGAAGATACTCCTAAATATTACGGATTAATTTCATTATAAAAAAAAGGGCCTATAAGGCCCTTTTTTATTTACTCATTACCGAACATATCAAGCAATCGATTTCGCTGAGCTTCTTTTGCGTTCTTTAATTCATTATTAGTCACAACAAATTTCGATACCGGAGCCCCGGTCGGTCCGATCTTCGGATCAGTTACTCTTAATGCATTTGCATTCCATGATAAATGAACCGTCTTACCAACACCATCAGAACTTCTAGTTTTTAATAATAAGAAAGCCATCTCCCCCTGTTGTTTCATTATATCAGTAAAAATAATTGATATGTAAACATCACAAGTTTGAATTTTTGAAATACCACCAGCAATATGACTATGATTTACTTCTTTAGCTTCAACCCCGCCTCTATTTTGCTGAGATGCGCTAATACCTATCATATTATAATCAACTAATATTTGTCTAAATTCTTCAGATGCTGCTTTATCTTTTTGATTAACATTATCCGCCGATATGCGATCATTAGTTCCTAATAAATCTATATAATCTAAAACAATACAATCCGGAATACATTTTCGTTTTAATTCAAATTCTCGCAATAAAGCTCGTAATTGATTAGATGTTGTTCCTACCGGCATCTGCTCAATAAACAACATACCTGAATTCGACGACGCTGCATTTTTAATTTTAATAGCAGCTTCTTGTTTATTTTTTTCAATATCTCGTTGATTAATTCCAGTTACCATACTGACGTAACGTTTATAAATCATCGAAACCGATAATTCTAAACTAACATATAAAACATTATACCCCTGCTCAACTAAATTTAATCCAATATTAGCCATAACCATACTTTTACCACCGCCACTATTCGCAGCTAATAATAAAAATTCGGTTCTTCTCAAACCATCACCTAAATAATCATTTAATAACGAATAACCAGATGATATAGCCGGCTGAGATGATATTTGATCTAACATGATATCCGGATCATCAAAAAAACTAACACCAACTGTTTTATGAATGGCTACTTCGGATGCTTTATCAATAATACTTTTAATTTGATGGATATCTTTACCACCAGCGATAATCTCAGATGCTTCGAAAACTGCTTTCTCTGCCGCTTTAATCTGACAAAAGAATTCAACTTCATTGATACAGTATTCAATTTTATCTTTTGTTAATTCTTGATGTTTAAATTGTATATCTGACTCGGCATATACTTGATCTAAATCAGGTAATGCACTAAATTGATCAAAATATTTTTTAATAAACTTAACCGCATATCGATATTCAGGATCGAAATACTTATATTCGATTATATTGTTAGTAATAGTAAATACGTCTGCAGATGATAACAGATATTCAATAATTAATTTCTGTTTTTCCGGATTCATATAGTCCTCTATTTAATTTTTGATTTGTAATACTTAATTTGGTTTTCTAAATCTCGATTTTTTCGTTTTTCATTTTTCAACTGCTTATTTAAAGTATCGATTAGCTGCTTTAAATACACAATATATTTCTTTTGATCTTTTTCATCCATAATTACATGCCTTAATTGGGGTTTAAACGGGATTTCTTAAGAATTAATCATATTGCATAACAAATAATATATCGACCGCAATAACAGCAGATACGCCCAATATAATACATATTATACTATATTGAGCGCATTTAATCAAGATGATTATGGATTATTAACTAAGACATTCGGATAACAATCGCGAATTATACTAGGAGAACAATATAATTCACCATTCCTGATTTCATTGTTGGTTGAATTTAAATCACTCAATAAAACAACTCTATCATATATTTTATCAATAGGATCGGTACTATTGGATAATAAAATATAGATTGGTTTTTCTTCGAAAACAAATTCTTTATTAAAATACAATTTTTCATTCGAAAAGGCAATTTGAAATGTATTTACCTTAAAAATATTACCAAATATAGTAACGTCAAAAATTGGGACATTATCATGAGTTCTACCCCAAGCCAAATACGGATTATTAGTCGTTAATGGATAATCAGTAATTAATCTAGAACCTAACATAATAGGCGGTAAATAATTTAGTGACTCTATATGGGTATGGGTAGCGACTGTAAGATACCTATTTTTTGTACATTTAAAATACTGATCTGAAGTCTCTATATCATAAGTATCGATAGATTTATCATACGATAATAATTGAGCCGCTCCAGATCTAGGCTGTCTAAATTTTATATTGATATATTCATTATCGATATACGTTAACTCATAATCATAAACCCGTTCTAAAACATTATCAATATAATTAAAAACTAAAACTTCGGGATGATTATTTAACTGATGTTTTATTCGCCAATTTTTAACTGGTTTCACTTGATTAAAGGTAAAAATATGATCCTGTTTAATCCAATCAATATAATCAGTCGCCGGCGGCTCCTGCCCTCTACTAATATTTTTATTATACTTAATAAAGAACATTTCACCATTGCAATCAGCAGAAATAACACATCGATACATAGCCGGAACTGTAGTTATTAAATCGATTTGTCTATTGCATTTATTGCATTGATATAAAATAGTCATTAGTCTTTTGATTTCGGAATAATAATTGAATCGTAATCATCCATAGTTAAACATTCGGATTGACGTTTAGTAATACGCTCAGCTACTTCATGCAAATCCATATCAGTTTCCGAATCTTCTTTAGCCCATTCCAATAATCGAATGAATAATGGAATATCCATTGTTACTTTATCTTCTTGTTCAGTCGGATGATTGGTATTTTGAGTTTGATGATTTGGTTCTGCAGTCTGTGATTGTGGATAAGCTGGATGCATATTTCTAGGTTTATCATTATACATTGCAGTTGTATGATTAATAGTACCGCCGTTTAATAATTCATGTAAATTCATAGGTATACCTGTTAGTTTTATTTTGAAATCGATTGATTATACTTCGCCAGATAATAAGCATCAGTTACATCATATAATCCAGTAGATGTTTTATATTTCGTTTTAAATAATGCTTTTATTTCTTCTGGTAACGAATGCACCATCATCGTTTTAGTTACTTTTACTTTTGAACTCCCACCAGAACCAGTAGCAAATTTCTTGATCGATTTCGGAGATATTATATTTATGTCTAATACTTTTAACTGAAACCGTATATGATTGATAATAATAAATTGCAAACCAGCTAAATCTCTAGTCGCACTACCGCGTTGACCGAAGGATAAACCCTCCATTGAAAATTTAAAATCATTATAATTATTACATAATGACGTAATACTATTTACTACATTATTTGCACGATCGTGAATATCACCATCATGGATCGACGTTTTAAAAACACCAAAATCTAAAACATCATTATCTTTTATTACGCAATACCCAGTACTAGTATATGATTGATCTATCCCTATAAAAACGGTCATACTTATATCCTAAATGTTAATATTTAGAATATAATATATGACCGGTGGATATTAGCCAATTAAATTGCTTTTATACTCGATTTTACTAAAATCATTATCCATAGTAATATGCATTACTTGATCAAATAAATTACTAGTTTCCGCTCTATGAGTAATAATATAGATTGTAATTTTATCTTCGTATGCTTTTTTCTTTAAAATCGAAATAGCTGCAGAAATACCACTTTCATCTAAACCGACATCTAAACATTCATCGCACATAAACACATTAACTGGAGCACTCATCTTTTGTCGTACATCTCTAAATGCTAAAGTTAATGCTATATTAACTCGAGATTTTTGACCGTTGGATAATTTACCAAATGGTCTTTTTCTACCTAATTTTTTAATTTCTGCAGCCATAGCAGAATTAAATTCAACTAAGAATGGTAATCCCATATCTTGTAGATATTTTTGAACTCTACTATTTAAATATTTTAAATTCGAATTTAATAGAGTCTTTCTTACGAAACTATCTTTTTTAGTTAATAATTTTAAAAGAAAATCTTGATGCGCTGATAGATTCTTTAATTTATCTAAACCTTCAGTATCTATCGGATCTAATTCGATTTGCTCTAATTCAGTTAACTGTTCTAAATAAACATTTTTACTATCTTTTAAATCAGATATCTTAGTTTTAATAGTATCAATTTCGTGCTTAATATTTAAAATTGCTTCTAATTCTTTCACCGACATTTTAGATAATATATCATCATGTTCCAACATTTTCTCTTCGATTGATTTATCTAATTCATCTAAAAAATCAACCATTTCTAAAATATTCTGATTGCATTCATCTATCTTAATAGTACATTCATTAATTTTTTCTTCGTTATGATAATGTTGTTCGCAATACGGGCATTTACTATTTTTTAAGCTCACTAATTCTGATTCTTTTTGATCTTTAATCGCATTTTGTTTAGTATAACTATTAGATAATGTAATTTGCTGTTGTTTAAATTCATTAATTTCAAGCTTCGCAGTTTTTACTTGATCATAATATGCCCGTTCCTGATCTATATTAATGCAGCTAATTTTTTCTAAACGTTCATTATAATGAAATATATTTTGTTTAACTGTAGAATCATGATTTTCTGCTTTATTTCTTGCATTTTCGATTTGCTGATTTAATCTACTTTGTTCTTGTCTAATTTGATCAATTTTCGATATATGTTGTTTAACTGCAACTTCATTTAATTTAATTTGATCTTTTAACACTTGAGCTTTTTCTGCTAATATATGTAAATCAAATAACCGTTCCATAAATCCAGTTTGTGATGATTTACCGGTCGCAGTTACGGGCAAATCAAGGAATGGTGAATTAGTAGCAGATACTACAATCATACGTGAAAACATTTCGTACGTCATACCTAATACAGTAATTATTAATTGATCAGTCGTTCTAGTACCATCTAATGAAATTTCATGATCATCTTCAAATACTAATTCGGTTTTATTATGATATAGTTTAACGAAATTTCCATTTGCTGATTTACCAACTTTTCTTGCTCGTGTTACTTTATAATAACCTTGAGTTGGTTTATGAAAAGTAACCGAGACTTCCATATCTCGGCCATTAATATCATTTACTAAATCATCAACATTACCTTCAGCCATAGTTGTATTATATAATGCAAATATTAACGCTTCGATAATGGAGCTTTTACCTACTCCGTTTGTTCCCGATATTAAAACAACACCACCTTGATTTAAATTAACTGAAGTGGGAACATTTCCATAGGATAAAAAATTTCTAATATTTAATTCGAAAAAGGTAATCATAATTGTATATAAATTTGGATTAATTGATTATTATCGATGCCGTTCGATTCGATGTTTTTACTTAACATATCAACAATAGCATCATTTATTGAAATAACTTTTGTATCTTCAATTTCTTCAATTCCGTCCGCAAAAAATTGAGTTGGTGGTTCTTCTATAGCAATATCAGCTAAATTATAAACTTCCATGATAGTTCGTTTAAATTCTATCATTTTACTATAATCCATAGTAATATCAGCTATACATTTAATATTCGCACCATCCGGTATTTCTATTTGATTATCAATAATAGTAGATAGATTGGTACTAATATATTTCGGACAATCAGGCCAATTAATAAAACTAACATCATCATTAATATGATCGTGAATTGCAAATCCTCGATCAAAATCATTAGCGTCACTAAAATCCATCGGAAATGTATTTCCAATATAAATGACATTATCAGTTATTTGTCTTTTATGAAAGTGACCTGAAAATACGCGTTTAAATTTACTATAATCCGTATGATCAGGTCCGCCTTGGAATTTAGTACTCGCCCCAGTTACAACAAAGCCGGAAAATTCAAAATGCCCATAGACATTTTTAACATTATAATCATTTAATGTTGGATATTCATAATGAAATAAGAACGGACTTAATAAAGCCCCATTACCTATATTTTCAACTACAGTAGGATGATCGATTACTATAAAATTAGTTAATTCATCAAACCAATGGCATGAATGAACTTCTCTACTATGTTTAGTATAAAGGTCATGATTTCCAATAATAAAATAAATTGGAATATTTAAATCGTTTAATAAACTAGCGCCGTTATAACTATAATATAAAGTAGATACATTAATAGCCGATCTATTTTCATGCCAATCTCCTAAAAATATAACATGATCAATATCTTGATTTTGTTTAATATGATTACAAACAAATTCAATAAATTGAATACAATGTAAATTATGTTGATCTGAGTTATTTTTTTTACCAAAATGAATATCGGTAAACATTAATGATTTGTTTAATGTTTTCATGTCGTTTTTGACTTACTCGTCATCGTCGGTTTCTGGAGTGGGTTCTTGGAACATAATTTCGGCTGGATTAAATAATAATGCTGGGTTTGATGCTACGTTTTCGTTTTCAGCATATTCAGCAGAAAATGAATGTGATGGATCTAATCCATTATTCACTAAAAGTTTATCTCGTATATTTCTATGTTTCTTCTCCATATTAAGGTATTGAACAAATGAGTAGTGTATATTTTGAGTATAATACGCAAATGGGTTATCAAATCTAGCTTCATCAAATGATCTCCAATTTTTTACAATATTTAATATAGCATAACTTTGCATATCAGCAATAAATGTGTACCGTGCGAAGTTGCTTTTTTTAGAATACCGCTCACATAATAACATAATCATTTTTGAAAATTCGTGGGTCATTTCACCCTTTTGTCTACTTAAAGCCAACTGCTCCAATAAATTGGCGTTACTTAAGTAGTTTCTTGGTATTCTTTTTTTCGACATCTTTCACTCCGTGAATTAACGTAAATTTTAATGATTATACCGGATTTAACATAAATAATCAATACTTTATATGTATTAATTTAGGCAAATCAATGACCCCGGATGAATTAGATAATAAATTTAAAATAAGATTAGAAGGAACTATTAGTAAAGACTTGGTCGTTTTTAATACCATGCCTACAATATCAGAGCAAAATTCAGCAATTTACGGAACATTAAATCCAACTCATTTAATTGGTAATTATCATCCGTACGAAAATTCACCTAGTCGGAAATTCGATCTTGGTGATATTAAATTAGTATCTAGAAATGCATTAGAAGCTAGACGTAATTTAAAAAAAGTATTAACACTAAGAGCTTGGACTAAAGCTTATTTTGGTGATACTAGCGGCCCAATGGGCGACCAGTTAAAAAATTGGTTAGGTGCACCACCAGAAGTTTTATTATTTTCCGCATATGCTTCAGAAACAAATAGAGGCCATATGGTAAAAATACCGGTAGTCTTAGAAAACTTTAGTATGTCATATCCTAATGACGTCGATTATATCCCAACATTAGCCGAATCGAATGATGATCAATTAGGTGGCGTTCCATTTCCTATAATAACAACAGTTACAGTTTCATTATTAGAACAACATTCCGCAGTTGAATTTGAAAAGTTTAACTTATATTCTTTTAAACAAGGCATTTTACCATCATTTTAATTATGAATCAATATAGTAGATATAAAATAGGTGGGTCGGTAGACGATCTAAAAAAACCCGGTTGGTGGAATAGACAAATCTTTACTAAGTCATATGATGACATAACTATTACTATTGATAAAAAATACAGTAAAAAACCCCATATGATCGCTTTCGATTATTTCGGTAGAAGTGACGTCGCTTGGTTCGTTATGCAATATAATAATATATTAGAGGTTAATGAATTAGTAGAAGGATTGCAAATTCAATTACCAACAATCAAACGATTTCATATGGGATTAATTTAATGTCAGCTACACCAAATCCACTCCACAAATATAGAAGCTACTCATATCATTTTATTTTATTAGCCGGCCCATCAGTTGAAACCACATTCGCTGATATCGATAATACAGAAGATAAATCTGATTTAAGTAGATATTCACACCCAGATAATGCAGCAGATAGATATACTGCAAAAACAACATCAGCCGGGAACAAATATTCGGTTATTTACAATTCAATGCAAGATGCCGATTTTAGTATTGTGGATTTGGAGATTTCTCACGTATTTCAAAATACACCCGAGAAAAGCTTAGGTTTTAGTTTAGAAGTTATGACGCTTCTAAATATGTCCATTTTAGAACCGTTTACTATGGATTTCCCAGCTATATTATTAATAGCTGCACAATCATCTGCCGGACTTAGTGACGGCGCTGATATATCAATGGCAATTGAAAGTTTAACTTTCGGATTAAAAATTATTTTTGTCGGTTATTTAGATGATTATAATAATAATCAACCCCACGTAATTGATAGTATAAATGTAATCCCATTTGAAATAACTACTATGTCGATGACCTTATCAAATAAGGGAACTAGTTATTCATTAAAATGCGCTAGTTTATTTAACGACGCAGCTAATAGTTCCGCATCGATGAATACTGGTGGGGTTTCATATAAATCAACCGCATTATTATCCGACGCATTACAAAAATTACAAGAGTCGGTTAATAAACGATCAGAAGAAAATAAATCAGCTTCATTGGTCCAACCAAATCAATTATGCGAAATTAAATTAGACGAAGCTTATAAA
>Ga0208090_1000005_pt1 | contig 77199 bp, 56 predicted proteins | sample LakMenEpi20Jul12_FD_150718 | JGI IMG/M metagenome (GOLD analysis project Ga0208090, IMG submission 150718) | Freshwater microbial communities from Lake Mendota, WI - 20JUL2012 deep hole epilimnion (SPAdes) | ecosystem: Environmental > Aquatic > Freshwater > Lake > Epilimnion/Euphotic zone ...
TCCCGCCTCCACATGCACTTCCATGCGGCAGTGGGCCGTGACCGTGGTAGCTACGCCACCATCGACGGCAAACATTTCATCGTAAAAAATCCCGGGATCGTAGCCCTCGAACAAATTCATGGGTTGTGTTTGACTAGGAATTAGCACGAGGCGGGCCAAGTTTGCCGAATTGCAAAAAGTTCCCCAGCCCCGCCCCTATTCCGCTTGCCCGTCGTCCGCCACTTGGCTAGGTGAAGCCCGCGAGCGTCGCCCTCCAAGGCCCTCCCGCAAAACCAGCCCCCACCACCATGCCCATCGCCCGCGCCCTCCTCTCCGTTTCCGACAAGTCCGGCCTCGCCGACTTTGCCCGCGAGCTCCACCAGTTCGGCGTCGAGCTCCTCTCGACCGGCGGCACCTCCAAGGCACTGCGCGACGCGGGCCTCCCCGTGATCGATGTTTCGGAATTCACCGGCGCGCCCGAACTCTTCGATGGTCGCGTGAAAACCCTTCACCCGAAAGTCCACGGCGGACTCCTCCACCGCCGCGACGACAAGGACCACCTCGAACAGGCAAAGGTCCACGATATTCCGCCCATCGATCTGGTCGTCGTGAATCTCTACCCCTTCGAACAAACCGTCGCCAATCCGGATGTGAGCATGGAGGACGCGATCGAAAACATCGACATCGGCGGACCCTCGATGCTGCGCAGCGCCGCGAAAAACCACTCGCATGTCACGGTGGTCGTCGACCCCGCCGATTACTCGCGCGTGATCGAGGAAATGAAAGCCCATCACGGGGACACAACCAAGGGTCTTCGCGAACAACTTGCCGTGAAGGTCTTTCTGCGCACCTCGCAATACGATGCGGCGATCACCAATTTCCTCGGCCAATCGCGCCGCGGCACCGGCTGCAATTTCACCCTCAGCCTGCCACTCGAACAAGAGCTTCGCTACGGCGACAACCCGCACCAGAAGTGCTCGCTCTATGGGAACTTCAACAAGTTCTTCACCCAGGTCCAAGGCAAGGAACTCTCCTACACCAACATCCTCGACATCGAGGCCGCGGCCGACCTGATCCTCGACTTCGTGCGTCCGACCGTCGCAATCCTCAAGCACACCAACCCCTGCGGCGTCGGCCAAGACGATGAGGACCTGCGCGTCGCGTGGCAGAAAGCATTCGAAACCGACCGCCAGGCACCCTTCGGCGGCGTGATCGTTTGCAACCGCCCGCTCAACCTCGAACTCGCCCGCGTCATTTCGGAAATCTTCACCGATGTGATCATCGCGCCGGAGTTCGATGCCGACGCGCGCGCTCTCCTCCAAAAGAAAAAGAACCTGCGCCTCATGAAAATGAACGACGGGTATTTGGTTGAGAAAAAATCCTCTGTCATCCGCTCATGCCCGGGTGGCATCATGGTCATGGACCGCGATCACACCGCACTCGGTCTCGACAACCTCGAATCAAAGGTCGTCACGAAACGCCCGCCGACGGAAGATGAAATGCGCGCGATGCGCTTCGGATGGCGCATCGTGAAGCATGTGAAGTCCAACGCCATCGTTTACGCGAGCAACGACCGCACGCTCGGCATCGGTGCCGGACAAATGAGCCGCGTCGATTCCTCACGCATCGCGATTTGGAAAGCGAAGGAAGCCGGACTCGACCTCAAAGGCAGCGTTGTTGCCTCGGACGCGATGTTCCCCTTCGCCGACGGCTTGCAATCGGCGATCGATGCCGGCGCCACTGCCTGCATTCAGCCGGGTGGTTCGGTGCGCGACGAGGAAGTGATCGCCGCCGCGGATGCCGCCGGCATGGCCATGGTCTTCACCGGCCACCGCCACTTCAGGCATTGATGCCACACGTCAACGAAACCTGACCCCTGCCTTTTCGCTCAGCGCGTTGAGTACGCGCTGATGAGCGGCATCGACCTCCTCCGCCTTGAGGGTGCGGTCATTGGCGCGATAGAGGAAACGATAGGCCAATGACTTGCGATCAGCCGCGAGCTTGGCACCGGTCGGATCGGTGAAAACATCGAAGCACTCGAAATCAACGAGCAAGGCTGTCGGTGAAGGTATCGGAGATGAGGAAGTTCATGGGTGATCAACGCTTCATCTCAAAGACTGGCATCGCCCGGATCATGAACTCATCGAAGAGCGGAACCGTGAAGGCTAGGTCACCATGCGCTGGACTATAGATCATTCCTTTTTTGATGAGCTTGGCACGCACTGGCCCCAAACTTGTCACTTTTACACCCAATGCTTGCGCGATGTCTCCTGTGCGATGGGCAGCCGGTCCGAGCTCTGCCATCGCGCGTAAAAAATTCTTTTCGCTAGGTGTAAGTCGATCAAATCGCACACGGAAAAAATTCTCATCAAGACGGGGAATGACCAAGTTGGTTGCCTTTTTGACAATTTCAAGCTGGATCGGGCTCTCGGTTGCGAGATTCCAGGATTGGTATCCCCATTCCTGTAGGAAATAGGGGTATCCTTTGGTAAGTTCGAAGATCTCTTGAAGCGCCGCAGGTGCAAACTCTACTCCTGCCGCAAGAGCTGGCTCCCGCAATGCACGTGCTGCTTCTTCCTCGGATAACGCCCCGACATTTGGAAAATTGAATAGACGCTCGGCGTAGGACTTCGACTCGCCGGCCAACCCCGGAAGAATCGGCAAACCGGCACCTAGAAGCAACAATGGCAACTGCTTCTGCTGGATCTTGTGCATGGCCATGATCAAGGCACCAAGCTCCTTCTGGTTGAAGTATTGGATTTCATCGATGAGCACCGCTACCGCACAGCTCCTCTCATCCGCAGCCTCTCCCACCGCGACCAGAAGATTCGGTAGGTCGATTTCGATGTCTCCGCTGTCCGCCGATCCAAGTTCGGGATCGATGTCCAGAGAAACGGTGATTTCCTCGTAGGTGACTTTCAGGACGCCAAGAAAACTTCGCAGCACTCGCAGCCCCCGCTTCACCTTATCTCCGGCACCGGCTAACCGGTCCAACTCGAACAAAAGGCTACGCAGTTGCGGTGCCAAGAGCGGTCCAAGTGGCTTCTTTTCGTGTGCCTCAATGGAAACCGTGTGGTAGCTCTCCTTCTTTGCAAGGCGTTCAATCTCATTGAGCAGAACAGTCTTTCCGACGCCCCGTAACCCGGTCAGCAACATGCTCTTTTCGGGCCGCCTTGCCTTGATTCTACCAAGTAAAATCCGGGCCTGCTCAAGAACCGGATCGCGTCCGACCAACTCGGGTGGAGGTGAGCCCGCGCCAGGGGAGTAGGGATTGTTGATGGGGTTCATTTATTACCAATTATACCCATTTATAACAAAAAACAAGTATAATGGGATAAACTCGCTACAATTTGCCTCACACCCGGAACACCTTCATCACCTCATCCCCGGGTGGTTGATCGCCTTGATGGCGATGCGGCGGCTCTTCAGTTTGTCGAAGGGACGGCTGGTGTCGCTGTTGAGAGTGGCCTTGTGCGCAGACGCGACCTTCGCCCGGCCCAATTCCGACTTGCGTCAACGAAACCTGACGCCCGCCTTTTCGCTCAGCGCGTTGAGTACGCGCTGGTGAGCGGCATCGACTTCGTCGGCCTTGAGGGTGCGATCGCCGGCGCGATAGAGGAAACGATAGGCCAGCGACTTGCGATCCGCCGCAAGTTTGGCACCGCTTGGATCGGTGAAAACATCGAAGCACTCGAAATCAACGAGCAAGGGCTCGGCGCACTTGGTGATGATGCCTTCGATCTCGGAGTTTGGCAAAATGCTGGCGACTTCCATCGCCGCGTCGCGCGATGATCCGGGAAATTGCGGCAACTCAGCGACATGCTCGATGCCCTTGAACAACTTGCGGACCTTGCCGAGGTCAAGCTCCGCCACAAGCACCGGCGTGTTGAAATCCAGCTCGCGCTCGCGCGATGGCAAGAGCCTCGCAAAAACACCAATCGACTGATCACCGGCGCGGATGTCGCAAGCGATCGCAAAACCTTCGCGATCTTTTGGCGAAAAACGAATGCTCGCTCCAGGGATCAACGCGGCGACGAGGCCTTTGAGATCGAAGGGATCGGCGATGTGCTCAGCCTGATCCCAACCGACCGGACGCGTCGGGCCGGAGAGCAGGATGCCGAGGGTTTCGCTTTCCTGATCCTTCGATTTGCCACCGCCCGCATTGCGAAACACGCGCCCCATTTCAAAAAGTCGCAGCGATTTCGCCTGCTGTCGCACATTGCGCACGGCGGAGGCGACAAGCCCGGGGATCATGCTTGGACGCATCACCGCATGATCTTCACTGAGCGGCAATTTCACGCGGATCGTGTCGCCATCCTGCAGCGGGCGCAGCGGCAGGGCATCGGCGACTTGCGCGTCGGAGATGAGCTTGATCGTTTGGCATTCGTAAAGCCCAAGTGCCGCGAGTCGGCGGCGCAGGATCATGTCGGCATCGTAAGCGACATCGATCGCGCTGGCGGGCACAAAGGTGCCAAGCATCCGCGAAGGGACATTGGCGAGGCCATGCACGCGCGCGATTTCCTCGACGAGGTCGATGTGACGCTGGAGGTCGGCGCGGAAGGATGGAATCTCCCAAGCACCGTCGGAGCGCTTGGAAAGGCCGAGGCGAGTGAGGATTTGTTCCGCATCCGTGAGAGCGATCGAGCCACCCATGAGTTGGTCGAGCTTCGCGGCATCGAGTGCAACCGGCTTGGTGATCACCGGTGCCTCGCCCGCAAGCTGGATCGCCGCCTCAGCCGATCCGCCGGCGGTCTCGAGAATCAACTTCACCGCCAACGCCGTGGCGGGGATCACGCCCTGCGGATCCACACCGCGCTCGAAGCGGTAGGATGAATCGGATGAAAGCGCAGTGCGGCGCGAAGTGCGGCGGATGCCTTGCGAGGTGAAATATGCCGACTCAAGTACGATGTCCGTCGTAGTTGCCGTGACCCCGCTCGAAAGCCCTCCCATCACACCGGCCAGCGCGAGGGCCGCACCGCTGCTGTCAGAAATGACGAGATCATCGCTCGCGAGCGAGTGCTCGGATTCGTCGAGCGCGGTGAACGACTCGCCAGCGCGCGCATGGCGCACGACCAAGCCGCCGCCGATCTTTGCCGCATCGAATGCGTGAAGCGGCTGACCCAACTCATGCAGCAAGAAATTCGTGACATCGACGATGTTGTTGATCGGCCGCAGCCCGATGGATTCGAGGCGTTCTTTGAGCCACGCGGGGCTTTCCTTGACCGTCACGCCCGAGATGCGGATCGCGCTGTAGTGCGGGCAGGCATCGGGCGCGTCGATTTGAACCGATGTCGCAGCGGTGGTTTTGGCGGATGGAATTTCAAATCCCTTGAGCGGAATTTTGAGCAAGGTCGCCAGCTCGCGGGCCATGCCGCGGTGGCTGAGCAAATCGGGCCGGTTCGGCGTGACCTCAAGCTCGAGCAGCACATCCGAATCAAAGAGCTGTTTGACCGGTCGGCCGATTTCCGCGTCGGCGGGAAGGATCAGCAAACCATCCTCACCCGCAGGCAGACCGATCTCCGAAGCGGCGCAAAGCATGCCCTTCGACTCGACCTTGCGCATGACGGTTTCATTGATCGTAAATCCTCCGGGCAACTCGGCCCCGGGCAAGGCACATGGGACTTTGTCGCCGACCTTGTAATTCTGCGCGCCGCAAACGATCTGGCGCAGCGCGCCTTCACCGGCATCCACCTGCGTGACCTTGAGCCGATCGGCATTCGGGTGCTGCACCGCTTCCATGATCTGCGCGACGACGATTTTTTCCGAGCTCACGCCCTTCGGGACAATGCCCTCCACCTCAACTCCGGCGAAGGTGAGAAGATCATCAATCTCCCTGATCGATTTGCCTGCGAGATCAAGGTGGGTAGAGAGCCAGTTGAGTGAAATGTTCATAAAAGAAGATAGGAGATCGTGGATTTTGGATATGCGACTAAGCATTGTCTTCGTTGTGACGAAAATCACAAGTTCGTCAGAACTGTTTCAAAAAGCGCACATCATTCTCAATCAGCAAGCGGATGTCGCGGATGCCCCAGCGGATCATGGCGAGGCGGTCGAGGCCCATGCCGAAGGCAAAGCCGGTGGTGGTCTCGGGGTCGAAGGCATTGTCCTTGCGCGACTTGTTGATCGCTTCAAAAACTGCAGGGTCGACCATGCCGCAGCCGGCGACTTCGATCCAACGCGGCTCCTGGCCTTTGACGGTGAGTTTCACATCGATTTCAAAACTCGGTTCGGTGAATGGGAAAAAGTGCGGGCGGAAGCGCACCTCGGTGTTTGATCCGAAAAGCTCCTGCAGGAAATATTCCAGCGTGCCCTTGAGGTCGGGCAGCGAGACATCGCTCGCGACATAGAGGCCTTCGAGTTGGTTGAAGACCGAGAGGTGGGTCGCGTCGATTTCGTCGCGGCGGTAGGCCGAGCCGGGCGCGATGATGCGAATCGGCGGCTTGGCCGATTCCATCGTGCGGACTTGCACGCTCGAGGTGTGGGTGCGCAGAAGTTTGCCCGAGTCGAAATAGAAAGTGTCCTTTTCGTTGCGCGCCGGGTGATCGGCAGGCGTGTTGAGCGCGTCGAAACAGTGGAACTCATCCTCGATTTCCGGGCCGTCGGCGAGAGCGAAGCCCATGCGGCGCAGGATGGCGATGGCCTCATCGCGGATCAGTGTGAGCGGGTGAAGTCCGCCAATCGGCAATTCACGCGCGGGAAGCGTCGTGTCGATGCCAGCAAGCGCGGCGCCGTCGGCAATTTCCTGCAAGGCCGATTGTTTGGCTTCGAGCGCGGCGGTGATGCTTGCGCGTGCGGCGTTGAGCAGCTGGCCGACGGCGCCTTTTTCCTCCTTGGGCACATCCTTCATTCCGGCCGCGGCCAGCGTGAGCGATCCTTTCTTGCCGAGCACGGCGACGCGAGCGTCCTCAAGTGCGCGCTCGTCGGCGGCGGCGGAAATTTTTGCGAGTGCGTCGGCCTCGATGGCGGGGATTTGATCCTTCATGTGCGGGCCGTATGGCATAACCTGCTTCGCGCCCCGGGTCAAAGCCAAGCTGTCGCCAGCCCGCGGACTGGCCGCCGTATGCCGAAGAACCTCGCCGCAGCAGGGTCCGGGCTTGCATGGTTCGGGAGCTGGTTTAGAAACCACAGGACAAATTGTGAAAGGTTACTTTATACGCCGCCTGCTGCTGATCCCGCCCACGCTGATCGGCATCACGCTGATCGTGTTCGGGATCACGCGATTTGTGCCGGGCGGGCCGATGGACCGGATGCTGCAAGAGGCGTCGCGCGGGGCGGACCAGGGGGGCAAGCGCTCGTCATCGACCCAGGCACAGGGCGGGCTGAGCGAGGAGCAACTCGAGGAGCTGGAGGAGCAATTCGGCCTCAACGAAAACTTGTGGGTTGCCTACGGCCAGTGGCTCGGCGTGGTGGCGCGTGAAACGCAAATTTCGAAAAGCGAATTTGCCGCCAAGGGCGATGAAACGATCGGCGGCTCGGCGGACCCGGAAAATGTCACTGAAGTCGTGCTGCGCGGCGACGGACGCGCGGTGCGTGTCACAAAGTCGGGCAACGCCATCGCGTCGGCGGTCTTTGTCGATTCAGGAAAAGACATTTCGTCCGAAGGATGGAACGGACGCGTCGAAACGAAAGAGGATCGCCAACAACGCTTCAAGCGCCGCAACCCCGGCAGCGGATCGGTGCCGGACTACGCGCCGCGCGCGGTGCTGCACCAAAAACATTTTGCGGGGCTCCTTCAAGGCGACCTCGGCCGCTCGACGGTGTACAATGACCCGGTGCACGAGATGATTCTCTCGCGCATGCCGATCGCCGCGTACTTCGGACTCCTCACCGCCATCATCACCTACGCGGTGAGCCTGCCACTCGGCGTGCTCAAGGCACTCAAGCACCGCAGCTTCATCGATTCGGCGTCCTCGGTGCTCATTTTCATCGGCTATTCGATCCCAGGCTTCGCGCTGGGCGCCATCCTGCTGGTGTACCTTGGAGCACGCATGAATTGGTTTCCGCTCTTCGGCATCGTGAGCCCCGACTTCGACCAAATGGGGCCCATCGAAAAAATCAAGGACCTCGCCCACCACACGGCCCTTCCCCTGCTCTGCTACCTCACCGGCGCCTTTGCGGTGCTGACGATGATGACCAAGAACAGCCTGATGGATAATCTGGCGGCTGACTATGTCCGCACCACCGTGGCCAAGGGCGCAAGTTTTCGCCGCGCGGTGTTTGGTCATGCCTTTCGCAATTCGATGATCCCTGTCGCGACCAGCCTCGGCGACTTGGTCACGATTTTCATCGGTGGCTCGATGCTGGTGGAAACGGTTTTCGACATCCAGGGCTTCGGGTTGCTGCAGTACCAATCGGTGATCGAGCGCGATGTGCCGGTGATCATGGGTACGCTGACGATTGCGGCTTTGCTGATGTTGATTGGAAACATTTTGTCGGACTTCATCGTGGCGATGGTCGACCCAAGGATTCAGTTCAAGTGATGATGCGTAAGATCGGAGTCATATGCGTGCTTTTGGGTTCCCTCGTGGTGCTGGGGGAACTTTGCGACATCGCGTTTCCGACCGCACGGTGGTTTTTTGCATCGAGCCGCGAAGTGCCGTGGTTGCACGCCAACCTTGCGGATGGAAATTCGTTTCCATGGTTCGGTTGGGCGAGCGCGGCATTGCTGGTGCTTGGTGGATTGATGCTGGTGCTGCGCACGATCGTGAAAAGTGCGCCCGACCCAGTGATGCAACGACGGATCAACCGCTTTCGTGCGATTCGGCGCGGTCATGTTTCGCTTGTCATTCTGCTCTCACTTGCCGCTGTCGCGGCGCTGGACCAAGTGGTCGTCGGCAAACGCGCACTGGCGGTGCAGCATGAAGGGAAATGGCTGTTTCCCGCCTTCATGACGCGCGACCTCAAGAACAAGGACTTTGGAATCGACGGCGCGGAGGCAGAAGCGCCAGTCGACTACCGAAAACTTCGCGCGGCGGGAAACAAATCGGTGATCATGCCGCTTGTTCCTTACGATCCGACCGGCGACACGCTGCCGCCGCGATCGCGCGCGCTCGTCGATCGCAACGGCGTCTTGCATGAAGACGGTTCGAGTAAACCTTACTGGGGACTTGCGGTGCGTTATCACGACTCCGAGGGTGAAAAAATTCACACGCGTTTCACGCTGCGAAATGGTCGGCTATCGGGTCCGGTCGATGGCTGGAGCGCCGACGGCACACCAGTTTACAGCGCCAGCTATCAAGATGGCGAATTGATCAAGGAACACTTCAACGGCAGCGGCACCAAGGAGGCATTTCTCGAGCTGGGAAATGCCGAACTGCGGGCATTGAAGTATCATCCGGCCCCGCCGTTGCCCGCAGAAGGAAACTGGCTGGGCACCACTTCCCAAGGCTACGATGTCGTTGCCTATCTGTTTGGCGGATTGCAGGTGAATTTCAAAGCTGCGCTGATCTTCCTGCCGGTGGTGTTTCTCATCGGCATTCCGATCGGGCTGATGATGGGTTTCTTCGGTGGCTGGTTCGATCTGGTGATGCAGCGCCTCATCGAGGTGTTTTCCAATATTCCGTTTCTTTTCGTCGTGATCATTTTTGCGAGCATGGTGCCTGATCGCTTCAAGGGCCTGCCGGTGATCCTGACCATTCTCGCGGCCTTCGGTTGGATGGGTATTTCCTTCCTGATGCGAACCGCGGCCTATCGCGACAAGGAACGCGATTACATCGCGGCGGCGCGTGTGCTCGGTGCCGGTGCACCACGGATTTTGTTTGGTCATCTCCTGCCCAACACCGTGTCGATCCTTGTGACCTTGGTGCCGTTCACGGTCTCAGGATTGATTTCGTCGCTCACCTCGCTCGACTACCTCGGCTTCGGCCTGCCGCCGGAAAATGCGACATGGGGCCGCTTGCTCAACGACGGACTTTCCAACCTCTCGGCGCCATGGCTGGTGACCTCGACCTTCACCGCGCTGGTCGGCCTGCTGGTGCTCATCACTTTCATCGGCGAAGCGGTGCGCGAGGCCTTTGATCCGAAAAAATTCACCTACTATCGCTGATGGGATCACCCTTTGCCATAATCCGTATCCTGTTGGCGGCACTGCTTGTGCTTGCTTTGTCCGCTTGTCGTCGCGAATCGAGTTCGAACGAGCGCGAGCTAGGCTTCGACGAATTCTTGCCGCGCTACAACCAATACATCGCGGAGTGGGTCAGGGCGGAACTGGAAACGGCGCAAAACGAGCTCGCAAAGATCGAGAGCGAAATCCCCATGGCCAGTGCCGAACGGGCCGAGTCGCTGCACGCCCGGGCCGAAGTGCTGCGGCTCGATGTCGAAAAATTCAATTTCAGGCTCGGACTTGGCGATTATCTCAAGCGCGGATCCATCGAGGAAATTCCGAACGACCTCGTTTGGAAAAATGGCATGGATCAACCCGAAATCGGCGACCCCGCGGCAGTGAAGGGCGGCGTCTTCCGTCGCTTCATTCCAAGTTTTCCGCCAACGATACGACCCTTTGGCAGCAACTCGAACAACTCGTTTCGCGGCGATGCCTATGACTACATCGATCTGCCGCTGGTGGCGCTGCACCCGGAGACCCTGAAGGACATCCCGGGCTTGGCAAAGGAATGGGCCGAGTCGCCCGACGGTCGCACGATCTACTTCAGGCTCGATCCCGAGGCGCGCTACTCCGACGGCGTGCCGGTGCGAGCGCATGACTTTCTCGTCGCCGTTTACCTGCGCGTCTCGGATAAGATCGTCAACCCCTACTACAAGCAGTTTTACCGCGAAAACATGGCGCAGATCGCGATGTACGACGACGCGACACTTTCCGTCTCACTGCCCGAGACCAAGGCCTATGCCGCGGCACTCGCAGGGGCGATCACGCCATCGGCACCGCATTTTTACGCGGAGTACGGCGCGGATTACAACGAACGCTACCAGTGGCGATTCCCACCAACCACCGGCGCTTACGAGATCAGGCCCGACGACATCGTCAAAGGCGTGTCAATCACCCAAACCCGCGTAAAGGACTGGTGGGCGCGCGATCGGAAGTACTATAAACATCGTTTCAACCCCGACAAACTGGTGCACACGGTCGTGCGCGACGAATCGAAAGCATTTGAGTTGTTTCGCGCCGGCGAGCTCGACACCTTCGACCTTACAAGGCCGGAGCTGTGGTACGAGAAATCCGAGATCGACCCGGTGCACAAGGGCTACATCGAGCGGGTGACTTTTTACAACCGCTACCCGAAGATCCCGCGCGGGCTTTACCTGAATGTGGCAAAGGCGCCGCTGGACAAGCTCGATGTGAGGATCGGCATCCAGCATGCGATGAATTGGCAAAAGGTGATCGATGTGATGTTCCGCGGCGATTGTCAGCGCCTCAATGCGTTCAACGAAGGTTATGAAACCTTCAGCGACCCGTCGATCCGCTCGCGTCCGTACTCAATCGAGCTTGCGCGCGCCTCCTTCCGCAAGGCGGGATATACGATCGAGGGCAGGGACGGCATCTTGCAAAAGCCCGATGGCACGCGCCTCTCGATTGCGCTCAGCTACCCCGTGATGCCGATCTACGACCGCATGCTGGCCATTCTCAGCGAAGAAGCCAAAGCATGCGGTTTCGAACTTCGTCTCGACGGGCTCGAATCAACAGTCCTGTACAAGAAGGCCATGCAAAAGCAGCATGAAATCACGATTTTCAGTTGGATGAGCTCGGCACCGATTCCCGATTTCCACCAGTTCCTTCACTCGACAAACGCGATCGATGAGAAGGGCGCGCTCAAGACGCAAACCAATAACATTTTTTCGTGGCACCGCGCCGACACCGACGAACTGAGCGAAAAGGTACGCACTGCCCGCAATGCCGAGGAGCTTCGCGTCGCGGCATGGAAGTTGCAGCGCATCATGCACGACGAGGCGATCTTCGTGCCGGCCTACACCGTCGATTACATGCGCATCGGGTCCTGGCGCTGGGTGAAATGGCCCGATTGCCCGCAAACACGCTTCAGCCCACCCGTGGTTTTTGATCCACACGAAGTTTTTGTGTTTTGGGTCGATGAAAAGGCCCGCGAGGAGACCCAATACGCGCGAAGAAATGACGACGTGTTTCCCGAATCCACCCGCGTGGTCGATGACTATCGGGTGATCGCGCCAACAGAAGGAGGCACGCCATGAAGGATTCAAATCAAGCGCTGTTGGTGGTCGACAAGCTGATCACCTCGTTCGACACCGAACGCGGATTTCTGCGCGCCGTAGACCAGGTTTCGTTTTCCGTTCCCGCCGGCAGCACTGTGGGCATCGTGGGCGAATCGGGTTGCGGCAAGAGCGTGACCGCGATGTCGATCGTGCGACTGCTGCCACAGCCCGCAGGAAAAATCATTGGCGGTCATGTGTGGTTCAAAGGTGAGGACTTGTTACGCGCCGACGATGAGCGCATGCGAAAAATTCGCGGCGGAGAAATCGGCGTGATCTTTCAGGAGCCGATGTCGGCATTGAACCCACTGCACCGCATCGGCCGCCAAGTCGCGGAGGTATTATTGCTTCACCGCGAAATTTCCAAAAAGGAAGCGATGGATCAGGCGCTCGAAATGCTCAAAATGGTCGGCATTCCGGCGCCGGAAAAACGCATGATGGAATACCCGCACCAACTCTCGGGCGGCATGCGCCAGCGGGTGGTGATCGCCCTCGCGCTCGCATGCCGGCCTTCGCTGGTGATCGCCGATGAACCCACCACCGCGCTCGATGTGACCGTGCAGGCGCAGATCCTCGACCTCATGGCGCGCCTCCGCGCGGAGATGAACATGTCGATGATGCTGATCACCCACGACCTTGGAGTGATCGCCGAAAACTGCAGTGAGGTGGTCGTGATGTACGCCGGCCGCGTGGTGGAGAAAGGTCCGGTTTCGGAAATTTTCGCCAAGCCCTTGCACGCTTACACACGCGGATTGCTGCGCTCGATGCCGGCTCTCGACTCCAAACCCAAATCACTGCTGCCCGTGATCCCCGGCATGGTGGCCTCGCTCGGCGAACATGTGCACGGCTGTCGTTTCTGCCAACGCATGGGCATTGCCGCTTCCGAACTTCACGAAAGACCCGCACTCATCGAAATCACGCCCGGACACTGGGTGGAAAATTGCCCGAGATGCCTTGCAGGCAAACATTGAACATCGAACATCCAACATCGAACATTGAATGAAGAGTGATCAACGAATTTACGATCTGGATGAGCGACTTTTGAACTATGGAGCTAGTATCATCAACCTCACTCGCGTCATGACCTCGGACTACGCAGGACGCCATGTCGGAAATCAGCTGCTGCGGGCGGGCACCGCTCCGCTATCCCATCACGGCGAAGCACAAGCAGCAGAGTCACCCGCCGACTTCATCCACAAGATGAGAATGGCATTGAAAGAACTTCGCGAATCCGAGCGATGGCTTAAGCTCATACAAAAAACCAATCTTCTCACTCGCCAGGAAACCCTTCCTCAAGTTCTCGACGAGACCGACCAACTGATTCGTATTTTCGTCACCAGCATCGCCACTGCAGAAACGCGCAAAAAATAGCCTCACCCTTCGATGTTCAATGTTGGATGTTCGATGTTCGATGTTCAAACCCCATGCATAATCTCCTAACAGTCTCAAACCTCACCATGCACTTCCCGGTGCGTGGCGGCGTCATTCCGCGTCAGGTCGGCGCAGTAAAGGCCGTCGATGGAGTTTCGCTGCACATTGGTCCGGGCGAGACACTTGGCCTTGTGGGTGAGTCGGGCTGCGGAAAATCAACTTTGGGCAAAGCGGTCGTGCGTTTGCTCAAGCCGACATCCGGCAGCATCAACTTCAACGGCACGGACATCACCAGAATGAGCCAGCGCGCATTGCGTCCCTTGCGCCGTGATTTCCAAATGATTTTCCAAGATCCGGTCGAATCACTCGACCCGCGGATGAGCGTGCGCTCGATCATCGAGGAGCCACTGCTGATCCATCGCATTGGTTCGCGGTCGGACAGGGTTCGCATGGTCAACGAATTGCTCGACCGTGTCGGCCTCCCCTCTTCGGCGGCCGAGCGCTATTCGTTCGAGTTTTCCGGCGGTCAGCGTCAGCGCATCGGCATCGCCCGCTCGCTTGCATTGAAACCAAAACTCATCGTCTGCGACGAACCGGTCTCGGCGCTCGATGTCTCGATCCAATCGCAAATCTTGAACCTGCTCGTCGAGCTCCAGCGCGAGCTTGGCCTTTCCTACCTCTTCATCGCCCACGACCTGTCGGTGGTGAAGCATGTGAGCGACCGCGTGGCGGTGATGTATCTCGGTAAAATCGTCGAGTTGGCATCGTCCGACAGCATTTATCGCGATCCACGTCACGCCTACACGAAGGCATTGCTTTCGGCGATCCCCTCAACCGATCCCAAAGCGACGCGCCAGCGCATCTTGCTCGAAGGCGAGATCCCCTCGCCCATCGATCCGCCACCCGGCAGCGCATTTGGTCATCGCATCCAACATCCGCGTTACAAAGAAACCATTGGCATGGAATTGCCGCTGCGCGAAATCATGCCGGGCCACTGGGTGGCGGCGGACCCCTGCTGCGTAAGCGCTGACGATTGGAAAACGCTTGTCGCGCAAAAGTGATCGTCCATCGCACCACTCACAAGCCGCGCGCGATTTTTTTCACAAGGCCAGGGCCTTGATAGATCAGCGAGGTGTAGATCTGCACGAGCGAGGCACCAGCCGCGATTTTTTCGCGGGCATCTTCGAGTGATGAAATGCCACCGACACCGATGATCGGAATGCGTGCGCCCAGATGCGTTGAAAATTGGTGCACCACTTCGGTGCTCTTGTGCCGTACTGGTTTTCCCGAAAGTCCGCCCGCTTCGCCGGCAAAGCGATGACCTTGCACCGCATCGCGATCGAGCGTGGTGTTGGTAGCGATCAATCCATCGAGGCCGCCATCGAGAAACACGCGAGAGAGATCGCGAATGTGTGCGTCGTCGAGATCGGGCGCGACCTTGAAAAGCAAGGGTACATTTTTGCCATGTTCGGCGCGGAGTTTTTGCTGCTCGTTTTTCAACCTCTCGAGCAATCGCGCGCTGGCCTCGGCACCTTGCAAATCGCGCAGACCCGGCGTGTTGGGTGAGGAAAGGTTGACCGCAATGTAATCGGCCACCGCATAGGCCTTGCGCAAACACGCGAGGTAATCGTCCGCCGCGTTTTCATTCGGTGTGTCTTTGTTTTTCCCAATGTTGAAACCAATGACGCCGTTGAAATTTTTACTGCGACGGACGTTTTCAACACCGGCATCGATGCCCGGGTTGTTGAAGCCCATGCGATTGATGATCGCTTCGTTCGGAATGAGACGAAACAAGCGCGGCTTCGGATTGCCCGCTTGCGGGCGCGGCGTGATGGTGCCGATTTCCACAAAACCAAAGCCCATGCGACCCAGCGCATCGATGGTGTTGCCTTCTTTGTCGAGGCCAGCTGCGAGACCAATACGATTGGGAAATTTCAAACCCATCACCTCGATCGGTGAAATCAACTCGTCCTCGGGAAAAGCCAAGCGCAGCAATCCGCTGCGTTCCGCAAACCTCAGCGACGCCATGCCAAGGTGATGCGCGACCTCGGCATCGAGCCTGAAAATCAAAGGCCGCAACAAGGGATAAAGGGCATCGGTCACTCCCGTGAGCCTGCTCACGCGGCTGCCTGATTGTCGAACCCGATCAGATGCCAAAAATGTCGTCCGAGGACCCCCTGGACGACCCATTTCGCGGGGGTCTTTGGGAAAGATTCAACGTTTCCTGCGTCAAATTGTCTCAATTGATGGACAGCATGCCCATGCCCCATGGAATCGACTTGGGAATAATTTAACTAACAGATTCATTATCAACGATTTATGAAATCAAATTCAAAGGCACAGGGACTGCTTGAATCATCAATGACAGGTCCGCGGACCCGGAAATTTCCCCGAAATTGTATTTACAAATGCTATTCAATGTATTTAGATGCAATTTAAGGGAATAAAAAGTCCCTTGGCTTCGTTTAACCAGTAACCCCCACACGCATATGGCATACGAATCAGAAGGCAGTTTGAAACTCTATCTCCGTGAGATTTCCAGAACGCCGTTGCTCACGGCCGAGGAAGAGGTGGAGCTCGCAGAGCGCATCAAGCAAGGGGACCCGGAGGCGCGATCGCACATGATCCGGGCCAACTTGCGATTGGTCGTGAAAATCGCCCAGGACTACGCCAACTACGGCATGCCCGTCACCGACCTGATCTCGGAGGGCAACATCGGTCTCATGAAGGCTGTTGAGCGCTTCGACCCGGAAAAGGGCGGCAAGCTCTCCACCTACGCCGCTTGGTGGATCAAACAATCCATCAAGCGCGCGCTGGCCAATCAGTCGAAGACCATCCGCCTGCCCGTCCACATGGTCGACAAAATCGCCAAGATGCGCCGCATCGCCGCGATTCTCACCGAGGCACTCGGACGCGAGCCCACCGACGAGGAATTGGCCGATGAAATCGGCCTGCCACGCCGCAAACTCGCGATGCTTCGCCAGGCATCCCACCGCCCGACCTCGCTCGACGCGCCAATCAACGAAGGCGAGGCCACGGAATACAGCGAGGTCATCAGCGACGATCGCGCGGTCAACCCACTCGACATGCTGGCCGACAAAAATCTGCACGGCGAGCTCGACGGTCTGCTCTCGGTGCTCGACGAACGCGAACGCAAAATCATCGACGAACGCTTCGGCCTCAGCGGCCGCAGAGCGCTCACACTCGAAGAGGTCGGACGCGAGTTCGGCGTCACCCGCGAGCGCATCCGCCAACTTCAAAATTCCGCGCTCACCAAGATGCGCCGCGCCCTGCGCAAGAAGGAAAAGCCAGCACCCAAGCCGCTCGCTCCCGGCTTGGCCGGCACTTGACGGATTTGTTTCATGTGTTTTGGTTGGTCGGTGTTCGGCCGCGGTGGATCACCTCCCCCGCGGCCACTTCTTTTTGCGCGATGCGCATGCATGCGAATTTTGGGGTATCCATTTCGGTTTTTTTCCCCCATGTTAGCCCCGCAACCACCGTATCGCAAACATGCCCAGAGTCACCATCACCGTGCCGGGAAGTTCTCCGCAGCCCTACCGCTTTCAACTTGATCAAAAGTCGGTGATCATCGGGCGCGCGCATGAAAATGACATTCCAGTGGATTCCGCATCCGTTTCTTCACGGCATGCCGAGATGAAACGGGCCAAAGGAGGCTACGAGCTGCATGACCTTGGATCAACCAATGGCATCAAGATCAATGGCAGCCTAGTTTCCCATGTTGCATTGCGTGATGGCATGTCGGTCGAACTGGGAGAGGTTTTGTTGGATTTTGAACTGAGCCCTGAGGAGCGCGCGATACTCGACATGCAGGCCTCCGTTGACCTGAAAACGGAGCCGGCGGAAAAGTCCGCCACGGCAAGACCGCCACAAGGCTTTGGTCCGCCAAAAGCACCGGCGGCGCAACAGGCTCAACGATCAGCGCATCGCTCGGACAGCGGCATCAGCGTCATGTTTCTGCTTGTCTTGGCGCTTATTGGGTTTTGCTTTGGCATGGCACTTCGTTTCAAAAGCGACACCGGGCACTCGTGGCTGGAGACGGTGCTAAAAAAATATGCGGCCAGCGACGTCTCTGTCCCTGCGGGAAAACAGCAGCTATAAAAACAAACCTTCGCCCAGATTGTTTTTTGTTTGAGGTTGAGTTGCGGTCCGCTTTGGCTAGTCTGAGCGCGTATGTTTCACCCAAAATGGCCACTCTTTACAGTCGCGGTTCTTGCGGCATGGATGCAGGTTCGCGCGCAGGATGAGGCGTCGATGCAGGAAAGCATCATGGTGATAGAGGCGTATTCCGGCAAGGTGCTCGTCGCCTCGAACGCCGCGGCCAAACGGCCGATCGCCAGCCTCACGAAAATCGCCACCGGCGCTGTCACCGTCGATTGGGCCATTGCCACCGAAACGGATATTTCGAAGGTGCGCATCAGCGTGCCTCAGACGGTCACCCTCGTCGGCGGACCCAACCCGATGAACCTCCAGCCCGGCGATCAAATGACCGTGCGCGATGCCCTTTACGCGGCCTTGCTCGGGTCCGACAACCTCGCCGCGCTCAGCTTGGCCGATCATGTCGGACGCGAATTGATGTCACGCCGCGGCAAAGGCAGTGATTCGGTCGTCGAGTTTGTCGGGGAAATGAACCGACTCGCAAAGTCGTTGGGCATGGCCCAAACCCGCTTCGCCAATCCCCACGGTTTGGAACGCCCGGGCGCCAAGGCTTTTTCCACCGCCGCCGATGTCGCGCGGCTCTCGGTTTACGCGATGCGTCGCAATCCCTTCACATTCATCGTGCGGCAAAAGGAACGGCAAATCACCGTCCACGGCGCCTCCGGCCCGCGCAACTACACGATTCGCAATTCCAATGAGCTGGCTGGCGAGGTCGGCATACTTGGCGTAAAAACAGGCACGACATCTGCTGCTGGGCCCTGCGTATCGGTATGCATGGAACGCGATCCATTGGTGCGGACGAAAGCGGACGGCTCGAAAGGTGCCACTCCGCGCCGACTCATCGTGGTCGTGCTGAACCATCCCGACCGCTTCTCACGCGCCCGCTCGCTGATACGTCAAGGTTGGGCGGTCTACGACCCGTGGCTCTCAGCAGGCGCGCCGGTGCAAGACAAACAAAGGGAAATCATCAGCGTGCCGGATCCCAGCTGATGTCGCGGTTTTTCCGCTCGCCGCAAACGATGGGTTCCGAATTCTCACAAAATCAAAGATCATGAAAATCGGAATTCTCAACAGCGGCGGCGATTGCCCCGGACTCAATGCAGTGATCCACGGCGTCGTCGGCGCAGCCGCTCAGCTTGGCTGGGAGGTGATCGGGTTTCGCGATGGTTTTGAAGGCCTCCTGCCGCCAGGCGACTACTGCGTGCTCAAACCCGAGAACACCATCGACATCCTCAAGCTCGGCGGAACCATTCTCGGCAGTTCGAACAAGGGGCATTTTGCCGCAAAAATCGGCAATGGCGACATCGCAGAAGTGCCAGCGGAAATCGTCGCTAAAGCCAAACGCACCATGGATCAACTTGGCATCACCGCGCTGGTGGTCGTCGGCGGCGATGGCTCGCTCACCACCGGATTGCAACTTTACCGCGAAGGCTGGCCCATCGTCGGCGTGCCCAAGACCATCGACAATGATCTCGGCGCCACCGCCATGACATTCGGTTTCAACAGCGCGGTGGAAACCGTCGTCGACAGCCTCGACCGACTGCACACGACCGCCGCCAGCCACAAGCGCATCATGGTGCTCGAGGTCATGGGGCGTCACGCCGGATGGATCGCGCTTTGGGGCGGCATCGCCGGCGGCGCAAACGTCATTCTGTTGCCAGAGATTCCTTTCAACCTCGATCACATCGCGCAGTTCATCAAACAACGCGACGCGCAAGGTCAGCACAGCACGCTCGTGGTCGTGGCCGAAGGCGCAAGCATGCCAAACGGAGCGGGGCTCGTCACACTCGATGCAAACTCGGGCGGCGAGGTGCGCCTCGGTGGTATCGGTGAACAAGTCGCCAAAAGTTTGCAGCAACTCACCGGCAAGGAAACCCGCGCCTGCACGCTCGGTCACCTCCAACGCGGCGGTGCCCCCACATCACTCGACCGCATCCTCGGCGTACGCTTCGGCGTCATGGCCGTGAAGCTCGCCGAACAAGGCCAGTTCGGACGAATGGTGAGTTATCAATCCTATCACGTCGACTCCGTGCCGATCGAAGAAGCCGTGCACCAACTCCGCCTTGTCGAACCCGATGGCGAACTCGTCCAAGCCGCCCGCGCGATTGGCATTTGCCTCGGCGAGTGAAGCAAACTGCTCTAGTCGCATAGGTTTTTCAAATAATTATAACTCCGCGCTACACACTCAAACGGATCGCCTGAGCATGTGTCCTGCTCGACGATGAACCATTTGCAGCCGGCGCCTTCCGCGGCCGCAAGAATTTCGGGAATGTTCAGGTTCCCGTGACCGACCTCGGCGAACTGGCGCTCGCCACCGGCTGTGACCGCGTAGTCCTTGACGTGAAGCAAAGGCAAGCGTCCGGCAAGACGGCGGCATGTTTCCGCCGGATCTCCGCCGCCAGCCTGAACCCAGTGGATGTCGAGCTCCGCCTGAAGATGCTGCGAAGATGTGCGGGCAAAGATATCATCCAGCACTGTGCGGCCGTCGCGTTGGAAATATTCCATGGCATGGTTGTGATAACACAGCGTCATGCCCGCACGGCGCAACACGGCACCCGCGGCATCGAGACCGGCAATCAACCTGTCCACTTGCACGGCATCGGATACATCAACGCCATCGGGATAGGCATAGACGGCATGGCTGATGCCTAATCCCCCCATGCGATCGACCACTTGCTGCGGCTGATCCAATATCATTTCCGCAGCCTCATGGCTGGAGCAGATTCGCAAACCGGCATCACGCACGATTTTCACCGCTTCGGCGGGCGCAAGGCCTGCCGTGCCGGCAAGCTCGACAGCATGGTAGCCGATCTCGCGAACTCGCTTCATCGTTGCCGCGAAGTCGAAGGGATTTTCGGTGAAGTCCCTCAGCGTGTAGAGCTGGACCGCAATCTGTTCGATTTTCATGATGAAAATATCAGTGGTATTTGGCCGCTAACGCGCGACCTTTTTTGGCACTCTGAACGGCGAGATCGATGATGTGAATGGGGCGGCGCGACCACTCGGGCGTGATGACAAGCTTCGTCCCCTTGGTCAGATGGTCGGCAATGTTCTGGTAAAAGCGGTGCCATTCGTCAGGCCGGTGTTTCCCTTCTTCCACAGTGAGCGACTGACCGTTTCGCATGCGCAATTGATAGCCGCTGTTGTAACCGTGGATGTCGATGATGTAACTGCCCTCGGTGCCAGTAATTTCCAGCGTGCCGGGCTTCTTGTTGGAATCGATCCCGCTGATCATGAGCTGCATCCACACTCCGTTGCGGAAACGGATGATGGCACCTGCCTCGTCCTCAATGGTGTCTTTTTTCCACTTCGTCTTTGGTGCCCAGTAGCCGGACTTGGCAAAACCGGACACTTCAACCACCTCGGAACCGATAAGCTGCAGCGCGTATTCGAGCAAGTGCACACCCCAATCGTAGAGGATGCCTCCGGAAATACTGCGGCTTCCGCGCCACCAATCGCCGGGCTGCGAGCGCTCGCCCATGCGCGCCTCCACGCGCACGATCTCACCAATGCGCTTGTTTTTCCGGATGTGATCAATGGCGCTTAGAATGCATCCGTCCCAGTGACGATTGTGATAAGTCGACAAAACCACGCCCGATTTTTTCGCGGCGGAAATCATCGCATCGCACTCCGCAGTAGTAATCGCCAATGGCTTTTCACAAACCACATGACGGCCTGCATTCAGGCACTGCAGCGCGAGCTTCGCGTGGGTGTTGTGGGGAGTGATGATCGTGACTAGGTTCACATCCGACTTGCGGAGCATCTCGGAGACTTTTGAAAAAGTCTTGATGCCGGGGAAATCGCTTTCGGCAATCTTCAGGCGCTCGGCATCAACCTCGCAGACCGCCACCGGCGTCATGCCCGCCTGCTGCATTTCATTGAGATGGGCGCGACCCATGTTGAAGGCGCCCCCATAGCCGATAACTCCGACTCGGATCTCTGAAGCGTTTTTGTATTTTTTCATACGGTGGTGTTTGATGAAAATCACGGCACCCTGCCAGCCCGAACGATATCATGCCAAGGCGCAGATTGCAAAACAGGTCCTCGGCTCTGATGCATTTGGTTGATTTCGCGGCTGATTTTTTCGCAGCCCGTCCAAATTGGTTTTCGATCGGAACCTTTCGCATGCAGCTCAAAACCTGAGGGCTAAATTTATAAAGGGACAGTCCTTTTATCTCGAGCTCGGAAGTTGAATCCCGCACCCACGCCGGCCAACTCCTCCAAGCCGTCCTCAAACAAGCCTTCGCCCCATCCAACGCATGAAGGGACGAGGACGTCCCTTGCCCAGGGGGGGCAGCAACTTCGTCCTCTTCCCCAATGACCTCTAACAAATAACTCTTCCCCTCCGCGTTTCGATTCAGCCTTCATGCGGTCTCGGCGAGTCCGCGCTACCTTGAATGTGCAGCCAATTCATCTGCGATCCACAATCAACAATCCCCCATTGCGTCCATTCCCGTTCATTCGCGGTTCAAAAATCTTCCTCTTCCCCAATAACAAGTAACCCATAACCAATCACTCTTCATTCACGGCACGCGAAAAATTTTCCTGTTCGAAGGATCCCTCGCGAGCTGACCGGTGCTGAAGCCGCTGACGTCGATGGTGTGGTAAGGCTCGTAGGGGCTGATGACTTGATTCGGTTTGCCGGTGAGCCGAGCCCAGGGGTAATCGCCGATCCTGGAGCTTGGTGCGGGGCTTGGGGAGATGCCGCCATCGATGCTGGGAGCTTGCGGTTCATGCGCGTTGGCCGGGTCGACCGGCTGCGGCGGGTAGGGCGGATTCGGAATGAAGTAGGGCGCGGGCGGCGGCTCTGGTGGCGAGCAGGCGTTGAGGGTGAGCGCGGCGATCGCAAGGGCAACAGCGTGGATGGGGTGGGTCATGATGGGAGAGCTCATGTTGATTCCTGCGAGAACATCATCCCGCAATCCAATAGCGGAGCAAAATGGAAATTTTATGCAATCGGGAAAGCGAATAGCGCACACGGAAGACATCGAATCCACCGCGGCGCATGCGCAAAAGGACTTCGTGATAAATCGCGCCCATGATGCGCGCCGGCAAGAGCGCCTTGCGATCACCTGATGGCAAAAGCGCTTCGGCTTCGGCGAAATATGCTTCCGCGCGGCGAGCCTCGAAATCCATCAATGCAAGAAACGCAGCGGACATGGAATGGTCCGCCAAATTTTTCTCCGTGCATCCGAAGCGCTCGAGATCCTCAAGCGGCAGATAGATGCGGCCGCCATTCGCGAGGTCTTCGCCGACATCGCGCAGGATGTTGGTCAGCTGCAAGGCCCGCCCGAGCGCGATGGCGTATTTTTCCGAATTTGCATCAACGCATCCGAAAATTCTGATGGAAACCAAGCCCACTGCGCCGGCGACTTTCCAGATGTACGCATCGAGGTCCGCCCATGTGGCAAAGCGGCGCGGCTCGAGATCCATGCGGCAGCCGTCGATGATTGCCGTGAGCAATTCGTTGGGAATCGTGCGACGATCCCGCATGTCGATGACCTGTGCCTGCAGCGGGGTCGCTTGCGCAAAGCCGTGGAGCAGTCCCTCGCGCCACGATATGAGCGAGTGCTCGCGTTGCACGACTGTCGCGCCCGGCTCATCCGCCAGATCGTCCATCGTGCGGCAAAACGCATAGAACACGACCATGTCGTCGCGACGCTCGCGCGGGAGGATGCGCAATGCGAATGCCAGATTCGACTTGGCGCGCCGGGTGATTTCCGCTGCGTCCGACACGGTTTTTGTTTTCAGCGAATGAAGCCCCAGTGGCCGGTGGTGACTGGCCAGAGCGAGAAGAGCGCGGGGCCTACGAGGTTGAATTCCCTGACCGGGCCCCAGTAGCGCGAGTCGAGCGAGTTGCCGGTGTTGTCGCCGAGCGCGGCGTATTCGCGCATGCCGGGCCGTGCATTATTGCCGGCGAGCGAAAGCTTGTCGTCGGGGCTGGCGAGGTATTGGGAAATGGTTTGCGAGCGACCCAGCAACTCGCGCGAATCGGCCACGACATAACCATGCGGGTTGATCGCGAAATCGCCTTCGCCATGAATCACGCGCTGGATGCCAGGCTCTTTGGCGATGCGGCCATCAATCAGGAGATTGGGTGATTGGATTTGCAAGGTGTCGCCGGGCACGCCGCAGAGGCGCTTGATGTAATGCGATCCGGCCGCTTGTTCGCCGCTGCGTTCGTGAATTCCGCGAATGCCGAGGGTATCAAAGACAAAAACTTCGCCGCGTTCGGGTTTTCGGAAGTGATAGGAAAATTTGTCGACCAACACGAGATCGCCTGAGTCGATGGTGCCCTCGCAGATCACCGTTCCTTTAGGCAAAAGCCCGCCGTTGCGGTTGGCGGTCTGGATCGCTTCAGCGAGTCCGATCTGCGTGCAGGGGTTGGTTGGTGCGGGTAGTCGCAGTGGTGGCGAGTCGGTGAAATGCAATTCCGAGCGGCTGAAGAAATGCCTGAACTGCACATCGCGGATGTCGACGCGGTTTTGGGGTGTGACCGCGAGAAAACGATCCTGATCATTCACCACTCGCACATAGCTTCTGCCGCGGAGAATTTTTTCCACCCAGCGTTGCGGCAATGATGGCCACTCAGCCTGTGGCAAGGGCTTGCCGATGATGCCATTGAGCGTCGGTTGCATCGATCCGGTCGGAATGCGAAACGGCTGGAGGTAGTAGGCGCGCAAGCCAAGAGCGATGACGATCGCGACAAACATCACCTCGACATTTTCCTCAAACCAGCCCAGCGGCTTTTCCAGCGGCAGGGAATTTTCGCAAGCCGCGTTGAGCATTTTCGATGCCTCGGCGGCCTTTGTTTTGTCGCCCGACTTGACGGCAGCCAGCAGGTCGTTTCTGCGCGATTCGATTTCGGCGACGAGGTTTTCCTTAAGCAGGTCGCGCTTGTAATTTACAAACTTGCGCGCGCCCTTGGCTAAATGTAGCGCCTCACTTTTCCACTTTGGAGTGAACATGGCGCATTTTCAGCATCCGCCCTTGCTTTCTGCAAGCTTCGAGAGCTACTCATTTCCAGCGATCGATGATTTCTCCAAGGTAGGTTCTCGCGTCGCGGGCACGCTGCATGATGCAGGTCGGGCAGTCGCCGCTGTCGGCAAGCTCAAGAATCAGGGGGCCATCGAAATCCCACTGACGCAACTGGCGCACCAGCGAGATCCAGTCGATGGCTCCCTCGCCCGGCGAAAGGTGCGTGTCGCTATCGCCGAGATTGTCGTTCACATGCAACATGCGCAAGTGGCCGGAGAGCTTGTGCACGACCGTTCGGAGGTCGCGCGAAAGAAACGCATGGCCGGTATCGAGGCAGGTGCCGACATTTGTTTCGCGGATCGCACCGAGCAGGAAAAGCATGTCGCTCACATGTCCGAACATCAGGTGTGGTAGCATGTTTTCCAACAATAGCGTGAGACCCGCATCGCGACAGTGAGCGGCAACGAGGTTGAGCGACTCCGCAGCGAAGCGCATCCGATGATACCATTCCTCGGGTGGCGGTTTTCCCTCGCGCTCAGGGCCGGGGTGCAGAACGACATAACGCGAATGCAGCACCGATGCCGCATCGCAGGCGATAAGCATCTCGCGCACCGCTTCGGCACGTAGCAGCGGATCGGGAGACGAAATGTCGATGCGTTCGGCGAAGGGCGCGTGAAATGAATTGGCCTCAATGCCCAGCGATCGCATCAACTGACCCGCTTCGCGCACATGCTTGGGATCATGATAATCGAGATGACTTGGAAACGAGCAAACCTCGATGAGATTGAATCCACCGTCGCGCACGATGGGAAGGGCTTCGAGGATGTCGGTTTTGTAAAAGCATCCAGTTGAGATGCCGCAGGGCCATGTGTTCATGTGGATTCGGGATCGAGGTTAAAGTTTTTGCGGAGCTCGTCGCGCAAGGGCACGAGCGAGCAGCCACGCGGATGCCAGCAAAATTGTTTTTCCTGCTGCGAGACGCAGTTAAAGTCGATCGCGCTGTCGAGCCGCTCGGCCAACTCGCCGGCAAACAGGCGCACATAGAACTCGGCGCGTTGTGAGGGATCGTACTCGATCCATTTGTCCTGCCAGCCGAACGAGGGGTTTTCAAACTTCGATCGGATAAGGCCTGCAATGTGGCGCGGGTGCCAGCCGCTTGCGAGCAGGCTGCGGGTGACGAGCTGAATGCCGCTGGGCTTGAGCAGCAGGTCGTTGGGGAAACTGAGCACATGCGCGGCGCAGGGTGGTAATTTTTCAAGCGGCGTGCGGTCGTAGCCGCCCGGCCAACGGGTTGGAGGATCCTGCTGAACCGCATAAAACTGACGGTGAAAGCTGGCGAGCGATGAAGCGACGTAATCATCCAGCAAGCGTGCAGTGCCTCGCTCTTCGGATGGAATGTGGACACCAGCGCGGCGCGCGAGTGCGATGATCTCATCGGGATCATGGCGCAATTCCAGCAATCGCGTCAGATCCATTTCGTGCAAAGGCAGCGTGAAAAACTCGGTGATGCGATCCTCAATGCCGAGGCGCTCAAAGAGCCCTGATATCCACGGCTTGCGATAGACCGTGTAGGGCATGCGAATCATTCGGCTTCGCAGCGGATCACCGTATTCGGAGATGTCGATGGAAAGCATTTCTCGCATGCCGGAACTGCCCTGACCGACATGCTGCGCAGTGATCTCGACAGGCAACTCGCAGCGGCCTGCGGCCTCCCGCTTCACACGGTGCGCGAAATGTTCCATGAGCAATGAAACGTGCGCGAAAAGCGGATCGATTTCACGCGTGCCGCCACCGGATGGCGTGCAAATTTCAAGCCTTGCGATGCGCTTTGCGATGGCAGACTGCTTGTTGATTTTCCAAACGAAATGATGCCCCTGTCCGGTGACAAGATGCAGATAGCGAATGCCGTAATTCAGCAACCATGTTTCAATGACCTCAACTAGCGGCTCCTGCATCCGGAACGCGCCTTGGGCATCGGTGTATGCGGCGGCGGGGTCGTCGAAGTTGACATACTCGATGTCGAGATGGATGAGCATCGATTCACGGTCTTCGAGTGAGCGCGCGAGTTCACATCCGCCATCAAGAAGTTGGTCGAGATCTGCAGGTGGGTGACGGTCGAAGACCGACGGATTTTCCGGATCCAGCCTGCCGAGAAACATGCAGGTGGCATCCTCGAGAAGATGGCCGCCCAGGTATTCGACAATGCGCTTGCGCACGGTCGGGTCACGCCAGATCCGATGGGAAACTGGTCGGCTCAAGCCGCGAAACAAATGCGAATGCGAAACCATGCGAACCGCTCAGAGTAACGTGCGGCGGAATTGCTGTCGAATTTTCATGCGCGTATCAACGGCTCGCGCGCTGGCAACGGGAATGATCAGGCATCGAAAATGAAGCCCGCGAATTCCGTGTTCGCTCGTTCAATTTTTTCGGAAATAGCTTGTTTTAAGCTATTTTCGAGAAATCCACGCCTTTGCCTCGCTCCTTGCGAGCAACTTCGAAAGCCGCCCACGGTTGTAGCGTTGAACGAGGATGCATGGCAAATTCGCCGTGATCGCGTAGGTCCATATCACAAGATCGGCCCACCACGGATTCCATGGCAGGAAAAAACCCACGCAGGCAATCGCGCACCAGTGGCAAAGTTCGCCGCGGCGGGTTTCGCGAATGAAGCGACGCAGGTACTCAGGGTCGTTGCTTGTGAGTTTGGCTTTTGCAAATCCTCCCGCAAACCAGCTGGCAGCGTCTGGCAGGCAATCCTTCCATCTCTTCACCCGCAGCACTTGATCAAGAAAGCCAATCTCGCAGGGACAGGGCTTGGGCATGTGCTTGCACGCAAACCAATGATCCGGCATGCGCGTGAATGCCCACGCCAGACCAAGCTGAATCACTGGCCACGCGAGTGTGTTGATCGCTGCGATGACAAGAAGTGATGGCTCAGTCGGCATGGATGTCGCGGCCTTTCCAGCGGACTTTTTTGCCCGACATCATTGCCGAGCGGGTGAAGAGGGCAAAGAAGAATGCAAGCGGCAATGGATAGAGGGCGAGACTCGTCAGGCGAAACGAACCAAGCATTCGGCCGATCCAGATGACTTGCAAAGCCGCCAGCGCGCAAACCGGACCCCACAAGCGCCACTCGCCGCTCAGGCACCCGGCTAGCGGCGGAATCATCAGCGCGCTCATCCATGCGACGACCAACAGCAATGAGTTGCGCGGCGTGTGATTGGCGCCGGAGGCAAAACCCTTGGTCCATCCTTCAATCAACGAGCTCATGCCATCGGCATACATGCGAAATGCGATCATGCCCCGACCATTCATGCTTTGCACAGCGATGCCATTTTTACGACATGCAGTCGCGAGGCGGAAATTTTCCAGCACCTTGCCGCGCACGAATGCATGACCGCCGATGCGTTCGTATGCTTCGCGCCCAATCATGAGAAACTGGCCGAAAAGCCCCCGTGGCAACGTTCCAATGCTCATCGCGAGATTGAAAAAAAGCGAGTAGTCCTCGTGATTTTTTTCCACCGCATGATAAGGCCCGATCGAAAATGCACCACCGCGATAGCGCGCAAGTGCTTGATCAAGCCCACCAACCTCGAACCAAGTGTCGGCATCCATGAAGATCAGGCATTCGCCGCTCGCCGCGAGTGCGCCTTGATGGCAGGCCCATGTCTTGCCGCGCCAAGCTTCGGGCAGTGGCTCCGAGGTGATCACGCGCGCGCCGTGTGACTTCGCAATTTCCGCCGAGCGGTCGGTCGAACCATCGTCGATCACGATCAACTCATGCAAACGCGTCCGCTGATTTCCAAGCGATGCCAGCAACTTCGGCAGGTTGTGTTCCTCGTTGCGCGCGGGAATGATAAGCGAAACAGAGGCCTTGGAAACATCGCATGGCTCACCCACGGCATGACCCGTCGCCCTGAGTCGGGCGGCGATCAGCAGGCCAGTGACAGAAAGCAAGGCGACAGCGGCAATGAGAAAGATCAGCACTTGTGTGCGGTGTTGGGGATATAGAAAAAGGATCACCGATCCCATTCCACCACCTTCTTGGCGACATTCTGGCCGCAGAGGACGACCATGGGCATGCCGCCGCCGGGGTTCACTGAGCCGCCTACGAAGAAGAGGTTGGGATACTTCACGCTTTGCTTGGGGGCCTTGAAGGCGAGATTTTTAAAGCGGTCGGAGACCACGCCGTAGATCGACCCCTTGTTCGAGTGGTACTGCTCGCGGATGTCGAGCGGCGTCCAACAATGTTCGAAGACCACATGCTTGCGCAGGTCGGTGAGGCCCATGCGCTCGAGTTTTTCGATCACGCGGTCCTTGAAGGCCATGTAGTCTTCGCGGGTGAGTGGCTTTTCATCGTCGATGTGCGGGATGTGTGGCAAGATCTTGAGGCAGTCACAACCTTCGGGCGCGACCGTCGGATCGGTGCGCGACGCTGCTACTAGATATATCGTAGGATCGGGCGGTAGCTGGCGTTTGCGGAAGACCGTCTTGAAATGGGTCTTCTGGTTTTCCGAGAAAAAGAAATTATGGTGGGCGAGCTGTGGGTACTTGCGGTCGAGGCCGAGTTCCAACACAAGGCCCGAGCAGGACGGTTCGTACTTGTCGAGCGTGCGCATGAAGGCCTCGTCCTCGAGCAGGAGTTTCTCGTAGGCGGGTATCACCTCCATGTTGGAAACCACAATGTCGGCGGCATGGAACTCGCCATTGGCGACGATGCCGGTGACGCGGCCGTTTTCTTTGCGCACTTCGCTGACCTCGCTATTGAGGCACACGGTGATACCAAGCTCATCCATCAACCGCTGGAGACCGAGCGCGATACCGTAAAGCCCACCATCGACATACCAGAGATCATAGCGGAACTGAATCGTCGCCATGCAGTTCATGAACGCCGGCGAGTGGAGCGCCGACGAACCGACATACTTGATGAAGTAATCGAAGATGTCGCGCATGTGGCGGGTCTTGAGGTGCCTTGCGACACCGCCGTGCATCGAGCGAAACAGGTCGAATTTGAGAAATTTTCCGAGCCCGTAAAATTCGCGGAATGCCGCCGAAGTATCGAGACCTTGCTCGAAGTAACCATCGTTGACGAGGTCGTAGAGGTCGGCAGAGTACTTGAGAAATTTTTCCACATTCGCCGGGTCCTCTCCGACCTTGCGGGCCTCGGCAGCCATCACGGCTGGGTCCGGATCCAGATCAACCACCTTGCCATCCTCAAAAAAATTCCGCCAATGCGGGCGCAGTGTGCGGATCGAAATGTAGTCCGACATTTTCTTGCCCGAGCGTTCGAAGAGCCGTTCGAAAATGTGCGGCAGCGTGAGGATTGAGGGTCCGAGATCGAAGGTGTATCCCTGGGCTTTGAGCACATTGAGCTTGCCGCCGATCTGCGGATTTTTTTCGTGGATCGTGACCTTGTACCCTTCTTGCGCGAGTGAGATGGCAGCGGAAATTCCACCGAGGCCGGAGCCGATCACGATGACATTTTTTTGGCTCATGGTTCGGCTTGTTCCTTGGTGGTGATCGCGGCGAGTTCTTGGCGTGCGATGTGGTCGGACGGTTGCTCGGCAAGCGCGCGGTTGAAATAATCGACGGCCTCGGTGTTGCGGCCGAGCATCTTGTAGGCGACGCCGATGAAGGTGCGGCAACTGAACGATCCCCAGCGCGGGCTCAAGGGATCAACTGCTTGATCCGCCTCTTTGGCAAAAAGTTTTTCGGCGGCCAGCAGCGTATCGAGGGCTTTGCGTTTTGACTCATCGTCTTTTGCCGTATGGACAAGCCCGACACCGAGAAGGTACTGCACGCGAGGATTTTTGGTGCCAAAGCGGACCGCCTCTTTTTGGTGCTGCTGCAGCTTGGTTCCAAAGCGCACGGCACTGAGCATGTTGTTATGAATTTTCATGCCGAAGAGCGTGGCAAGCAGCGCGTGGCATTCGGCGTGTTCGGCGTCGAGTTTGAGGGCCTCCTCGAATGCCGAGACCGCGGCATCCATCGCAATTCTGGCTTTCGGGTTTTCCTTTCCACGGGGCTGACTCTCGATCTGCAGCATGCGGTGGAATTGGGAAATGCCTTGCCAGTATTTGTAAGCGGCCGATGCCGGTTGCTGCTTCGCGGCTTTGCCGAACAGATCGGCAGCGGCGGCAAAACCCTCGGCGCTCCAGGCCTTGTAAGCGGCATTGAATTCCGCCACACCAACACTGGCAGGATCTGCGGGCAGGTCTTCGGCCGAAAGGATAGGGCCGGAAACAAGCAGAGCGGCGAGCAGCGGTCGAAACATAGCTTGACGGATCATGACGCCAACGCCTCGATGCGGCAAACAGAATATGGAACATACTGCTCTAGTCGCGTGCCAGCGGGCGTTTTTCCAATCGGGCCAAACACTCGATCTGGACCACCGTCGCCGGAGCCTGCTCGCGCTGCTTCATGCCGTCGAAGCAAACGAGCAAATTTTGCTCGAATCGCTGCATGCGGATTTGCGCAAAAGCGCGCACGATGCCTTCGCTTCGGAGCTTGGCATGGTCACTGGCGAGATCCGCCATGCGCTCAAGCGCCTACCCTCGTGGACGCGCCCGAAAAAAATTCGTGAGTCGTGGATGGCCTGGCCTTCGAGTGCTTGCGTGCGGCCCGAGCCGATGGGCGTGGCCTTGATCATGGGGCCGTGGAACTACCCGTTGCAGTTGTTGCTCGGGCCCTTGGTGGGCGCTATCGCGGCGGGCAATTGTGTGGTGCTGAAACCATCCGAATTCGCGCCCCACACCGCAACGTCGATCGCGAGCTTGATCAGCGAAATTTTCCCGCCGGAATTGGTTGCTGTCGTGCAGGGCGATGGAGCCACGGCGGCCGGATTGCTGCGTGAAAAATTCGACACGATTTTTTTCACCGGCAGCACACGCGTGGGCCGCGAGGTGATGGCGGCGGCGGCACGGCACCTCACGCCGGTCACACTCGAGCTCGGTGGGAAATGCCCTGCCATCGTTTGTGCCGATGCGGATCTTGAAATCACCGCGCGGCGCATTATTTGGGGAAAATTTCTCAATGCCGGCCAAACTTGCGTCGCGCCCAACCATGTGTGGGTCGACCGCCGTGTCGAACGCGAGCTGAGAGGCGCCATCACCAAGGCAATCGGCGAATTTTTTGGCAAGGATCCGCAGCACAGCGCGGCCTACGGACGCATCATCAACCGCCGGCATTTCGATCGCCTCTGCGCGATGCTGGATGGCGCGCAGATCCTGTCCGGTGGCACACGCGATGCGGATGACCTCTACCTCGCGCCGACGGTCGTTGCGCAGCTTGCCGACGATGCACCACAGCTCGCTGAAGAAATTTTTGGTCCAATCCTGCCACTGCGCGTGTTTGATGAACTTGATCAAGTCATCACAGACGAACGCGCGCAGCCGGTGCCTTTGGCGATGTATGCCTTCACGCACGACCGTAAGACTCAGGACCGGCTCTTGAATGAAATCCGCTCGGGCGGTGCATGCATCAACGACACGCTCATGCATTTGATCGGCCGTGAATTGCCCTTCGGCGGGCTTGGCGAAAGCGGCATGGGTGCGAGTCACGGCAAGGCAAGTTTCGATGCGTTCAGCCACCGGCGATCGATCATGCGTCGGCCATTCAAGCCCGACCCAGCGATGCGCTATCCGCCGGTGCGTGTGGGTTTTGCGGCGTTCAAGCGCATCTTGCGATTCTTCGGCGCGGCTTAGAGCACAAAAAACGCCTCGTAAAAAACCTGCGCGTTGAGTCGCACTCCATTGCGGCTTGGATGCAAGCCATCGGTCAGGAAGAGATGCGCACCGCGGCCCATTGCCATTTCACTTTCCCACGCCTCGCCCACGGGCACGATGGGTAGCGCTTCGATGCGGGCTGCGACCTGATAACCTTTACGCAGCCGTTGGCTCATCGCGAAAAAATCATCATTAAATCTCTTCTTGTCGCCATCACGGTAGCCCCAGGTTTGGTAAAGCACCGGCATCGCTCCAATGGCACGGGCCTCCCGTGCGAGTAGAATCACCGCGGGAACCATGTGCGTACGCCTATTGATCGGCTGGGACGGAATGCGGCTTTGCTCCTGCAAAACAACGATATCCCAAGGCCTGCCGCGCAAAACTTGAAGCGTCTCGGTATTTCTTGCGTGTCGAGCGAGACTCCATCCGCTGTGCGCGTGCAAAATAGCATTAATTTTCACGCCGTTTTCACGCGCGATTTTTTCCAGTTCCCTCGGCAATCCAAAACTCAAGCTGTTGCCAATGAACAAAACCGAGACGGATTTTTTGTTCCGCAAATGGTTTCGAATCGCGTCATCGGTCGGCAATGGCGTGGGCCTCAAGGCACATGAGGCCAGCAAGTGGCTGGCGAGGGTGCCGATGAATGCGTTGAACAAAAATCTCTTCATGCGCGCGGGTGGGCTCCGTCGTAGGCCTGCTTGAGGCGTTCTTTGGTGACATGCGTGTAAATTTGCGTCGTCGAGAGCGAAGCGTGGCCAAGCATTGCCTGCACGCTGCGCAGGTCGGCACCGGCATCAAGCAAATGCGTGGCAAAGCTGTGCCGTAGTTTGTGCGGACTCACCGCAAAGGGAATGCCGCTGTGCTTGAGGCATTTGCGCAGCATGAGGTCGACCGCCTGCTGGGTGATGCGTGTGCGGCGCTTGCTGAGAAAGAGCGGGCCCGATGTGACGGCCGCCTGCTGGCGATATCGCTGGATCGCAGCAATCGCCAGACTGCCGACAGGCACGATGCGCTCTTTCGAGCCCTTGCCAAAAACCTTCACTGTCTCGCCGATGAAATCGAGATTCGCCACATCGAGCGCAATCAGTTCGGAAATCCGCAATCCGCACGAGTAGAACAACTCAAGGATCGCCGCATCACGCACTGGCAGCCATGACGGACTTTTTGAATCGGTGCCGATGCGCAAAGGCACAGCAAGCAGATCGTCCATTTGCGAAATGCTCAGCACCACCGGAAGCCCGCGCTCGGGCTTTGGCAGTTGCACCTCCGCCACCGGGCTTCGCCCGAGCCCGCGGCGCAGCACCAGAAATTTGTAAAACGACCGCAACGCTGCGAAACGCAGGCGGATGGTGGATTTTTTCAAACCATCCTTGAGCAGGAAAAAAAGATAGTCGCGAAAATCGTCCGCCGCTGCCTTGCGCCAAGCCACATCACGCGCTCCACGCCATGCGCGATAGCTTTCCAAGGCCGCGCGATAGTTCGCCAAGGTATGCTCCGAAGCGCTCCTTTCGGTGGCCATGAATTGAAAAAACGCCGACTCGTCCGGGTCGCTCATTGATTCCATGATGCAACATCCTTGTTGAAGTGGCGATGGCAAATTCGCAAGGGTCTGCGCGGTTTCACTTCGCGGCGAGCAGGGCCTCGTCCCAATCCTTCCATACCGGATCAATGGTTTGCGCGCGCAGCATCGCGGAAATTTCGTTGGCGCTGCGCGTGTCGTGGATCTGAAATTGCTCGGTGGCTTTTTCACAACCCGAGCGTGATTCGAGTTCGACGCGGCGGCCCCTCACCGTGAGGTGGAGGTCGTCGCTGCCCGCGCCGGTGTAGCCGCCCGGCTCGGTGCGCGCGCCAGCCGACATGTGCGTCACGCCGATCGGCGCGAGCGCGTCGCGCAATGACGATGGCTCGCGCGTGGAAACGACGATGCCGACCTGGGGAAAAAGGATGCGAAACACGGCGATCATGCGGACCAACGCTTTGTCGGGCAGCAAGCGTACGGGATCGGGCACATACTCGTAGTTGCCGGCATAGGGACGCATGCGTGGAAACGCGATGGTGAACTGTGCCTTCCAACAATGTTTGTAAAGGTATTCGAGGTGCGCGCAGAGCGCCATCGCTTCAAGTTTCCAATCGGCCAAACCAAACAAGGCACCGATGCCGATGCGGCGGAATCCGCCCTTGTACGCACGCTCGGGGCAATCAAGGCGCCAGTCGAAATTTTTCTTCGGTCCGGCGGTGTGCAGCGTTTGATACACTTCGCTGTCGTAAGTTTCCTGGTACACCACGAGGCCTTCCGCTCCGTGCGCGACGATCTCAGCATACTGATCGTCCTCCATCGGGCCGACCTCGATGCCGAGCGTGGGGATGAACGATTTGAGCGCGTCGAGACAGTCCTGCAGGTAACCATCGGAAACAAACTTCGGATGCTCGCCGGCAACCAACAGCAGGTTGCGAAAACCAAGATCATGCAAGTGCCGCGCCTCGCGCACGACCTGATCAACAGTCAGCGTCGTTCGCAGAATTTTCGCATCGCGCGAAAAGCCGCAATAACTGCAGTTGTTCACGCATTCGTTGGAAAGATACAACGGCGCAAACAAACGCATCGTTTTGCCAAAATGCCGACGCGTAATCTGCTGGCTCTGCCGCGCCAAGGCCTCAAGCCCGTAGGCCCGCTCGTCCGCAAGCATCCGCTCGAAGCGCCGCATCAGCGGCGTCGGATTCTCGAGAAGTTGCGGAAACACATCGGCAAAAGCCATCGCGTCAAAGATGCGCGTCATGCCCCGCGGCGTCAAAGGCGGACTCGCAAAAACTTGCTCCTGAAGCTGAAACTGAATTTTCCCATGTTCCAATAACGCTTTCTCTTCCCCCCTTTCGCGTTTACTGCTTTGGCGTGAGTTCGCGCCCCGCACCCGACACGACAGTTCAAGCCGGATGGCGCTGGGATCACTCTTATGCGCGCTTGCCGGAATTGTTCTTTGTGCGCACGCGTCCTGTGCTGGTGCACGAGCCGCGCTTGCTGATCTTCAATCATGCGCTGGCGGACACGCTCGGGCTTGATGCAAAAACGCTCACGCTTCCTGAAACGCATGGAATTTTTGCCGGCAACCAGATACCCGACGGTGCTGAGCCGATCGCGCAGGCTTATGCGGGTCATCAGTTTGGCCACTTCACCGGACTCGGCGATGGTCGGGCGATCTTACTCGGCGAGCATCTTGCGCCGGATGGCGCGCGATTTGACATTCAACTGAAAGGCTCGGGCCGCACGCCGTTTTCGCGTGGCGGTGATGGCCGCGCGGCGCTGGGCCCGATGCTGCGCGAATATGTCATCAGCGAAGCGATGCACTCGCTTGGCGTTCCGACGACCCGCAGTCTTGCCGTCGCGTCAACCGGCGAGCCGGTATTTCGCAACGACGAACTCCCCGGCGCGGTGCTCACGCGCGTCGCCGCGAGCCACATCCGCGTCGGTACATTTCAATGGGCCGCCGCGCACGAGGACACGGCAGCACTGCGGGCCTTGGCTGATCACACGCGGCAGCGGCATTTTCCGGAAATTGCCGACGAGCCAACGCGTCACATCGCATTCTTCAGAGCGGTCATGCATCGCCAGTGTGCGCTGGTGGCGAAGTGGATGCATGTCGGCTTCATCCACGGCGTGATGAACACCGACAACATGGCGCTATCGGGCGAGACGATTGATTACGGGCCATGCGCGTTCATGGATATTTACGATCCCGCGACCGTTTTCAGTTCGATCGATCGCCAAGGGCGCTATGCGTATGAAAAGCAGCCGGAGATCGCGCGCTGGAATCTGGCGCGACTCGCCGAAGCGATGCTGCCATTGCTGGATGAAGATGAAAAAACCGCCGTTGATCTCGCCAACGAGGCCTTGGGGGAATTTGAAACCATTTTCCAAAACCATTGGCTTGCGGGCATGAGAAAAAAACTCGGTCTGATGACCGAAGAGCTTGGCGATCGCGATCTCATCCACGCCTGGCTTGAATGGATGCAACTGAACCGCAAGGACTTCACCCATAGTTTCCGCGCCTTGAGCGATGAAAAATCGATTGCTGCGCCGTGCTTTGCAGATGAGGCATTTGGCGCATGGCATGCACGCTGGCACGAGCGACTCAGTCGTCAGCCGCATTCATTCTCCGACATTGCCGCCCACATGCGCTCGCACAATCCGGCGGTGATCCCGCGCAATCACAAGGTCGAGGAAGCCCTCGCCGCCGCAAGCGATCATGGCGACTTGTCCGTGCTCGAGCGATTGTTGTCCGCGCTCGCAAAACCTTATGCCGATCGGGACGACGAATACACCTGCCCGCCACCCGCATCGACCACGCCTTATCGGACCTTTTGCGGAACTTGAGGCCTGGCGCTTTTGCAAAGAGCGGCCGTTCCCGCCCGGCGCCAAATCACTCCTCGATCGCGCTCACTTCTTCCTCCTCGTCCTCCGGCCTCTGAAGTTTGCGAAAGTGAATCTGCCCAACACGACGACCATCGGTGCTGGTGACGCGCGCTTCGTAGCCGAGGATCTCGACGTTCTCGCCCACTTCGGGAAATCTGCCGAGTTGCTGGGTGATGTATCCGCCAACGGTGGTAACCTCGCCGCTTTCGAGCACTAGCTCAGGAACATGCCCGCCCAGGTCATTGAGCGTCATTGAGCCCTCGATCACAAACTCATCGCCATTCACGCGCGTGAAGGCCGAGCGCTCGTTGTCGAATTCATCCTGAATATCACCCACCAACTCCTCCATGATGTTGTCGAGGAACACGATGCCTACCGGCGTGCCAAACTCATCGACCGCCATCGCAAGGTGCGCGTGCTCGCGCAGGAAAAATTTCAGCAGCGTGTCGAGCGGCATCGTGTCAGGGACGATCTTGAGATCGCGCTTGATCCGCATGAGGTCGGGATTCGGGTCGTTGATGAGCTTGAAGAGGTCCTTGATGTGGATCAGGCCGATGGCATGGTCGAGGTGGCCTTTCACCAGCGGGAAACGCGTGTGCTTGCTACGGATGGCGAGCTCAAGCGTGCGCTCGAAGGGCTCGTCGGCATCGAGCACGATCACCTTGTTGCGCGGGGTCATCACATCGCGCACCCAGAGTTCGTTGAGCCCGAGCGCGTTGATGAGGATCTCGCGTTCGGTCTCGGTCACTTCCTGCGATTTGCCGCTTTGGGTGACGAGCAATGCGAGCTCCTCGGCCGAGTGTGAGTGGCCGCCTTCGCTTACCGGCTCGATGTTGAAAAGTCTCTTGAGCAGCCAGTTCGCAGTGCCGTTGAGCACGCGGATCGCCCAGTGGGCGGAGCGATAAAATGCATGCAGCGGAGTCGCCAAAGCGAGTGTCGTCGAAACCGAGCGACTGATTGCCAACGACTTCGGCATCAACTCGCCGATCACGACATGCAGGAAAGTGAATGAAATGATCGCAAGGCCGAAGGAGATCAGTTTCACCCACCAGAGAGACATGCCGGTCATCAGGAGCAACGGCGCAACGAGTGCTTCGACGAATGGCTCGCCGAGGAAACCGAGGGCGAGCGAGGAAATCGTGATGCCAAGCTGATTGGCGGAAAGGTAACCATCGAGATGATTCACCACATGCAACGCCATCTTGAGCTTGGCCGGACGGTTCTTTCCTTCGGACTCAAGCTGGCTTGGGCGGACCTTGACGATCGCAAATTCCGAAGCCACGAAAAACGCGTTGAGCAACAGGAAAAACAGAATGCCGAAAAGGTAGATCAGCGATTTGCCGAGGCTCGGAAATTCGCTGGGCGGCAGACTTGTTGCCGATGCCAGAAAATCTACAGTGAAGGGAAGTACCGTCATTGGAGAACAGGGTCAGAGTTTTTCATATACCCCTTGGTCGCGTCTTTCGAGCACGGTGAATCCGGCTTTTTTGGCGTCGCTCACCGAGAGCGGTTTGGTGATCGTCGGCGTGTTGATGCGCGAAATGACCTTGCGAACGGGGTGCTTGCAAAGCGGGCAAGCGTCCAAGGGCGCGCGATCGACGGGGCGGCGGAGTTCAAATCCGCGGGCACAGACACGGCAGGACCTTTCGGGATCCTCGGGTGCTTCAGAGCGGTATTCGTAAATCGGCATTTAGGAGGGCGCGGACCGGGTAGTTTCCGTTCCACGCCACAGGTAGCGTATTCCGTGCCAGCTTACCAGCTGGACTTGGTTACGCCTGGAAGCATTCCCGCCGAGGCAAGCTCGCGGAAAGTGATCCGGGAAAGACGGAAGCGGCGCAGGAACGCGCGACGGCGGCCGGTGATTTCGCAACGGTTGATGAGACGGGTCGGGCTCGCATCGCGTGGCAGCATGGAGAGACCAACATAGTCCTTCTCTGCCTTGAGTTTGCGGCGGACTTCTGCGTACTTATCGACGGTTTGCTTCTTGCGCTCGTTGCGGGCGATCCAACTTTTCTTAGCCATAATTCGGGGGCGGATTAAAGGGGGGCGGGGGCGGAGGACGCAAGCCCAAAGTTGAAAAAATCGTCGTAATTTCGAGAAATTTGGCAAAAAACCGCTGCTTCTCGCGGCTTTGGCGGTCCAAATCGGGAAATTTGATCGCCGATTTCTGCAAATTTGCCCTCAGCCATGGCTCAGACTGGCTTGTACTTCATGAGCTTGAAGCGCTCGTGGTAGGCGCCGCGGTTGAATTTGCGGCAGCAATCGTAGCAGGCGACCGTGCGCTGGATCGGGCGGACACGGTGCATGATACCGAGGCAATTCGGGCAAATGTACGAGTGGTTGCGCTTCATGCGGCGCCGCTTGAATGGCAGCGTGTGGAAAGGTTTCTCGCCGGGGATGCCGAGCTCGGCGCAGGCGGCCTGCCATTCATCGCCGTGCGGATCGATGTGACGACGACCGCAACGCTCGTAAGCGACGAGATGGGCAAGCTCGTGCTTGAGCGTGCGCCAAAGTTCTTCGGGTTGGCAGTCGCGCAATTTCGGGTTGAGCTCGATCGTGCGATCCGGCCACCACGCGCGGCCGGCAGTGGTCTGCATGCGTGGGTTCCAAACGACCTGCACCTTGCGCGCAAGCTCCGGCAGAGCAAGGTCATTGGAAGCCTCGGTGCACCATGCCGTGAGGCCGCCATCCTCCCTCGTAGGCCGCTCTTTGACCGGTGCCGGAAACCTCAAAACCCGCAGCCAAGAGGCCCATCGGAATTCCAGTTGCGGCATGCTGCGATCCATCTATCGCACCTATAACAATCGAACTCGAAATTGGCAACAATCCATGTGCGGAAAAACACATAAAAACTCCTTGGGGGATATTCTTCAGATTCGCCCAACCATGCCCTCGCTGTCCCACATTAAACGGTGCGTGCGGCTGCTTTTAAACCTAAATCAGCAAGAGTATAGTCATCATGCCAAGGCTTCCACCCAGATTCACGAGTTTGCTTTTGGCGGCACTTGCAGCCTGTCGCGCTAGTCGCGCAAAAAGTTCCGAAATCCGGTGACTCGGCAATGCGCATTATGTCAAACGGCACCCGAGCCCCCAAAAGATTCATGCCGAAAACAAAAGTTGAAACCACGAAACACACAAAATTTCACGAAGAACCTTCCTTCGTTGGAATCTGAGTTTATTTGTCTAGCTGGAAAATATCCACCGTGACTTTTGTCTACATACGTTACACCCAGCAAGCCGCGCATGCGCGGCGGCTCAGGGGCCCGTCACGCGCAAGCGCAGAAATTTTGCCCCGCCTTCGATCGGTACGGAAACTTCACGGCGCCGGTAGTTGGCGGGCACCCCGCTGGTGTCGGCCGAATCCGTGGCAGTAAGCACTGACCAGTTGATCGAAGAAAGATTTGTCGAGAGCAACGGCACAACCGAAAAATCTGCTTCTGCGTCGGTCCTTTCCAGCCAACGCATAACCAGAAGTTTGGCTCCGCCGACATTGGTCTGCCACGAGGAAACAAGTCCGCTATCGGTCACCGCCGGATTCCCGCCGAGGGCGTATTCCAAGCGGTGGCTGAAACCGTCGCTGTCGGGATCCTCGTTCCAGCGCGGATCCGAAGCCGTGGACGGCAAGGGCGCAGGGAGTCCATTGGTTTCCCACCACTCGGCGAAAACGGGGTAAGCGGTGACCGAATAGGTTCCCGCGAGATCCTGGAAGGCGAAGCGGTATCGACCGCCGCCCGTCACTGCGGCGATGATGTTTTCCCCACCGGAGGGGACCGCCACGCCTGTGTTGCTGTTGCCGGCACTCCAACCCCAAGAGCCGCCTCCGGACCAGTCGGAGTTGGCCGCTTGGGAAAACTTGAATTGAATGTCGGTCGTGTTGCTGAACGTTCCCGTCCACTCCCACTGCATTCTCCGGTCGCTCCACGTCATGTTGTTGGCGTTCGGCAGCCAGATCGGCATTGGCCCCGTGTTGCCGGTCACTGTCATCCGCTTGGGCGCGGCGGCGCTGTCGGACACGGCCGGGTTCATGAACGTGCCGTTCGCATTGGAGAATCTGGTGAATTCCGCGAGATTCGACCACCCGTCACCATCGGGGTCGGCGGCAGCCGAGGCATTGCCGCCCGTCAAACCGTAGTAGGCAATCCACGCATCCTGGATGCCGTCGGCATCGGTGTCGGTCGAATCGTAGGTGATCTGGTAGGCGAAAGTTTCCTCGTTGAGACGGAAACGGTAGATGCCGTTGCCCTGGCTGAAACCATTGGCGATGTTGAGTCCTCCGAGATCGCCAATGCCGTCGACCGGGGCATTGTCTCCCCAATTCTCCTTCGTCCAGTCCCCGACGGTGAACTTAAACTCGCCCGCCACGCCGCCACGCCGGGGCAAATCGAGTATCCACACGTTGCCTCCGAGATAGCTCATGGAGTTCGCGGAAGCGTTGAATTCGCCGTATTGATTGCCCGCCAGATAAATGGCCGCACGATCGGGCACATGCGGATCGCTGCCCCGGGCGAATTCCTCGAGGTTGGTGAATGAATCACCGTCCGGATCTGCGTTGAACTCCGTCACGCCGTGAAAAATTGCCCAGTTGGTGCGGTTGGTATCGACCACGGCGAGGTTGGTGTTGGGCAAAAAGAAAGCGAAGCTTGGGTTGGAATTCGTGAGATTGAGAGCGAACCGGAGATAGGCTCCGGCAGGATTGGTGAAGAGAGGACCCGGGATACTATTGGAAAGAAAGGTGAAGGAGGAGGGCCGGATGACGGAAACCGGATCAACCGCCCAAGCGATGTGCTGGGCCACGGGATTGTTCGACGAGGCGCGCAGGGCATGGGTCGTCCCGTTGTAGGTCACCGTGGCGACGTCCTTATTCAGCGGGTCAAGCCCGTTCTGGTATTCGAAGAGATTGGACAGACCGTCGATGTCGTCATCGGATGACCCATCGGAGGCACCTGTTATGGCCTGCCAACCGTCCGGCACCCCGTCACCGCCGACATCCTCCGTGAACCGTCCGGTCGGCGCGGGCGTCGTCGCCAGAACCACGACACTGTGTGCCGCCACCGGCACGTCGGCGCGAACCGCACTGCCTTGAAAGTTAGCCGTGACTGCGTGGCCAGCGGGGCCGACGTTGCCGAAATCGGAACCGTATCCGCCCCAGTCGGAATTGAATTGCACGTGCCAGGTGCCGGTGGTGGGGAACGGACAACTAACGTTGAGAGGCTGGCCGGAAAAGTTGAACAAGACGACGAGATTCTCATCATTGCTGGCCCCCAGACGCCAGTAGACCATCAGGTCCTGGTCGTCGTTGGAAAAGCCAGCCGACGCATCAAGATTCGAATTCTGCAGGGCGGGCAAAAGCTTCCGCATTTCGATGAGGTCGCGGTGCGCGCGGAAAATTCGGTGCTGCCCGGCTCCGGTGCGCCAATTGAGAGGCGAGGAGTCGCTGAAGGATCCGGTGACCTGAAACTCCTGTCCCATCCAAAGCATCGGGGTGCCCGGTGCGGTGAGAGTTAGGGCAGCGTTGAGCAAAGTTTTCTTGCGGGCTATCTTGCCGGTGGGATCGGCGGGCACCATCCGATCGGCCAGCCGCTTAACGCCGTTTAGGTCGCCGGACTTGTCGTGGTTGTCGGTGAAAATGACGCGGTAACCGGGCGGCTCGGACCAGCCGCTGACCTTGCCAAGGATGCGGCCGACGTCGGGCGTGGCCGAGGCGAGTTGCGGCGTGATCTCGTTGTGGAAACTCGTCTGCCAGTGGCCATCGAAACTATCGGCCAGGTCATCGACCCGCAAAAGATCAAGAAAAGATTCTGCCCCATACCCGTCACCGGCAGGCCTAACGGTCAAAAGATCAGCATCCTCCGCAATGCTCCACCGCCCTAGATATTGCTCATGAATCATGCGGTTGATCTCCATCATCAAGCTCTTGCCGTCGGGGATAACCGTTTGGGGACTCCCAACATTGGCAGTGGCGGTGGCGTTTTGGTCGTAACCGAGGAAATTTTGCGGTGAATCCCAGCGGAATCCGTCAACCCGAAAGTCATCGAGCAGGGTCTTGATATTTTCACGAATGAAACGACGAACCTCAGCCTGAGAATAGTCTGGGCGTCGACCCCAAGCGGTCCAGCCTATGGGGCTATCAGGGTAGAAATAAATGTTGGTGTCGTCGAAATTCCACAGTCCGTCGTCTGGCGGGCTCCAATGGTTATGCACCACATCAAGTTGAACCTTCATGCCTTTTTGGTGGGCGGCCCGGACGAACCTCTTGAGTCCATCCGGACCCCCGTAAGCCGCTTCGATCGCAAAAAGATGTTCAGGGTTGTATCCCCAGCTGAAATCCCCCCCGAATTCGTTGACCGGCATCAGCGCAATCACATTCACACCCAGCCGTTGAAGGTAGTCTAGCCGTCCAATGGCATCGTCAAATGTGCCGGGTCGGCCGTCGCTAGGGTTGGGGTCATAAAAACTCCCAATGTGCATTTCGTACATCACCTGCTGGCTCACCGGAATGTTGGGCCTGCTCACGTTGCTCCAATCAAAAGCGTTGTGGTCGTAGATGACGGAATTCCCGTTTCGCACCCACACGGCACGCGGGTCATGCTTCCACATGCCACTGGTGTTCCCGCTCCACCGCAGGAAATATTTGTATTCCTGGTCGGGGCGCGCGGAGGCCACCGTGGCAGTCCAATAACCTGTTGCCGTTTCCTTTGTCAGAGCTGTTTCACCCCAGTCATTAAACTGGCCCCGCACGGACACTTCTGTCGCATTGGGCGCCCAGAGACGGAAGGTCACCCCAGTGACACTTGTCCCGCTTTTGTTGACGATGGCGCCCAAAGATTCCTGACTGCGAACGACATCCGCAAACACTAGAAAAACAAAAATGGTCCGCAAACAAAGGCAGATATGCATCAAAATAGGATGAAGGTTTTATATACGTCCGTCAAGCCGGTGCGGCAAAATCACTAGAATCACTGCAGGTATTCGATACACCTCCGAGCGAGCCCCGCAGCACCGACTCATCTCCTCAAGCATTGGGCAGACTCGCGAAATGATCCCAGCCGCCACTCAAGGTGATGCCCTTGCCTTCTTCGACCAGCTGGCCGATCGCAGTAAGTTCCAAATTCGGAAAACGCTTGGCCCACGCGGCTTGCAATTTCGACACCTGCCCGGGCGCCATCGCAAACAGCAACTCGTAGTCCTCGCCGTCGCCTAGGGCCTGATCCACCCCACAGCCCTCTTGCCGAGGCAGGGCCGCAAAATCCAATTCAAAACCGCAGGCCGACGACTCCGCCAAACGCGGCAGGTCCTTCGCCAAGCCATCCGAGATATCCATCATCGCGGTGGGCTTGAAGTTCGACACCAACCAATCGGACTCCTCAATGCGAGGCATGAAATGAAGGTGCTTGTGAGCGATCGAACCGCCGAGTTGGCCCGTGACCATGAGCACATCACCCGGCCTGCCGGTCGAGCGCAGCACCAGTGAATCACGCGCAACGCTGCCAGTCGCGGCAATGGAAATGACCGCCGCCGAGCCCGCAGGCACTCGCGAAGTTTCCCCGCCCGCCAGTTGCGCATCAAAGGAACGCAAAGCCTCGCCGATCCCCTCATAGAGTTCCTCGACCCAAGCCAAATCCGTCTCCGGCGGCAGGGCAAGGGTCACCAAAAAATGCTCGGGCCGGCCGCCCATGGCGGCGAAGTCCGACACCACCCGCGCGACCGACTTCCATCCGACCTGCCTCGGCGGCGAATCCGGAGTAAAATGGACATTGCATACCAAAGCATCGGTTTTCAACAACTCCAAGCGGTCCTCAGCCATGGAATGATCGACCACCGCGCAGTCATCACCGGGTCCGGCACCCGGCGCGGTATCGCAGGGGGCCTTGGAGATGAGCCGGGCAATGAGGGCATCCTCGCCGATGTCGCTGAGGCGTTTCATGGCACAGCATCGAGCGGGATGTTGAAGTGACGATAGATCATTTGCACGACGACGGTGGCGCTGTTGAAGCAGAAATGCACCGCGATCGGAGCCCATAGCGAACCGGTTTTTTCATAAATCCACACCAGCAGAAGGCCAAACAGAAACAGCGGCAGCAAGGCGCTCAGGTTGCCATGAGCTGCCGCAAAAAACAGCGCGCTGGAACACGCGGCCAGCCAGGGACCCGTGAATTTTTTCGCCACCGGATAAAGGTACCCACGAAAAAGCAGTTCTTCGCAAAGCGGCGCCACAATCACCGCGGCAAGTCCCATAAGGGCAAGCACTGCGGGGTCTTCGGTCGTTTGCAAAAGTCTCACCGATTCCTGCACGGTCTCCGCGCCAAGCGATTCCATCCACTGCATGTAGCCACAAGCCTGCAACACGGCAAAGATCAGCCACATGCCCATCACCGAAGCGGGCCCGATGAGAAACGCCTTCGGCCACGCCGACCAACGCAGGCCCAACCAATCGCTCGCCGCCGTACGCCGCGTCATGTACACCACCACCATTGCGGCGATGAAGATTTGGAAACCGATGTTCATCAACAGATCCGACACCGCAAGCTCACGATCCGGCGAAGCGGAAGCCAACAAGGAGGAAACCACCAGCAGCGAGAAGGCGGAAAAAATCAGGATCACCGGCAACAAGTCCAAAGAACCATACAGGCCCACCCGCACTTTTCCGACCGGCAGGGGCGGCGGCAAGACGCATGGGAGCTCGGGCGAATCTGGCTGCGCGCCCTGCGGCACACGCCTCAGCACACCGATCAGGGCCGCAACGGCAAAAATCAACGCCGCCACCGCAAATGCCGCGGTGATGGCCAGAAAAGTGGGATCGTTGATCTCATTCATGCTTCGCTTGGAACGCCCCACAAGCTGCGACGGCATGGGCAAAAGCGCCAACCGAAAATCATCGAACCCCGCGGCATTATTAACCTTGAACAATCACGCGTGTGAAATTTAGTATGCGTTTGTGTTAAACATGATGGCTTCAAAGCTAGCACCCCATACATGAGCGATTCCTCCCAAATCATTTTCCAAGCACCGGAAATCGATCAACTGGCGCCGCTGTTTCCCGCGTATCAGATCGAATACCTCATCGCCACCGGCGGCATGGGCGCAGTTTACAAGGCAGTGCAAAAATCGCTCGATCGCGCGGTCGCCATCAAGATCCTGCCGCGCGAGTTCAGTCAGGACCCGGGTTTCTGCGCAGGATTCGAGGCCGAGGCCAAAAGCATGGCGCGGCTCAATCACCCGAACCTGATCGGTGTCTACGACTTCGGCGAGGTCGACGGCATGCTTTTCATCATCATGGAGTTTGTGCCGGGGCAGTCGCTTTTCCACTGCACCCACGGCCACGCGGTTGAGTCAAACGAAGTCATCCGCCTCATCACCGCAATCTGCCAAGGCCTCGCCCATGCGCACGAAAATGGCATCATTCACCGCGACATCAAGCCGTCGAATGTTCTGCTGGATCATCAGAACAATCCTAAAATCGGCGACTTCGGCCTCGCCCACCCGGTCGGCACCGGCCATCAGGAAGGCGCGCAAGTTTACGGCACGCCCGGCTACACCGCACCCGAAGTGGTCAACGATCCGAAATCGGTGAACCACCGCGCTGACATTTTCTCGATCGGCGTCCTGCTCCATGAACTCCTCACCGGCAAACTTCCCGCCAGTGATCAAAGGCCTGCCTCACAAATCGCGGGCTGCAATCTGCGCTTCGATGCCATCATCAAACGCGCGACTGCTGAAGTCCCTGAGACGCGCTACCCGAACGCTCATCAGATCGTCGCCGACATTTCACAAATCCAAGGCCACGCCGCGACTGGCCCCACGGCGAATGGGCCTGCCACGCGCCGCGGCCCCACCGCACCCTCGGCAAGTGCGCGCTCAATGCCGGCGAGGCCAAGCCCTCGTCGTAGCCCCAGCGCACCCGCGAAGAAAAAATCCTCCGGCATCTCGATGACCTACGGTCTCATCATGCTGATCCTAGTCATCGCTCTCGGATATCTCGCCTACAAACGCCATATCGGCGAAGCGCTTTTTATCAAACGCAGTGTGATCCCGCCCAATGGCATCAAACAGCCCGTTCAGCCCGTTTCACCAACGCCTGCTCCAAAAGCTGCACCCGAAGCCGCCAATGCTTTTCTCGCTGCATCCTTGGGCTCAGCCAACGCGGCGGACTACACTTGGGACACATCAACGGCAACCGGAATCCAAGCGACCTCAGGCACCTGGAGCACCACCGGAACAAACTGGAACAGTGGTGGATCTAACTTCGCTTGGTCTCAGACGACCAGCAATACCGCATCCCACAACGCGATCTTCTCTGGCACGGACGGCACTTATGCGGTCACCCTCAGTGGCACAACGAACGCGCAATCGGTCGCTTTCAACAACAGCGGATATACCCTATCAGGCGGCACGCTGACCTTGAGGCCGACAGGCACCACCAACGGAGCCATCACCGTGGCTGCCGGCAAGACTGCGACCATCAACTCGATTCTTAGCTACTCCCACAACACCGGTGCCAACGTGACGGTCAGCTCAGGCGGCACCCTCAATCTCGGCGGCGGCGCGAGCAATTCCCAATACCGATTCAAAGGGGCTGGCACCATCAACATGACCGCTGGCACTTACGAAGCCAATGTTGGCTACGTGAATACCGGCACCTTCAACCAGAGCGGCGGCACCTACACTATGAACCTGCCTAGCGGTGGCGACGGGCATTTTATCGGCGATGCCGTAGGCCGAAGCGTGAGCTACACCATGTCTGGCAGCGCCATCCTCAACGTCAACGCCAGCGGCACTACCGACACCAATTCATTCCTGGCGATCGGTCGCGGCGCGGGCAACACGGCCTATTCAAACACATTGAATGTGACGGGTGCAGCCAACTTGAATGTGGGCAATGCTACTAACATGGCCGGCGAGCTCCTCATTGCCTCCGACAACGTTTCCAACGGCACTCTCAATGTGTCGGGAAGCTCGGCCGTCCTCGTTGGAGTCCAAAAAACCGACAACAAGATTTACTTCTTTAAGGCTGGTTCCGGTGCGGGCTACACCGCCCGCATGACCCAGTCCGGTGGCACGGTGACGGCCAACGGCATCCAGTTCGGTGGCACCTCGGGCACCTACGATGCCTCATCCGCGGCCAACTTGACGCTCAGCGGCGGCACTCTCTATGTCGGCCTTCAAGGCATTACCCGCGGCTCCGGCGCCACTGCCCTGCCGGTCACGATCAAGCTCCAAGGCGGCACGCTGGGAGCGAATCAAAATTGGTCGTCCCCGCTAAACATGCAACTCGGCACCGCAGGTGGTGGCGTGACCGTCCGGGCACAGGACGCTACCACCAACAGCCGCACCATCACTCTCTCTGGCGCCCTTTCAAATGTCTCCGGAGTCAACGGCACCCTCACCAAGACCGGTGCCGGCACGCTGACGCTTTCTGGCTCGAACACCTACACCGGCGCTACCACAGTCACCACAGGCACTATGGCCCTGGGCGCGAGCAATGTCTTGCCGAACTTATCGGCCGTTTCGATTGGCGCCGCCACTCTCGACGCGGCGACATTTGCCGATACTGCGGGAACTCTCGATGTCACCGGTGCTGCCACCATTAACCTGGGCTCAGGCGCCACGCTCGCCTTTGCGGACAGCAGTGCGGTCAACTGGAGCGGCGGCACCTTAAACATCACCGGAACCTTCGTTCCGGGGACCTCCCTGCGCTTTGGCACCACCGACGGAGGATTGACTGTCGCCCAGCTCCGCAAGATTTCCGCAAGTGGTTCTCCGACCTTCACCCTGAATTCAAACGGTTATCTGGTGGGCAACACAACTCCACCGGTGGCTGCGCCCGAAGCGCGCTTCAATGTGCCAGACTTCTTGACTCAAGCCCAAGGCACGATGAAGAAAAGAGGTGAATTCGACATCTCGACTTACCGCAGCAATCTCCATGATAATTTGAAGGACTTTGAACGCTCGCTCAAAAGCTCGTTACGCGACATTCCTATCCGTGAGCACAAGAATCTGGCCGAGCAAGAGCTCGCAAGCATGATCGAGAACTGCGCAAATGAAGGAGGTCGCATTCCTAACATGATCAAGCCTCAGCTTGCCGCCCTCAAATACGCTCAAAAAGACCTAGAGAAACACCTTCAAAAACAGTCCAAGATCGACCTCCAAATGATCGAAGAGCTTGAACTGCTTCGTGAAACCTACATCTCGGGCTTGGAGCAGAAACGCAAGATGCTCATCAAAGATCACGACGATGTGGCCGCCGCTCAAATCGCCGAGGAAATCGAACTCACCCGCAATAGCGAAAGCCATTTCCAAGAGGTCATGGAATGCCAAATTCCCGTCGTTCAAGCAGCAACCGAATAAGAGGCTGTTCTTTGCAGAGCTCCTCTCCTCTGCATCAAATTCCCGCTCTTGGCCCCAGCTTCCGCTGGCAGTGAACGCGATCCCGCCTAGACTCGCGGCGTGCCCAGCCCCAAGAAAACCTCAGCGGCCGCGATCCGGCTGCGCGGATGCCGACAACACAACCTGCGCAACCTCGACCTCGAGATTCCGCTCGGCAAACTCACGGTGGTCACCGGTCCCTCCGGCTCGGGCAAATCATCACTCGCCTTCCACACGCTCTACGCCGAAGGCCAACGGCGTTATGTCGAAACCTTCTCGCCCTATGTGCGGCAGTTTTTCGATCGCATGGACAAACCCGATGTTGATGCGATCGAAGGCATTCCGCCAGCCATCGCAATCGAACAAAAAAACCACACCCGCTCGACACGCTCGACCGTCGGCACGCTCACCGAGATCAACGACTACCTCAAGCTGCTCTTCACCCGCGCAGCCACCGCACACGATCCACACACCGGCGAACTCATCGCGCCCGACTCGGCCACCAGCGCCGCCGCATGGGCGATGCAACATCTCGCCGATCAAACGGTTCTGATCACCTTCGCCGTGCCCGCACCACTCGGCACAAAACCCGCAGAATTTTTCGCCTTCCTCAACCAACAAGGTTACCTGCGCGTCGTGCTTAATGGTGCGATTTTCCGCACCGACGAAGCGCCAAGCCAAACGCGATTGCCGGCCACGGTCGATGTCCTCCAGGACCGCATCACGCTCACCCGCGCCAACCGTAGCCGCTTGCTCGAAGCAATGGAAGCAGCCTTCACCTTGGGCAAAGGCCGTGCATCGGTACGTGCGATGAAAGCAAATGGAAAAGCCGAGCTTGCCCGCAGCTTCAGCGCCGATTGGACCAATCCCACCACCGGCTTCACGCTGCGCCCGCCGACGCCCTCGCTCTTTTCGTTCAACAACCCGGTCGGCGCTTGTCCGACCTGTCGCGGCTTTGGACGCGTCATCGGCATCGATCCGCAAAAGTCCGTGCCCGATCCCTCGCTCTCGATCCGCAAGGGTGCGATCAAGCCCTTCCAAGGCGAACGCGGCGGCGAATGCCAACGCGACCTGCTGCGCTGCTGCAAGGAACAAGGCATCGATGTGAATCAGCCGTGGGAGGAGCTCTCTGAGGACGAACAGGAATGGATCTACTATGGAGATCGTAGAAAATCGGACCTGACACCCGAAGAGCTGGAGGAACTCTGGAGCTCGGGCTCATGGTACGGCGTGAAAGGATTTTTTGATTGGCTCGAAACCAAGGCCTACAAGATGCATGTCCGCGTCTTTCTCTCGCGCTACCGCTCCTACACGACCTGCCACACCTGCCGTGGCAAACGCCTACAGCCGGAAGCCCTTTGTTTCAAAATCGACGGCAAATCGCTACCCGAACTCTGGGCGCTGCCGGTCAGCGAATTGCTGGATTTGCTCAAACAAATGCAGTCGTCCGACCGCATCAAAAATTCCACCGACTCCACACTCGCTGTCGTGCTGGCGGAAATCACCTCGCGCCTCGGCTACCTGGTCGAGGTCGGACTCGGCTACCTCACGCTCGATCGCCAGACCCGCACGCTGTCCGGCGGCGAAGTCGAACGCGTCAACCTCACGACCTGCCTCGGTGCCTCGCTCACCGGCACGCTCTTCGTGCTCGACGAACCAACCGTCGGCCTCCACGCCCGCGACATCGACCGCCTCGTCGGCATCATGCACAGCCTGCGCGACAAGGGAAACACGCTGGTGGTGGTCGAACACGAAAACACAGTGATGCGCGCCGCCGACCACCTCGTCGACCTCGGCCCCGGTGCAGGTCAACACGGCGGCCACATCATCTATCAAGGCCCGCCAAACAGCGCCGAAGGCAAAACCAAAAAACCTTTCTCCCCCAACGAAACCCGACGCTGGCTGAATGGGGAAAAATTCATCCCGGTGCCCACCAAACGGCGACCACGCGGCAAAGCGAAACTCTCGATTCGCGGCGCCACACGCCACAACCTCAAGAAGCTCGATGTCGACCTGCCACTCGGCCTCTTCGCCTGCCTCACCGGAGTTTCGGGCTCGGGGAAATCAACCCTCGCCCACGATGTGCTCCACGCGAATGTTGCCCGCCGCCTCGGCATCGAGGATACCTCGCTGGATCCAGCCCCGCTCAAGGAAATACTAGGAACACAGTACTTATCAGGAATCGCGCTCGTCGATCAATCACCGCTGGCCCGCACGCCACGCTCGACACCGGCGCTACTGCTTGGCGCCTTCGAGCCGATTCGCCAGCTTTTCACAATGACCGATGAGGCCCGCGCCCGCGGCCTGCAGGGTGGATTTTTCTCATTCAATTCCGGCGACGGACGCTGCGACCGCTGCTCAGGCACCGGCAGCGAGCAGGTGGAAATGCAATTCCTTGCCGACATCCACGTGACTTGCCCCGCTTGCAATGGTCGCCGCTACAAGTCATCGACGCTCGAGTTCACCTACCGAGGCCGATCGATTGCCGATGTGCTCGAGCTCACTGCCGCCGAAATTCCCGAGGCCTTTGCTCTCACGCCAGAGACACCCGCTGCCGAAGCGCGACTCATCAAAAAAATCCACGCGGCGCTCGCTCCGCTCGTCGAGGTTGGCCTCGGCTACCTGAAGCTTGGCCAGGCGCTCAACACGCTTTCCGGCGGCGAGTCGCAACGCCTGAAACTTTGCCAACTTTTGGGCGAAGCGCCTTCGTCTTCGCAAGGCACAAAACTTCTCATCCTCGACGAACCCACCACCGGTCTCCACTTCTCCGACATCGAACGCCTGCTCGGCGTGTTTCAAAAACTCGTCGATGCCGGACACTCGTTGCTGGTGATCGAACATAATCTCGATGTGATCAAATGCGCCGATTGGATCATCGACCTCGGACCCGATGCCGGCGCCAATGGCGGACGCATCGTCGCCGAAGGCACACCGGAAGACATCGCCAAACTCAAGAGCCCGACGGCGAATTACCTGCGCGAGGCATTGAAAAAAGTCGGCAAAAAAAGCACCGCGGCCGCACCTCGATCAAAACCAGCCAAACAAAGCGCCATTCCATCATCCGCCAACACCATCACACTGCGCGGCGCGCGCCATCACAACCTCAAGAACCTCTCGCTCGACATCCCGCGCGATCAGTTCGTGGTAATCTCCGGGCTTTCGGGCTCGGGAAAATCCACCCTCGCCTTCGACATCCTTTTTGCCGAAGGCCAACGCCGCTTCCTCGATTCGATCTCGGCCTACGCGCGGCAATTCGCCGAACAACTCGAACGCCCGGAGATCGACCAACTTCAAGGCCTGCCACCCACGGTCGCGATCGAACAACGCGTCTCACAAGGCGGCGGCAAATCCACCGTCGCAACGGTCACCGAACTCTGGAACTTCATCCGACTGCTCTACTCGAAGCTCGGCACTATCCATTGCCCGGACTGCCAGGTGCCGGTCGAAAAACAATCGGTCGCCGCCATCGAAAATGTGATTCGCGCCGAATTGAAAAAAGGCGATGTCTGCCTGCTCGCGCCGCTGATCCTCAGCAAAAAAGGCTATCACACGGAAATCGCCGAATGGGCGCTGAAACAAGGATTTACTAGACTTCTAGTAGATCGACAGTTTCGCGATGCGGAAAATTTCACGCGCCTCGAACGATTCAAGGAACACGACATCGATGTGGTGACGGCGGACTTCAAACGCCACGCCAAAACCACAGCTCTGCCGAATCTCGCCCAATCCATTGAGCGCACGCTCACCATCGGCAAGGGCCTCATCAAACTCTTCACCGCCGACAAAAAATTCATCCTGCTATCGACGCAATCCAGCTGCCCGAGCTGCAACCAGTCCTTCGAAGAGCTCGACCCGCGACTGTTTTCCTTCAACTCACCGCGCGGTTGGTGCGGTACCTGCCGCGGCCATGGCAAGGTTCCGAAAAAACATCGAGCGATTGTACCCGACACCTCGCGCTTCGACACACTGCTCGAAGCGGAACTCGATGCCGACCGCGCGATGGAACGCATGGACGATGATGAGCTCGTGCCATGCCCGGATTGCCATGGCACCCGACTCAACCCCACAGCATCGGCTGTGCGCCTGATCACGGGAACGCCCACCGCCACAGCGAAGGCGAAGGCGAAAAAGACATCGGCCGGGCAATCGATCGGCGAGCTCTCATGCTTCAGTATCGCCGAGGCCGAGGCATGGTTCTCGAAACTTTCGTTCGGCGATTCACGCACGGGCTTGATCGCTCGCGACATCTTGCCGGAGATCGCGCGCCGCCTCGCATTTTTGCAAAGCGTCGGCCTCGGTTACCTGCAACTCGACCGCTCGGGCAACACACTCTCCGGCGGCGAATCCCAACGCATCCGCCTCGCCGCACAACTCGGCTCGAACCTTCGCGGCGTGCTCTACGTGCTCGACGAACCAACCATCGGCCTCCACCCGCGCGACAATGCGGCATTGCTCAAAACGCTGATCTCCCTTCGCGATCAAGGCAACTCGCTGATCGTCGTCGAACACGATGAGGACACGATCGCTGCCGCCGATCATCTCATCGATCTCGGCCCGGCCGCCGGTCGTCTCGGCGGCGAGGTGGTTTATCAAGGGATGCCGCCATCGATTAAAGTTTCAACAAAATCAAACCGCGCCTCCGCCGGAAAAAAACCAAATCCAAAATTTGCCAACTCTCCCACCTACCGCGCCCTATCCCATCCATTGTCCCACCCCCTGCGCGGCGAGCGACGGGCGGTGAAAAAGGATCACGCATTTCTCACGATCCACGGCTGCTGCGCCAACAACCTCAAAAACATCACGGCCACCATTCCGATCGGGCGTCTCACCGTGCTCACCGGCGTTTCGGGATCGGGCAAGTCGACGCTGATGCACCAGTGCATCGCGCCTATTTTCAAACGCGTGCCGAAGAACAAAAATTTCACCAAGGTCAGCGGCGAAAAATCGATCAAAGCCTGCTATGAGGTCGATCAATCGCCGATTGGCAAAACCTCGCGCTCGTGCCCGGCGACCTATGTAAAGGTCTTCGATCACATCCGCGCGATGTTTGCACAATTGCCCGAAGCCCGCATCCGCGGCTTCGATGCCTCGCGATTTTCCTTCAACACCGAAGGCGGACGCTGCGAAGCCTGCAAAGGCAATGGCCGCGTGAAACTGGAAATGGATTTCCTGCCGCCCACCTGGGTCCATTGCGAGTCGTGCAACGGAAGCCGCTACAACCCGGCCACGCTCGAAGTCGCATTCCGCGGCAAGCACATTGGCGATGTCCTTTCGCTCACCATCGACGAAGCTGCCGCCTTCTTTGAATCACAACCACGCATTGCCGCGCCACTCGCCTTGCTCGCCGATACCGGCCTCGGCTACCTGCAGCTTGGTCAGCCCTCACCCACGCTTTCCGGCGGCGAAGCCCAACGCATCAAACTCGTCTCCGAGCTCATCAAAGGCCGCGGCGCCAAGGCGCAAATGAACCGCCCGCGCAACGCCGCACACAACCTCTACCTCATCGAAGAACCTACCGTCGGCCTCCACCTCGAAGACATCGCCCGGCTAATCGATGTGCTTCACCGCCTCGTCGACGAGGGTCACACGGTCGCCGTCATCGAACACCACATGGCCGTCGCTGCCGAAGCCGACTGGATCATCGACCTCGGCCCCGAAGCCGGAGCCAACGGCGGCCAAATCATCGTCGAAGGCACTCCCGAACAAGTGGCCAAATCCAAAAAGTCGCTTACTGCGAGGTTTCTTGAGAAGGAGTTAAAGGGCGGATGGAAAGACGCGCAGAAGACATCTTGGAGATAATTTGGACTTTACAAGTAAAAGCCCCGTCAGCTCATGTGTAAACTTGGCCAGAACGATCAAGGCAGCTCATTGAGATAGTAGGATTCTTTTCTCGGTTTTTGAGGTGCTTTTGTTTCGGTCTTCGTGGTTTTCTTAATTGGTGTCGCTGGGGGCGCCTGCGCCATGACGCGATTCATATGGATAGTTCTCTGATTGAATAGGAAGGACGCTTGATTGTTGTTCCTCATTTTGAACTCACCATTGTAGTAGGATCGAATCACGGCCTTGCCCGGTGCAACAGTCGACCATGTTCCAGGCATATCTTGGGCGGGCTTGCGGATCGCGCATTGTCCGTTTTCATATAGATTTAACCCTATTAAATCCGTGCCGTCCATGCCTTCCCAAGCTCCAGCAGGACCTTGTGTCAGCGGCGTACAAGAAGGCAAAATGATGGCCAGAGGCAGAATAATTAGTGTGATAATTGATTTCATATTTATATGTGGTTTGTTCGGTTTGCGAATGCTTGTTTGTTACTTTTTGAGCAAATAAATGATTTCAAGACCTGTCTTTCTTAAGACATCATCAATATGTATTTCTAATTCCTTTAAAGCTTCGGCGCGTGAACGTTCAGGGTCCGTAGTGGATTTTTTGGCGCTTACATCGCGTGACGCCCTCCCTATTTCTCCTTTGGTGGCCAGATCCAAGACCTTAAAAACGAGATCGGTGCTCACCTCAGATGTGTGACTTTGCCGACTTGTTGTTTTGAATGAGGTGCTTTTCTCTTTCCACTTTAGTTCACCACCTTCAAAGTTGATGACTATATCAGCTACTTTCTCCGCAGACAGCTTGGATTTTTCAGCTACTGCGGTCTGGCCTCCGCTCGCACGCGAAAGTTCCTCGTCCAAATCAGACTCGTCCTCGCGCTCGAGAAGCACAAACTGCGGGCTATTGGTAAACCAGCCCTGAATGGCACGGCCAATGGCTTTGGCCAATTCGGGATCACCAATTTTGGCTTCAAGTTTTACTAGAGAAGGAGTGACCACTGCGATCCTTCCTTTGAACCGATCGGGTAGCGCCTTCAATACATCCGCATCGATGACTACCGCCCATTGGCCGCGACCTACGCCCGGTTCGCTTTGCGAGACCAATGAATAACGCACCAACAATCCGTCAAAGGAAAGCGCTGTGGCATCACGCGTTTCTACGAATTGAGGCCCAGAACCTCCAATGTTGGTGTCGCGCCCACTGGCAATATTCACATTCCCGTTGATGGTGGTGGATTTGCTCTCTTTTTCGTTGGTTTTAGTAAGGGCTCCGATGATACGTCCGCCATGCACTTGAGCCACGGCGAGCCTACAGGCATCAACAAGCGCTCCATCACGAGTCTCGCCCGTACCGGAGCTGCGGACGCGAGTGACCTCAGGAGCATCAGCGGCTTGAGAAATGTTTGGCTTGTTGCAACACAGCACAACCAGCGCGACAAGCGATGGAGCAAGATAATGCCTGATAAGTTTCATATGCGATATTTGTTTTAGAATTTGTTAAAGAGTCCCATTATTTTTGAGTTTTGAGATAATTTCATCAGCTGTAAGTGGAGCCATAGCTTCAAGCACCCGCTTCTTGGCCACTTCTTGCGTATCTCCGACCGCTTTAAAACTTTTGGGCTCCAATGCTGCGACCGTGCGCGGAATGCCTCCGCCCGATGCCTTCATAACCTTGCCCGACATGGTGGCTTCCACCATATCCATGCCGGATACTGGATCCTTAGTCGGAATGGAAAAATCAAGGCTACCAATGACGATAAGTTCCATGCTGCCCTCCGCCCGCACTTCGTTCACCAACTGCTTTAATGTTTTCGGAGATGGCTGCCCCCTAGAGCTGATGTCTTTATCCATTTCGTCTGACACCTCAAAAAACGAGCCATCGACCACATTCTCGAAGCCTTTGTCCGTGAACTGGCCGATCAAGCCCGAACCAAAAGGCTCTTTCAGCTGCGCATCAGCCTCCCAACTTATTTTATCTGCTTTCTCAACGATATCCGTGCTAGCGGTGTTGGTCTCCTTGCGATTTACCGCCTCTTCCACCGTCAAGCTCGCCTCTTCCGCTTCCTCCTTGGCTGTTTCGGAATTCGTTGAATCCGTGTTTGCCTCAGAAACAACCGCTACGCCACGGGCTACTTGCGTCGACCGACGGACCGTAAAAAAGACGGCCATTTCCAGATCCGTCCTCTTAACTGCCGATTGCAGCTTGTCCTTCTTATTCATGTAATCCTTGAGCTCAGTCAGGTCGAGTTTGCCTGAAATGGTCGCCCTAACCATTCGCTGCACAGTATCGGGATTTGTTTCGACCTTGGCATTGCTGATCATCTTGCGAACTTCCTCCACACGTGTTGCATCACCAAAGACGCGTTCCTGAAATTGTTGCCGAATGTTGTCCGCCTGGCCTTGCAGCGCAGTATCGATTGCAAAGACCGCAGCATTGATGATGGCTTTTTTTGCCGGTTCGCCCTCTGGCAGGGCTTTGCCTTGCGCATCCACAGTTTTGGCATCACCAACGCCCTTGATGTCGATGATTTGAGCCGTAACGCTACTTGCAACACTTACCATGCAAGTAGCCAGCAAGGCGGCGCTGCGAATGCATGAGAGAGATTTTAATGGGGTGTTTTTCATGTGTGGTATATTTTAAGTATGATATGATATTGCAATGCTCCTCAAACTCAACCTGGAGAGCAATCTTTAAAGAACAGTTTGATCTTTTCGTCTTTGGCTTTGATCTTACTAAGTCTAGTTGCAAATTTTTGAAAAAGACGAACGCTGGCATCTGCGGAGTAGTGCCACACATCCTGACTGACGCCTGAGCGATAAGGGATGAGATCGGCGCAAGCATCGTATTTGTCATTGTGGATTTCATTGCCGCCTTGGTCTGTGATCACCACTTTCCCCAGACTAGTGTAATTGACGGACCCGCCCTGCTTCTGGCGCGCAAAAAACCCCTTGAGGTCGATCTTGTAATCGGGTTTTTTCAGCAAAAAGCCGACTCCCTCGGCATTTTCCTCACGGATTTTTTGCGCAATCAGACTTGATGCGTCTGCCAGGTTTTCTTGAAGGCCGTAAAAAACCGCCTCTTCTCCTTTCGAATAGGGTTGAATGGGGATTCCCGTGGCGTCAAAAAAACGACTGGCTGCGACTTGTGCATAAAGCATATCAATTCGGTCCGAGATCGTCTCGGGCATATCAACGACATTTGGTGGAAGGTCATTGGTGGTTTTTGGTTGTAGGATCGTTACGGTGCCAATGCCGACGGAAGAAAATGCATCACCGCCATTCCACTTGTGCTCTGCAAGCTGCATGAAAATTTGTGGCAGATGTTGTTCATAAAGTTTTACCAAATGAAGCTTGCTCATTTTGGCATGCTCTTGAAAAACCAGTCTGCATGGTATCGAAAAGACAACACTACGATCGCTGAAATCACATATGATCAGATCGAATCCAATTTCTCCGAAGCAACCAACCACTCCGCTGGGCAACACTCCATCCTCGGTAATTTCATAATTGATCGCACAGGCCAACACAAGTGCGCGCCCCGATCCTGCCTGAGGCAGGTAGTCGTCTGGCGCTACACGATCGATCAGCCGCAAACCATTAGGCTTTTGTTTTGAGCGAATCAGTTGAAGCAATTTTTTGCTATATGCCCCTGCGGCCTCATTGTCACCACCGCCCATGGCATACTTCACGCCTACAGGACATACTTTAGCCGCATCGGCCGCATTGCCCCGTATCCAGACGCCTGCGAATTTAATTAAGTTGTTATTATTGTCGGCAACTGCGCTTACCGGTTGATTTGTATCCGTGCCAACATCAGTAACGGATTCTGTAATTTTTACATGAGTGGAGGCTTGCAAGCTGCTATCAGGATTTATCGGCATTGAAGCATTTTCATTAATCGGCAGTTCAGAGTTTCGCTCTGGCGCAACACCAGATATAATATAATCTCTGCTGGCGTTTAGCTCGGCAAATTTTATGTCTTCTGCAAAAGCAGTTCTGCAGCAAAAAATTGTCAGACACCAGATTACAGCTACTGATGCAGGATGGATATATATCTTCATGACTTGATGTTTAAATCCGTGAAGCAATCTCAAATTAATGTTATTAGGAATTAGAGGCCGTGAGGTTTTCAGCCTTTAAATTCTCTTGGAAATGATTTGGACTGCTGCTCATCTTGACATCTTACTTGTTTATAATCTTACCTTGATTGCTGGTTGATTCTAAAATCATTAAGAATCTTGGCGAGTTTTCCCAATCGATCCGAATGAGAATTAATTGTTTTAATTGACTGATCGATCATTTCGTTGGCAGCGGCGGGCGGGATCATTTCATTCTCTGTCATTGCGACTATGGCCGCCGCATATCCCAGTTCGGTAATAATGGATTTTGTTTCCTCAGCACCTTTCATCAAGGCCTCTTGGTTGGATCTTGTTTCTTCAGCTAGTCTTTGTTGCGATTCGATCATGGGCTTCAGCCAAAATGTGAAAATCAACAAGCAAACACCAAACGAAAGAAAAAAGAAGGAAATGGCAATATCTTGAATTTTCTTGGTCATTTTAGTTACATGTAAAATTTTGATGACAAACGAATCCCTAGGTATTCGTGAAATGTAATGGTTGATTGAAGTAACGCTGGATAGCCCAACGTTACTTCAATATACGACTTACAAACGGGTCTCTCTTCGTGGGGGATACATTGTAAAATTTTTTAACGCATGCTGAAATGCAGCAGGGCTCAGAATTGGCATCCCGTCCACCATGAGCTAACTGTCTAGGGCGCTGGTATTGACTTTGATTGATACGGATCTACTAGGCGCGGGCAATGCGATGGCGTATTTTTTTCCAATCAGCTGGCACTGCTCATCGAATGTTTTCATTTCATTTTGAAACTTTTTATAATCCATGGCTACAAACCTAATGGGTAAAAGCGAATAGTTAAGCGCCACCCCCATCTGAACTGCTGCAATCGGGTTGGACTTCAAGCTATCCTTGTTTTTTGCAATATACAAACCGATACCACCGGCCTTCACGAGGGCGACGGAGATCTCGCGAGTGGCGACCCGGTTGAGTGCTTGCTGGGCTTGGTTCATCTGAATATAACCCTGCCTGAATTTTTCCTTCGATTTTATGGTCGCATTCGTGGCCGATGCAATTTTGCCATTCACATCAGCAAGAAGATTCGAGCCTTTAATGATGTATTTCCTCTGATCATCGTTCGAGCTGGTTTTATTCAAAGCACTCGCGTAGGCGCGAAGTTTTTGAGATTCTTTCTCGAGACCGCAGCCTTCGGCAATGGTAGCGGTAGCCTGTGCTAGCCTAGCTGACCCCTCAGAGCAGCGATCCAGCATGGCTTTTTCCACGGCCATAACCTCTAACAACATGCCCTGTAATGGTTGGGGCATTTTTCTTACTGAGGCCTCGTTAGTTAAGGCGCTGACGGCACATGAATTTAGAGACACAACAGGGAGAACGACGGCTGTTGCCAGCCCCAACATAATCATAGGTATTCTGCGCATAGCGGTAATACTCTTACCGAAACAAAAGGCATGAGGTCAAGTATTTTCGTAGATAAATTGTAATGGCTGGTCAAAATCTCATCTTGGGCACGGCGCTTGGAAAGCGCCGCCACTACTGAAGATGTGTCCCGCAAGATGCGTGACACGGCCAGCGAGACGCTGGCGCTCCCCTTTTGAAGAAGCGGCAGATCTTCGCTCGTTTCGAATTTTGAATTTAGGATTTTCTCGCGTGAAAAAAGGCCCCTGCTCTTTTGCGTTCCACGATCTTTCTTGTTCGAGTCCATTCGCGTCGATTCGCGGTTAAATTCTACATTTTGTCCGGGAAAATGTGGAATAAAGTAGGCCACATGCGGCTTGCGAGGTGAGCTAGGTGGCGTTATAGCCATGGCTCTTGGCAACTGGCCCCCGTAGTTCAATGGATAGAACGAGGGTTTCCTAAACTCTAAATCTGGGTTCGATTCCCGGCGGGGGCACTTGGCAGGTTTGAGGCGATCCTTATTTTTCAAGCGCTTCGCGCAGGGCCTCCAGCTCTTCCCAGCGTTTGTAGAGGCGCGCGACTTCGGCCTTGGTGGCATCGAGTTTTGCAATGAACTCGGGAATCTCCTCGTAGTGCTGGGCTTGAAATTCCGGGTCGTTGAGTTGGCTTTCGAATTGTTCGGCTGCCTCCTCGTTGGCGAAGATGATGGCTTCAATGCCATCGAGTTCGGTGCGCTCCTTGACGCTCAGCTTGCGCGGTTTGGTGTTGGCGGTTTTTTGCCGTGCGGCGGCGTCGCGAGCGGCGGCTTGCGATTGGATGCGCATGGCATTTTCGCGGGCTTGGCGTTTTTCGAGGTAGTACGAGTAGTTGCCGGGTTGAACGAAGACGCCATCGTCCTCGAAGGCGATGATCTGGTCGCAGATCCGATCTAGAAAATAGCGGTCGTGCGAAACGCAGATGACCGAGCCATCGAAGTCGGCGAGTGCTTCTTCGAGCATGCGGAGCGAGGGCAGGTCGAGGTCGTTGGTCGGCTCGTCGAGCACGATGAGGTTGCCGCCGTTTTTGAGCACCTTCGCAAGCATGAGCCTTGCGCGCTCACCGCCGGAAAGGAGGTCGACGCGTTCGTTGATGCGTTGATCGTTGAAGAGGAATCGCCGCAAATAATTTCGCGCGCCGAGCGGCTGATTTCCAAACATCAGCTTTTCGTTGCCATCGGAAATCTCGTCGAGCAGCGAGCCGGTGCCATCGAGTTGCATGCGCGTTTGGTCGATGTAATTCACCTTCACGCGTTTGCCGGTGACGGCGCTGCCTTCGTTGGGTGAAATTTGGCCGAGGCAAAGTTTCAACAAAGTGGTTTTGCCCACGCCATTGCGGCCGACGATGCCGGTGCACTGACCCGGACGCAGCGTCAGAGTCAGATGGCGAAACAGCCAACGAGGCGAAGTCGCGCTGCCAACATTCACGCCCGCGTCTTCCAACTCGACAACGATGTTGCCGAGGTCCGGCGGCGGTGGAATGAGCAGATCCATTTCGCGCTCTTCGGGCGGCGCCTCCATCCCTTCGATCTCGTAAAATTTTTCCATTCGGTGGCGCGACTTCGTGCCGCGTGCCTTCACGCCCGAGCGCACCCACTCGAGTTCCTCGCGCAAGAAGCGTTGGCGGCGCCTTTCGGTTTGCTCGGCGATTTGCCGGCGCACGGACTTCGATTCGAGAAACGCGGTGTAATTTCCCGGATGCGAAAACGCGCGGCCTTGGTCGATCTCGATGATGCGTGTGGCGATCACATCGAGGAAGTAGCGGTCGTGCGTCACGAAGATGACTGCGCCGGGAAAAATTTTCAGATAATCCTCGAGCCAGCGGATCGATTCGGCATCGAGGTGGTTCGTCGGTTCGTCGAGCAAAAGCAAATCCGGCTGGCATGCCAGCGCACGACACAACGCAACGCGTCGTTTTTCGCCACCCGAAAGCGGGCCGACCGCGACCTCGAGCGGTGGCGCGCCAAGCGCGGTGGTCGTCGCTTTGATGCGCGCGTCGAGGTTCCAACCATCGGCGTGATCGATCAGGTGCAGCAGCTCGGCAAGCTCGGCTTCCGTGCCCTCGCCATTTTCATAACGCCGCACCGCATCGACGATGTCGGCGGCGCCAGCGGCAATGTTCTCATGCACGCTCAATTCCGAATCGAGCTCGAACTCCTGCGGCAGGTAGCCGACACGCAACGCGCGGCGCAACGCGATGTCGCCGGAGTCGGCCTGGTTCTGTCCGGTGAGGATTTTCAGCAATGACGTTTTGCCGCATCCGTTGCGGCCGACCATGCCAAGCTTTTCACCGGCGGCGACCGCCAGCGTGACGCCATCGAGCAGGGTCTGATAGCCATAGGTCAGGCGGATTTCGTTGGCGGATAGCAAAGCGGACATTGGAGCGGCGGGGTATGACCCATCGGGAGCAAGAGGTCCATTGCGGATCCTCAAAGGTTCGCATGGCTGATGAAACTATGGGCAAAAGGGCAAATTTTTCGTTGACCCATCCCAGCGACCTTGTTTTTCTTCGTCCGCCCCGCTAATTGCGACTGCGTCTCAATAACAATAATTTTCTTTTTTCGTGAACATGAATCCTGCTCTGCCGTCCACCGCCGTCTTATTCGCGCTGGCAATTTTTGTCCCTCTATTTGGTCACGCTCAGGATGAGACTGAGACCTTGCAGCCGCTGACTGTGGTTGGCAGTCAGGAGGCGGTGTTTGAGCTTCCGGGATCGGCGGCCTACGCCGCGGCCGAGGACTTTCGCGAGCGGGGTTACACCAACATTGCGCAGATCGCGGCGCGTGTTCCTGGAGTCTATGTGCGCGACGAAGACGGATCAGGAAATTTTCCCAACATTTCGCTGCGCGGTGTGGATGGCAATCGCAGCACGAAGGTGACGATGATGGAGGATGGGATCCTGACGGCACCCGCTCCCTACTCCGCACCGAATGCGTATTATGCGCCGAAGGCAGGACGCATGGCGGGCATCGAATTTCTCAAAGGTTCCAGTCAGGTAAAATACGGTCCGCAAACCACGGGCGGCGTGGTCAACTACCGCTCCACCGGATTTGCCGAATACGATGGCCCGAAGTTTTACAACCGGACCACTTATGGCAGTCACAATACTTTCTTCGAGCACGCATGGCATGGCGACGAGCATGACACCGCCGCGGGCAAAATCGGATGGTTGTTGGAAATGCACGGCGAGTTTTCCGATGGTTATCGCGAGATCGACGGATCATCGAAAGACACCGGCTACGATTTGCTCGAGCCGATGCTCAAGATGTTTTGGGAGCCTAACACTGCGCTCAAGCAACGCCTTGAGTTCAAGGTCGGATTTTCAAACTTCGATGCCAACGAAACTTACACCGGCCTCACGGATGCCGACTTTGAGCAGAACCCGGATCGTCGTTACGCCTCGACGCTCAATGATGAATTCAGTTCCGAGCAATGGCGCACTTATTTGAAATGGACCGCCGAGCCGAGCGATGTGCTTCGTTTTGAGAGCGCGGTGTATCTCAACACCTTTCGGAGAAATTGGGACAAGCTTTCTTCAGTTAGCATCACGGGCTCTGGCATCACGAAAGTCGACGAAGCGATGCTCACCGACAGCGGCATCAATTTGCTCAAAGGCCTTGGCGCGGGCACCATCACCTCGACCGACGCATTCCGCGATCACGAATCCTATGGCTGGCAGAATCAGGTGAACCATCAATTTGTAACCGCATCCGTCGAGCATGACCTTGCCCTTGGATTGCGGCTTCACTACGATCAGCAAGACGGCTCCGACATCAAGACCAGCTATGCTTCCAATAGCGCGGGCGGTTTTGGCATTGGTGTACAAAATCCCGCGACTCCGATCACCCGCCAAGAGGCTTTCGCCACCGCCGCCTACATCGAGGATGCGATGAGCATCGGCAAGCTCACGCTGCGTCCGGGCTTGCGTTACGAATGGCTTGAACTCACCTCTTCTCCTAACGGCGCGGCATCCGAATCGGTCGACGAAAATCTCATCATGGGTGGACTCGGCGCGACTTATGATTTTGACGAACGAAACTCGGCCTTTGGCGGCGTCTACCAAGGTGCTTCTCCCGCGAATCCATCGGGCTATGTCAATGGAACCGACAACGAGGAGAGCCTCGGATTCGAACTTGGCGTCCGTCACAAAGAGGATGCATTGAAAACCGAGCTTGTCGGCTTTGTCACCGAGTTTGATCAGCTCATCGCACCAGAAATTCCTGGCGGCGCCGGATCAGTTGCCAGCGAGAATGGCGGATCCGCGGAAGTATGGGGCATCGAAAGTTTGGTCGAGTACGATCACGGGCGTGCGTCGAATTGGTCTTTTGGCCTGCCCGCTTATTTGAGCCTCACCTACACCGATGCCGAGTTTGCCGGCATGAACGGTACGCTGGCGTCGAATGCCGGAACTTTCGCCGGAGGTCGCAATGGCAACGAAATCCCCTACATTCCCGAGTGGAAACTCGGCACCGGCATCGGTTTGGCCTTCGACAAATGGGGAGTGAATCTCGATGCTTCTTACAATTCCACCTCGTGGGGCACGGGTTACAACGACGACGTGCGCAGCGGCAACGCCAGCGCGATGGATGGCAAAATCGACGCCTTGCTCCTCTTCGATTTGACCGGCCACTACCAACTCACCGATCAAATCAAACTCGTCGGCGGCATCCAAAACCTGTTGGACGATCGCGCCATCATCAGCCGCGCGCCATTGGGCGCCAGGGCCAACGCGCCGCGGATGATCTTCGCCGGATTTGAGGCGGAATTTTGAACTGCATCATGCCTTGCGGCTCGCGGCGATGAAGATCAACAACACCGCAGCAAAACCACCGGCCTGCCAGAGCAGCGCTTGTTGGAAGGGTGCCGTGCCGTGATTTTCCATGCCGGCAAGCATCAGCGAAAACAGCAGTGAATAAGCGCCGTAACCGAGATTGAAAACAAGCCCTTTGACGCTGAGCAGCGTCGCGCGCTGATGCGACTCGGCAATGCCGTGCAAAAAGCGGCTGACCGTAAATCCGACGAAGCCAAGCATCGTCATCAGAAACATCGCGGGCAGGAGTCCGGCCCACGGCCATGCGGGGATCAGCAGGATCAAGGCAATCGCCGCCGCCGCTCCGCCGAGGGCGAGGCTGGTCGTTGTTTTGAATCGTTGGTTCACCGCAGCGGCAATGCTTGGAATGAACCAGTTTGTCACGGCGACCATCGAACCGATGAACCCGAAGGCCCAAGCGGGAATACCGATGAGACGGTAGTACTCGCTGTTGAGCGTGGCAAAATTTCTTGCGACCGCATCGATGAGCAGTCCGCCGATCAATACGATCGCAATGCTCTTGGTCGTGAACGCGTAGGCCGCAGTGCGGATGGTGAGACTCAAGGCCGCGCGACAGCGGCCGCCTGCGTGATCGGATGGTTTTGCGGTTTCATCAAAGCGCAGCGCGATCCACAAGCAAGCGATCGCTTGCAGCAAAACGAGCAACACCGGCAGGCGTCGTGCGACATCGATGTCGACATGCAAAACATCCGGAGTGAGGCGATTCCACCACGATGGATCGTAGAGCAAGGCGCCGAGAGTCATCGCGACGAGATAGCCGGCGGAGCGCCAACGCATGGCGGTGGCCATGACTTGATCCCATGCGGACTCGCGATTTTCTTCCGGCAAAGATTCGTAAACGATCGCCTCATCCGCGCCGCTGGCTGCAGCTTCGGAAGTGCCGGAGAGAAAACGGTTCAGCAGACAAAGCGCGAACAAAAGGGTTCCGCCATCCTTGGGCGCGAAGAGCAGCACGCTCATTTCCAACACCATCAAGGCGGCGGAAAACACCAGCAGACGTTTTCGGCCAAGCGTGTCGGCCAGCGCGCCGGATGGCACCTCGAAGAGAAAGATCGCCGCCGCCCACACCGCATTGAGCAGCAGGTATTGATCGAGGCGCAAGCCGAGGTCGGTGAAAAGGACCGCCAGCACCGGGTAGTAGGCCCGCGCGTTGTAGAGAGTCGTGAAGACGACAAAAAGCCGCGCATTGCGCCCTTTGAAAGGTCCGTCGCGATCAAAGAGGGCGTTCACAGCGCTGGTTTCTCACGCAATCGCCGTGCGAGCAAGATGATGCTCGTGCAATGTGCGCATGGCAGCTCATCCGCGCTTGCTTCCGTGCCCTCGCGGGTTTAGCCCTGCGGCGCGATTTCATGTCACTTTCCTCCTATGCCGTTCCCTCGCCCGCGCTGCAACGCGAGGTGAAGCGTCGTCGTTCGTTTGCGATCATTTCGCACCCGGATGCCGGCAAAACGACGCTGACGGAAAAATTCCTGCTCTACGGTGGCGCTTTGCAACTCGCCGGCAGCGTCACGGCGCGCAAGAATCAGCGTGCGACGACCTCCGACTGGATGGAGCTGGAAAAACAACGCGGGATTTCGGTGAGCTCGACCGTTCTCCAATTTGAGTACAAGGATTGTGTCGTCAACATCCTCGACACGCCAGGTCACAAGGATTTCTCGGAAGACACTTACCGTGTGCTGACCGCGGTCGATGCGGCGGTGATGGTGGTCGATGCCGGCAAGGGCATTGAGAGCCAGACGCGGAAATTGTTTGAAGTTTGCCGCCGCCGCGGTGTGCCGATTTTCACTTTCATGAACAAGCTCGACCGCCCGGCGCGACCGACGCTCGATTTGCTCGACGAGCTTGAAAGCGTGCTCGGCATTCATGCTTACCCTTTGAATTGGCCGCTCGGTGACGGACCGCGCTTCAAGGGTGTTTATGATCGCGAGCACAAGCAGGTGCATCTCTTCGAGCGCACCGTGCATGGTGCCTATCGCGCGCCAGTGTCGGTGACCGGCATTGAGGATGAAAGCGTCAAGGCCGCGATGGAAGAAGCGACTTATCAGCAAGTGTGTGATGAGCTTGAATTGCTCGAGGGCGCGGGTGCGGACTTCGATGTCGAGAAGGTGCTCGCCGGTGAGCTGACGCCGGTGTTTTTCGGCAGCGCTGCCAACAACTTTGGTGTGCAGATGTTGCTCGATCGTTTCCTTGAGCTGGCACCGCCGCCGCTGCCGCGCGAAAGCGACGGGCTCACGATCGATCCGGCGTCGGAGGAGTTTTCCGCCTTTGTTTTTAAGATTCAGGCCAACATGAATCCCAAGCACCGCGACCGCGTGGCCTTCGTGCGCATTGTCTCGGGAAAATTCGAGCGCGATATGAATGTGCTCAACACGCGCAGCGGCGAACGCATGCGGCTTGGCAACTCGCAGCGGCTTTTTGCGCGCGATCGCGAAACGGTCGATGATGCCTACGCCGGTGATGTCGTGGGACTCGTCGGCAACTACGATTTGCTCATCGGCGACACGCTTGCGTCAAAAAATGGCGTGACCTTTCACGAAATTCCGCGCTTCGCGCCCGAGTGTTTTTCCTACCTTCACAACAAGAGCACCGCGAAGTACAAACGCTTCCGCGATGGCCTTCAGCAGCTGCTCAAGGAAGGCGTGGCCAGCGAGTTTCAACTGCTCGATGCCGGACCTTCGCAAGTTCCGCTGCTTGGTGCGGTCGGCCCGCTGCAATTCGAAGTCCTGCAACATCGCCTCGAAGGCGAATACGCGGCGGAAACGCGCATCGAGCAGGCATCCTGGTCGATCGCCCGCTGGCTCAAGCCGATGGAAGGTGACCCGCTCGCGCCTGAAGCGCGTCCGTCACTCTCGCTCGGCGCCACGCTTGCACGCGATTCGAATGGCTGGCTCGTCGCGTTGCTGCCAAGCGAGTGGGCGATGAAAACCTTCACCGAAAAAAATGAAGATTGGATCATCTCCGAGCAGCCATTTCCACCACCGGCGGCAGTTTGAAATTTTGAATTGGTCGCTGATTTGAAAATTCCGCTTCTATACGAATCCCACTGTCACACGCCGCTGTGCAAGCATGCCTTGGGCGAGCCGGATGAGTATGCGGAGGTGGCGCTGGAGAGAGGCTTCAAAGGGATCACCTTCACCTGTCATTGTCCTTTGCCGAATGGTTTTTCCGCATCGGTGCGGATGGATCCTTCGGAGTTCGACGACTATGTGGCGATGATTCACGGCACGCGTGCGCGCTTTGCCGGAAGGCTTGATGTGCGGCTTGGCATCGAGAGCGATTTTTATCCCGGTGTTGAGCCGTGGCTCAGGGAACTTCATGCGCGGGCGCCGCTGAGCCATGTGCTGGGATCGGTGCACTATCAGGTGAGCGACTATCGCAAACTTTTCTACACCGGCGATGTGCTCAGCTATCAGGAGCTTTATTACGAGCATCTCGCGCTATCGGCGGAGAGCGGCTTGTTCGACACGCTCGCGCATCCGGATTTGATCAAAAACGAATCACCGGCCGATTGGGATTTTGAACGCATGCGTCCGATCATTGCCCGCGCCCTTGATCGCATCGCCGTCACTGGCGTCGCGATGGAACTCAACACCAGCGGCGTGCAAAAGGCTTTGCCGGAAATGAATCCTTCGCCCGCGCAACTCGCGATGATGCGCGAGCGCGGGATCCCTGTCGTACTCGGCGCCGACGCCCATGTGCCCGAACGCGTCGGTGACGGCTACCTAGCCGCCATGCATACGCTGAAACAGGCCGGCTATGCAGAGGTCAGTTACTTCATCGATCGTCAGAGGCACGCGCTCGCAATCGATGATGCCATTGCATCGTTGAGATGACCTGCATTTTTGTGAGAAAGAAAGTGTTTCATCGAAACGCGAAGTCGCAGAGCACGCAGAGGAAAGCGCGGAGATTTTTGAGTCGGATGAGTGCGTAATAAAGATCCTCCAAATTTTTCTCTGCGAAGCCCTCTGCGCACTTCGCGCCTCGGCGTTTCGATTTTGACCCACAAACAATCACTGTCGCGCGTGGCCCCTCTTTGTGAAGAAGCCCCTCACCTCTCGAGGATTTCCACTTCGTAGCCGTCGGGGTCGGTGACGAAGGCCATTTTGCGTCCGCCGGAGGAGAATTTTTCGCGCCAAGCGGAGGGCCAGATTTCGATGCCGGCTTTTTCGAGTTGGTCGCAGTAGGCGATGATGTCGGGCACGCCGAGGGCGGTGTGCATGAGATCCTCGGGGCAGCTCGCGGTGTATTCGGGCGAGTGGCAGAGCTCGAGAAAGACATCATTGCCGGGGAGTTCGAGGAAGGCGAGACGGTTGCCTTGCGGTGAGTCTTTCATTTCGCCGGGCGTGTAGCCGAGCTTTTGATAGAAGGCGACGGAGCGGTCGAGGTCGCGCACGCGAATGCGGGTATGGAGAAATCGGATCATGGCGGGCTTATTGGAGACGATGAAGCGGGCTTTGCCAAATCCGGATTGGATGCATGCGCGCGGATTGCGTGATTGCGCGGTGGGCTTTGCGGTGCTTTGTTGAAAATGCCATGAAAACGATTGTAGTCGCTGTTGATTTTTCCGATGCCACCCAACGGGTGGTTGCCATGGGCACCACGCTTGCCAAGGCGCTTGGCGCCCATTTGTGCTTGTTTCATGTGGTTGAACCCGAGCCCAGCTACACAGCTTATGGTTTCACGCCCGATGAATTTCCCGCGTTGCATGCCTATCACGAAGAGGCCAAGCGGCGGGCAGTGATCAAGCTCGGCGAATTGCTTGAGACCGTGCACAAGGATGTGCCGAACGCGGTTTCGCAAATTGCCGAGGGCGGCGCGCTATCGGCCTTGCTCGATCAGGTGAAGGAAAAGCATGCGGACCTTGTCGTGCTCGGATCGCACGGTCACGGCGCGATCGCCGCGCTTCTGCTTGGCAGCGTGGCCGAAGGGATGCTGCGCAAGGCGGTGGTGCCGACTTTGATCGTGCCGGTGAAAAAGGAATAAAGTTTCAAGGTTCAAGCTTTCAGTTTCAAGAGAAGAGGAAGAGGCGGTGGATTCACCTTTGATCCCCGATCTATACATTTGCGTTTCACCCGCGGAGCTTGCGCATCACCATGGCGATGGCCTCTTTTGCTTCGTCGACCTTCATCAGGCTGGCGATGCCGAAGTAGATGATTTGTGCGCCGCCGATCGTGAGCATGAGCCAGAGTGCTCGGTGCCACATCGAGAGTTTGCCGGGATCGGGCATGAGCCAGTGGTTGGCGGCGATGCAGACGAGCGTCATCGCGACGGCCGCAATCGAGAGTTTGCTGAGCAGTGAGATCAGCTCGCCACCGCCGATATCGCCGGCGAAGCGGCGCATGGCGATGAAGAGGATGAGGAAATTCACGGTGGCGGAAATGCTGGTGGTGAGGGCGAGCGACTCGTGGCCCCAGCGCATCACGAAGACGAAGAACCAGTTGAAGGCGAGGTTGAGCACCAGCGCGAGGATGCTGACCATCATCGGCAGCCAGCGTTTATCGACGGCGTAGAAGGCGGGTTGTAGAACCTTGAGCCAAGCATAACCGAGCAGGCCGTAGGCGTAGGCGCGCAATGCGGCGGCGGTCTGCATGCGGTCGTGAGCATCGAAAGCACCGCGTTCGTAGAGCAGGCTCACGATGGGGTCAGCCAAAAGAATGAGTCCCAGCGACGAGGGCAGCACGAGAAACGCGACGAGGCGCAGGCCTTTTGACAGCGTGCTTCTGAAATCATCGGTCACGCCATCGGTCGCCGCGCGTGAGAGTGCGGGCAGCGTCACTGTTGCCACCGCGACGCCGAAGACGCCGATCGGCAGTTGCATGAGGCGGAAGGCATAGCTCAACCAGCTCACTGCGCATTCGCCGACGCCATAGGCAAACATCGCGTTGATCACCACATTGATTTGCACGACCGATGAAGCGATCACCGCCGGGCCCATGAGCTTGAGAATTTGGCGCACGCCTGAGTCCTTCCAGTGGAAGTCGGCGACGAAGCGATAGCCGACCGCGCGCAGCGCGGGAAACTGGCACACAAGTTGCGCCAAGCCACCGATCACCACGCCGATCGAAAAACCAACGAGACTTTGTTTCCCCCATGTCGGATCCATCCACCAGCCGAGCGCCGCGCCACCGATCATCGAGCCGAGGTTGAAAAAACACGATGACAATGCCGGCATGCCAAAGACGTTGCGCGCGTTGAGCATGCCCATCACCAATGCGGCGAGTGATACCAGCAGGATGAAGGGGTACATCACGCGGACCATCGTGACGGTGAGCGCGATCTCCTCCGGATTGTAATTGCGTGCGGTTGCGCCCAAGCGTGAGAGCGAGGTGAGAAACTCGACAATCCACGGAGCCGCGGCAACGCCGATGAGTGTGATCGCGCCCATGGCGACGGCGGCAAGCGTCATCACCTTGTTGGCGAGTTCCCATGCCGATGCTTCACCGTCGGATTTGAGTTTTTTGGAAAAGGTGGTGACGAATGCCTGCGAGAGCGCGCCTTCGGCAAACAGGTCGCGCAGGAGGTTGGGAACCTTGAATGCCAGATAGAAGCAGTCCATCCAGCGGCTGCCGCCGAAGAGGCCGGCAAACATCATTTCGCGCAGCAGTCCCAGCACGCGGCTGGCCATGACCGCCGCGCTGACTTTCCATGTGGCTTTGGCGGACATGGCTTGCGCTTGGAGTTTTTGTTTCAGGCGAGGCGTGCGAGCACCTTGCTGACGGCTACTTCGGCAGTGAGGCCGTGAAGCTCGTGGAGCGTGTCGGGCTTGCCGTGCTCGATGAATTCATCGGGCCATGCGATGCGCTCGACCGGCGTATGGATGCCTGCGTCGTGGAGGTGGTCGATGACGGCGGCGCCAAAACCGTGAAGCATCACATGATCCTCGAAGGTGCAGAGCACGCGGCACTTGCGTGCGTAGGTTTCGAGCACCGCGGTATCGAGCGGCTTGATGAAGCGCGGGTTGATGAGTGCGACCGAAAGCCCTTGGGCCTCGAGCATTTCCTTCGTGCGCTCGGCCATTTCAAACATCGTGCCGAGTCCGATGAGCGCGACATCGGTGCCATCGGCGACGACCTCGGCCTTGCCGATTTCCAAGAGCTGTCGCTGTTCCTTCACCGCGGTGCCGCGGATCGGTCCTCGCGGATAGCGAATGGCCGACGGGCCGGCGTCGTAAGCGGCCATCGTGTGAAGCATGTCGACAAATTCGTTTTCATCCTTTGGCTGCATGTGCACGAGGCCCGGGATGTGGCGCAGGTAGCCGATGTCGAAGAGTCCGTGATGCGTCGGGCCATCATCGCCGGAGAGGCCGCCGCGATCCATGCAGAGTCGCACGGGTAGGTTTTGCAGCGCGATGTCGTGGATGATCATGTCATAGGCGCGCTGCATGAAGGTCGAATAGATTGCGAGGAAGGGTCGGAAGCCTTCGGTCGCGAGGCCGCAGGCAAAAAGCGCGGCATGTTCCTCGGCGATGCCGACATCGTAGTAGCGCTCGGGCACTTCCTTTTTGAAAATTTCGAGCTTCGTGCCGCCGGGCATCGCCGCGGTGATCGCGACGAGTTTGGGATCGTTTTTCGCGATGTCGGTGACCGTGCGACCGAAGAGATCCGAGCAGGTCGGGGTGTTGACCGCGGCGGTGGAGCCATCGTCGATTTGATAAGTGCCGAGGCCGTGGAATTTCCCGGGGTTGTCGAGGGCGGGTTGGTAGCCGCGGCCTTTTTCGGTGATGATGTGAAGGACGACCGGCTCGTTGAGTGTCTTGAGGTGTTCGAAAGTGCGGACCAGCAGCGGGATGTCGTGGCCGTCGATCGGGCCGAAATAGCGCAGGCCGAATTTCTCGAAAAGCACATTGGGAAACAGCAGGTTTTTCGCGCCCTCTTCCATGCGGTGCGCGAGACTGCGTGCGGTCTTGCCGGCGATTTTTTCGACAAACTCCGCGGCTTTGGCGCGCACCGAAGCATAGGTGTGATGGGTTTGCAGCGCGTTGAAATAACGGGCAATGGCGCCGACATTTTTATCGATCGACCACTCGTTGTCGTTGAGCACCACGATGAACCTACGGGTCGTTTCGGCAATGTTGTTGAGTGCTTCAAGCGTCGGGCCACAAGTGAATGCAGCATCACCGGCGACAGCGACCACATGGTTATCGCGCCCGGCGAGATCGCGCGCCGCGGCCATGCCAAGCGCGGCGGAGAGCGCGGTGCCGGCGTGACCCGCCCCATACGCGTCGTGCTCCGACTCCGAACGAAGAAGGAATCCGTTGAGGCCCTTGTAGGTGCGGATCGTGTGAATGCGATCGGCGCGGCCGGTGAGCATCTTGTGGACATAGCCTTGGTGGGCGACATCGAAAACAAACTTGTCCTTGGGCGTGGAAAACACGCGGTGCAGCGCGATGCTCAGTTCGACGACGCCGAGGTTCGGGCCGAGGTGGCCGCCGGTTTGCGAAAGCGAGGTGATGAGCGAATGCCGGATCTCCACTGCCAGATCCGGTAGCTCCGCATCGGCGATTTTTTTAACATCATCGGGGGACTGGATCGCCTGCAGGAGCGGGCCGAGCGCGGGGGGCTTAGAAGAGTCGGATGTCATCGTTGTCGGAGGCGTCCGCTGATTCGGACTGGGAAGGAGCGCCGGCTTGGTTGCCGGTTTTGGTGGGTGATTCGGTGGAGTCGTTGCGCAGCGTGATCAACTCGATGCGTTCGCGCGCGGAATCAAGAATCGATTCGCAGCGTTTGAGCAGAGTCGATCCTCTTTCATATTGGGAGACGAGTTCTTCGAGGGGCAGGTTTTCGTGTTCCATGGCCTCGACGATCGATTCGAGACCTGCGAGAGCGTCTTCGAACGAAGGTTCTGATTGCCCGTCATCGGGGCTGGTTTTGCGGCGTGCCATGGTTTTGATCAAGGGTTGATTTCGATGCCCTGCCCAACGGCTTTTTCGCTGTAGTAAATCATGTCCATGCCGACGAGCGGTTGGCGGTAAGGATAGCGCCGGGTGATGTCCTGAATGCGGGTGTTTTTGTCGTTGATCGGGATGCCGGGTGGGTAGGTGGCCATGATCACGCGGCCATCGAGCACCAGCGAAGTGAAGTCCTTGTAAAGGTTCGCCACTTCGGAAACCGGACCCGAGCCGTGCGAAGACGGGGAAATGAGAATTCCGGCCACCGGTGTTTGAAGGTCGTTTGCGGTCATCTCAAGTTTTTGAAATGCTTCGCGGCTGGACGGTAGCCAGATGCTGATCCGATCCGCATACCATGCAACGGCCCATGGCTGATCGGAGAACACCACCTGATTGGGATTGGTCAGGCCTTTCACGCCAGTTTTGTTGTTGAGGGCTGGCGCGTAGTAAGGCGGCCAGTGGGGCACGCCGCCACGGTTGCTGAGGTGCATGCCGGTGCGCACCTTCGATGGCAGTGCCAGCACAAGTGGCAGGGCGCAGATGCCAACGATGACAAAGTGGTGGACATTTTGCAGGATTGGCGACGAGCCGACGAAATCGAGGCGAGTCCAAAGGATCGAGATGAAGGCCAGCCCGTAGGCGGTCATGATCGGCGCAAAGAGCAGGTGGAGTTGGTTCGGGTCGAGCGGCTTGGTGGTGATACCAAAGAAGGCGAGGCCGAAGGCCGTCGAAACCCACATCAGCAAAATCGCCCAGCGGAAGTCGGCGATGGATTTGCGTTTGAAGGGATGGAGCAGCGCAAGGAAGAACAGCGGGGCGACGACAATGCCGGCGAGCAAGGGGATGATGTCGGTCGCTTGCAACAGGGTCATGCGCAGGACTTTGGCCATGAGGCCGTCGAGCACGAGCGGCTCGGCCTCGAGATCGGAATTGCGCATCACGGTGATCTCGGTGACGATGCCGAGGCCATTGTAAAGCGTGAGGAAGGCAGTGCCGAAAGGTGAGCCGGTGATGTCGATGTTTCGAAGCATTGGCCCGATGCCGGCGACAAGCAGTAGGCCGAGAATCGAGATGCCGACGATGCCGCGCGGACGGAAGGCGATGGCGGCGTAAATGATATAGCCAAGCGAGATCCATACCGTCATCCAGTGGGCGAGTGCCAGCAGCGTGAAGAAGATTCCGGCGACGATGGCCGGGATCATGCTGATGCGGCCTTCGGCCGAAGCCTCGGTAGCGCGGTAGGCATAATACATGCCGCACGAAAACAGGAGCAGCATGAGCATTTGCGGCAGACCGCTGAGCGAGTAGTTCCAGAATACCTCACAAAACAGCATCAGGATCGCACAAACGCCCGCTATTTTGGCATCGAAGATACGCAAGATGAGCAAGTAGTTCACGCCGATGGCGATGAGAAAGAAGAGCGTCGAAACCGTGGCGATCACCCGATCGAGCGGAAAGACCATTTCGTTGTCTTTCATTTGCCATGAGTTTGGCTTGTCGGCACCGATGAGCTTGAGCACGGCGGCGTTGAGCAGCGGGTTGAGCGGCGAGTGGTAGGTATCTTGGAAGCCCTGCAAAGGGACATCGCGGCGCTTGGTTTTTTCGGCCTGATAGTAAGCAACGGGACGAATCATCTTGGTCGCGAAACCGTTGCCGCGCGCGATTTCGCGGGCAATTTGCGCCTGGTCCATCGCTTGCGGCGAGTTGAGGCCACGGAACAGGGTGAAGAGGTTGCCCAGCGTGAGGATGATCAGGACGATAAAGAAAAGGCTGTGGCGGACGAGCGTGCCGGCAGCGAAATTTCGGAGTTCAAAAGACATGGGTGCTTGGGGTGAGAGGTGGCTTAGAGACCGAGTTCCCGGAGTTTCCGTTGAAGGGTCCTGCGGCTGAGACCGAGAAGTTCCGCGGCGTGGGTGCGGTTGCCTGAGGAGGCGGCAAGGGCGGCGCGGATGGCATTGGTTTCGAGCACATGCAAATTCAATTCAGCCCGATCATCAAGGGAGTTTTTGGAAGATGCGGCGGTCCTGACGGGCGCGGGCGGATTTAGAAGAAAGTCCGGAAGGTGGTGGGCGTCGATTTGCGGATCGTTGCTCATCACGACACCGTGCTCGATGGCGGTTCGCAGTTCGCGGACGTTTCCCGGCCACGGGTAGGCGAGAAGGAGCTTGAGCGCCTCATCGGTGAGCGGCTTGAGCGGGCGTTGGTTTTCCTTGGCGAACTCGGCGAGGAAGCTGTTGGCCAGCAGGATGATGTCTTCGCGGCGGCGGCGCAGCGGTGGCATCTCGATCTTGACAACATTGAGGCGGAAGTAGAGGTCTTCGCGGAAGGCGCCGGCATCGACCATCTCGCGCAGGTTGCGGTTGGTGGCGGCGATGACGCGCACATCGATCTTCACGGGCGTGTTCGAGCCGACGCGTTCGAGGCTGCGTTCGGAGAGAATTCGCAGCAGCTTGATCTGCGTGGTGGCGTCGATTTCGCCGATTTCGTCGAGGAAGATCGTGCCGCCGTCGGCTTGCTCGAAGCGGCCGATGCGACGTTGCGAGGCACCGGTGAAGGCACCCTTTTCGTGGCCAAAGAGCTCGCTTTCGAGGAGCTGCGGCGAGAGGGCGGCGCAGTGGACCGTGACCATCTTCGATGCCGGGCGACCGGAGAGGTGGTGGATCAGGTGGGCGACGACTTCCTTGCCGGTGCCGGACTCTCCCTCGATGAGGACGGTGGCGCGGGTCGGGGAAACTTGCTGGATGAGCTCGGAAACTTTTTGGATTTCGAGCGATTTGCCGATGAGGCGGTCGAGCTTGTGGGACTTCGCGACCTGCTGGGTGAGCTGTTTGTTTTCTGTCTCGAGGTTGCGGCTGCGGAGCGCGCGCTTGAGGAGCATTTCGACCTCGTCGAGGTTGAGCGGCTTGGTGACGAAATGCCAAGCGCCGTGGCGCATTGCCTCGACGGCGGTATCGACCGA
>Ga0208090_1000007_pt1 | contig 71690 bp, 57 predicted proteins | sample LakMenEpi20Jul12_FD_150718 | JGI IMG/M metagenome (GOLD analysis project Ga0208090, IMG submission 150718) | Freshwater microbial communities from Lake Mendota, WI - 20JUL2012 deep hole epilimnion (SPAdes) | ecosystem: Environmental > Aquatic > Freshwater > Lake > Epilimnion/Euphotic zone ...
GATATCGGTAGCGAGCCGAACGCTGAGATTCATGCCTATGCGGCGAGTACTCTGCGCCGGGCTGGGCGTGTCAATGAGTCGGAAAAACATCAGAAGCTGGCCGATCAACTGGCCTTGGGTGATCCCGATACTTGTTTGCGCGTGGCCAACGGCTACGCCTTCGGCGAAGATTATCGTGCCGCAAGCGAGTGGTGGAGGCGGGCATTGATCTATGCCGATGCCGAATCCGATCAGGACGACATCTTCATCTACCTCAAATCTTACGCGGACGATCTCCTTGAGCGATCAGATTGGTCAAAGGCGGCCGCCGCATTTGAAATACTCAATGCCGTCACGGTGGACTCCGAACCGCGTTGGCAATCGCCAACCCAATTCACTCGCACGCGCTTGAATGCCGACATGTCGCGAGCGCTTGGCATGGTCGAGTCCAACCGCAAAGGCGCCGTCGCATTGCTCGCACGCTGTCACGGAAATGCCGTCGGCGACGGAACGCTGGCCGATCATTTCTTTCCCGCATTGCGCAAGACGGAACTGAAATCCGAGCATGACCAATGGTTTCGCGTCTCATGGGATTACCTCCGCGGGAAGATTGAGAAATTTCCCAAAGACGACCAACTGCGCAACACGGCCGCGTGGTTTGCCTCGCGATCGATGCGTGAGCTCGATGCTGCCGAAAAAGACATCACATGGGCGCTCAGCCACAATCCCGACCAAGCCGCTTACCTCGACACCATGGCCGAGATTCAATTCGCAAAGGGGAATCGGGCCAAGGCCATCGAGTGGTCGGACCGTGCGATGCAGCTTGCCCCGGCTGACGATCAGATACGCCGGCAATCGGCGCGTTTTCGCAGTGGCCCCTTTCCCACGAAGTGAGGGATTTGCAGTTTTTTCTTCCGCCCGCGGCTTGACATGAAGGCTCGACTGCGGCGGGATTCCCGCCCCATGGCCAAGCTATCTATCCGCAGCCTCGATTTCTCCGGCAAAGAAGTTCTCATGCGCGTCGACTTCAATGTTCCGCTCAAGGACGGAGTCATCACCGACGATACCCGCATCCAAGCGGCGGTGCCGACCATCCGGCATCTCGTGGATGGCGGTGCGAAACTGGTGCTTTGCTCGCATTTGGGTCGTCCGAAAGGTGGGCCCGAAGCCAAGTACTCGCTGGCCCCGACTGCGGCTCATCTCGGATCGATTCTCGGCAAGTCCGTGAAATTGGCGCCCGATTGCGTGGGTGCCGAGACTGCCGCCCTGCGTGCCGCCCTTGGTGCGGGCGAGGTTCTCATCCTTGAGAACACCCGTTTTCACTCGGAAGAAGAAGCCAACGACAAGGAATTCGCCAAGCAACTCGCAGGCTCTGCCGAAATTTACGTCAACGACGCCTTCGGCACCGCACACCGCGCGCACGCTTCGACCGAAGGGGTGACCCATTACATTCCGACCTCGGCGATGGGATTCTTGATGGAGCGCGAGCTTCAGTACCTCTGCGACGAACTCGAAAATCCCGCCAAGCCTTTCCTCGTGATCATGGGCGGAGCAAAAGTTTCCGATAAAATTCAGGTGATTTCCTCGCTCATGGAGAAGGCCGATGCCTTCATCATTGGCGGCGCCATGGCCAACACCTTCCGCAAGGCGCAAGGCTATCACACCGGCAACAGCCGCGTCGAAGCCGACAAGCTCGACCTCGCGCTCGAAATCCTCGCCAAGGCCAAGGCCAAAGGCGTGCGTTTCCTGCTGCCCGCCGACACTCGCATCACCCAAGAGTTCAAGGATGGCGCCACGACCCAAGTGACCGCTCCCTACGAGCAGGGTGGTGAGACCCCCGACGGCTGGGAAGGCATCGACATCGGCGATGTCGCGATCCGCGAATTCAGCGAAGAAGTTGCCAAGGCCCGCACGATCATCTGGAACGGACCGATGGGAGTTTTCGAAATCGAAAACTTTGCCAAGGGCACCCGCGCGATCGCCGAAGCGGTGGCACAGGCAACCTCGAAGGGTGCGGTGACGATCATTGGTGGTGGCGACTCGGTGACCGCGGTCAACCAGTTCGGCCTCGACGATAAAATGACCTTCATTTCGACTGGCGGTGGAGCCTCGCTCGAGCTGCTCGAAGGCAAGGAGCTGCCCGGTGTCGCAGCGCTCAACAATGCCTGATTTTTCAATTACTCCGACACATCCGACCTTAAACACAATTATGAACCGCAAGCCGATTTTCGCCGCCAACTGGAAGATGAACAAGGGAGCCTCTGAAACTGAGGACTTCGTCAAAAGTTTCATCGCCAAGATTCAAGGCCTCAACCTTGTCAGCGAGATCGTCATCGCGCCGCCCTTTGTATCGCTGCCGAAACTTGCCGAGACGCTGCACAGCTCAGGCCAGAATTCCCAAGCGATCCAAATCGCCGCACAGAACTGCTCACAGTTCGATCCCGGTGCCTACACCGGCGAGGTGAGTGTCATGATGCTGCGCGAGTTTTTTGTGCACTATGTGATCCTCGGCCACAGCGAACGCCGCTCGATTTTCGGTGAAACCGATGCGGTCATCAACGCCAAGATGCTCAAGGCGCGCGAGGCAAACCTGAAGCCAATCTTCTGCATCGGCGAGACTCTCGCTGAGCGTGAGGGAGGTCAGCTCGAAGCCGTGCTGCGCCGTCAGGTCACCGAAGGCCTCAAGGGTCTCACCGAAAAGGACATGGCCGAAACGGTCATCGCTTACGAGCCTGTCTGGGCCATCGGCACCGGCGTCACCGCGACCTCGCAGCAGGCGCAAGACGCCCACGCGTTCGTCCGCTCGCTGGTTGCTGAACTCTATGGTGCCGACACTGCCGCAAGGATCCGCATCCAATACGGTGGCAGCGTCAAGCCTGGCAATGCCGCCGAACTGATGGCCTGCCCGGACATCGATGGCGCGCTCATCGGTGGCGCCGCCCTCGAGCCGCAAAGCTTCATGGAGATCATCCGCAACGGTTTGGAAAACTGAGCGGCTGATCCGATCGGTGTTTTCCCGCTTTCCAGAGCGGCCTGCGAAGGCTAGATTTGCATCCATGTTTCGAGCCTTTCTCAAGGTTGCTCTTATTGTGGTGTTGCTGATGCCCTTGCTGCGTGCCGACCACGTCATCGCCACGGGCGGCCCGGCTCTTCGCAAGTGGGAAAACCTGCGGACCAAGGAAGACCAGCACGATCGCTGGTGGGCGAATTTCATCAGAGCATCGACCCTGCGCATGGTAGAAATCCGCAAGGCATACGGCTCCAATGCGCCATTGGTATGGATCGTTTATCGACCATCCTACCAGGCGCGCTCCAGGGAAGACGGCAAACCTTACACGACATGGATCAGCGAAGTGGCCGCAAAACGAAAGGCAAAGCTCATCTGGTTCAACGACTCAGCATCCTTTATCCGCGCGATGAATTCGCGCCCGAAGGGATCGATCCAGACCTTTGATTTCTTCGGTCACTCGAATCGCCACGCCTTCATGTTCGAGTACGGTGCCGACATCATGGCGGCATCGACCGCATGGCTTCACGAACGCGATCTTTCAAAACTCAAGTCCTCGGTGTTCGCGCCCAACGCCTACTGCAAAAGCTGGGGCTGCCATACCGGCGAAAGCATGACGGCGGTATGGAAAAGCAAGCTCGGCATCTCGCTCGAAGGTGCGACCGGTGCGACCACCTACACAGTCATCAGCCAAGGTCTGCTTCCGGTGTCACGCGGCAGCTGGCGCCGCTAGGAAAATTTTCCCGTCACATTCACGATCGATCATCACTCACCAAAGCCATCCCATGAAACTCGCCGAACTCCAGGAACTCCACTCGCTGCCGTTTTTTGACCTCCTCAAGCGCGCCCGCGAGGTCCACGAGCAGTCATGGCCCGATGGCAAGATTCAGCTCTGTACGCTCCTTTCGATCAAGACCGGCGGATGCTCCGAAGACTGCGCGTATTGCTCGCAATCGGCGCGATATGAAACCGACATCGAACGCCAGGCGCTGCTCGAGCGCGACGAAGTGATGCAGCACGCGCTCGCGGCCAAGCGCAATGGCTCGACCCGTTTTTGCATGGGCGCCGCTTGGAAGGGCGTGCGTGGTGGTACTGAGAAGTTTGAAAAGGTACTCGACATCGTACGCGATGTGTCGGCGCTCAACATGGAAGTCTGCGTGACTCTCGGCGAGCTCGGACTCGAGGAGGCGAAGCAACTTCGCGATGCCGGGGTGACTGCCTACAACCACAACCTCGACACTTCGCCCGAGCACTACCCGAACATCGTCACCAGCCACACCTACGAGGATCGTCTGCGCACGATCCGCAATGTGCAGGACGCGGGCATTTCCGTATGCTGCGGTGGCATCCTCGGCTTGAGCGAAACCATCACCGACCGCCTGCGCATGCTGGAAGTCATTTCCAATTTCAACCCCCAGCCCGAAAGCGTACCGATCAACTCGCTCATGCCGATGCCCGGCACGCCGCTGGCCAACAGCCCGCAGGTCGACCCCTTTGATCTGGTGCGCATGATCGCCTGCACCCGCATCGCAGTGCCCAAGGCCAAGGTTCGTCTTTCCGCAGGCCGTACTAGGCTCTCGGACGAGGTTCAGGCACTTTGTTTCTTCGCCGGCGCCAACTCGATTTTCTACGGCGAAAAACTTCTCACCGCCGACAATCCGGAAGCGGAAAAGGATCGTGCTCTGTTGGCCAAGCTTGGCTTGCAGACCCTTGAGCCGGACATGTCGCTCGCAGCTCCTAACATCGATCCAAACCTGCCTGCCAGTCCGTCTATCGGCTGCTGCGGGGGACCCGCAAAATGCGAGGATGTGGCACCCGCAAAGGCTGGTTGCTGCTGATCGGCGGGAACGCGTCAATTGCCCAAACCCGTTCTCGACACGGGCAGGGCCTGACCCTAGTTTCGCCCCTCACCCATACATTCCATGAAACATATCATCACATCCGGCGTCCTGATTCTTGGTCTCGCCGCTACCGCCGTCGCAGAGAAAAAGCCTGCAGCCAAATCGGAGAAAGCCACCTCGGCCGCCACAGCGCCTGCTGAAGCACCCGCCAAGCCGAAGGCTGATCCCGCCGCCAACAAGTCCGATGCCTCCTACGCGCTCGGCTTCAGAACGGGCGGCACCTTTGGTCAGCAATTCGGCCGCTTTGGCGTGACCGCTGCCGACCTCGAGCAAGACACTTTCATCAAGGGCTTCATGGATGCTCTGAAAGATGGCAAGCCATCGCTCGACGAAGCCCGTTTGCAGGCCGCCATGGAAGGGCTCGGCACGATGCTGCAAGAGCGTGAGAAAAAACTCGCCGAAGAGAACCTCGCTGCCGGCAACAAGTTTCTTGAAACAAATGGCAAGCGCGATGGTGTGACTACCACCAAGAGCGGACTTCAGTACGAAGTCATCAACAAGGGTGGCGACAAGAAATACGAAGCACCGAAGGACGACAAAGGACCAGAAAAGCAGTTCATGGTGAATTACAAGGGCACGCTCATCGACGGCAAGGAGTTCGATGCCTCACCCGCGGGTCAGCCCGTGCCAATGACGCTAGAAGTTGTCGAAGGCTTCAAGGAAGCGCTCACCACGATGCCAATCGGCTCGAAGTGGAAGTTGTTCCTTCCTGCCAATCTGGCTTACGGCGAGCAACGCCGCAGTGCTGACATTGGACCCAACACCGCACTCATTTTTGAACTCGAGCTGGTCTCGATCGAAGATGCGCCGCCGCAAGAAGGCATGCCATTCCAAATGCCCCAAGGTGGCCAAGGCGGAGAGTAATTCCCGACCAAGTTGAATTTTTCATGGCCGCTCGCGCTCCTGCGTGGGCGGCTATTTTTTTTGTAGGGATTACTGATCGTGGATGGGGGATTGCGGATCGAAGAAGATGCCGCTTCTTCATTTTCTTCCCCAATGACCTCTTCTTCTCCGCGTCCCTTTGCGACCTTAGCGCCTTTGCGGTGAATCTTTCTTTCAAGAATCGGCGCTGCGGGGCCGCATCGCCCTACCTTTACACGCTTTCCTTCGCTTCGTACTCCGCCTTGGCGCGCTTGCGGCACTCGGCGACGAAGTGATTGCAGGCCTCGCGGCAGAGCAGGGGGATCGCTTCGTTTTCCGGTAGATCGCCGGGGATGCCATTGAAGCGGCTGGCCTCGCTGTCGGCGAGCGGTGTCGCATCATCGATCTTCCACAGAATTTTTTTCGCGCACTGATGGGCGGGCCCACAGACCTTGCGAACGAGTTCTTGAGCGCCATCATCGCTGATCGAGCGGGCGAAGCGGTACATGCCGGTCTGGCGGTTGAGCTTGTCGCGCAAGTTCTGCACCTCGAGGTCGCCGCGTTGCTGCGCGACGAATAAGCCAAGGCATGCGGGGTAAAATTGATCGAGCGCTTGGCGCAGTTGATCTTCGTCATCCAGCGTCATGACCCATCCGCGTTTGAGATTCACCTGACCTTTCGCAAAGCGGTATTCGCCGTCGTGACCGTAGGTCGAGAGGTCGCGCGCGGCGGCCGGGCCTTCGTAATGATCGAGACCGCCGAGTGCTGGCTCGGTGGCGAGTTCCGCATCCTGCCAATGGCAAAGCGCGTAGGTGTAGCCATAGAGGTCGCTATGGATTTCCAACTCGCCGATGCGATGGATGCCGGACCGGATGAGGTGTCGAAGTTGACTGGCGATGGACATTTTTTGATGAAATTTATTCGATGCAATCAATTGGCAACCAATGACTTGTGAGCTTTGTCGAAATCCGAAACCTGATCGAGAATCACATCGGCGATGAGCCTTTCGGTGCCGATGGCGGAGCTGTAATACAAAGTTTTGCCGCGAAGGTGATGTGGGTTGTGGCGGAAAATTTCGCGTTGGCTGGCAGCAGCGCCGACCTCGCTTTCGATGCCAAGCAAGACGGGTATGTCTTGGTACGAGTGGAGTCCGTCGGAAATGAAAAATGGCACGACGATCACCTGATCGGTCGGCGTGAGCTTGTCCCACTCGGCGATGAATGGAGCTTCTTCCATGTAGGTATCGATCACCGATGCATAGCCGGCACCCGCAGCAATGATGAGGTCGACCTGATCGCGGATCGCTTTGGTTGAGTTCTGGTTGAGGCCTGTGCCGTGGCCGGTGATGATGAGCGAGGCCTCGGCTGGCTTTACGCCCGGTGCGACCTCTTTGGCGCGGCGCAGAAGGAGTTGGGTCATTGATGGATGAACCCCAACAGGCGCGCAGTAATGAAGCGTTTTGTCGCGGACGATGGAGGTCGGCCCATCGAGTCCGAGTTCGCGCGGGATCACATCCTGCGTGAAATAGCCTTCGCTGATGAAGTCTGGCACGACATAGACCTCATCGGCATCGATCATGTAAAGGGCTTCGCGCAGGGAAGGTTCTTCTTTCCAAAAGCAGCAATGCACCTCGGCGAAAATCCCGCGGCTGCGGATCTCATCGGCGTGATCGAAGTACGGCGTGGAAGAATCGGGATTTTCCGTCGAGCCATGGCCGACGATGAGCAGGGCGCTGTTTGGTTTGGGCGCGATCGACATGAAGCGAAATTGGCTGTGTTCGGGCGGATTGCAAGCCGTGGGATGAAATGCGCGTTGCGAAATGCGTGGCGGCGGTCGTATCAATGGGCGTGATGTTTGCCCGCATGCGGATTTGGGATGATGATTTGCCGCGCAGCGGGCCTGAGGCGATGGCGATCGACGAGTGGTTGTTGGAATCGTGCGAGATGCCGCTGCTGCGCGTTTACCGCTGGAGTGGCGAGTGGGGAAGCCTTGGGTATTTCGGTGAAATCGCGTCGGCGAGATCCGCCTTTCCCGGCCTCCAATGGGTGCGTCGCCGGACCGGTGGCGGGGTGGTGGATCATCGCGCGGATTGGACCTACACGATCATTGATCCGGCCGGTGGTCCGCTGTCCGGGGCGAGGGGAGATGAGAGTTATCGCCTGATCCATCAAGCTCTGGCAGCAGCGCTCGGCGAATATGGAATCGAATGCCGCTTGAGTGCGGGCGAGGGAGCCAATGATGCTTCGGACTGTTTTCAGAACCCCGTGCGGCGGGATCTCGTTTCCGCCGATGGCAAAAAAATTGCTGGGGCGGGTCAGCGCCGGACGCAACGCGGGCTTTTGCACCAAGGATCACTGGCGCTGGGCAAAATGCCTGATTCCGTCCTCGTCGAAAATTTCGCAACGCAGCTTGCGGATGAGATTGAGTTCGTGCGGCTTGATCCACCGAGGCCATTGATCGAGAGCAAAGTTGCTGCGATGTACGGCTGCGATGCGTGGACCCACCGGCGCTGAGCCAGCGGTGCTGGGCAGCACTCTCCGTGCTTGCCCTTCTGGGGCGAGTGGCCATGCTTCGCGGCGCAGTGAGTCTGATCCCGGTCGAGCCAAGCAGGGAAGTTTTCGCCGGTCTGGCGAAGCGGGGGAATGTCGTGCCCGTTTTCACCCAACTGGCGGCGGATTTCGAGACCCCGCTTTCGGCTTACCTGAAGATCCGCGACGGCAAGCATTCGTTCCTGCTCGAGAGTGCCGAGAGCACTGAAAAGGGCGGACGCTGGTCGATCCTGGGCAGCAAGCCACGACTCACCTTCGAAGCCCGCGGCAAGGAGATCACGCTGCGCAAAGGTGGCGAGTTGAAAAACTACCGCGCCGAGGGCGATGTGCTCAGCGCGCTTGAGCAAGAAATGGCCGGCTATCGTCCGGCGGGTCATGAAGGTCTTCCGGTTTTCACCGGTGGAATGGTCGGCTATCTTTCCTACGATGCGGTGAGGCAGTTTGAGCCGACCCTCGGCGATCCGCCGCCTGATGTGCTTGGCATTCCCGATGCGGTGTTCGTGCTGGCTGACACGCTGCTGGTTTTCGACCACCGCCTGCGCCGATTGCAGATCATCGCCAACGCGTTCATCGACGAATTCGATTCGCCCGAAGCCGCCTACGACGATGCCCGCACAAGAATCGATGCCACGGTCGCCGCGCTCAACCGACCGCTGCATGTGCCGGCGCTCAACGGGCTTTCCGCCATCGGCGAAATTGATGCCAAGAGCAACACCACGCGCGAAGAATTCGAAGCGATGGTGCGCGCAGGCAAGGAGTTCATCGCCGCGGGCGACATCTTCCAGTTTGTGCCAAGTCAGCGCTTCGAAGCCGACTTCACCCAGTCGCCTGTCGACCTCTACCGCGCACTGCGATTGGTCAATCCCTCGCCTTACATGTTCATCCTCGAGATGGGCGATTTCTCGCTCGTCGGCAGTTCGCCGGAAGTCCATGTGCGCTCGATCGCCGGGCGTATCGACATCCGCCCGATCGCCGGCACTCGTTGGAGAGGCAAGACGCCGGAAGAGGACGATGCGCTGGCCGCCGATTTGCTGGGCGACCCGAAAGAGCGTGCCGAGCACCTGATGCTTGTCGATCTCGCGAGAAACGATGTCGGCCGCATCGCCAAGCACGGCGCGGTGAAGGTCGACGATTTCATGATCATCGAGCGTTACAGCCATGTGATGCACATCGTTTCAAATGTCAGCGGCGAACTCGACCCCCAACACAGCGCCTATGATGTGCTACGCGCGACATTTCCTGCTGGCACCGTGAGTGGCGCGCCGAAGATCCGCGCGATGCAGATCATCAATTCGCTCGAGAAAAACAAACGCTGCGCCTATGCGGGAGCGGTGGGTTATTTCGGTTTCGACGGCTCGCACGACTCCTGCATCACGCTGCGCACCTGTCTGCTCAAGGACGGCAAGGCCTATGTGCAGTCGGGCGCCGGAGTCGTCGCCGACAGTGATCCGACCTACGAATACAACGAAACGGTCAACAAGGCCAAAGGCATGCTGCGCGCCGTGGCACTTGCTCGCACACTGAAAGAATAAACACTCATCGACTAACCACGATGCTGCTCATCATCGACAACTACGACTCGTTCACCTACAACCTCGTCCAGTACTTCGGCGAGCTTGGTGCCGAGATGCGCGTGTTCCGCAACGACGCCGTATCGATCGATGAGGTGCGCGCGATGAAACCCCAGCGCATCTGCATTTCGCCGGGTCCATGCACGCCCAATGAGGCGGGAATTTCCTGCGGTGTGATCAAGGAAATGGGCGCGAGCACACCCATCCTTGGCGTTTGCCTTGGTCATCAATCGATCGGACAAGTCTACGGCGGCGATGTCGTGAGGGCCGATCGCCTCATGCACGGCAAGACCTCGCCGATTCATCACAAGGGCCAAAGCGTTTTTGCCGGCATGCCCGATCCTTTTGAGGCGACGCGCTATCATTCGCTCATCGTCAAACGCGAGACGCTGCCGGATTGCCTCGAGATCACCGCATGGACCGATGAGGGGGAGATCATGGGGCTCATGCACAAGCAGCACCCCGTCCACGGCGTGCAGTTCCACCCCGAGTCGATCCTGACTCAGGACGGCAAGAGGCTCTTGGAGAATTTCCTGAGGATCTGAAGAAGGTGAGCTTTTCAGTGAATCGTGGCGGCAGTTTTTAACCGCCAAGGCCTTATCTTTCATGTTTTTGGCATGGCGGTTGAAAACCGCCGCCACATTTTTGCCGCCACGCAATTTCTGAAAAGGCTCAATAAATCGCGGGAGGATCATCCTCAGCAGCTTCCAACAAACCGATCTCGACCAAAAACCGATCGGCCGCGCCGATGGTGAGCTCGAAGTTGTGGTGGCTGAGGTTGAAGTTGAAAAAACCATGCTCGGCTTTTTCGTAATCGACGAGTTCGCACGAATTTCCGCGCCAGCGGGCCTTGCGGCAAAATGAGGCGACATTGGCGAAGGGCGCGATGCGGTCGGCCTTGCCATGAAAAAATATCATCGGCCGCCACCGCCACCGCTCCGCGGTCCGAAAAATGCAGGCAGTGGGGGGCAAATTGGGCGGGAGAGGGGCTTTCCCAGAATCTGCCATGAAAGAAAACCACCAGCATCCGAGGCTTGCCGGAGGGTTTTTTCGGCAAAAACAAATGGGCCTTTATCTCACCCTGAGGGCGATCGGCATAGATATGAGTCGCCGGCCCTTTGAGCATTTCACGGTCCCGCTCCTCGCCGATCGACACCACTTGATTCACATTTCCAGTCATGGCTCGAAGCATCAATTAGCGGCATGACATCTGCCGCTGCGATTTGTTTGTTGTGAAACAGGCCTCCTTATCCAATCGTTTCGTACATGAAGTCGCTCGCATGCCTGATTTCGCTCTCATTTGCCCTCACACTGATCTCTCACGCGCAGGAAAGTTTGCAGGCTCCCTTGGAGCAAAGCTATCGCACCTGGCGTGATGCGATGCAGCGCAAGGATATCGTCACATGGAAGCAGGTGACCGCGCCGCATCGTCAGATGGAAATCAAGAACCGCATTTTGTCGGAAAAACGTGCGTTTCCTGCAGCTGTTTTCGATCTTCCCGCCGCACCACCCAAACTCGATGGCATGAAATTTCTCGAAGCCACTCGCAATGGCGCGACCGCTAAGGCAGCGTATTTCGGAAAGATTGATTTCGGCGTAGATGCGAAATCCGCCGACAACCTGCTGGTGATCTCATTCGTGCAAGGAAAGGGGGGCTGGCTCTATGACCGGGCCGATGTGGTGAATCTGGCGTCCTTGCCGGAAGTCCGCAAAGAGCTCGCGGCCGGAAATTTGAAATACCTCAAGGAGACACCCGAGGCGCGGCCGTCCGGCATTGTTCCGTCAACGCCGATCGAGGCCCAACCCGCCAAAACCATCGCCAAGGTCTATGTTTTTTGTCCAGGCCGTGAGGTGAAGCTGCAGGTCAACCGCATCAGCCATCATCGCTTCGCCAACGTCCAGGAGGCTGAAGTCGTGATCGGTGGTGCCCACGATGGACTCAATGACATCCAATTCACCACACGCCGACTCGAGGGATCGACCGGCAAGGAGGCCCTGTCGATACGCGTCTACCTCATGTCCCAAGTCACGGGGGTCAAACCCATCAAGGTTTTTGAGTATCAGGCCAAGGAGGGCGAACTCGTCAAAGGATCCGGCTCAGGACGCTTCGAAGTGACCCCGGCCACGCAGGCTGTTCTGACGGGAAAAAGCAGGCAATCAGGGTCATTACAGAGATAATTTAACCCTTTTAGAGCTTTTTTGTATGTTAATTCGCATTACATACATTGTAACAAGTTGTATTAAGCATTCCACAGGATAGCAAATAAACTGCTCCGGTGATAATCGACCCGACATATGAGCATTAAGATGAGACGAAAATCGAAAAAGACCCCGAAACCCAAGGTCAGCGTCGGCGAGCGGACAGCGCAAACGCGACGACCCTTGTTTCGGATCTATGAGATCCATTCGGAAATCCAGAGTGGCAGCTATCCGAACTGCAACGATCTGGCCAAGAAGCTTCAGGTTGAGCGCAAGACCATCCAGCGAGACATCTCATTCATGCGCGATGAGTTGGGCTTGCCCTTGGTTTACGAAAACACGCTTCACGGCTACTTTTACGAGTCGGATATCAGCGGATTTCCCATATTTCAGACGACCGCCGACGAACTGGCCGGACTTTTCCTCGCAAAGAACGCTTTGGAATCGGTTCGTGGCACCACCTTGGCCACAGTGCTTCAGGAGGCATTTGCCAAGCTCACGCGCGGGATGATGGATAAAATCCAGTTCTCGTGGAGTGACCTCGACGAGGCATTTTCCCGCAAGACTCTTGAGCAGAAACCGCGCGACATCAAGCGCCTTGGTGAAATTACACAATCTATTCTAAATCAACAAGTTACTACCTTTTATTACCGAAAACTAACATCGGAGGAAGCTGAGCCGCGCAAGGTTCATCCGCTCCATCTCGGCGAGGTTGACGGCGGCTGGTACCTGATCGCATTCGATACCGACCGCAGGTCGTTGCGCACCTTCGCGCTTCCGAGGATCAGTCGAATCAAGACATCTAACACCAAATTCATCCGACCCTTGGATTTTGACGGTCGGGCTTATCTGAATCGGTCCTTTGGCATCTGGAATGTCGCTGGTGACGATGCGCGGCATGAAGTTCGGGTAGAGCTGAAAGGCTATGCGGCGGTGATCGCTCAGGAGCGGCGCTGGCATCCGACTCAGGAGACCACATTGCTCAACGCCAAAGGCACTCGCGTTGAAGTTTGCTTTGAAGTCGGCCGCCTGGAAGAAGTCCTGCGCTGGGTGCTGAGTTTCGGCAGTTGCGCCAAGGTCCTGGCTCCTAAGAAGCTGGCTGACCTCGTCAGGCAAGAGATCCGCGCGATGCAGGCGGAATGAATGGCAAAAGCCTGCATGGACATATTTCCGGTCATCGACAAGACCGCTCCCTGCTCATAGTGTGCACACATGCTTCGCACCATTATACTTTTTTTGACCCTGACATTTTCGGCATTTGCCGACGAAAAAACCGACAAGTCCCCTGCTGCCAAATCCACCGACGGCGCAGCGTCCGAGTCACTGAAATCAGTGACCAAAAAAGCCTCGGTGCAGATCGACGGCAAAAAAATCTCCTACAAGGTGACGTCGGGAAAAATCCAGCTCAAGGGCGACGACGGAAAAGCGCGTGCGTCAATTTTTCATGTCAGCTACGAGCGCGAAGATGTGCCGGACCGTTCCAAGCGTCCGGTGATGTTTGCCTTCAACGGTGGTCCGGGTTCATCCTCCGTTTGGCTGCACATCGGCGTGTTGGGTCCGCGGATTTTGAACCTCGAAGGTGACGGCACCCGCTCCACTCCCCCGCCCCTTCTCGTTTCGGAAAACCCGCAGAGCATTCTCGATGTTTGCGATCTGGTTTTTGTCGATCCCGTGTCGACCGGATATAGCCGCGCGGAAAATGAGGTGAAGCCTGGTGATTTTCACGGGCTCAATCAGGACATCGAATCACTTGCTGATTTCGTACGGATGTGGGTGAGCACTCACGACCGCTGGGCATCGCCGAAACACCTGCTTGGCGAATCTTATGGCGGCATGCGCGTGGCTGGGCTCTCCAAGCATCTGCAATCGCGGTACGGCATGCATCTCAATGGCGTGATTCTGCTTTCCTCGCTGTTGGATTTCGCAACGGTCGCCGGCAATTCAGGCAGTGAAATTTTTCGCTCGGTCTACCTGCCATCTTATACGGCCATAGCCCACTTCCATGGCAAGCTCGAGGGCGACCGCGACAAGCTGGTTGCCGAATCAACCCAATTTGCCTACGGCGATTACGCCTCGGCCCTCATCACGGGATCGTCGATCAGCCCCGATGCATCCGCAAAAATTGCGTCGAGACTTGAGTCGCTCACCTCGATTCCCGCCGCGACATGGCAACGGCACAAGCTTCGCATCGACCCGACGGAGTTTCGTGCCGAGTTGTTGCGAAAGGAAGGCAAGTTCATTGGCAGGTTCGATGCGCGCGTCACTGCCGATGCGGGCGATGAAACCGCGCAAGAGGCGAAGTTTGATCCGTCCTACTCGCTGGCCTACGGTGCGTTTTCCAGTGCGATGATGGATTACCTCGGTCGCGATCTTGGGTACGATGAGGATCAACCCTACGAAATTATCACATCGAAGGTTGCGCCATGGCGTTGGGACGCCGAGAACACGGTGGTGAGTGTCGCCGATCGTCTATCAACTGCGATGCGCGACAATCCGCATCTCAAGGTGCTGGTGATGAGCGGCCACAATGACCTCGCCACACCGCCTGAATCGATGGCCCAATCGCTGCGCCAGATGCTTGATCTCCCGCAAGCCGCGAGATCGAGGATTCGGACCGAATTTTACGAAGGCGGTCACATGTTTTATCTCAACCCTGCGGACTTGAAAAAAACCCGCGAGGATCTCGTCAAGTTCCTCACGGAACCGTCGAAATGACCATTCGGTAGAAGCGTTTCGATCCGGACGGCATTTCAGCGATCTCTAGCAACGCGGGTTGGGCATCTGCGGCGGTATCGGTGGGCTGACCCGAATCCGACCAACTCGACATGTCGTTGGAAGTCTGGAGTTGGTAGCGGCGATTGGCGATGGTCGGGATGCTGAGAGTGTAGCTGCTGCCGGACTTGGTGATGGTGAGTTTCGGGTAGCTGCGGATGTCGTTCACGATCGGGTTGAGGCCGACCAGCCACTCGACGGAATTTGTCATGCCATCGCCATCGGGATCGGCGCTGCCGACATAGTCCGCGGTGTTGGTGAAATAATCGTCCCACCACGAATTTGGGATGCCATCGGTGATGAGATTGGGCGCTTGGTCATCAACTCCTTGATCGAAGCCGAGGGTCAAAAGATGCGGACCGGCGCCGGTAAGCTCGACCTCGACCTGGTGGGTTTGGGCCTGATTGCGGCGATTGACAGTGGTGAAGCCGGAGCCGCTTACATCGCTCGCGGCGTCGTTGATTTGTGGAGCGACCACAAATGCTCTGATCGTGTCGGTGCTATTGTTGTTCACCAAGTCGAGACGGCGGCTACCTGAAACATCCGCCGTGACCTCGTTGCTGAGGTTGATGTGGCCGTTGAGCATCAGATCGAGCAGGTTTGGCGAGAGTCCGAAGCGGACAAAGAGTTTGCTGTTTGATCCGAGCGAATAGGCGGCGTTGAGTCTTCCGGCCCAAGTGTTTGGCAATGAGATGGTTTTGCTAATGCCATTTCGTGAGAAGGTCCATCCGGTGCTGCCGTTGGCGGAGCTGACCGTGTAGTCGCCATTCACGCCGGAATTCGATCCGCTGGCACCTGCCACGGTCCACCAGTCTTTGAAACCGCTGGTGCGATAAGCGTTGATGGTGGCGCTCGATCCCACGAAGTTACTTTCGCCCTCATTCTCGGAATCGGTGCCGCTGTACGACGCGAAGTTGCCGGCAACCTGCCAGACCAGCCCGCTATCGGGATTGCGCAGCCACGCGGCCGTCATGCGTCCGCCCTTGCCCTCGAACACGGCAAACACGCGGCTGTTGTAGAGCAGGTATTCAGTCGATCCATCGAGATCCACATCGGCTGCTTCGGCGGCAAGTGTGCTAGCACCAGAGCTTGCGTTCCACTGCTGCACGCGGCCATAGATGTTGGCAAAGCGGGTTTGTGATTGGGTATTGCGTGCGAAATCGGCAAGCGTTTGGCCAACGCCATTATCAACGCTGATGTAATCACCCGTGCTGTACTTGCTGAGGTCGGCATTCGTGGAGTTGTGAAATGCCGTCTGGAACATCGCGCCATGGATCACCGTTTCCGCCACGCGGCGTAGGTTGGCCTTACCGGTATCGACCAATTTGACGGAGTCCCAAACCGTGTTGGCATGACCACTCACACCGACCTGTCCGAAGACGCTGGTTGCTCCAAAGGACAAGTTTTTAAGTCCCGGGCGGTTGTTTCCGCCGTGATACCAGTTGTCATAATTCTCACCGCTCGCGTGATCGACCCAATCCTTCGAAACAATGCTCGTGGTGGTGGCGTTGCCTTGGGTGATCGTGCCCCAAGTGCCGTAGGTGTTGCCGTCCTGACCTTTGTAACTGACCTGACCCATGGCAATTTGCTGAGCGGTGACGACGCGAATCCACGGGCGGCTCGACAGCCAGCGAACATTCGCATCGTAGCTGGCAGCTTTGGTGTTGTTGGCGAAGTCCCCCATGTCACGCCAAAGCGTCACCACCTGATCCTGGATCCCGCTGCGCGAACGGCGTGAGAGCAACTGCCGCACTGCGAGACTGGTGCCCTCGTCGAGGGTCTGATCGAGGTACTCACTCGTCACATCGTGGATCGGAAAAATTTTCACCCCATTCACTTCATTGATGCGGTAACCCGAAGTACCGAGCGCCGAGGAGCGGCCAAACCATTTGAGGAAATGGCGCATCTGGTCGGCGAAGGTGAAGTCATAGCCCATGCCGTCGATCGTCTGAAGTGTGGTGGTGTCGAGAACGCGTTCACTGGGCCAGAAGACCGAGCGTGATGCTGCATTGGACCCGTAAATCGTATCGAGGAATTGCTCGGACAATACCTTGTTCGAGTTGTTGAACTCCTGCGGGAAGTATCTCGCCACATGATCGGCAAAACTTGAGCCGACCAATGACACTCGTCCGCTGGAAACCAGATTGCGCAGGCGCGTGTTGAAGGTTGGCCCGTCATTGTTCGGCCATGCTCCAGCGCTTGGGTTTTTCGCCCACTGCAAGGCGGAGGCAAGCGTCGGCGTCAGGTGCAGCGTGAGCGGCGCGTTGTATGATTCGTGGGTCTCGACAAGGCGTGAGTAACCCACCGCCGGCGACCCGCTGCGGACCAGCGATTGAGTCACGCTCGACGGCTGGATGGCCTGATTCCCGTGGGCCAGCAGCATGACCTTGGCGGACTTGTTGCGGTCATTGTTCGCGCTGCGACCGAAATAGCCGTTCAGTTTGCCGTTGAGGCGGATGTTGTCCTGATCCTTCCAATAATCCGACGCGAGCCAGTCGTCGGCGATCGTATCGCGAATGTCATTGCGGCCCGATAGGTCACCGCTGCCGCTGCCGGTCGTATTAGGCATTGTCGTGAAGACCTGAAAATTGAGCGTGTTGGGATCGCCCAACCATCCGGCATCCTTGAGATGCCTGCGCTCGATGGCGATTTCCACGGCATCAAAGCGGCTCGACCATGCGGCTTCATTTTGACCTCCAAACGCCCGTGACTCGACACCGCCTTCAGTGACAGGATTCTGGAATTGGGTGGTGGTGTTGGACGTCGCATTTCGATCCACGAAGATCGTGCCGAAGTTTTGTCCGTAAGCGGCGACCACAACTTCCCATTTCATGTCAGTCGCGATGTCGACCTCGTTTGGCATCGCGCGTTCGCCGGCAGTGGTGTTGCCAGTGTCGATGACGATGTAGGAATCCACCTCACCCTGCCAGGCATTGACCGCGAGATCCATGAAGTCGACTCGGAAGTAAACCCGACCATCACCGCCGGCCTCCACATCTCCCCCATCGCGGAATGAGAAACCGACGATGTCGCGCGAGTTGTCACTGCCATTGGTGCGGTAAACATCGGCACCCTGGCTGCCGCCTTCATTGTATTCGTCGAGGGCAAGCAAATCGGTATGCCTCCAGTCCGTGAAAGTGCCGATACGGATGCTTCCCTCGCCAGCAGTTCCGTCAATGATGTCGGCCTGCGTCGGATGCGTGCCGCTGGCAAGTTCCTGGGCGTTGGTAAAGCCATCGTTGTCCGGATCACCACCAGCGCCGTTTCTGGAATTGCCATCATCGGCAGTTGCAGTGCGCATGCTGTCGGTTCCGTTATCGAGCGGATCGAGACCGTACTGATCTTCCCATCCGTCGGGCAAACCATCGCCATCGCTGTCCGACTTGAGCGCGTTCGTTTCCGTCCATGCTTCGCCGGCATCGTAGTTTCGGTCGCCATCCGAGTCGCCATCCACCAGCCCATTGAGGTTTTTGTCTTCACCAAAACCATCCTGCAATCCGTCGCCATCCGAGTCGGCAAGGTTCGGGCTTGTTTCGGTCCACGTTTCAAAGCTGTCGATGAAATTGTTGGGCCAGTCGCCGGTATTGGGTCGTGCCGTTGCGTAGGCGGCGCGTCCGGCGGTCAGTGGCAAGGACTTGCCATCACCATCGGTCCAACCGTTGGCGTTCTTGTCTTCGATGCCGTCATTGAGTCCGTCACCATCGGTATCTGCCTTGGTCGGATCGGTCACTGAACCCGCGGCCTGACGGGTGCGGTCATCGCCTGCACTTTGCGAACCCACTCCGGGAACATAGGTTGAGTGCTCGACCACCGCGTAGAGCGGCGGATCCATATCACCAATGAAGTTCGGCCTACCATCGCCATTGGTGTCGGCATTCGGATCGGTCGGCGGATTGGCAGCGACGCGCCAACCGACCTCAAGGGCATCGGGCAATCCATCGCCATCAGAATCGGGACTGGTCGGCAAGGTGCGTCCGGATGCGTACCAGACATGCACATCACCATTGCTCCATGTTTCGGATTGGGTCTCTGGTAGGTCCCTTTTGTTGGTTTCGGTGATGTCGACGAGACCGTCATTATCATCGTCGTTGTTCTCATTTCCATCCGCCTCGACCACTTGGCGCAGAATCACGCGAGCATTGCGCGTGGCAATGGTCGACTGACCATTGATCGTGGTGCTCGCGGTGAGCAGATAATTTTCGGGGACGGTGATTTGCCAAATGAAATCCCAGGTTTTGGTGTTGCCGTTGGTTGTGACGGTCACGCCTTCGCGAGAGCCGTTGCCATTGGTGTCGGTGTAAGGCTCGGCGACATCCCAAAGGCCGTTGCCATTGGTATCGGTGTACGGTTCCTCGATCAATGTGATCGTTGGCGAACCCACCAAGGCAAGACTTGTCACCGAAGTACTTGTCTCGACCCGCACCGTGTATCTCAAGGTGTCAGCGCCGGGGACATCGGGCAGGATGATTTCTGTCAGCTTGCCATCGGATCCCAACTCGGAGGGTCGGGTAATGCGAACAAAGGGACGGGTGCTGGGATTGGCTTTCACCAAACGTACCGCTTCGAGTGTAAGCCCTCGTTTGGCTACATCTCCATAATCATCAGGAAAACGATAGACCACGCGCAGCGTGTGAACATAGTTCGGGTCATCATTGTAAAGGTTGGGCAAAGATATTGCCAATTCGTGGAACGCATCGTTGGCGCCGAAATTGCCATAGTTGATGGTCCAACCGTCGCGACCCTGATCGATGCCATTGGCGAGGAAGGTCATGCGGTTTTTCAGTTCCTGCTCGCTGATGCCTTGGCTCAGCGCCTTGGTGAAATACACCTTCATCGTATAGTTGTCGTCAACCCGATCGCCATCGTTGCTCGGCCATGCAATATTGATCCGTTCATCGGGTCCGCGAGTTTCGACCACACGATTGATTTCCGTGACATGCGCGGTGGTGGCGGCGAGCGTCAGATCGCGCGACGAGGAGGCTTCCAGAAGCCGGACCTTGATCGTCCCCTGCCCGCTGGCTGGGACATTGTTGTAGCGGAATCTCCACTCCCTCTGGTACGGGCTGGTGATCGCCAGGCTCGGAGTCACTTCGGTGGCCCTTGCCCAGCCAGTTGAAATCGTCGCGTCATATACACCGTTGCCATTGATATCGGTAAAATCCTCACCGGTGTCGCGAGTGCCGTTGGAATTGGCGTCGATAAATGGCTCAAAGCCATCGCCGTTGCCATTGAGTTGTCTGGTGGTCGAGTCGTTGTTGCCGGTTTCCGAGTCGTCGATGTGATACCAGACTTCCTGCACGGTCGCATCCGTGCGCACGACAATTTCATAGCTGGATCCGCCCACCGTATCGCCGTTGTTCTGCGGGAATGCGACGGCGCCCAGAGGCGTCTGTGCGTCGTAGTAGAAGGTTTGCGTAAAAGTCTGGTAAAGCGGCGCCGAGGTGTTGGCATCGCGGTTGAGAAAGGCCCTGGCACGTAGAACATGGAAACCTTCGGAGAGACCGGTCTGCATCGCGAAGGGCCAGTTGTTGTAGGGCTGACCCAAGGTCGGAACCCGCGCATAATCGTTGTGTGGGAAGTGCTGGACGCTGGCCGGATTGAAATCCGCCACACGAAATGTCGTGAGCATTTTCTTTTTGTATGTCACCTCACTCAGTCCTGAAGGCCACAATGAGCTGGCGCCGGTTTTGTAGGATCCGATCTTGTAAGTGAAGGTCGTGCCGGAAGTCGGCTTGGGAATGGTCGCCGAGGCCCACCAATCATTGCTGCCTTCGTTGTGTTGGAAACCAAGCGCGGCCGCTTTGGTCGTGCCGCGGCCGATGCCACCCGCGCCTTCGGGGAATGAGCCGTCGGTGGTGTAATAAACAAACATCTTAAAGCCATCGCCGACCGAATTGCTCTTGGCCCAGATGACGATGTTGCTGCCCGAATCATCGAACTGCTTTGGGATCGTGCCGCTCAGACCGCCGACATTTTCTTCTCCGTCGTGATAAACCCACGATGCCTGATTGCCATTCTCCGTGCCGTAATTATTGGCGCTGGCGGGTCCGGGGTTGACGGCGTACGCACCACCAATGGTTTTGACAAATGTCTCGGCACCTGGAGATCCGATTTGGCAACGCACGGCGTTTTTGGCCGCGAATTTTTCCGGATGCTGGCGATCGACATAGGTTGGTTGTTCAAGGCCAGCCCAGATGTCGCTGAAAATACCCGGCGGGTGATCGCGATAAGCCGGATCGGTGATGCCTGGCGGACGAGTGCCGTTAAGATCAACTCCACCATCGAGCTTGAGCATGATGTTTTCTGCCGATCCGTCAGCCCGCGCGATAATGCTCATTGGCGAACCACCCTTCACCACTGGGACGGTGGTCTGGTAGCTGTAGTCATCCGGAGTTTTGTTAGATGGATAACCGCGGTTGCTCAGACCATAAGGATTGAAGCTGATGTCGCCGTCGGGCCCATCCTTGCGAGTGACTCTGATGCGTGGCACTTCCTCACCGTTTTGGTAGAGGGTGATCGCACCACTCGGCCAAAGCGTCGAAAGCTCCGGCGTGCGCCAGCTGAAGATGAAATATCCGCCGGGCGGCACCACCACGCTGTTGAGCTCGCCAGCGTATTTGTAAAATCCCGTTTGTGAGGAACCATTCGGTCCTTCGGCATACTGCCAGAGGTAAGCATTCGATGGAAAACTGGAGGTTATGCCACGCGCCTGACCCTGAGCGGTGTTGTCGTTGTACATTGCCACCATCGTGATTTCCTCGGCGGCAGTACCGCTTCGGGTATTTCCGAACTTGTCGCGATTATCGCGGCGCTCGAAGGCAAGATAGTCGCCATCGCTCCAGCGTCCTTGCTGGAGACCGCGGGCAAAGTCATTGTGAACCTTGAGAATGTTCGGAATGCGCGGATCGGCAAACTGACCGAGGAAATTCGTGTTGGCATGACGCGGAAACGCACCGCCCGATTCGCCCAGCGTGGCCGCCTTGTAATACCCGTCGGTGTAAACCAAGCCGATGCCATCACGCGTCATGTAGAACGCGTGCTGCCATTCCTTGAGAGCCGCATAGTCGCTGTCGTGGCTGTTGGCGTGCATCACGCCGAGCGATGGCGCGAATCCACCCGCACCCGGAGAATCAAGCCCTGCCAGAGTGCCCCACGGGCTGGCAAGCACGCCGTTGAGCTTGCTGCGCAGGTCGTTGTCGACCAAACGCATGCCCGAATCCCAATAACCATTGTAGCCCGGCGGTTGACCGAGGTGCTCGCCAAAGACCATGGCATCATCGCGCCCGCGCTTGTCATCAAAGACCGAGTCGCGGTGATTGCTGTCACTGAACCCGCGTGAGCGGTTGAACTGCCATTGGACACCACCAAGATAGCCCGCATCGCTCGAGTCTTTGCCAGCTCCTGATAGCTGACCGAAAAAATAATCCGGCACGTGCTTCACTGCATCGAGACGCAGGCCATCGGCCTTGGTGCGGTCCATTTTCCACCGAGCGGCACGGATCAGATAGGCGCCGACATCTTCAATGAAGGGCGCCCGGTTATTATTGATGTATTCTTTGGCCTTGATCCGCAATTGCTCGGCTGTCGCGCCGGCTCCAAGTTCCGCGCGCGCCTGATCGATCAGCACACCGAAGTAAGCCACATTCCCATCCTTGTCCTTGTCGTACTGCGCGGGGCGCTCGAGATCGCGAATGAACGAGTACTTCGGATGATCATCGTTCATGTTCGGCCCGTGATTGGTGTTCGGGGTTTCGTGAGCGATGTCGATGAGGTCGGCGAGTCCGAGATTCTGCACCTCCCACGCACTGTTCCAGTCCCGCGTGTTGTCCCACTTGCGATAGAATCCGTCTTCGGTGCGACGAAGGTGGAAATCCTCCGGCACCATGCCGGGGTAGACTTCGATCGAGGTGTCCTCGTTGTAGCCGGGCACGTCAAAGGCCCGGTGGTTCATGATGTTGTCAAAATAAATGCGAACGCCGAAGCGATGCGCCACCTCCATCAGATTCAGCAGGTCGGCCTCGGTGCCGTAACGCGTGCGAACGGAGTTGCGCTGATCCTTCGAACCAAGGTCGAAGGGATCCCAGAGATCGTATCCCACCGAGAGCCCCCCCGAGCCTTTTGTTGGTGGCGGCAACCACAGGGCGGTGTATCCCGCCTCGACCAGTTCGGGCATCTTGTTGGCCATTTCCGACCAGCTGGTGTTGAAATACTGCAACAGGGCCTCACCGCGGGAAAACTGCACGAGCAGCCCGAAAATCAGCGCAAGGCGGCGTAGCGGTGTTGGCATCGGATGGGTTGCGAGCAAGCGGACAGAAATCTTGCACTCTTAAAATTGCAAATGTCTGCATAAAATCAAGGGTTTAAAAGGAATGAACGGCGCTTTCGGGTATGGAAAAAGGGTTGGTACGCTCCCCATTCCGGACTATATCCCCCACATCCATGAGTGAGCAGTCGAGTGAAGCAAAGCGTCCCAGGGTCAATGTGCGCCGCCCCGATGTGATGGAACGCGTCGCCGCTGAGGTCGCCGCCCATTTCCACTCGTCGATTGTCGGCCGGATCCGCGAGGCGGGCGGGCGGATATCCATCGGCAACACGACCATCTTGCTGGCCGGTCAGTTCGGATTTTGCTACGGCGTCGAGCGCGCGATCGACCTTGCCTACGCGACCCGTCGGGTCTTCCCAGATCAGCGGATTTTCCTGATCGGTGAAATCATCCACAACCCGGATGTGAACCGCCACCTGCGGGAAATGGGCATCGTCTCACTGCCATGGCAGGAAATTACGGCGGACTACGATCAACTCAGCGCCGATGATGTGGTCATCGTGCCGGCTTTCGGCGCTCCCAGCCACTTCATGGAAAAAATCGAAGAGCGCGGATGCCAAGTCATCGACACCACCTGTGGCGACGTCATGAAGGTCTGGCGCCGCGTGCGAGGCTACGCCAAGGAGGGCGTGACCTCGATCATCCACGGCAAAGCCGCGCATGAAGAAACCCGGGCGACCTCCTCACGGGCCCTCGGCGATGCTGGCGATGGAAAATACCTGATTGTGCTGACGCTCGATGATGTCGATTACGTTTGCCGGTACATTCGTAACGGCGGCGACAAGGCGGAATTTCTCAACCGCTTTAAGGATGGTCTGTCACCGGATTTTGACCCGGACAAGCACCTTGCCAAGGTTGGCATCGCGAACCAGACCACGATGCTCAAAAGCGAAACCGAGGAGATCCAGCGTCGGATCCGCGAGGCGATTCGGGACCGCGATGGGAACGATGCGGCATTCCAGATGTTCGACACGATTTGCGGCGCGACCCAGGAGCGTCAGGACGCCTTGTTTGAAATGCTACGGCACCCGATGGACCTGATGATCGTCGTCGGCGGCTACAACAGCTCCAACACCGCCCACCTCGTTGAGATCGCTGAACAAAAACTGCCGACATTTTTCATTCGCGGGTCATCGTGCATCGAGTCGCTCGAACGCATCGTGCACTACGACCTTCACCGCCAAGAGGAGGTCAGCTCCGAATACGCCGGCATCATCGCAAGTGACGCACCGCTCAACATCGGCATCACCGCCGGCGCCTCCTGCCCGAACAACCTGATCGAGGAAACCATCCAGAGGATCTTCGAATTGCGCGGGGTGAGCCGCGAGGAACTCGCCAAAGCCTGAATCACAGGTAGGGCATGAAGGCCTTGTAGACCTCGGGCGGAATGTCGAGCAGGCTGTAATCTTTCGAGGAAACAAAGAGCAGGCTTTGCTTGCCCTTGCCTAGAACTTCGTTGTTGGTGCCAAACACCTGATGCTCGAGCGTGCAAAACTTGCGATTGAAGTCGGCCACGCGGATCTTCACCGTGATGGTATCAAACTCCCGCGCTTCGCGCACGAATTTGTGTTCGAAGGATCGCGTGAGGATGTAGAAATGCGTCGTCTTGAGATCAAAATCCGGCATCGCGGCGTTGAAGAAAAGCTCGCGGGTCTTGCCGACATACATGCCGTACATGCCGAAGTAGACATTGCCGACCGAGTTAGTATCGGCGTAGGTCGCGATGGTCGAATAGACGAACCACTTGCCCTCGAAGTGACCGGCGATGTCATGCAATCCACGCTCTTGCGGTGCGACAACCTCGGTACCGACGACGACATGCGCGGTCTTGGTGATCGCGCGAATCGCTGGAATTTCCGAAGCCGCCTCGATCACCTCCCCTGCCTTGGCGCTGACAACCCGCAGCAGATCGGCATTGAATACCAGCCAGATCACATGCATGAGTGGCAACAAGGAGCCGAGCACGAGCAGTGAATTCGCACCGGTGCAGTAACCGAAGGCAAAGATCACCAGCGATATGCTGGCCAGCGAAAGCATGCGGATCTGCGGCAGCGGTTGCTGCGAGTTGGGAACAAAACAACGCGCGATTGCCAGTGATGCGTAGCCGACAAAAAACGAGGCGTAAAACACCATGAAATACTCGAGCTCAAGGTTTGCCCAGAGACTGACAAGCACCGCGACGAAAATCAGAATAAAGCTAGGTATTGGCGATTCGAGAATCCGCTTGGGAATCATCCCGAGCAGGACATTGTCGTTTTTGGCGAGGTTCTGCCCGAGAAACCATTTCAAGGCAATGTAGCCGCTGTCGATGGTCGTGAGGGCGCATATTCCGAGAAAGGTGAAATAGGCCGCGGGCAGCAATCCGGCGCTGGCTTCGTCCATTCGGTCGATGAAGGTGACGATGATGTCATGTGCGTAACGGAATCCGTCGAGTCCGGTCGTACCAATCGCCGCAAGGCCACTTTTACCCATCACCCATGATGCGAGGCAGCCGTGGACCATGAGCAACAGGAAGAAAATAGCGCCCCCAAAAATGTAACTCGCACGGATCGAGGTTTTTTCGCGGTGCATCTGGATCGCCCGCTGCCAGTGCTGAAGGTCAAGCCACGGCCCGACCAACAAGCCGACAAGAAACGGCACGACAAATCCTGCAAGGTTTGGGCCCTCCCAATTTCCGGAACCCTTGAAGCCAAAGTCGATCCACGAACCCGAATCCGGATGCAGGCCCGCTATCACACGAATCAGGCAGAAGAAAACAATCACACCCAAAATCGCGTGAGCAATCTTGATTCGCTGGATGCCGAACTCTTCACCAAAAAGACAGCCGGCCGCCAAAATCACGAAGACGACCATCCCAAGGTAGAGGGCATTGAGGCCACCGGTGAAAAGTTGGATCGGCCCGAACAGGTACTTGGTTAGGGCAAAGACCGTGAGCCCGATTGCAAGCAACTGATAGAGGTAAAAAATAAGCCGGAAGGGTTTGGAGAATTTCTCAAAGAAAATGGCGAGGGATTCCTGACCGCCCTGGTGGCGGCGCGCCACGATGTGGGTCAGAAAACCGAAGAGCATGAGCCCCGCCGCATTCGGGATGGCAAAGCAAAGCAGGCCCGTGAGGCCGAACATGAAGGTCACTTGGACGCTGAAAAACAGGCCCAAGCCCCACATCCAAGCCAAAGCCACAGAGTTCCCCCAGAAAAATTCGTTGATGCGTCGTAAGTTCATCGGAATGCACAAGGAACTCCTAATCAGGCCGGGCGGCAAGCCGTATTGTTGGAGGCGACCCGCGATCGAACGGAAAAAATAGGCCTCGGCGGCACTCGATGTATTTTACCCGCTTCCAAGCTTTGCGATTGCTGGATCCGGACGACCCCGCTTAAATGCCCGCCTTTCCCGAAACGAACCATTTTCCAATGATCGAAAACATCCGCAAATACCAAGGCCTCATCTTGTTCTTCATCGCGATCGTCATCATATCGCTGGTAGTCGGCATCAAGGACGACCTCTTCAGGGGCGGCGCCAGCGGTCAGGCGGTTTACCGGATCAACGGCCGCACCTACAACGACAAGGAATTCAACCATCTTGGCACCGGAGCATTTGATCTCGTTGGCGGACTCGCCCGCGCGGGCGACTTCAGCCTCTACCAATTTCTCATGGAACTCGCCCAAGGCGCCGACAGTCAAGATGACGCCGCCGAGAAGTTTTTTGTGAGCCGCATGATTTTACGCGATGCGAAAAACGAGCTGGGCATTCATCCTGGCGACGAGGAAATCACTGATTACATTCGCAAGCTGAAGGCCTTCAGTGACAAGGACGGAGCCTTCAATCAGGAAACTTACAACAACTTCATCGAAAAAGGTATCGGCAGGCTCGGCATGACCGAGAACGACCTGCGCGAACTCGCGTCCGACGCCATCGCATCAAGCCGCATCAACAGCATCATCGGCGGCGGCCTCGCAATGAACAAGGATGCGGTCAAGTCCGCCCAAGCGCTCAACAAGCAACAGATCAGCGGATCGATCGCCCGCCTCGACCTCGCACCCTTCGAAGCCGGCATCAAGCCCACCGACGAGGAAGTCAAAGCCTATTGGGAAAATATCCAGGATGCATTCATGACGCAGGAAAAACGCAAGTTCACCTACATCATCGCAAGCCCGAAGCCAGCCGCAGCAAACAAGGAGGCCACGATTTCCGAGGAGACACTCAAGGACGAGGAAAAGGAATTGAAGAAACAGGAACGGGAAACCGCAGCTAAAGAGGAAGCCCGCAAAAACCAAATCGAGCTTGATGCCCAAGTCGACGAGTTTTCCTTCCTACTGGAAGAACAGAAAGGTGCCGGGCTTGAGGATCTTGCTGCCAGGAATCAATGGACCGTCCGGACCACAGAAATGGTAACAGCCGACAAGGCTCCTGAGGACCTGAACGTCAAACTGCGCTCTTCCAGCCTTGGCGGCAATGCGGTTGACGAGCTATTCCGCATCGAGCCAACAGCCGATCCGCTTTCGAGAATTTCCCAGCCTGTCGCTATTGCAGAAAACCAATGGCTGATCGCTCGCTTGGATGGTGAGGAAAAACCGCGGCCAAAGACCTTTGAGGAAGCACGCGAGGAAGCGCGCACGCGGCTTGTTGCAGCCAAAGCCGCAGAGGCCCTCAAAAAAGGTGCCGACGAGGCCTTGGAAAAAATCAAAGCCTCACTCGCTGCCGGCAAGTCGTTTGCAGAGTCAGCCAAGTCCGCCGGCATCGACGCCGCTCATGTGAAGGGGTTCAAGAATATCAATAGCGCCACCAAGCCGGATGCAGCGAACGAGCCTAGCCAACTTTTCCAAAGCGCCTCGAATGTTGAGCCCGGCACCCTCGCGGATGTCATCACGGAACAAAACCGCGCATTCATCGTGCATGTTGCCAGCCGCGAGGTTGAGAAAGACCCGAAGGCCGATGAAACGCTTAAGACACAGGTCGAATCGAGCGCCATGCAGAACGAGTCGCTCGCTTTCACCGGCTGGCTCAAGGAGCGTACCGAAGCAGCGAAGGTCGAATCCTTGATCAAGCGCTGACCGAACGACGCTGTTTCATTTTTAACAATTTCATGGCGGAGAACGAAGAACTCGATGCCCTCTTCGACGATGCCAACGGACACCTGGCGCTCGGTGAATTGGATGAGGCGGTAGCTCTGTACCGCCGCTGCGTGGAGATCGATCCCGATTGCTTCGACGCATGGCACGCGCTTGGCATGGGACTCATGAAGACTGGCAATCTGCGCGAGGCCATCGGCTGCGGACTCAAAGCTGTGACCCTGCGCCCCAACGACCTGCTGGCGTGGACCAGCCTGTCGCAAATGTACGTGCGCGATGGCAACATCCCTGAAGCGGAGTCGGCCAAAGCCAATGCGCGCATCCTTTCGCTCGGTGGCAAGGTAGCGCGCTGATCCGACCTCGTGGCAAATTCAAGGCGGGGAAATCCGCACATGATCGATCAGGCGCACATCGGCATAGAATACCGCCGCAGCAAGGATGCTTGGGCGCTTAAGATCATTGACCGGTTGCAAGGTCTCGGCATCGACGAGTGTGAGATAATCTACTTTCAAATGCTCCGACTCCCCCAACAGCTTTCTTGCATGACGAATGACCCCATCGGCATTGTGCAACTTTGAGGCCTCGCATAACGCGCGGAAAATGCAGGGCGCGTCTTCGCGGTGGGTCGCGCTGAGCCGCACATTGCGCGACGAGAGCGCGAGCCCGTCGGATTCACGAATCGTAGGTGATTCGACGATCTCCACCGGCACATCGAGATCGCGGACCATGCGCCTAATGATGGAAAGTTGCTGGAAATCCTTTTCCCCAAAAACCGCCGCGTGGCAGGCACTGAGCATGAAAAGTTTCAACACCACCGTGCAGACACCATCGAAGTGTCCGGGCCGCGAGGCTCCACACAACGAGCGCGAAAGCGAATTTTCCGTGACAAGTGTTGAGCGGTCATGCGCATACATCTCACGAACATCCGGCACGAAAACCACATCGACACCGGCGGCCTGGCATTGCATGAGGTCGGTTTCCAGCGGACGCGGGTAATCCTCGAGGTCGTCCTCGCGGTCGAATTGAATCGGGTTCACGAAAATTGAAACCACCACCACGCCATTTGGCCCAGCCACTTCCCTCGCGTGCTTCATCAAGGCCAGATGACCGCGGTGCAGCGCTCCCATCGTCGGAACCAACACGCGCCGACCCGCGTATTGCTCATCGCCTAGCAAAATTCCCCTCAATGCCGATCCTGTCGTCGCCAACTGCATGGGCTTACCCATCGCCGCTTTTTTCCGCACCCGCAATTTCTATCCGCGAAAAATGTCCGTAGGGTAGGGACATTCAGGGCATTGGGCTTATTTTACTGGCTCGCCCGCCGCCCGCTCCAGCAACCAATCCTTTTCCCCACGCAACCAATCAAGCTTCACGCGAAACGGTCCATCGGCGATCCGCAAGCCGGGAAACTCAACATTCGCCTGCAAGGTCAACTCCACGCTGGCCCGCTTACCGTCGATACTGACCCGCTCAAAGACGGGCTCGGAAAAGCGGCACTGCAGCGCATGCTGGCAGATGCTCGAAAAGGCCGATTCCAATTCCTCACGCGCAAAAGTGCCATTGGCCTCTTCGGGCGTAGGTGTGGAAACCTCGACCTCGGTCGCGAGATAAGGATGAAGACTGTAAACCGCCAGCGCACGGGTCGTGGGTGGCTTGCTGAGATCGATCGTGAGAACCTCGAACAATGAAACGCTGCGTCTTTTGATCACCTGCTCGGGAGAAAACCACCATGCTGCCGATAACACGACGATGATCGATACGAAACTGATGAGCAGCCGCTTTTTCATGATGCCGACTTCCCCTGATTTGGGTCATGGAAAATGCGGATCCGCGCCTTGTCGGTGCCGATGAGATCCTGTGCGCGAAGAAGTGCCGCACGCGTTGAAAGGTTCGGGTTGCGCGGATGCGAAAGGAAGAGATTACTTTCCCCTTTGGCACGATTGCAGCCTTCCTGAAGCGTCAAGAGAACACCGGAGTTTCTCAAAACACGATACACTTCCCGCGTTGCGCCGGAAACGATCAGATGCAGTCCCTTGTCGCGCATGAAGCGGATCAAATCCTCGAGCGCCATCACGCTGGTCGCATCGAGATGCCACGCGTTCTTGAGACGCAAAATGATCACGCGCACATCGGGATCGGCAACAGTCCGTTGGATCTGCGTGCGGAAGAGTTCGGCCGCGCCGAAGAATAAATCGCCTTCGACATGCACGATCGAGATCGCCGGAATCGGCCTGCTCCGTTTCGTATCGGCCACCTCGCGAAGTTCGCCACCTTCATCGAATCCATACTCAACGAGCTGCGGACGGCTGGCCTTGCGCAGGAACAGCGAAATTGACACCGCCACGCCAATAAAAATCGCCACATACAAGGGTGCTAGCAGCGTTGCCACCAGTGTGCAGATCAAGACCAACGCATCATCGCGTGTCGAATGCATGCAGATGCGGATGGCTCGGCGGTTGAACAATGAAAACGACAGCGCAATGACGAGCGCAGCAAGCGCCGCCTTGGGTACGTAATCGATCAGCGGCAGGCCCCAATGGCCGACGGCGGCGATCAACAATGCGAAGGCCAGCGTGTAGAGTCCCGAATAGAACGATGAAAGCCGCGTGCGGGCGCCGGATGCGTCATTGAGCGTGGAACGTGTGAGCGACCCCGACGCCGGCATGCCCGAGGCTAGCGATGCGGCAATATTGGCCATGCCAACCGCAAACATGTCCTGATTCCCCTCTGCCCGCTCACCCGATCTCGATGAGAGGCTTTTTGACATCAGCGAATTTTCCAGCGATGCGACGAATGCCAAGGCGCAGGCAACACCGAAGAGTTCGGAAAGATCTCTGAAAAATCCCGCACGGATCACATCGGGCAATTCCGGTTTCAGGTCGGCAAAGGAAAAGGTTTGAAAGGTTTCCACGCCCGCAAATGGACCGATCTTCTGGTGAATCAACACGCCGAAAAGTGCCGACGAAATCGCGAGTGTGATCGCAAAAATCGGCCATGTGGGACGCCACGCACGCAGCGCAAAAAACATTCCGATCGTGACTACACCAATCAGCGTCGGAATCCATTGGATGTGCGTGAGGGCTTTTACCAGCTCGATGACAAAACCGACAAAGGTGCCTGATGATTCAGGGTCGATGTATGCTCCCAATCCGAACCAGGGCTTGAGCTGGTTGGCGATGATGAGCACTGCGGCGCCGGAGATGTATCCGACCATCACGCTGCGCGACACATACTGCAGGAAATCGGCGATCCGCAGCATCGATCCGAGCACCGCGATGATCCCGACCATCGCCACCAGAAGCGGGATCACATCACCACTCCTCGATCCGAGATGCGGGTGGGTCGCAAAGAAACTGAATAGCATGAACGCCGTCGCATTCGTCGGCCCGAGCACGGTGAGGCGCGATGAGGCAAAAAGCGGCGCGACCATGCCCGCCACCGCGGAGCACACGATGCCATATACGATGGGTAAACCGGCAATCGCCGCATAGGCGATCGATTGCGGCAACGCCAGCATCGTCACATTCGCCGCTGCTCGCGAGTCAGCGCGAAGTTTTTCCAATGAGTAATTCCGTAGCGTGCTTGCAAATGGCGCCAGCTTGATGCCGCGACCATCATCGTGGATTGAATCGCCATGCGATCTTCTGCGGAATTTTCGAAACAATTTCATGGCTTGCGTTTCATTTGAAACGCGCGCGGCGGAAGAGGTAGAGACCCAGAATCATGCAAATGACATTGGGCGACCACATGACAAGGTTGGCTCCAAGCGCCGTATCGAAATGTTCGGCCAATGTGGTGATCACAAAATACAAAGCGGCAATTATCAGGCTCAGCACCAATCCGCCGGAAGTCTCCCGTCGCCGCGTCACCAGGCCTAGCGGTACGGCGATGAAGGCAAAAGCCAAGGATGCGCAGGAGAAGGAGAAGCGTTTGGTAATTTCCGAGCGAAGTTTGATGGTGTCCGATTCACGGGCATTCGGCATCGCAGCGATGGCATCGAGAATCTCCTGATTGGACATCGAGCTGCGCGATTTCCGCCGCTGCTTCGGGTCCTTCAGGTCGATCAAAAGCGGCTCGGCACTGCTGGCGCAGATCGGCTCAATCGTGCCGTCCTGCTTGCGCGTTTCAAAGTATGCGTTTTCCAGCTTCATGCGCAGTTGGCTCTTCTGGTGGTCGACCGCCAGGGACGCCCGCTCGGCATGAATGTAAACGCGATCGCCCTTGCCCGGTTCGGGGATTTGATAAAAGTGAAATCCCCTCACCCATCCACCGTCCTTGCGCTCGATCAGCGCGCGCGAGCTGGCCTGACCGTCATCACGAAAGTTTCCCTGCACGATGCCGGGCCTGAGCAGCGAATCGGGGTCGCGCACCGCTTGCTCGTAGAGTAGTTCCTGGGTCGATGACTTGAGCCGTGGGTAGATGTTCACATTGAGCCATAGGCAAAACATCGAGAGTGCGGCACCGATGGCAAAAACCGGCATCGATAGCCGCGTGAGACTCACCCCCGCGACACGAAAGGCGGTGATTTCCTGATCGGACGAAAGTCTGCCAAACACCAGTAGTACGGCCGATAGAAATCCCCATGGGATCGTGTACATCAGCGACAGCGGCAACACATTGAGAGCGAAACGCAGCACCACCTCAGGCGGCGCATTTTGATCGACCAGCAGTTCCTCGATTTTCTTGAAAAGATTTCCGAGCATCAACACACAAGCCAAGACCGCAACTGCGGTAAAGGTGCCGATCAGCACCTGCTTGGCTATGTATCGGTCGGATATTCGCATGACGCTGACAAGTGATGCGAAACATCGGCAGCGATGTCCAGTCACAAGCGCTGCGAGACAGCCGCTCTTGTGGCGAGCTCAGGCCGGGGTCAGCAGCTGGATGCGGCTAATCTCGCGCATGATGCCACGGGTCTCGTTTTGCCAACGGTTGAGCACCTCGCGGGAAAGCTGAACGCGCTCGGAGATCGCGTTTTCGAGCTCGTGGTAGTTCGCGGCAAGCCTCTCGACCAACTCGTGCAACTTGTCGCTGGCACGCTGGCACTGACCCGGCTGCTGTTGCTGGCGGATCTCTTCGAGATGAAGCTCCGCCTTGCGGCGGGCCTCACGCATCTCGGCGAGCAAAATTTTGCTATCCGGCACACGGCGCAGGCTGTCGGCAAGACCCAGTTTGGACAGCGTCCAGATCGTCCACTTTGAAGGATCCCACTGCCATGGCTTCACGCCATTGCGATAGTCGTGTTGGAACTCGTGATGGTAGTTGTGGTAGCCCTCGCCGAAAGTGAGGAGGGCCATGACGGCACTGTCGCGCGCGCTGTGGTTCGTTGAGTAAGGCTGACGTCCCACCGTGTGGCAGAGCGAGTTGATGAAGAAGGTACAGTGCTGCGCCACTACGATGCGGGCGATGCCGGGAATCAGGAATCCGCCGAGGGCGCCGATCCATGGATCCAGCCCTTGCGAGGCATACCACGCGTAGCCAAGCGCCGAAGGAATGATCAATCCCACGACGAGGCCGATCCAATGCACATAGCGGTACTGCCACATGACCCACTTGTCCTTGCGGAGGTCGTTGACATTGTCCATCGGCGGCTCGGGATTGAGCTTGAACATCAGCCATCCGATGTGGGCCCACATGAAACCCTTCGAAATGTCGTAAGGGTCACCGTCATGATCCACATGCTTGTGGTGGCGGCGGTGGTCGGATGCCCAGTCGAGGCAGGCATTTTCGAAGGCACAGGCACCGAAAATGAGCGTGAAAACGCGCACTGGCAGCTTGGCCTTGAAGGCAAGGTGCGAAAACAGTCGATGATACCCGACCGTGATGCTCATCATGGTGGCAATCAGATAAAAGAAAAACAGCGCGACAAAAAACCAGTTGGCACCATAGTGGTAGATATAAACCGGCAAGCCAAAAAGAGCGATCAGAGCGGTGCCGATCAGAAACGAGCTGGTAGTCCAGTTGACTCGGTCAAAGGGGATGCGGTACATGAGCTTGGTTGGTGTGCCCCAAACAGCCAGATGAGGCGAAGCTGGAGGCTGCACGATGCTAGCCGCGATGCCGGCCACTCGCAATCACGCATTTTTCTAATTTTCACGACCGATCCGACTTGACATGGCGGACCGATCCACTAAAAAACCCGCCCCCGACCAAATACGGGCCATACCAAACAACCAACAAACGACGCATGCGTGGAGTGAATCTGAAAAAAGGCGAACCCGTCGATCGGGCTCTCAAGCGGCTTAAAACCAAGCTCGATGGCGAAGGCATTCTCGAGGAAATGCGCCGCCGCCGCGCCTTCGAAACCCCCACCGAGCGCAAGCAACGCAAGCTCCGTTCCGCGTCGAAGCGCAACAAGATCCGCTGGCGCTACTCGAACGCACCGGCTGTCGCTGCCACCGAGGCGGCCGAGTAAATCGGACTCACTCATCGAATTTCCCAGGCCTGGACCGCATTTCGGTTCAGGCCTGTTTTTTTGTCGCTGCAGACCGACATTTGCCAATGACCTGCGGTGAATTTGATTCAATCCGCGACAAATCTCGTTAGGATTCGCTTCGATGACAATTGAGCGCGTTTTTGTGGGTTGGGACAAACCCTTTCTTGGTCTGGCGGCAGCCGAACTTTTGGCAGATCGCGATGCCTTGCCATCCACTTTGGTAATCGTGCCAACCTCACAGGCGGGACGGCGCTTGCGCGAAGCGATGGCCGAACAGGCAACTGCGCTGCTTTCCCCAAAAATCGTCACGCCCGGATCCCTGCTCAGGACGCCGGACCCGGTGATTGCGGCCGAGTGGATCGAACAACTTGCATGGATCGAGACGCTTGAGGAGATCGTCGATTGGTCCGCGTTGGCAGCCTTGCTTCCCGAGCCGCCCCAACAAGATGGCTCGTGGGCCGAGGCCATGGCGCTGGAATTTGTGACCTTGCGCCGATCGCTTCAGGAAAATGGCCTCACACTTGAGGCAGCTGCCGCGATGCTAGGCCAATCCATCGAAGCTGAACGCTGGTCCTGCCTCAAAAGGTTGGAAAAAAACATGGAGATCAAACTCCGCCAATGGGGCTATGAAAGCCGCAGTCGCGTCCTCGCGCGTGGCATCTCGCTGCCCAGCGAGATCAACCGCATCGTTTTGGTAGGCCTTTCCGAGTTGCAGCCGATCCTGCGCAAGGCCTTGCAAGAGTCGACGTTGCCAAAGATCGCATTGATCGGTGCGCCTGCGGCTGAGGCCGAGCAGTTTTGCGAATTCGGCACCCCCCTGCCCGCATGGTTGGAAAAAATTTCGATCCTACCGGAGGGCGATCACGGCTCGGTGCTGCTGGTCGCCGATTCGAAACAACAGGCGAGCGAAGCGCTGCGACTGGTCGCGGAGGCCCGAACCGAATCGCCTGAACTCGCAATCGGCAGCAGTGATGCCGGCGATGGCGAAGCGCTTGCACGAACCTTCACTGAAAACGGCTGGCCCGCGTTTCACCCCGGCGCACGTAGCATCAAGATTGGTATCGCGCGCTGGTTCGCGGTCTGGTCGCAATGGCTCGCAAAGCCGGATCTGAAAATCGTCGCTGACCTGCTCGCGCTGCCGGAAACTGAAGCGCTTGTCGCCAATCAACGCTCCGAAATTGCCGCCGACCTCGCACAGCTTCGCCATGATTGCATGATCGCCGGCAGCGATGACCTACGGCGCTTGAGTCATGAAACATCGCCGTTGAGTGATTATCAAAAGCAAACGGCGAAGCGACTCTTACCCGCTCTGCTGTCGTTTGAAAAACATCGCGATGCTTTCGTACGAGATGGCACCGACAAGGCGATCAATGCTCTGCTGTTGTCGATCGCCGAGCGAGTGGAGGCACCCGGCCCAGAGTTTGTTGCGATGCAGGAATTCGTCGAACGCGCCGCACCATTGATGGGTCGCGTGAAACGCAAGCCGGATTTCTGGGTCTCGCTGATGCTCTCTCAAATCCCCTCGCCCGTGCCGAAACCACATGAAGATCGCGTGATCGACATTCAAGGTTGGCTTGAGTTGTTCTTTGAGCCAGGCAAGCACCTCGTGCTCTGCGGCATGAATGAAGGCCGTGTGCCGGCTGCCTTATCCAATGACCCCTGGCTCGGCGAAAATGCTCGTCAGTGGCTCGGCCTCATCACCGCGAACCAACGCGCCGCACGCGACACATTTCTCTTCAACTCGATGATCGCAGCCCGTCGCAACAACGGACGGGTCGATATACTTTGCGCAAAATCCGGCACACGCGGCGAAGCGCTGCTGCCATCGCGGCTTTTGCTCAACACCACGCCCGAAGAACTTCCGCAACGCGTGAAAAGCCTATTCAAGGAAATCCAACCGCCCGAATCCTCAATCGCATGGGAACGCGACTGGACATGGCATGCACCCCGCCACGCGCCGAAAAACAAGATGGGCGCCAGTGCCATGCGCGCGTACATCTCATGCCCATATCGCTATTACCTCAAACATATCTGCGGAATGAACACCATGGAGCCCGAACGCAAAGAATGGAATGCGCGCGAGTTTGGCACCATTCCGCATCGGATTCTCGAAGAATTTGGCAAAGATGCCGTCGCAAAGGAATCGACCGATGCGGAATTCATCAGCGATTGGTTTTCATCGCATCTCGATGAAGCGGTGGCCCAACTTCATGGCAAATCACCGGCACTAGCCATTCGCATTCAAGCCGAAGCCCTGCGACAACGACTCCAATGGGCGGCCCACATCCAGGCGGAACAACGCGACATGGGATGGCAAATCATCGATGTGGAATTTCCGGTCGAAATCAAATTGGGAGATTTCACCATCACCGCAAAAATCGATCGCATCGACCGTCATGAAAAAACCGGTGCCCTGCGGGTGGTCGATTACAAAACGGGCAAAATCGATCCGGTCAGGTCGGCACACATCAAAAAAGAAAACCCCCGCAAGGATCGACCCGCTCACCTCGCCGCGGATGACTGCCCGCTATTTTTCACGCTGCCGGGAAAAACCAAACTCGAACTCCACCGCTGGGTCGACCTCCAGGTGGCCCTTTATTCGCAGGCTGTGATGCAAACGCACCAAAAGCTCGCACAGCCCACATATTTCCATATCGGCGCGACCAAAAAAGATGTCTGCATAAGCGAATGGGCCGACTTCAGCCAAGAGGATCTCGACTCGGCGATGAAAAGCGCCCAATGGATCGCGGATCAAATTCAGGCAGGCATCTTCTGGCCGCCTGCGGAAAAACCCAGCTACGACGACTTCGCCATTCTCTCCTGCGGCAAACCGCTCGTTGATGTCTGCGAAAAATTGTGAGGCTGGCGTTCAGGAACGGCAAGCGTCAGGAATCGTAGGATTTGAGCAGAGCATCGGCTTTATCCGCTGCAACACCCTCGTGGAAATCGTCGTTGACCAAGCAAACCGGCGCCGTACCGCATGAGGCAAGACACTCGGCAAACTCAACGGAAAATTTCCCACAGGGCGAAACGGAGATCGGATGATGATGCGAATCTGCCTCCGTGCGGTCGATGCCGGTCAGCTCGCACAAACGCTCCATGAGCTCGTAGGATCCGCCCATCGCGCAAGACAGTGTGCGGCAGACGCGGATGTGAAATTTTCCCGGAGCCGATTGACGAAAGCCGGGATAAAACGTCACCACTTCAAGCACTTTGATCGGTTCGAGGTCGAGCTTGGCGGCGACCCATTCGATCGCCGGCGCGGAGATGAAGCCGAATCGGTGTTGCACAATGTGCAGCAGAGGCAATGTCGCAGACCGCTTGCTCGCCGCGTAATGCAAAATTCGCTCGTCCGCCTCGGCCTCAAGCTCGGAGCTGACCACAAAGGGCGGAAAAAATTTCGCACCCGGGGTTTCGTGCGAAGCAACAGAATCTTCGAGTGGTGAGTGGGACATAATCATTTCACGAGCTCCGCCAGCTTGTTGAGATCGCTACGGAAGTTTCCAAGGTTCTTGCCTTCGAGGTCGCAAACGATGACCGAAGGGATGCCAGTGACACCATGCTTAAAATCCTTTTTGAAGTCTTCCACCTTATCTAACTTGAGCTGCGGCCATGGCATTTCCTTTTCGGCAGCGTATTCCTCCATGGCGTTCTCCTCTTTGTCACTGGTAATGAGTACGATTTCGAAGTTCTCATTCTTGTTCTCCTTGTAGAACTCGACAAGCGACGGCGTAAACTGGTGGCACGGGCCACACCAAGATGCAGTGTAGTAGAAAACATAGAACTTCGCAGGTTTTTTGAAGTCCTTCAATGATTTCAACGACTTGCCGTTAAGCTTGACGAGTTTGCCGTCGAGAATGTCGTCAAAAATACTCGACGATCCTACGGCGACTGGATCTGACGCTGGTTTCCAGTCGGCAAGTATCTTGGCATCTGCTTCGCTGAGAGTGGACGCATTGAGCGACACGGTGCGGCCGTCTTTCATCTTGAACTGACCGACCTTTTCGTCACCGGACACAGCAACCGAAACGAGCTCCAGTTCGGCGGTTTTCCCGTCGTTGCGAGTCCAAGTACGAAACTCCGCCATGGCGGTGGCGGCAAGCGACACGGCGACGATTGGAAGAATGACTGCTTTCATGACAAACAACTTTTATCATCAACGATCGCACTCGCCCATGACGAAATCGAGAGAGCCGAGGATCGCCGGGATATCGGAGACCATGTGACCCGGCAAAAGTTTCGAGACGATCGAAAGATTGCAGAACGAGGGGCTGCGTATTTTGAGGCGGTAGGGAACTCCCCCACCCTTCGAGTGAATGTAAAAACCAAGTTCACCCTTGGGATTTTCCGCTCCGAAATAGACCTCTCCGGCTGGCGCGTCGATGCCCTGCGTGGATACAATGAAGTGATGAATCAGCTCCTCCATCGACATCATCACGCGCTCTTTGTCGGGCAGCATGCTCTTGCTGTCGGCAAGGTTCACCGGCCCGTCAGGCATGCGGTCAAGCACCTGACGGCAAATGCGGATCGACTGACGCATTTCCTCCATGCGCACCAGATAACGCGCGTGGCAATCGCCTTCATCCATCACCGGGATGTCAAAATCGTAGTTTTCGTATCCAAGGTATGGGTTGTCTTTGCGAAGGTCGCGGGCAACGCCAGAGGCACGCAGATTAGGCCCGGTCATGCCCCAGGCAACCGCCGATTCTTTGGTGATGCATCCGATGTCGACCATGCGGTCGAGGAAGATCTTGTTGCGGTCGAGCAACTTGGAAACCTCGCCGATCGCGATCTCGCACTCATCGAGAAATTTACGCACCGATGCCTCGAAGCCCGCAGGCATGTCGCGCACCTGACCACCCACCCGCGTGTAAGAGGTCGTAAAGCGCGCACCGGTGAGCTGTTCGCAGAGGTTGTAAACTTTTTCGCGCTCGGTGAAGGTGTAGAGAAAAACCGTCATCGCACCAACATCCATTGCGCAAACGCCGACACCCAGCATGTGGGAGGAAATGCGCGCCAACTCGCAGCACAGCACGCGCAGGGCCTGACCCCTCGGCGGCAGCGTCCAGCCCATCAGTTTTTCGACCGCCAAGGCATAGGCGACGTTGTTCGCCAACGGCGCGAGGTAATCCAAGCGGTCGGTGTACGGCACAAACTGGTTGTAATGCATGTTCTCGGCGATCTTCTCATCGCCGCGATGGAGAAATCCCACATCGGGATCCGCCTTGGCGATCACCTCACCATCCAACTCAAGCACCAATCGCAGAACCCCGTGCGTTGCCGGATGCGAAGGACCCATGTTGAGAACCATCCGCTCGCCCACGAGATCGTCCGTCTCGGCATGATAACCTTCAACAGCCTGGGCCGCACGGGCCATGGTGTCCGGAGCCTCGATTTCGTGGGTGCTAATGCTCATGAATTGCCGCAGGAGTAAGCACCCAAAACCGCTGACTTCGCAAGGGGATTGTGAAATTTTCTCACCTCAGCAATGCGCTCCACAAAGAAAGAAATCACCGCTGCCGCCAGCTCCCACGCCATTTCCAACTCGCATTGCGCAACCGCCATGCTTTGATTCGTCCCATGCGCAGCTACCTCATCATGACGATCCTCGGCAGCGATCGTCCCGGACTCGTCAATTCCCTCGCCGAAACCGTCGCCCGCCACGAAGGAAACTGGCTCGAATGTCGCATGACCCGACTTGCCGGGCAGTTTGCCGGCATTGTGCGTGTCGAGTGCCCACACGATCATGTCGATGCGCTACTGCGTGAGTTGCAATCTCCCAGCGGCGAACCCAGCCACCCGGGGCTTACCGTGCAAGCGGTTCGCGAATCCGTTGAGGCACCGCGCCCGCGCCAAACGATCGGAGTGGAAGTCGTCGGCAACGACCGTCCCGGCATCGTTCGCGAACTCACGGCCGCCATCGCCACCGCCGGCGGCAACATAGAAGAACTCACCACCAATCTCGAAAGCGCCCCAATGAGCGGTCACCCAATGTTTCGCGCCAAAGGCACCGTCTCAATTCCCGAAACAGTCGCTATCGGCAAAATATCGGCCGCCATCGAAAACCTCGGCGGCGACCTCAGCGTCGACATCACAACCTGATCCGTAAGACAGTCGTCAAAACGGCCAGACCACTGGAATCAGCAAGCAGGAAATAATCCAGCAAATCAGGTTGAGCGGAATCCCAACTTTCAGGAAGTCGGCAAAGCGGTAACCGCCCGGACCATACACCATCATGTGCGTCTGATAACCCATCGGCAACGCAAAGGCAGTCGATGCGGCGACAGTCACCGCCATGATGAATGGCCGCGCGCTGACATCGAGCTCACCCGCCAATGTCACCACGATCGGAATCATCATCACCGCCGTGGCATTGTTGGACAAAACTTCGGTGAGCAAAAGCGTGAGCAAAAACACCGACCACAACAACACGATCGGCAGATTTTCCGGCGCAACAAGATGCTCGGCAAAATTTACCAAACCCTTGGCCAACCACTCGGCCGTACCGGTGTTCTGCATCGCCATCCCAAGACCAAGCAATCCGTAAAGCATCAGCAAGACCTGCCAGTCGATGCTGGCATGCGCCTCGCGCGGCGACATGACCTTCATCCACAACAGGAACAAAGCACCTACCATCGCCGCATAGTGAATCGGGATGCGCGGAATCCACGGGTAAACCCGCCCAAGCACATCACTCAGCGTGGCCACCAGCACCACACCGATCAATGAACCGGCGGCGAGAAACATGTGCGAACGTTTGTGATGACGCTCCACCGCTGGGGCATGGGTCTCGGCCTTGTCGGTCATCACGAAATCACGCGTCGCCTCAAGCGCGTCGAGGTTGTTCTTGGCGGTGATGACCAACAGGGTATCGCCTACTTCCAGATCGAGGGTCGCGATGCGGTCGGTGATGTTCTGACCATTCCGATGTACGGCAAGCACCACGCTGTTGTACTGCTGACGGAAGTCCGACTCGGCGAGCGAAACTCCGATCAGAGAGGAGTCGTCGCGGATGACGAGCTCGGAAACAAGGCCATCGACAGTCGAAAGCAGCTCGGCACCGATCGACGCAAACATCGCCTCGGCCTTGGCCAAGCCGCCACGCCGACGGTGAAACGCTACCAGAAAACGGTCGTTTTTCTCCACGATGATCTCCGACAATGGTTGCATCACGCGCGCGCCGCTGCGGCGCACTTCCATGATGTGAATCCCCTCGGCGCGATTGCCCAACTGTGTCTGAAAAAGCGGTTTCCCGATCATGTTGGAATCACGGCCAACCAGCAAATGATAGAGCGGCGTGGTGCGGGATTCGATGTCCAGACTGCCGGTGATCGATGAGCGGGCGGGGATGAGCTTGGGCCCGAAAACGGTGAGATAAACAATACCCGCAATCGCAAGAGGAATTCCGAGCGGGGCAAGCTCGAACATCGACATCGGCTCAACCTTGAGGTCACGAAGGGCGCCATTCACCAGCAGATTGGTCGATGTGCCGATCAGCGTGCAGCAACCGCCAAGGATCGACGCGTAGGAAAGCGGCATCAGCAACCTCGAGGCCGAAATGTCCTTCGATCTCGCGAAGCCCAATGTCACAGGCAAGAGAATCGCCACGATCGCGGTGTTGTTCATCCACGCGCTGAAAAATGCGGCCACCGCCGAGAACGCCAAAATTGCCATGCGGGTATTTCCCGACAAACGGTCGCGCAGCAGCATGCCGATCCGGTCGACCGCACCCGACTTCTCAAGCGCACCACCGATCACAAACAAACAGGCAATCGTCAACGGAGCCTCGTTCTTGAAAACCTCCACCATCTTGGAGGCATCCACCAAGCCGAGCGCCACCACTAAGCATAAAATCGACAACGCCAACACATCCGGTGCCGCCCATTCGCGAATGAACGCCACAAGGGTCAGCGCGATGACAGCCAGGGTCAGTGCAATTTCCAGTGTCATATTGGGTGAAGCAGACGCCGACCCCATGAACAGCCCCCGCCGATTTGGCAAGTGCAAGTTTGACCTCCAAACGCATCGCAGCTTGCGGAAATGTTCTGAAATCATCCTAATGGCCACCGATGCAACGCCCGCGGATCTCGACAAACCTCGCAATCTCCGCCGATGGCAAAATCACCTCTGCCGATCGCCGGCCTTCGGGCTGGACCTCGAAAAAGGATCATGCCCGCCTTAAGGAATTGCGCCAATCCGCCGACGCCCTCCTCGTCGGCATGGGAACATTCGTCACCGATTGCATGACTCTTGTCAGCCCGGGCAAATCGGGTCCACCGCTGCGCTGTGTGATCTCACGCAGCCGCACAATCGATCCCGACCACCCGATTTTCCATCGCGCTGGCGGCGCGATCCATCTCGTGATCACCGGCAATAAACTTCCGTCCATCGATCCGATCGTCGCCGACAAACTCACTGTGCATCACATGCCGCTCGAACAATTCCTCGATCATCTGAAGACCAAATTCAGCATTCAAAACCTCCACTGCGAAGGTGGCGGCGAATTGATCCGCTCACTCGCGGAAATGGATGCCATCGACGAATTTCATGCGACCCTCGCCGCGCATACGATATTTACCGGCGCGAATGCCGCCACGGCCACTGGCGCGCTCAATGGATATTTGCCAAAGAGCATCACATTCGAGCTCAAGCACCTCGAGCCGGATCCCGCACTCGGCGAATGTTTCATCAGCTACGGCCGCAAAGTGGCCGAACTCAATCAATGAGCAGCCTTGTGCTCCTCGGCGTGCTCATCGGCATGCTTGTCGGAATGTCCCGAGCCATGCTTGTGAAGCTGCTTGGTGCCGTTGGGGCCCTCAAACTCATGACGCTCGCAGGAAATTCCAACGAGGCAGACCAGCACCAGAATCAGGGAAAAAAAGCGTTTCATCGCGCCGCTTCATACCTTGCCACCACCGAAAGGCAACCCCGAAGCGATGGAAAAAACCACCGAAACCACCACCCAGGCATCAAGCCTAAATCCACTCAGCCACCCGCGCGGCCGCGCGCTTCTCCACCCCCGGCTCACCCAACATCGTCGCCACGCCGGCAAGACTCCCCTGCATTTTTGTGGCAAGCCCGGGAGATTCAATCAAGCGCTTGAGCTCCGCCGCAACCTTCTCAGGGCTGGCGTCCGACTGCACCAACTCCTCCACCACACGCTCACCGGCGATGATGTTAACCAGCCCGATGAACTCAATTTTCACCAGCAATTTCGCCAAAAGATATGTCAACGGCGCGACCCGGTAGACTAGGCAGTACGGAATGCCCAAACAGGCCGCCTCAAGCGTTGCCGTGCCACTGGCAATCACCCCGCAAGAGGCCTGCCGCATCAGCTCATGACTGCGGCCGGTCCTAACCTTGATCCACCCCGCCGCACCAGCTTCATCGATCAAGCTGCGGATCTCCACCGCCAATTTTTCCGTCGCCGCAGGCACTTCGAAATTCAAATCCGCACGCCAAGTTCTCAATCGACCGGCGACCTCGATCATCATCGGAAACAAGCGCGCCACTTCGCGCTCGCGGCTTCCGGGAAACAATCCGACCAAATGTTGGTCCCTCGAAATATCCGCGGCAAGCACCCCCTGAAGCTGATCCACCAAAGGATTGCCCACAAAGCTGGCCTTGAGCCCGGCCACCTCAAAGATCGCGACTTCGAACGGAAACAAACAAATCACCTCGTCCAAGATTCGCGCCATTTTGGGAATCCGCCGCTTGTTCCATGCCCAGACCTTCGGGCTGATGTATTGGATAATCTTGATTTCCGGAAATTCACGCCTCACCGCCTCCGCAAAACGCAAATTGAAACCGGGATAATCGATGAGCAAAAGCACCCGAGGGCGAAACTCCCGCAGCTCAATCATCATTCGCGCAAAGCGCTCACGAAACCATCCGTACTTTTTCAGCACCTCCCACACCCCCATCACCGCAGCGTCTTCAACCCAATCGACGATCCCGCCACCAGCCACCTTGACCATTTCCGGGCCACCCGCGCCACGCAGCTCAAGCCCGGGCCTCAACACCAGAAGCTCACGCAAAAGCCCCGCGCCATGCGCGTCCCCGCTCAGCTCGCCCGCGACCACATACAAGCGCTCACCCATGGGTGCGAGCCTACCGACCGCCGTTGGGGCTGACCATGAAAAATACCGCCGTTAGGCCAATCCGGGAAAAACCCACAACCTGCCGACTTCCGCATTGATATCGCGTCGCCCGGCCGCTTTGATCGCGCCAGCAAAACACTCCACAAGCACAATCCATGCCCGAAGACACCACACCCTCAGTCGCCCCACTCGCGGAAATCAATCTCGGTCCCAGCAAGTCCGAGCAATTTCTAGAAAACAACCAACGGCTTCTCATCGTCCTGCTGATCCTGATCACGATCGCAAGCGCCGCCTACATCGTCATTCGAGGTGTGGAAAAAAGTCGCGAACAAAGCGCTGGTGCTGTTCTTAGCAAGGCAAACACTCCTGCCTCCCTGCAGGAAGTGATCAACAATCATGCCAACACCAACGCCGCAGCCTCGGCCAAACTTTTGCTCGCCGACATGCAGGCAAACGAAGGAAAAAACGACGCAGCGGTCCAAACGCTCAAGGACTTCATCGCCACCCACAGCGATCACGCCGCAAAACCCACTGCCAACGCCAAGCTCGCATCCCAGCTGATGACCCAAGGCAAGACCGCAGAGGCATCGGCCATTTTCCAAGAAATCGCCGACAATCCGACAGCCCGCTACATCGCCCCCTACGCGCTGATCTGCCTTGGCGACATTGCCAAGGCCGGAGGCGACCCAGCTAAAGCCGAATCTTACTTCAACCGGGTCAAAACGGAATTTTCCGAAAGCAGCTTCGCCAGCATCGCGACTGATCGCATTGCCACGGTCAAAACCAAAGCGCCGATTGAGGTTGAGCCCCCGCCACCAGCCCCAGCGCCCGAACCGCAAAAAGCCAGCCCGGAACAAAAGCCTGAGACTCCCGCTGCGACCGCGCCGGAAGCCACCAAAAAACCCGTTTCCAAGCCGGTAAAATCCACCAACAAATCCAAGAAAGCCAAAAATTAAGGCTGGAGAAAAATTTCACGGAACACATATTCGTACCGCCTCATCACGTAATCCATCCAACTCCGCACCATGTTCAAAAAAGTCATCGGCCAAGACCAAGGCGAAGCCACCCGCTCCACCACCACAAGCTCTGAACCCCGCACCACGGATTCCGTCACGCCGTCCGTCCAATCCGCATACTCGTCGCCAAGCACCTCCTACAATTCGCAAGCCGCCGCCCCTCGCAGCAGCTCGCCCCAAGCCACACGCAATGTGCTTTCCTCCGATGTGGAAATCAAAGGCTCGGTGAAGTTCACCAACGACCTCGTCATCGACGGCAAGATCGAAGGTCAAATTTCTTCCGAAGGAAACCTGACCATCGGTGAAAACGCCCGCATCAAGGCGGAGATCAGCACCGCCACCATCATCGTCTACGGCAAGGTTCACGGCAATCTCACCGCTACTGATCGCATCGAACTGAAAGCGAGCGCCGAAGTGGTTGGCGACATCAAGGCAAAGGTCCTCTCAATCGAAGCCGGTGCCATATTTGTCGGCAAATCCACCGTCGGCTCCCCCGCCCAAGGCGCAGGTCAGGCAGCACCACCAGCCGCGGCAGAGAAACCCGCTCCCACACCGACAGAGCTTCCAAAACAAGGCACGCTTGCCGGTACCATTTCCTGACTCTGAAGCCACGCCAGACTCCGAAGCCCCACCACTCCCGCACCAGAAGCCATGGCCGATGAGCCTCAGCGCCATCGCATCCGCATCGAGTGCCCGGAGTGCGGAAATTTTCAACTCGAACCGGCCATGGTGGTATCCACCCAATGCCGGAATTGTCGCGCTGGCATCAGAGTGATTGATGGCAAGGGCGTCGTGCGAAAAACCAGCACGGTGCGCATCGCCAAGTCGCAGCCCGATGCCGAAACCGAGCCATTTACGCCGCCACCCGCGCCGCTGGCACCCCTTCCACCCCAACCCACCTTTCTGGAAACCCTCCAGCGCCTGCTCAACCCACCAGCCCCCCCACGCGAACTCACTTGTTTCGCCTGCAAACACGAATTCACCGCCTCCGGCAACGCCCAATCAAGCCAATGCCCGAAGTGCTGCGGTTACTTGAGTTTGCTCGATCACGAAATCAACAGCCTCTGGGAACGCAGCATCAAAACCTGCGGCGATGTGCTGATCCGCAAAAATGGCATCTTCAACGCCGCTAGCCTCACCTGCCACCAACTCACGCTGCTCGGCAGCATTCATTGCCCGGTCATTTGCTCGGGCGATCTGGTCATCCGCACACACGCAAAAATCAACTACCCGGTCCGCTGCCGCAACCTGATGGTGGAAAAGGGCTACCGCGTGGAATTCCTCGGCACGGTCCATGCGGAAACCGCCCGCATCCACGGCAATGTCCGCGGTCAACTCACCTGCACAGGCCAAGTCACACTCGAAAAACGCTCGCAATTTCACGGACTTGTCCGCACGACATCGCTCGTGGTGAAATCTGGCGCCAACCACTTCGGAACGGTCGAAATCATTTCTGCGGACACCGCCACACCACCAACAATCTAACAGCTCGCCTCCACCATGAGCTCACTCGATCTCAAACAGGAAATCCTCGACCTCAAAAAATCGCGCAATGCGGTCATCCTCGCCCACAACTACCAATCGGCGGAAATCCAGGATGTGGCGGACTACGTCGGCGACTCGCTCGGCCTTGCTTATCACGCCAAAGAAACCAACGCCGATGTGATCGCATTCTGCGGCGTTCATTTCATGGCCGAAACTGCCAAGATCGTGAACCCGGAAAAAATCGTCGTGCTCCCCGACAAGGATGCCGGATGCTCGCTCGAACAATCGTGCCCTGCCGATCAACTCGAAGGCTTCCTCAACGCGAACAAGGAAAAGAACTACTACGTCATCGCCTACATCAATTGCTCCGGCGCGGTGAAGGCACTCTGCGATGTGATCTGCACCTCGGGCAACGCCGTCAAAATCGTCAACCAAGCACCCAAAGACCGACCCATCCTTTTTGTGCCCGATGAAAACCTCGGCGCGTGGGTCATGGAACAAACCGGCCGCAAAATGGACCTCTGGAAAGGCAATTGCTATGTCCATGTCGAGTTCACCCGCGAGTCGATCCAACGCATCAAATCGGAATATCCCGACGCCCTCGTGGTCGCCCACCCGGAATGCACCCAAGCGGTCAGACTCCTCGCCGATGAAGTTTGCTCAACGGAAAAAATGGTCGACTACTGCAAAAACGCGCCGGTCAAAAACATCATCGTGGTCACTGAAAGCGGCATGCTCCACCGCCTGCGCAAGGAGTGCCCAGACAAAAACCTCATCCCCGGCCCTACCGACCGCTGTGCCTGCGCCGATTGCCGCTACATGAAAATGAACACCCTCCAAAAACTTCGCGATTGCCTCGCCAATCTTTCCCCACGCGTCGAAATGGACGAGTCCATCCGCCAACGTGCCGAAGCACCGCTTCTCAAAATGCTCGAACAATCAAAAAACTGATTCACCACCCACTACCGATCTCATCATGTCCTGGCAATCCTACAACCAGTCCATCATCCGCCTTCCGAAACTCGGCCTCTCACTCGATCTCTCGCTCATGGAGATCGGCCCTGACTTCGTCGCAAACATGATGCCAAAAATCCGCAAGGCCTTCGACGACATGAAGGCGCTTGAGTCCGGCGCCATCGCCAACCCCGACGAGAACCGCCTCGTCGGTCATTACTGGTTGCGCAATCCCGAACTCGCGCCGACCCCCGAACTGCGCAAAGCGATCACCGCGCCGCTGGCCGATCTTAAAAAATTTGCCGCCCAGGTTCATTCCGGCGAAATCACCTCGCCCTCAGGCTCACCCTTCAAACAACTCCTGCTCATCGGCATCGGCGGATCGGCACTCGGACCTCAACTCGTCGCCGAGGCGCTCGGCACTCACGCGAAGTTGCCAATCTTTTTCTTCGACAACACCGACCCCGCCGGCATGGACGCAGTGCTGGAAAAAATCAAACCGCTCGGCCTTGCCAACACGCTCGTGATGGTCATCTCAAAATCCGGCGGCACCCCCGAAACCCGCAACGGCATGCTCGAGGCCGAGGCAGCCTGGAAAGCGGCAAATCTCGACTTCGGCAAACACGCAATCGCGGTCACCGGCATTGGCTCGAAGCTCCATCAATACGCCAACGCCAATGGCTTCATTACCAAGTTTCCGATGCAAGACTGGGTCGGCGGCCGCACATCCTTGCTCTCCACCGTGGGCCTCGTGCCCGCTGCGCTGCAAGGGATAAACATCGATGAACTCCTCGCTGGCGCCGCCGCCATGGATGTGGAAACCCGCAAGGACGACGTGAAATCCAATCCTTCGATGCAGCTTGCTCTCGCATGGCATCATGCCACCAATGGCAAAGGCGAAAAGGACATGGTGGTCCTGCCCTACAAGGACTCGCTCGTTCTTTTCTCAAAATACCTCCAGCAACTCGTCATGGAGTCGCTCGGCAAGGAACACGACCTCGACGGCAAAGTCGTCCACCAAGGCATTGCGGTCTACGGCAACAAAGGCTCCACCGACCAACACGCCTATGTCCAACAACTGCGCGACGGCGTGAACAACTTTTTTGCGACCTTCATCGAGGTCAGCAAAGGTCGCGACGGACAGAGCATTGAAGTCGAACCCGGCATCACATCCGCCGATTACCTCCAAGGATTCCTGCGCGGAACCCGCAAGGCACTCTACGATTCTGGCCGCAAGTCACTTACAATCTCGATCCAAGAGGTCACCCCCTTCAATCTCGGCCTGCTCATCGCCCTCTTCGAGCGCGCGGTTTCTTTCTACGCCTCGCTAGTGAACATCAATGCCTACCACCAACCGGGCGTGGAGGCGGGCAAAAAAGCCGCCGGCGCGTTTCTTGAAGTTTTGAAAAATGTACGCGCGACGCTGACCGCTTCACCTCAAACCGCCGAGCAAATCGCTGCGGCGATCAAGGCCGACCCCGAGAATGTCCACCACTGCCTCGTGCACCTCGCCGCCAACGGTCAGGCAAAAGCGACACCGGGCGAAAGCCCTGCGCTCGATTGCTTCACGGCTTGAGCGCCTCGGATTCCAAGCGCCAGTGGGAGGTGCGACAAAAAACCTAGCCAACACCCCCTTTTCTGTTAGATGTCGGAGTGCAACCCATGAACTCCACCACCAACAAATCCGACATGGCCCTTTTTTGGGGCTGCTTCATCGCGCTCATCACCACGAGCTACGCCTTCATCAGCCGCATGATTCTGTGCGGCGGTGATTTCATCAGCGACTTCGGCCTCGACAAGGTTGCCGTCGGCGAACTCCAAGGCGCAGGCATCTGGCCCTTCGGCGTGAGCATCATCATTTTCAGCCTCTTCATCGACAAGATCGGCTACAAGACGGCGATGGTCTTTTCTTTCATCTCATACTTGGCCTACACCGCACTGGCGATCATGGCCTACGGCGCGATCCAAGGAGTCGAAGGTGACGCGCTGGTCGCCGCCCAAGCCAAAGGCTACAAACTGCTCACCTGGGGCAGCATCATCCTCGGCCTCGGCAATGGCGCGGTAGAGGCCTACATCAACCCGGTCGTCGCCACAATCTTCCGCAAGGACAAGGTGAAGTGGCTCAACATCCTTCACGCCGGATGGCCGGCCGGACTCGTGCTTGGCGGACTCTGCACGATCGCTCTCGCATCAAACGCCGACTGGCGCATCACGCTCGGCCTCATCCTCGTGCCAGCGATCATCTTCTTCTTTATGCTGATCGGTGCGAAATTTCCGAAAAGCGAACGCGAGCAGGCGGGCGTTGGTTACGTCGACATGCTCAAGGAGCTTGGCGTCTTCGGTGCCTTTGTCGGATTCGGCCTCGTAGTCGCCGAACTCGGTCGTGTTTTCGCATGGCCACAGACGCTGAGCTGGACCTTGACCCTTCTGATTGTCGGCGCTTTTGCTGTAATTACTAAATCCTTTGGCCGCATCATTCTTGCGATTTTGATCATCATCATGATGCCACTCGCCACAGCTGAGATTGGCACCGACGGATGGATCAGCTCGCTGATGGAAGGACCGATGAAAGCCGCCGGTCACCATCCGGGTTGGGTCTTGGTTTACACCTCGGCCATCATGATGGTGCTGCGCTTTTTCGCGGGCAGCATCGTTCACCGGATTTCACCGCTTGGACTTTTGGCCGCTTGCTCGATGCTGGCGATTGTTGGTCTCACATGGCTCTCCAAAACCAATGGCGCAGGCATGCTGGTGATCTTCGCCGCCGCAACACTCTACGCGGTCGGCAAAACATTCTTCTGGCCCACGATGCTTGGCATCACGAGTGAGCAATGCCCGAAGGGTGGCGCGCTCACGCTCAACGCCATGGGCGGCATCGGCATGCTCGCGGTCGGCATCCTCGGATTCCCATTCATCGGCTTCCTCCAGGAGTCGTCCGCCACCGCAAAACTTCAGTCGAGCAACCCGGCCATTTATGAAACAGTCACCGTTCAGAAAAATTACCTGCTCGGCGCCTACCAAGCCATCGACCCGGTGAAAAGTGCGGCAATCACCGAAGCAGCCGACGCCGAGGCGATCAAATCCGCCACCACCACGGGGCAATTCGACGCCCTCGGAAAAATGGCGATTTTTCCCGCCTTCATGCTGGTCTGCTATCTCGGCCTGATCGCTTATTTCCGCAGCCGCGGCGGATACAAACCGGTCAACCTCGGGGACCAAAATCATTGAAATTTTAGCCAAAACAAAAGCCCCGGGCCGACCAATGGCCTCGGGGCTTTTTTGTTTCTTTGACCATCTTCATCGGAACTCATGCCTTGTCCTGCACTCGGCCCTCGGCTAGAAATCAACCCGATGAAACACACCTTCACCATTCTCCTCGCCCTGCTCGCTCCACTCGCGGTTTTCGCCGATGCCGAAAAATCCGCCAAATCCGCCGCCACCAAGGTCCGCCTCAAAACGAACCATGGCGATATCGTCCTCGAACTCAACAAGGACAAAGCCCCAATCACCGTCACCAACTTCGTCGATTATGTGAAAAAGAAACACTACGACGGCACGGTCTTTCACCGCGTCATCGATGGCTTCATGATCCAAGGTGGCGGCTTTGAATCGAAGGACGGCACACTCGCCGAAAAGCCCGCTGGCAAACCCATCGACAACGAAGGCAAAAACGGCCTCAAGAATACCCGCGGCACGATCGCCATGGCCCGCACCAACGATCCCAACAGCGCGAAGGCCCAATTCTTCATCAATGTGCAGGACAACGCGATGCTCGACTACCCGAATAGTGGTGGCTACGCGGTCTTTGGATCGGTCGTCGAGGGCATGGAGGTGGTCGACAAAATCAAGGCCGTCCCAACCGGCACCGGCAAAATGAAAATGCTCCATCCGGCCACTGGTGAGCCTATCGAAATCCCCGCCGAAAATGTGCCCAACACCGCGGTCACGATTCTCAACGCCACGCTCGAGTAAGCCTCAGGGCACTCGCATTCTCCTTCTGCCGATTCATTCTCCCGCCCATCTTGTTGATGCAACTCTGGTCCTGCCCGATTCTCGCCTTCCTGCTCGGCTCGATCCCCTTCGGGCTGATCATTTCCAAAGCCAAAGGCATCAACATCCGCGAGCAAGGATCCGGCAACATCGGCGCCACCAATGTGCTTCGCGTCGTTGGCAAAAAATACGGCTACGCCTGCCTGCTGCTCGATGTGCTGAAAGGTTTCGTCCCAGTCGTGCTCGCGATCAACCTCATCCAAATCGCAGGCCGCGCACCGGGGATCCCTCTTGAATTACCCGAGTCATGGATCATGGAACTGCCCACCGTATCGGCCATGAAGGCCCAAATCATCCATGTCATCACCGCCCTCTGCGCGGTGCTCGGTCACAACTACTCGCCGTGGGTCAATTTCAAGGGCGGCAAAGGCATCTCCACTTCGGGCGGCGTTCTGCTCGCGCTGATGCCCTTCGCGGTGATCATCCTCCTCGCGATCTGGGGCCTGCTTTTCATCACCACACGCTATGTCTCGATCGCCAGCGTCGGCGCTGCCGTTTCGCTGCCATTTCTCACACTCTGGGGATCATGGCACCACGGCCGAATTCAAGATGGCACATGGAACAAACCTCTCCTCGCCTTAACCATCGTCATCGCAATTCTCGCCGTGTGGAAACACCGCGTGAATTTCCGCCGCCTCATGGATGGCACCGAACACCGCTTCGGAAAAAAATCGGGATAGCAAAAAACCAAGATTAGCGATCCACTCCACGCATCCATGCCCATCGCCCCCATCACATCGGCTGCCATCCTTGGCGCAGGCTCGCTCGGCACCGCCCTGGCGAAACTTCTCACGCCGAAGCTGAGCCCGATCATCGTCGTATCCAACGAGAAATCCTGCGCCGATGGCATCAACTCCAATCACCGCAACCCGAAATACCTCACCGACATCACGCTGGCCGAACACATCCGCGCCACCACCGATCACCGCGAGGCACTCAACCATCCGCTCGTGATCTTTGCCGTGCCGACTCTCGCGATTCGCAGTGAGGCGGAAAAACTCAAGGCCGCCGGAATCGCCAAGGATGTGCCGCTGCTCACCTGCGCGAAAGGCATCGAACGCAACACCGGCGAGCGAATGAGCGAAATCCTTCGCGAGATTTTTCCCGACAACCCGATCGCCGTCCTCACCGGACCCAATCACGCGGAGGAAATCGCCAACGACCTCGTCACCTGCGCGGTGATCGCTTCGGAAGACGCGCAACTTGCCGCCGAACTCCAACAACTTTTCACCCTCCCACACTTCCGCTCCTACACCAGCAATGACCTCGCCGGCGCGGAAATCGGTGGCGCGGTAAAAAATGTGTACGCGATCGCCGCAGGCATGGCTCACGGCCTCGGCCTCGGCGACAACGCAGTCGCCGCCCTCGTCACGCGCGCCCTTGCCGAGATGACCCGACTAGGCACCGCCCTCGGTGGCAACCCCGAAACCTTCTCCGGGCTCTCCGGCGTCGGCGACCTCATCGTCACCTGCTTCTCGGAACACTCGCGCAACCACCGCGTCGGACTCGCTCTCGGGAAAGGCCAATCACTCGAACACGCGGTTCAATCGCTTGGCATGGTCGCCGAAGGCGTGCCCAACACGCTCTCGATTCACGATGCCGCCCGCAAGTCCGGCGTCCGCACACCCATCCTCGACGCGGTCTACTCGGTACTCTACGAAAACAAGCAGGCCGCCGCCGCCATGCACGAACTTCTCAACCGCGATCCACGCCCCGAAACCAGCTGAACCCATGAAAGAAGCCATCGACTTCATCCTCAACATCCAGGAGCACCTCACCACCTTCACCAGCGCCTACGGCCCTCTGGTCTATGGCCTGCTCTTCCTGATCATCTTCTGCGAGACAGGTCTGGTCATCACCCCCTTCCTGCCCGGCGACTCGCTGCTCTTTGCTGTCGGCGCCGTTGCAGCCGACCCCGTATCCGGCCTCAACATCTGGCTCGCCGCACTCATCATTCTCGTCGCCGCCATCATCGGCGATACAGTGAACTACTGGATCGGGAAAAAATTTGGCTCTTGGATGATGCGTACCTTCCCAAAGATCGTAAAACCGTCGCACATCCAAAAAACCAACGAGTTCTATCAACGCTACGGCGGCAAAACCATCATCATCGCCCGCTTCGTCCCGATCGTTCGCACCTTTGCTCCCTTCGTCGCCGGCACCGGCAACATGGACTACAAACGCTTCATGTACTTCAATGTCATGGGCGCCATCCTCTGGGTCGTCACCATCCTCCCCGCAGGTTGGTTCTTCGGCAACATCCCGATCGTGAAGAAAAACTTCGAGCTCGTCGTCCTCGGCATCATCGCCTTCTCACTCCTACCCATGGTCATCGAAATCCTCCGTGCGAAATACAAACGCCCGGAGAAACATGATTGAGCCAGAAATCTGCGACTAATCCGTCTGATCACCCTTACTCCCACTCGATGCTCGCCGGTGGCTTGGTCGAGATGTCGTAGAGCACGCGGTTGATGCCCTTGACCTCGTTGAGAATGCGGTGACTTGTCTCACGCAGCAGCTGCGAGGGCAGCTCCACCCAATCGGCGGTCATCGCGTCTTCCGATATGACGGCGCGTAATGAAATCGCCCATTCGTAGCTGCGCTCGTCGCCCTTCACGCCCACGGTTTTTACGGGAATGAGACCGGCATAAGCCTGCCACACGCGTTCATACCAGCCGTGCTCCTTGAGTTTGCCAATGAAGATAGCGTCGCACTCGCGGATGATCCGCAAGCGGTCTTCGGTGATCACGCCCGGGCAGCGCACCGCAAGCCCCGGACCTGGAAATGGATGACGATGCAAAATATCGTGCGGAATGCCCAAGGACGCGCCCAGCGCACGAACCTCGTCCTTGAAGAGCTCCGCCAATGGCTCGAGCACCTTGCCTTGGGCCTGCAATTCCAAAATGCGGTCAACGCGGTTGTGGTGGGTCTTGATCTTCGAGGCCTTCGATCTCGCATTCGATGCACTTTCGATCACATCCGGATAAAGCGTTCCCTGGGCAAGCATTTCAGCATCACCGACCGAATCCCAGAACACATCGATGAACAGGTTGCCAATGATCACGCGCTTTTTCTCCGGGTCATCGACGCCATCAAGCGCCGTCATGAAACGCTCGGCGCAATCGACCGTTTCGATCGGCACGCCCATGCGGTGGAAATTGTTGCGAACCTCTTCGCCCTCGTCTTTGCGCATCAAACCGTGATCAACAAAAATCGCACGGATGTTGGCACCGGCTTCGTGCAAAAGCACTGCCAGCACCGTGCTGTCAACACCACCTGAGACACCACAAACAATCTGCTTTTTACCGATCTTCTCACGAATGCCCTCGATGATCTCACGCTTAAAGTCGTCGATTCGAAACGGCAGCAGGTTCTTGGCGTTGAGCAGGAAGTTGTGTAGGATCCGCAAGCCCTCGTGACTATGGGTCACCTCCGGGTGAAACTGGATGCCGAAAAACCTATCGTTCCATTGCAGCGAAACCGGCGTGCCGTGCTGATTCGCCGCAAGCACCTTCGCGCCATTGGGAAGCACCTTGACGGTATCCGAATGGCTCATCCACACCTGCGAGGATTTTGAAATCCCCTCGTACAGACCTTTGCACTCGGTGGGAAAAAGATTGGCCGGACCATACTCGCGACGGTTGCTCGCCTCGACGGTTCCGCCGAACTTGATATTGAGCAATTGCATGCCGTAGCAGACACCAAGCACCGGTACCCCAAAGGCCTTGAGCGCTTCAAAATCCAGATCCGGCGCATCAACTTCACTGGTACTCTTTGGCCCACCCGAAAGAATGATCGCCCGCGGTTTTCCGATCTCGGGGAAATCCTCGATCGCGTAGAGTTTTGCGAAAAAACCCAGCTCCCGAACCCGCCGCACAATCAACTGCGTGTACTGGGAGCCAAAATCTATCACTGCCACATGGTTGCTGTCGTGCATCGAAATAAGAATGAAATGTGTGTTGAATTTTAGGACCAGCGATCAAGCAATCGGCTGATAGTTGGTCGGTTCTTCGGTGATGACGATGTCATGCACATGGCTCTCACGCAGACCGCCCGCAGTGATGCGAGTGAACTGCGCGCGTTCGCGAAGTTCGTTCAAGTTTGAGGCACCGACATATCCCATGCCGGATTTGAGCCCGCCCATGAGTTGGAAAATGACATCCGAGAGCGGGCCCTTGTAAGGCACTCGTCCCTCGACCCCTTCGGCGACGAGCTTGCCCGAGCTATTCTGACCATAGCGGTCGCCCGATCCTTTTTGCATCGCACCAATCGAACCCATGCCGCGATAGGTTTTGAATCGACGGCCTTGAAAATGAACTGTCTGACCCGGGCTCTCGCGCGTGCCCGCAAGCAACGATCCAAGCATCACCAGATCCGCACCCGCCGCCAGCGCCTTGACGATATCGCCGGAGTAACGAATGCCACCGTCGGCGATGACCTTCACGCCATTCTCACGGCAGTGGTCGGCCACATTGCGAATCGCTGTGAACTGCGGCATGCCCACTCCTGAAATCACGCGCGTCGTGCAAATCGATCCGGGACCAACGCCGACCTTGATCGCATTCGCGCCGGCCTTGACCAAATCGCGCGCACCTTGCTCAGTGACGACATTGCCCGCCACGACCGGCACCGCCGATAGACTCCGAAGTTTTTCAATCACTCCCATGACATGACGCGTGTGACCTGTCGCCGCATCGATGAACAATGCATCCGCACCGGCTTCGATCAGCGCCTTGCCGCGATCAATGCAATCCGGCCCGACACCCACCGCCGCGCCACAACGCAGACGACCATTGGCGTCCTTCGCCGCTTGGGTAAAAGTGACACGCTTCTCGATGTCCGAACCGGTGATCAGTCCCGCGAGTTTTCCATCCGGGTGGATAAGTGGAAGTTTCTCAATGCGGTTCTGATACAAAATCCTCCGCGCTTCTTCGAGACTCGTGGTCGGCGGCGCAGTGATCAGGCGATCCTTCGGAGTCATGACATCGGCAACCGTCGCATCCGTGCGATCGAGATACCGCACATCGCGACCGGTGACCATGCCCTCAAGGTGACCCTCGGCGTCGAGGACCGGAAATCCGGAAAATCCGTTCTTCGCCATGATCTCGCGCACATGGTCGACCGTGTCTTCCTTGCGAACCGTATGCGGCTTGAGGATCACCGCGTTTTCCGAACGCTTGACCCGTGAAACCATCACCACCTGCTCGTCGATCGGGCAGGCCCTGTGAATCACACCCATGCCCCCCTCACGCGCCAACGCAATCGCAAGGTCATGCTCTGAGACCGTGTCCATCGCCGCCGAAACCACCGGCAAGGACAAAGGAATCCCCTCCGCAAGCAAGGTCGAGAGATCCGCGTCTCCTGGCAAAACCGAACTCAGGGCCGGCACCAGCAAGACATCATCAAATGACAATCCGAGTGAAATATCCGCCATGGGGGAGTCAATAGAACCGCCGACCACAAATCAAGCCCGAATCTTGAAAATGGGCCAATTGTTACCACATCTCCCATGTCCCACGCGATTTTGGCGGCTCGCCAAACGATTTTGACAAATCCCAGATGGCCGCTAGCCTCCGCCCGACCTCTCCGTGCAAAATTTGGCACGATCGCCGCTACAGCGCATCCCTCCCAGCATCATGAATACACTCCGCACCTTCACCACCGGCACCGGAGCCGAGGGTAAATTCCATTCGCTGCCCGCACTCGCCGAACAAGGATTTCCCAACCTCTCCCGTCTGCCAGTCTCGATCCGCATCGTGTTGGAATCACTCCTGCGCAACAACGATGGCCTCAAGGTCGGCGACAAGGACATCGCCAACCTCGCCGCCTACAATGCGAAAAATCCCGGCGACTACGAGATCCCTTTCGTGGTCGCTCGCATCGTGTTGCAGGACTTCACAGGCGTGCCACTTTTGGTCGACCTCGCCGCGATGCGCTCGGCCGTCAATGGCATGGGCCGCGATGCGAAAATGATCGAACCGCTCGTGCCAGTCGACCTCGTTGTCGACCACTCGGTGCAGGTGGATTACGCAGGCACCGGCGACTCGCTCAACCGCAACCTCGACCTCGAATTCCATCGCAACCGCGAACGCTACGAGTTTCTCAAGTGGGGTGAGCAGGCATTCGATACCTTCAAGGTCGTGCCACCCGGCATCGGCATCGTTCACCAAGTGAACCTCGAGCACCTCGCCAAATGCGTGCTCGAAAAAGATGGCGTCTTCTACCCCGACACACTCGTCGGCACCGACTCGCACACGACGATGATCAACGGCCTCGGCGTGGTCGGTTGGGGCGTCGGTGGCATCGAAGCAGAAGCCGGCATGCTCGGTCAGCCAGTCACTTTCCTCGTCCCCGAAGTCGTTGGCGTCTACCTCACCGGCGAGCTCGCCACCGGCGTCACCGCCACCGACCTCGTCCTACTCGTGACGGAACTGCTTCGCAAAACGAAAGTCGTCGGAAAATTTGTCGAGTTCTACGGCCCCGGCGCCAAAGCACTCTCGCTTCCCGACCGCGCCACCATCGCCAACATGGCGCCCGAATACGGCGCGACGATGGGCTTCTTCGGCATCGACGAAATCACCATCGGCTACCTCGCCGGCACCGGACGCTCACCCGAACTCTGCAAGACGGTCGAGAATTACTACAAGGCCCAAGGGCTTTGGGGCATCCCAACCGACAAGGACGCACTCGAGTTTTCGCAAGTGGTGGAAATCGATCTCTCAAAGGTCAAGCCCGGCGTCGCCGGACCGAAGCGCCCGCAAGACCGCATCGAACTCGAGTCACTCAAATCAAAGTGGGCTTCGCTGCTCACCGGTCTTGCACCCGATGGTTACAACAAGCAAGCCATCGCCGGTTCCACCGATCCACTCAATCTCCCCACGACTCTCGACAGCGTGCCCGATGATGCCACAGGCGCCGCCCGCGCACTCGGTGCCGAAGTTGGTGTCGTCACCGAAACCAGCGACGCACCCGCCTACCCACTTTGGGAGGTCAGCGTCGACAGCAAGGGCGGCATCAAGGACACGATCACCCACGGCTCGGTGCTCATCGCCGCAATCACATCCTGCACCAACACCTCAAACCCAAGCGTGATGCTTGCCGCGGGCCTGCTTGCCAAGAAGGCCAACGCGAAAGGCCTCACGGTGAAGCCATCGGTGAAAACTTCCCTCGGCCCAGGCTCGCGCGTGGTCACCGATTACCTCAACAAAACCGGCCTCCAAGCAGAGCTCGACAAGCTCGGTTTTCAAACCGTCGGCTACGGTTGCACGACCTGCATCGGCAACTCGGGTCCGCTCGATACCGGCATCGAGGACGTGGTGAAATCGGAAGACATCATCGCCGCTTCGGTGCTCTCGGGTAACCGCAACTTCGAAGCCCGCGTGCACCAATCGATCAAAGCCAATTTCCTGATGTCACCGCCGCTCGTCGTCGCTTTCGCGATCGCCGGCACAGTCGATATCGACATGGAAAAAGAACCTCTCGGCTTCGGCTCCGACGGTCAGCCGATTTTCCTCCACGACATCTGGCCAAGCTCCGCAGAAATCGAGGCGGCGATGAATTCGTCGCTCAAACCGGATGTGTTTCAACGCCTCTACACCGGCTTCGCCGATCAAAACCCGAAGTGGAACGAAATCAAATCCTCCACCGGCAATGTCTACGAGTGGGATCGCAACTCGACCTACATCCAAGAGCCACCGTTCTTCGACGGCTTCACGCCAACACCTCGCGACATCACCGAAATCATCGGCGCAAAACCGCTCGGCATCTTCGGCGACTCGGTCACGACCGACCACATCTCGCCCGCTGGCGCGATCAAGAAGGACAGCCCCGCCGGACGCTACCTCGTGGAAAATAAAGTCGTGTTCGCCGACTTCAATTCCTACGGTTCACGCCGCGGCAATGACCGCGTGATGACCCGCGGCACCTTCGCCAATGTCCGCATCAAAAACCTCATGGTACCAGGCACCGAAGGCGGCGTCACCAAGATCAACGGTGAGACGCAAGCGATCTACGACGCGGCCGCTGTTTATCAATCGTCCAACACGCCGACGATCATCATCGGCGGTGAAGACTACGGCATGGGCTCGAGCCGCGACTGGGCCGCCAAAGGCACCAACCTGCTCGGCGTGAAGGCGGTCATCACAAAATCCTTCGAACGCATCCACCGCTCGAACCTCGTCGGCATGGGCGTGCTTCCCTGCAATTTCGTGAACAAAGCGGATTACGACAAAGTAAAGGATCTCGCCGATGCGACCTTCGACCTCGTGGGCATCGACAACAACCTCAAGCCGCAGCAGCAAGCGACCCTTCGCGTCTATCCAGGTAGGGACGGCTCTCCGAGCGGTCCGACCTCCTTCGATATCCCCGTCGTCGTGCGCATCGATACGCCCGTCGAGAAGGATTACTATCGCTCCGGCGGCATCCTTCCTTATGTGCTCGCACAGATCCTTGCCTGATCCCAAGACGCAAGCGCGCACCATTCATTTTGCCCAACAACAAATTCCAGGAAATTTTCGCCCGCAAGTTTCGCGCGCTTCTCTGCGGAGATCCAAGCGGCAACCCGCCGTGGCTCGATGCCGTGGCCTCCGGTGAAGGTCGAGGACTTTACTTGCCCGACGACGCGCCGTGGGTGGTGCATGCCGATCTCGGCACACTCGTCGGTGGTGTGCGCGCATTATTGATGCAGGCCCTCCACCCCGGCAGCCTCGCCGGCGTTCGGACCCACTCACGCTACAAGGACGATCCGCTCGGCCGACTCGCCGGCACGATCCGCTGGCTCACGATCACAACCTTCGCCTCGCACGAAGCACTCGCTCAAGAGGCCTCACGCGTGAATCGCATGCACGACCGCGTGAAAGGCCAGTACGCAACATCCTCGGGCGAATCCCGCAGCTACCGCGCCGCCGATCCCGACCTGCTCCGCTGGGTCCACATCGCGTTCATGGATTCATTCCTGCGCAGTCATCAAATTTTCTCCGACCGCCCCATCCCCGGCGGAGCCGATGCCTATGTCCGCCTCTGGGCGAAATCCGTCGAGCCACTCGGTCTCACCGATGTGCCGATGAACGAAGCGGAACTGCTCAAATGGCTCGACCACTATCGCGGCGAACTCGCCGTCAACGATGACACCCGCGATGTGATCCGATGGCTGCGCAACCCGCCCCTGCCATTGGCCGCCCGCCCAGTCTACGCGCTACTCTTCCAATCCGCCCTCGCCTCGCTGCCAGCCGAACACCGCGAATTGATCGGACTCAAATCACTGCCACTCTCCGTCCTGCGACCCATCACCCGCACGCTTCTCAAAAGCATCCGCCTCGCCATCGGCCCCGAAAACCCACTCGTCGATGCCGCCATCGCTAGGTTGAAGCGATCAGCAGTTCAATAATAAGAAGATTTACCGCCAAGGCGCAAAGGTCGCCAAGGGACGCAGAGGTGAAGAGTTAATAGTTATTGGTTATTGGGAAAGAGGAAGAAGCCGCCACCTCTTCATGTGGCTGGGACATCTTGTCCCAATCCGTCTCTGGAGCGTCCCGCTCCAGGTTCTGAACAGCCAATGTTAAGCCTCTTGTTCAAATACTTCCCACTTCAATGTTGGATGTTCAATGATCACCCCCCTCTTCTCTTGAAACTGAAAACTTGAAACATTGCTCAAATTTTTTGATGAAACTCATCATCCGCTTTGAGCGACATCACAAATGCCGTGAGCAATTCAATCGTGTGATCAATGTCATCCAAATGCGCAGTTTCCACGACCGAGTGCATGCAGCGCAGCGGCAATGAAACCAAGGCACTCGGAATGCCCTCGCGCGAATGGAAAATTTTGTCGGTATCAGTGCCCGAAAAACGACTGCTCGACTCGTGCTGAATCGGAATCTTTTTCGTCTTGGCAACTTCCAGCAGGTGCTTGATCACCAAGGGATGATTCGCCGTGCCGTGAGTGACCGATGGACCTCCACCGAGCTTCACAAGTCCATGCTTCGCAGGATCAATGCCGGGCGTGTCGGTTGCGTGCGTGACATCGAGGCACACGCACAAATCCGGTTTCAAACGATAGGTCGCCATCATCGCGCCATGACCGCCGATTTCCTCCTGGATCGCGTTGAGGCACAACAGCGAATAGGCCGGCTTGGTTTTGTGCGCGGCGATGCGTTTCATCACCTGCGCGATGATGTATCCGCCAATCCGATTGTCCAAGGCGCGCCCGACGATGCGCCGGTTTGCCAGTTCCATCGGACCGTCCTGATACACTGCGGGATGACCCACGCGAATGCCGAGCTTGGCCACGCCCTGCGCGTTCGAGGCTCCCACGTCCACCCACAAATCATGCACCGCCGGAGCCTTCTCCGCCCCATGCTCGTCGCGACGCAAATGAATCGCCGTGTTGCCAATGATCCCCGGCACCTCGCCTTTGTCGCCGAAAATGTTGATCCGCCTGCCCCGCGCGGTCGCGGCATCCGAGCCACCCACGCGATCGATGCGAATGTACCCGCGATCATCGATGTGCTTGACGATGTAACCGATCTCGTCGGCGTGCGCCTCGAGCATCACGACCTTCGATGACTTGCCCGCAAGCTTCGCCCAGGTCGACCCATATGCGTCGCAGTCGACGCTTTGCGCGTGGCGCTTGATCCAATCCGCCCACACGCGCTGACCCGGCATTTCAAAACCCGTCGGACTCGGCGTTTCCAACAAACGGTACAAAAAATCGCGATCGCTTTTCGTCATAGACGGATTTGATCAAATCACCTCGACACTGACAAGATGATTGCCAACTCGATCAAGCTCCGAACTTTTTCGCTCCGTGCTTGGCCAAACTCTCGAACACCGGCCGTGGCACATAACGTCCCACCGTTTCCTCCCATCCCGCAGGACCGATCAGCCCCTTGATCATGTTCGAGGAAACTTCCGCAATGTCGCGCGGCGGCATCAGGAAAACGGTCGTGATCTCCGGCGCCATGTCGGCATTGATCTGACGCATCACCCGCTCGTACTCATAATCATGCGGCGAACGAATTCCCCGCAGCACATACTTTGCGCCGACCTCTCGCGCATAGTCGACGAGATAGCGATTGTCGAAATGCGTGATGCTCAATCGCTCGCTGCCATGCGTCGACGCTTTGAGCAACTCGAGCCGCTCCTCCACGCTGAACGAGTACTGCTTCGCGGTGTTGGTGCCGATCGCGACAATCAGACGATCAAACATCGCCAAGCCCTGCTCGATCATCCAAAGATGACCATTCGTAGGTGGGTCAAATGACCCCGCATAAACCGCCGTGCGCATGACCCAAACTAATCCGACAAACTCAGCTCTGAAAGCCAAAAACCAATCACCCACACCATCGGAACCTGATTTTGACATCCCCCCTCACCACTGCTAACAATCCTTCGCAGCAGCGCCTGTAGCTCAGTTGGATAGAGCATCCGCCTTCTAAGCGGACGGTCACTGGTTCGAATCCAGTCAGGCGCGCTTCGCGCCTCTTCATTTGATCGCCCGGAGGGCGCAAACTGGGATGGACGTCGGAGTCAATCCAGTCAGGCGCGCTTCACGCCTCTTTTTGTAATCGCCCGGAGGGCGCATCTTGGGATGGATGTCGGAATCAATCCAGTCAGGCGCGCTTCGCGCCTCTTCATTTGATCGCCCGGAGGGCGCATACTGGGCAGGGAACTTTCTCCGAAAGGTCCGCTATTTCCAGGTAGGGCGACGCGGCCCTGCGGCGCCGATCCTTTTTTGAACCGCGAATGCACACGAATGAACGCAAATGAATCACATGGCGAAAGTGCCCCTAGTCGTGGCCGAATATCAAAAATGGCCAAGAGGTGCTTGGCCAATTGGATGAGTGAGCCATGCGCCTATGTTTTACCGCTTGAGGCAAAGCCATCTCCGTGGTTAAAAAGTCAACGCAATGCCTGCCGACTTGCTGATTGGCATTTTTTTCGAAAAATTCTGAGATGTACCAACAAATGTCCCACCCCCACGGATAAAAAAGGAAATGAAGAGTCAAAAGTCGGAAGCAATCGGTGACCTCTTCATCGTAGCTGGGACATCCTGTCCCAGGCCGTCCTTGGAGCATCCTGCTCCAAGTTTTGATTCGCCAATGAATCTACGTTATTTCAACTGCCTTCGACTTTCAGACCTTACGACCTTCTTTTCTTCTATTAAGTGTAACCAATTCAGCCGAAACGGATGAAATGATCGTCTACCTCGCCACCAAAACTGAGTTCAAGGCCGACATCCTCTCCAACCGGATCGAGGAGAAGATCCTCGCCTCGTTCAAAGGCGTACTCGGTAGCTCGGTGGGTGATAGCGAGCTTACCGCATGGCGGAATTCCCTGCCGTACATGGACAGGGTTCTCGATGATCCAGACATACCCCAGGACACCGGCGTCGCAATCGAATACAACATCCCGCAGACCGGCAAGCGGATCGACATGATCCTCACCGGCACCAACCACGACCGGCAGCGCACCGCGGTCATCGTCGAGCTCAAGCAGTGGCAAAAAGCCGCGGCCACTCGCAAGGACGCGATCGTCAGTACCTTTGTCGGCGGTAGAGAGCGAGAAGTGAGTCACCCGTCTTATCAAGCGTGGTCCTACGCCATGCTCATTGAGGACTTCAATGAAACCGTGCGCCTCGATCCCATCCACCTGCGCCCCTGCGCGTATCTGCACAACTGCGAATCTAGTTCCGTCATCCACGCGCCGTTCTACGCTGAGTACACCAAGGCCGCACCGGCCTTTCTGAAAGACGACGCACTAAAGCTTCGCGCCTTCATCAAGGCCCACGTGAAATACGGCGACAAGGGCGAAACCATGTATCGCATACGCGATGGTAGGATCCGCCCATCCAAAAGCCTAGCCGATCACCTCGCGTCGATGATTCAAGGCAACCGCGAGTTCTACCTCATCGACGAACAGAAACTTGTCTACGAAACCGCCCTCGCTCTCGCCACCGCCTCCACCCCAAAAAACAAGAACGTACTCATCGTCAACGGTGGCCCTGGCACGGGAAAAACCGTGGTCGCCATTAATCTCCTCGTCGAGCTCACCAACCGCGATCTCGCGACAAAATACGTCACCAAGAACAGCGCACCGCGCGCCGTCTACGAGGCGAAGCTAACCCGCACCCTGAAAAAATCACGCATCTCCAATCTTTTCGTCGGCTCCGGGGCCTTCACCGATACACCCGCCAACAGCTTCGGTGGGCTCATCGTCGATGAAGCCCATCGCCTCAACGAGAAATCCGGCCTCTTCAGCAATCTCGGCGAGAACCAGATTAAGGAGCTCATTGATGCCTCCACCTTCACCGTCTTTTTCCTCGATGAGGACCAGCGCATTCATTGGAAAGACATCGGGGAGCAATCCCAGATCCGCGAATGGGCGGAATCTATCGGTGCCACCGTCACGGAAATGGATCTTGTTTCCCAGTTCCGGTGCAATGGCTCGGATGGCTACCTCGCCTGGGTGGATCGGGTCCTGCAGGTCCGTGAAACGGCCAACACCACGCTCGAAGGCTCCAATTACGAATTCAAGGTCTGCACCACCGCCACCGAACTCAAGGAACTCATCGAGCGGCGCAACCGCGTGAGCAACCGCGCCCGCATGGTCGCCGGTTATTGCTGGGACTGGATTACGAAGAAAAACGACCCCTCAGGATACGACATCGTGCTAGACGGCGGAGCCTTCAAAGCGAAATGGAACCTCAACGAAGACGGAGCCCTCTGGATTCTGAAACCCGACTCAGTCCGCGAGATCGGCTGCATCCACACATGCCAAGGGTTGGAGCTCGACTACGTCGGCGTGATCATCGGACCCGATCTGGTCGTCCGCAATGGCAAGGTCATCACCGATGCCGCGAAACGCTCAAGTGGGGATTCCTCCATCAAGGGATACAAAGGCCTACTCAAGACAAGTCGAGCGCACGCCACAACCAAAGCCGACCTCATCATTAAAAACACCTACCGCACCTTGATGACGCGCGGCATCAAGGGTTGCTACGTATATTCCACCGATCCCGAGACCAACCTATATATACAAACACAGGGAGTTGGTGCACTGCTGCCGGAATTTGAAGATCCTGAAACCCCAAAAGCTCCACCCGCCTACCCATTCCGCATCCTGACGCCCAAAGAGGCAGCCGATTACCCGAACGCCGTTCCCATCTTTGATGTCAAAGTTGCGGCTGGAGACTTCAGCGAGGAACAATGGCTTCAGGATTGCCAATACGCCGAACTTCCTGACCACTTCACTGCAAAAACTGGATTTTTTATCGCCCAAGTCGTTGGTGAGTCCATGAACCGACGTATCCCAAACGGCTCCTGGTGCCTCTTCCGCGAACCATCTGATGGATCAAGGAATGGCAAAGTGGTCATCGTTCAGAGTCGGGACATCCAGGACCCGGAGACAGGCGGGCAATACACGGTGAAAATCTATCAAAGCGAGAAGGCCGTGAGGGAAGATTCTTGGTTACATTGCAGTATCCAACTCCGCCCTGATTCAATGGATCATAATTTCAAACCTATAACGCTCAATCCCGACACTCTAAATGGACTTCATGTGGTCGGAGAGTTTGTTGGAATTATTAGCTGATAGAAAATGTTTCATTTGAGATCAATCCCCTCAGTCTCACATCAACGCATTTCATCGATTCACTCGAAGAATTTGTTAGGGCTCCTAACCTCTTCGAAGATGCGGTCTCATCGAGACCGCGCTACCTAAAGAAGTAGCCTCCTCTTTGTCTTCTCTTGAGTCTTGAATCTCACCCCGAACGGGGTGTCCCAGACCGAGTTACCTGAAGAAGCGGCTTCATTCAAAATTCAAAATCCATCATCCAAAATGAATTTCTCTCCGCGTCCCTTGGCGGCCTTTGGATCTTGGCGGTTAACAAATCTTCCTCTCCCAAGAATCGGCGCCGCGAGGCCGCGACGCCCTACCTTTTTCGGCTCATGCGGTCTGAGCCAGACCGCGCCACCTGAAGCAGCGGCTTCTTCATCTTTCCGAATCACCATTAACAAATAACCTTTAACTATTCATCGCGTGATGCAATCTGCCCGCGATGAAATTGCATGCGACGCTGCAAGCGGCCACTGGCTGGCTGGAATTGGGATTGGCCGATGAGGCATTGGAGGAGCTCAACGAACTCCCGGCCGAGGTGCAAAAAAAGCGTCAGGTCTTGGAGATCAAGCTCGCGGCGCAAATGCAGCATGAGTGTTGGAACCGCGCCTCCGATACCGCCCGCCTCCTCTGCCTCGTCGCCAAGGACGAGCCGGTATTTTTTCTCCGCGCCGCTTTTTGCCTTCACGAAACCGGCGACACGCTCGCCGCCTGCAACTGGCTGCTCAAAGGCCCCAAGAGCCTTTTTGAAATGGCGATTTTCCACTACAATCTCGCCTGCTACCTGTGGACCCTCGGCGAGGCGAAACGCGCCCGCAGCCACCTGAAACAGGCGATTTCGATGGATCGCACCTTCATCGAGGCCGCCAAGGAGGATCGCGACCTCATCGGCATCGGGCCGCTCGAATGAGCGTTTTCCCCTACCCCCCGTCAAAAATCACGCGCCCCTTGACAGAAAACCCAAGATGCTTTCTTGCGCCGCGCGACAAAAATGCGATGATTCCCTCTCAGGACATCCTGCCGGATCCCTGCCATTCCAACGAACAAAGCCATGACTGATTCCGTATCATCTCTCGACCATCCCGCCCCCGCCGGCGCGCCTTCGATTTCCCAGGCCGCCAACGACCTCCGCGCCGCTGCTGGCGAAAGAGCCCGCGAGTTTGTGCACACCGCCGAATCCAGAGCCTCCGCCCTCAAGGATCGCGCGCTCGAATCCGCCCAGCAGCTCCGCCAAACCGCTGCCGAAAAATCCCAACACCTTCGCGAATCGGCTAACGAACACTGGCAGGAAACCCGCGAGAAAGCGCAAGAACTTCACTCGACCGCCGAGGATTACATTCGCCAAAACCCCACCAAGTGCGTGCTGGGTGCACTCGGCGTCGGATTCCTCATCGGCCTCATCACGCGTCGCTGATTTCACACCCGCGTCGCAGCGCCAAAGACTTGCCTCGGCCGATGGCATCATGTGGTCCATCCGCCAAGCGCCGCCCATTCGTCATCGTTCATGCCAGATTCAAGTTCACAGCCAGCACCCGAAGGCCGCGAAGCATCGCATAGCCCGTCGACATGGATCGAGGCCTTGCTCGCCATCGTCAGCACGCGCGCTGAGTTGATCCGACTTGAGGCCAATGACGCAGCACGCCAAGGCTCGAACAAGGCAGCACGCATCATCGCTGCAGTTCTTTGCATCACCTTCGGTTGGTCCTTGCTCCTCGCAGGCAGCATCGGTGCCTTGTCACATCTTGCCGGTTGGCCGTGGTTCTGGACCGCACTCGCCATCGGCGCGATTCACATCGTCGGCGCCCTCATCCTCCTGCGCAAATCATCAGGCCGCACACCGCTTTTTCCGGTGACCCGTGCCGAATTCCAAAGAGATCGCGAATGGATCGAAAATCTGCAGAAACATCCGAAGTCGAACGCCTGATCCGGCTCAGCGCCGCCGCACGCACGCGACTCACTCACGATGCCATCGCCCTCCGCGAGAAGCTCGATGTGCCGGCACGCATCCGCCACTCGCTGCACGACAAACCCGGCATGTGGCTCACCGGGTCCATCGTTTCCGGCCTCGCCGCGAGCATGATCTTCCGCCGCAAAAAATCCGCGAGCGCGGAAAAATCACGCGGTATCGTCGGAACTTTGCTTGGTCTCACCTTGACCACTGCCCGTCCGCTGTTGAAAATCTGGCTCGGCGACGCCCTGAGAAAGTGGCTGACCCAACGCATCACCACTTCCATCCTCTCCAATCAGGCAACCCATCGCGACAGCGAAGCCGACACAGCCCTTTACCATACGCCCCATGTCCACCCATCAGGTCCTCGACCACGTTGACCAATACCTTCAGATCGGCCGAGAGTACGACTGCTCGGATGTCCACCTCGCCACCGGCTACCCGCCTGCATGGAGACGCTTCGGCACCCTCTCGCCGATTTGGGATGACCATGCTTCGCTGACCCCGGAACAGGCTGAAAAACTCGCCCGTTCTTTCCTTTCGGAAGCCGAATGGGCACGCCTCGAGCAGCGCGGCGACATCGACTTTGCCTATTCCTCTCCGAGCGGACGCTACCGCGCCTCGGTCATCAAGCAGCGCCTCGGCTATGACATGGTGTTCCGCATCATCAACAGCAACATCCGCTCGCTCGAGGATCTCGGCCTGCCACTCGAACACATCCTGCCACTCACCCGCTATCAAAACGGCCTTGTGCTTGTCACCGGCTCGGTCGGCTCGGGCAAGTCGACCACGCTCGCGGCGCTTGTCGATTTTATCAACCGCGACCGCGAGGACCACATCCTCACACTCGAAGACCCGGTTGAATATGTCTTCGAGTCGAAAGGCTGTCAGGTCAACCAACGCGAAGTCCACACCCACACCGAGTCCTTCGCCAAGGCCCTGCGCGGAGCCCTGCGGGAAGACCCGGATGTGATCATGGTCGGTGAAATGCGCGACCTCGAGACCATTCAGCTCGCCCTCACTGCCGCCGAAACTGGTCACTTGGTTCTCGGCACTCTTCACACCGGCAATGCGCCGCGTACGCTCGACCGCGTGCTCGATGTATTCCCCACCGACCAACGCGACCAGATCCGCATCATGGTCTCCGAATCCCTGCGCGGCATTCTTTCGCAACAACTCGTGCCGCGCGCCGACGGCAACGGACGCGTGATGGCGATGGAGCTTCTGGTCAACTCACCCGCCGTCTCGAATTGCATCCGCGAAGGCAAAACTTACATGCTCCCCGGCGTCATGCAGACCGGTAAAAATGTCGGCATGATCACCATGGACGAGTCGCTGCGCAAACTCTATGTCGACGGGTTGATCAGCCGCGAGGAGCTCCTCTACCGCTGCGAAGACAAGGCTCAGATGAAAGCCTTCTTGCAATCCTGATTCATTTCACACCCATCCTACCTTCACCACCTCTCATGGCACGCATCGACGAGTTTTTCCGCTACCTGGTCGCCAACAAGGGATCCGACCTCCACCTTTCGGAAGGGCAACCACCAAAAATCCGCGCCCATGGCGCCGTCAGCCCGATTCCCGACCAAGCCGTCCTCGCGGGAGAGGATTTCAAAAACCTTCTCGCAGAAATTTGCGACCCGGCAGCCTTCGAGCGCTATCTCAAAGCGGGCGATCTCGACTTCGCCTACGCGATGGACGAGAACTCGCGCTTCCGTTGCAACTACCTCAAACAACAAAACGGCCTCGGCGCGGTCTTTCGTCTCATTCCCACCGAGATCGCTGCACTTGAAGCGCTTGGCGTGCCCGAGGTGGTGAAAGAATTCGGCCACATGCGCTCCGGCCTCGTGCTCGTCACGGGTCCCACCGGCTCCGGAAAATCCACCACGCTCGCGGCGCTGCTCGATTACATCAACACGAACTTCAGCCGACACATCATCACGATCGAAGAACCGATCGAATTCGTGCATCGCAACAAAAGATCCATCATCACCCAACGCGAGGTGCACATCCAGACGCCATCCTTCGCCGATGGACTCCGCGCCGCAATGCGCGAGGACTCGGACATCGTGCTCGTCGGTGAGATGCGCGACCTCGAGACAATTTCGCTCGCCCTCACCGCTGCCGAGACCGGCCTGCTTGTGTTCGGTACCCTCCACACCAACAACGCGCGCAAGACGGTCGACCGCATCATCGACGTGTTTCCTGCCGACCAGCAATCGCAGGTCCGCACGATGCTCGCCGCCTCGCTGCGCGGCGTGGTTGCTCAGCTCCTCTGCAAGCGCGTCGACAAACCCGGCCGCACCGCCGTTCACGAAATCATGTTCGCCACCCCCGCGGTCTCCGCGATCATCCGCGAAGGCGCGACCCAAAAACTCTACGATGTGATCACCGGCGGCAAATCCGAGGGCATGCAGTTCATGGACGAGTCGATCTGGACCAAGCTCCGCGAGGGCATGATCTCGCCCGAGGAGGCCTACATGAAGTCGATCGACAAGACCCGCTTCAAACGCTTCCTGCCGGAAAACATGAGCCACCTTGGCGACGCCTCGGGTGAGAGCCCAATGAGCCATTGAGGCCCGGGTGACCCATATCGCCGATTCATGGCTTTTTTGGCGGTAAAACTTAAGTGGTCCCGCCCGTCTCCAGCGCTTGCAAGCGCTCGCTCTCCGGTGTATTCCCTGCGGCCCGGCGGTTCCTTCCGCCCTACCCCCAGCGTCACATGATCAAGTGGATTCTCCAAAAAATCGTCGGTAGCAAAAACCAGCGCGAAGTGCGCCGCATCCGCCCGACGGTGGCCCGCATCAATGAAATCGAGGAAGCCCTGCAGCGGGAACCCGAGGAAAAGTTGCGGGAAATG
>Ga0208090_1000008_pt1 | contig 71318 bp, 67 predicted proteins | sample LakMenEpi20Jul12_FD_150718 | JGI IMG/M metagenome (GOLD analysis project Ga0208090, IMG submission 150718) | Freshwater microbial communities from Lake Mendota, WI - 20JUL2012 deep hole epilimnion (SPAdes) | ecosystem: Environmental > Aquatic > Freshwater > Lake > Epilimnion/Euphotic zone ...
CCCCATGTCGCGCAAAACCAACCGAAGATCGCCGGATACCCCGCAAGATAAAGCGCCAAGACCACCGCACCCAAGGGCGACACGACCGACAACCACGAAAACTGAATTCCAAAACCCACCACTCCCGCGAGCCAGCCAAGGCCAAATCCTTTCCACCCCGCACGCCTTCCGCCAAGCGACCACATCACCGCCATCATCGGCACCAGCGACACCCAAACGAGCCATGTTTGATCATACGGTTCAAACACCGCCGCCGTCAGCAGCCCGCTCGCCACCACTGCCACCAACTTGAGCCATCCAATACGCCCTGCCATGCCGCCAGCATCCACAGGATCACCCGCTCGGTCCATCGCGAAACATCCACGCGCGTCACTACTCAAGCAAAAGGATTGATCGGCGTAATACCTTTGATGTTTGAAAAATCGTTGTCGTTCTCGGTCATGATGACGGGATCAGCCGCCATCGTGGCGTAAATGTGCACATTAGTATCGACCAGCACCCGACCCGTTAGACTCTCAACGGTCATAAGTTTCCTCTCGGATGAAGCGGCCTTGAAACTGACCTTCCGATGTGACGATTTCGTCCTTCAAATCCAATCGTCTGCGCAAAAACTTCTTCAAGGCCATTTCGATGACCTGACTGCGCGAGCGACGCTCTTCTAGGCCATAGCGATTCAAATCTTCCACGAGCTGCTCGTCGATGGTGGCGCTGATATGAGCTTTCACGGCAAAAGAATGTTACAATAGGCGCATCCGTCAAGATGGAGATTCAAACCCAAATCCAAAGTCGCCCTATCATTCGGAATATTCAAACAGCGCAGAAATTTTCAAAAGTTGCATGTTTTTGCGATTTTTTCTTTATCTGTGCAATCTGTGTAATCAGTGGTCAAAACCTCCTTGCTCACATTTCAACTTCCTAATTCGGGTTCAATCGAGCGCTGTTTTGCATGTAGCGGCCATGAAATGAGGGGGCAATTTCGCTTGGAAGACAGCCTCACCCGCCCTTTGCTGGTGCCGTGGAAACGATCCGGATCCGCGGCGCACGACAACACAACCTGAGGAACATCGATGTCGATATCCCCAAAGGCAAACTCGTGGTCATCACCGGCCCCAGTGGATCCGGTAAATCCTCGCTCGCCTTCCACACGCTCTACGCGGAAGGACAACGCCGCTATGTGGAATCGCTCTCGGCATACGCGCGCCAGTTTCTTGACCAGTTGGAAAAACCCGATGTCGATTCGATCGAAGGCCTCAGTCCCGCCATCGCAATCGAACAACGTGGCGGCGGACTCAACCCGCGCTCGACCCTCGCCACCACCACCGAGATCCACGACTACCTCCGCATCCTCTGGGCCGCCGCCGGCATCCCTCACGACCCGCGATCCGGCATCGCGCTACAGCGCATGGGCCCCGCCGACATCGTGCAAGCACTCTGCGCACTCCCGCAAGGCAGCAAGGTCACACTGCTTTCACCTGTACCAAAAGAAGAGCTCGCCGACCCCACCCGCCTGCTCGCCGATCTCCAGCGCCAGGGCTTCATCCGCGTGCGCATCGATGGCGAAATCTTCGAAATCGAAAATGTAAAATGGCCGCAAGGACCCTTCACATTGGAAATCGTCGTCGACCGCTTTGTGATCAGACCCGACTCAGAAGCACGCATCGCCGACTCGGTCGAAACCGCACTCCGCCTCTGTGGCGCGGAAACGATCGCCTCCTATCAAACACCCGATACCGAAACATGGCGCGACCTCTCGTTCCAAACTTCCTACCGCAACCCGCACACGGGAGAACTCATCGGTGAAATCACCCCGAAACATTTTTCATTCAACTCCCACCTCGGCGCCTGCACCACCTGCGAAGGCCTCGGCACTGAACGCTACTGCGATCCGCAATTGCTCGTTCACGATCCAAACTTGCCAATTCTCAAAGGCGGCATCCGCGGGTGGTGGAAGGAAAAATCATCCCGCGAAAGCCAGTTCCAACGCGAAACAAAAGTCATCCTGCGAGGATGCTCGCTGCCCGACGATGCGAGCTTTTCCCAACTCAACGATCCCGCAAAACGCCTGCTGTTTGACGGCGGAAAAATCGACACCGGCTGGACGGTCGGGCCCGACAAAAAACCGCAAAAAATCGACACCGAAGGCCTCGCCAACGAAGCGATGCGCCGTCTCAACGAAGCAAAATCCGACATCACCCGCCGCAACCTCTCACGCCTCATCGCCCACCGCCCATGCAGCAGTTGCCACGGCGCCCGACTTCAAGCGCAGTGGCTCGCGGTAAAAGTCTGCGGCGCCAACCAGCAATGGCTCGGCATCACGGAATTCTGCAATCTCACCGTCACCGACGCGACCCGCTGGCTCGATGGCTTCAGCACCGATCCCGCCAAGGCCGCTGTTTGCCAACGCCTTGTCGCCGATGTCACAGAGCGCCTCCACTTCCTCGAAGAAGTCGGACTCGGCTACCTCACGCTCGATCGCGCCAGCGGCTCACTCTCGGGCGGTGAAGCGCAACGCATCCGCCTCGCGACCCAGCTCGGTGCCGGACTCTCCGGCGTGCTCTATGTGCTCGACGAACCGAGCATCGGCCTCCACGCCGCCGACACCCGCCGACTCATCACCGCCCTCCAGCGCCTGCGCGATTCGGGAAATACGGTGGTCATCGTAGAACACGACGAGGAAATCATCCGCGCAGCTGATCATGTGATCGACATGGGACCCGGCGCCGGATCCGCTGGCGGCTCGATCCTCGCGTCAGGAAATCCGCTTGAAATCTTATCCGCCACCGGCGAATGGCTGCGATCGAAAGGGAAATTTCAATCTTCCGGAAAAACCAAAAAATCCGCAATTTCATCTACGACAAACATCGTAGAATTGAAAATTCGAAACGCTCGTGAACACAACCTCAAAAACCTCGATGTCAGCATTCCGCTCGGCAAGTTGGTCTGCCTCTGTGGCCCCAGCGGCAGCGGCAAGTCCACCCTCGCCGATGACATCCTGCGCCGCGCAATGGCTCGCTATTTCCATCACGCCGGCGAAACACCCGGCGCCCATGATGGCATCGACGGACTCGAACACCTCGGCAAATTCATCGTCGCCGACCAATCACCGATCGGCCGCAGCCCGCGCTCGAACCCCGCGACATTCACCGGCGCATTCGATCTGATCCGCGAGCTTTTCGCCAAACTCCCGCTTGCCCGCCAACACGGGTTCAATGCCTCACGCTTCAGTTTCAACGCTCCGGGCGGACGCTGCGAACGCTGCCAAGGCAACGGCCGACTCAAAATCGAAATGCATTTCCTGCCCGACGCATGGGTCAGCTGCCCGGCCTGCGATGGCAAACGCTTCAACCGCGAAACCCTTGCCATCACCTACAAGGGAAAATCGATCGCCGATGTCCTCGACCTCCAAGTCTCGGAAGCGCTCGCATTTTTCCAACCGATCCCAAAGCTGCGTCTCATTCTCGCAACCCTTGATCAACTCGGCCTCGGCTATCTGCCGCTCGGTCAAGCGGCCAACACACTCTCCGGCGGCGAAGCGCAACGCCTCAAACTCGCCCTCGAACTCGCCAAGCCTCCCGCCACCCACACGCTCTACCTCTTCGACGAACCCACCACCGGACTCCACTTCGGCGATGTCCAACTTCTCATCAAGGCCTTCCTCCAACTCCGCGACGCGGGCCACAGCGTGCTGGTCGTCGAACACCACCTCGATGTGATCGCCGCCGCCGATTGGATCATCGACCTCGGCCCCGGCGGCGGATCCCACGGCGGTCAACTCGTCGCCCAAGGCAGCCCGAACGATATTTCAAAAATCGCCAAATCTCCCACCGGCCAAGCCCTCGCGCTGCGGGCATGACCTTCAACTTTTAACCCATAACTCTTAACTTTTAACGCCTACCCCACATCCGCTATTGCGACAAGCCCACCCCTGCACCACCCTTCTGCGCCTCCGCGAACCACCGCCATGTTTTCACCCGAATCGATCCTCGCCGACTTCCCGATTCTCGACCAATCGATCCATGGTCGTCGCCTGATCTATCTCGATAACGCGGCCACTACCCAAAAACCGCAGCGCGTTCTCGACGCCTCGCGCCACTACTACGAGTCGATCAACTCCAACATCCACCGCGGCACCCACCAACTCGCCCGCGCCGCGACCGATGCTTTCGAAAATGCCCGCAACACGGTCGCGAAGCACCTCAACGCCGCGTCCAGCGACGAAGTGATCTTCACCTCGGGCACCACCGGCAGCATCAACCTCGCCGCCAACATCCTCTCACTCTCCGGCCGCATCAAAGCCAACGACGAGGTCCTCATCTCCGCACTCGAGCACCACTCGAACATCGTGCCATGGCAAATGCTCTGCCGACGCACCGGCGCCAAACTCAAAATCATCCCCTGCGACGACAACGGCACACTCGATCTCGATGCCTTCCATGAGGCCCTCAAAGGCCCAGTCAAAATCCTCGCCCTTACCTCGATTTCCAACGCCTTTGGCACGGTCAACCCGATCGCCGAAATGACCCGCGCCGCAAAAACTGTCGGCGCAATCGTGCTTATCGACGCAGCGCAGTCGATCGCCCACCTGCCGACCGACGTCCAAGCGATCGACGCCGATTTTCTCGTTTTCTCCGGGCACAAAATTTACGCACCCACCGGCATCGGCATTCTCTGGGGTCGCAAAAACTTGCTCGAAGAACTCCCCCCATGGCAGGGCGGCGGTGAAATGATCAAGGAGGTGACTTTCGATCACACGACCTACAACGATCCACCCTTCAAATACGAAGCAGGCACCCCCAACATCGAAGGCGCCATCGCACTCGCTGCGGCGATTGATTATGTGAACCGTATCGGATTGGAAAAAATACACGCTCACGAAGCCTCACTCATCCACCGCGCCGCTGGGGCGATTTCCGATATCCAAGGCATCCGACTCTACGGCCCCTCCGATCGCTCCGGCTCACTCTCCTTCAACATCGAAGGCCTCCACCACTACGACATCGGCACCTTGCTCGACCAAATGGGTGTCGCCGTCCGTACCGGCCACCACTGCTGCCAGCCGCTCATGAAACGCTTCGGCATGACCGGCACCGTCCGCGCTTCCTTCGCTCTCTACAACACCCAGGAAGAAATCAACACCTTCGCCCAATCCCTCGAAAAAGCCGTAGGAATGTTGAGGTAAAAGTAAGGGACATTGAATTCTGAGGGATTCGAGATTGGGAAAAACCACGATACCTCCCTGACACTCGTTTGGATCGATAAAGGAAGAATCTCAACGGTGTTGAAATTTCGCTCCACAAGCGGGCTTAACTTTCAGCCACGCAGGCCCGAAGGCTCAAATAGTTTTCCAATAAGCACAACCCAAGTGTACTGGAGGTGGTCGGGGCGGCCAGATTCGAACTGACGACTTCCTGCTCCCAAAGCAGGCGCTCTACCAGGCTGAGCTACGCCCCGTCACGGGCGGACAGACTAGGACGCCTGGCGACACGAATCAAGAAATTCCTCGCAAAAGCCAAAGACAAACCTCCCCAGCTTGACATCCCTGCGTTCGAAAACATGATTTCAACACGACAGGGGCGTCCAACGAACGATGGACCGAGATGTTCCAACGCGAGGAACAGACCCTCCGAACCTGATGCGGATCATGCCGCCGTAGGAAGTCGAGCCAAACACTCTTCCACTCCTCGGCCGTGCCAGTTCGCACGGCTTTTTTGTTCAACACCTCCATCAACGCCCATGAAAATCACCGAAGAATCACCCGCAAGTCACGACGCCTCACGCACTCCCTTGCCCGCTTCGACCCGAGTTTACGTGGAGGGCAATCTGCATCCCTCACTGCAAGTGCCGATGCGTGAAATTTTGCTTTCTCCCACCAAGTCATTCAACGGCCGCGAAGAACCGAACGAACCCGTACGCGTCTACGATTGCTCCGGCCCATGGGGCGATCCCTCATTCACGGGCACGGTCGAGCAGGGCCTCCCCGCTCTGCGCCGCGAATGGATTTTGCAAAGGGGCGATGTCGAAAACTACGAAGGCCGACCCGTCAAACCACAGGACAATGGCTACCTCACGGAAAAGCACGCCGAGTACGCCTCACAGTCGGAGCGCTCAAACCGCTTGCTCGAATTCCCAGGACTCACCAGCGAGCGGCGTCAACCACTGCGCGCAAAAAACGGCAAGGCCGTGACCCAACTTCACTACGCCAAAGCCGGCATCATCACGCCCGAAATGGAATTTGTAGCGATCCGCGAAAATATGCGACGCGCAAAAATGGCCGACCTCAAGGAGGACATCGTCCGCAATCATCCGGACAAGCAGCACAGCGGCTCGTCACAACTTTCGGGCAGCCCCTACACGCCCTCGATTTTTTCCCGTTTTCCTCAACGCATTCCGGACGAAATCACCCCCGAATTCGTGCGCAGTGAGGTTGCCGCCGGCCGCGCGATCATTCCGGTGAATATCAATCACCCCGAATGTGAACCGATGATCATCGGCCGCAATTTTTTGGTGAAGATCAATGCCAACATCGGCAACAGCGCCGTGGCGTCGAGCATTGAGGAAGAAGTCGAAAAAATGCGCTGGGCCACGAAATGGGGCGCCGACACGGTGATGGATCTCTCGACCGGTAAAAACATCCATGCCACGCGCGAATGGATTCTACGCAACTCCCCTGTCCCGATCGGCACCGTGCCGATTTACCAAGCCTTGGAAAAAGTGAATGGCAAGGCCGAAGACCTCACATGGGAGCTGTACCGCGATACGCTCATCGAGCAGGCCGAGCAAGGCGTCGACTACTTCACCATCCACGCGGGCGTGCTGCTGCGTTTCGTGCCGCTCACCGCAAGTCGCATGACCGGTATCGTTTCGCGCGGCGGGTCCATCATGGCGAAATGGTGCCTTGCGCATCATAAGGAAAACTTCCTCTACACGCACTGGGACGAAATCTGCGACATTTGCGCGGCCTACGATGTCTCGTTTTCGATCGGCGACGGACTTCGTCCCGGATCGGTGGCCGATGCCAATGACCGTGCGCAATTCGGCGAGCTTGAAGTGCAAGGCGAGCTCACCAAACGCGCGTGGGCCAAAGGCTGCCAAGTCATGAACGAAGGTCCTGGCCATGTGCCCATGCACATGATCGAGGAAAACATGGCCAAGCAACTCGAGTGGTGCCACGAAGCTCCCTTCTACACGCTTGGACCGCTCACTACCGACATCGCGCCCGGCTACGATCACATCACCTCCGGCATCGGTGCCGCAATGATCGGATGGTACGGCTGCGCGATGCTTTGTTATGTAACTCCCAAGGAACACCTTGGCCTGCCAAACAAGGACGATGTGAAGGTCGGTGTCATCACCTACAAACTCGCCGCCCATGCGGCCGACCTGGCGAAAGGCCATCCCGGCGCGCAGTACCGCGACAATGCACTCAGCAAAGCCCGCTTCGAGTTCCGCTGGGAAGATCAGTTCAACCTCGGCCTCGATCCTGAAACCGCCCGCGCCTATCACGATGAAACACTGCCGCAAGATGGCGCTAAAACAGCGCATTTCTGCTCCATGTGCGGACCGCATTTCTGCTCGATGAAAATCACCGAGGATGTGCGCAAATACGCCGCCGAGCAGGGCCTTGCGGAAGAAGATGCCCTCAATGCCGGCATGGCCGAAAAAAACCGTGAGTTCACCGAAAGCGGTAGCGAGATCTACGCAAGCCGTTGATTGCGCCGCTCAACTCCGCAGCCAGACCGACTTGAGATACTTCTCGCCGGTGAAATCCGCGGGCATCGGCGCATGGCTTACGGCGTAGTTGCGCGTCAGAGAAGATAGTAGCTGTTTTTCAAATTCACGCGGCGTCATCTGACGGAAATTCGTGCAGCAAAGGATCGACCCATTTGGCGCGAGAACTTTTTCCGCGAGCGCGACAAGCTCGCCGAAATTTTCCTCCACGCGAAACACTCTGCCGTCTTTGTCGCGCGAAAAGGTCGGCGGATCCAGCACGATGCCGTCAAACTTTCGTCCCTGTTTCGCGAATCGCGACAGCCAATGAAAGGTGTCGCCCTTGCAGAAATGGTGTTCCTCGGGTTTGAACCCGCTGTGCAAAAAATTGCGCTTCGCCCAGTCGAGGTAGGGTTGTGAAAGATCAAGCGTGGTCGTCTCCGCACCCGCCGCAGCCGCGGCCACTGAAAAGGCACCGGTGTAGGCAAAGGTGTTGAGCAATTTTTTGCCAGGCTCAAGCATTCGACGAAGCTCCGCGCGATTGTCGCGCTGATCCAAAAAAATCCCCTGGGAATAACCCGATTGAAAAGAAATTTCAAATTTCAATCCGTTCTCAAGGATCAAAAAGGGCTCATCACAACGCGGCCCACAAACCCATGTGGGTGATTCCTTGGCGTGCATGTCGAGGCGCTTGGCATAGACGCTCACATTCCTGTCACGCAGCCACTCGCCCAACTGCGGCGACAGACGATCACTCGTCGATGACAGCAGCCAGCGACCCGCAAAAGTTTCGAGAAAAACATCGGGCAACCCATCGCCCGCACCATCGAACAACCGCACGGCATCCGTGTCGGAGCTCAAGATCGCGTCTCTGCGAGCGAGCGCCGCCTCCATCAACTCACGCAAGGACTTGCCCGACCTCTCCATGTCTCTCACGCCATTCACAGGGATTGAGCCATTTTTTCAAGCCCTTCCATCATCCTCTCGCGCGGACAACCGAAGTTGAAACGCACAAATCCCGGCCAACCGAAAAATACTCCGTCGGAGAGAAACAAGCCCGCCCTTTCTTCGAAATGCTTTGCTGGATTTTCCACCCCCATGCCGCGCGCATCGATCCACGCAAGGTAGGTGGCCTCACCTGCCGCGACTTTCAACGTTGGACAGCCCCGCGCGATAAAATCCACCAGCGCGTCGCGATTCCCCCGAAGGTATTCCACGAGCTCAACCCGCCATGGCTCGCCGTGACGGTAGGCCGCCTCTGCCGCGTAGTATGAAAGTGCATTGATCTCCGCCAGCGTGTGACCGCGTGCCGCAGAAAAACGCCGACGCAACGAATCATCCGGCACCACCGCAAACGCATATCCAAGCCCCGCGATGTTCCATGTCTTGCTGGGCGAGAGGAGAACGATCACGCGCGATTGAAATTTTTTCGGTAAATTCAGCGCTGAAACATGCGGCGTCGCCTTTTCATCAAAAATCAAATCGCAGTGGATTTCGTCGGAAACCAAAACCAAATCGTGGCGCTCACAAAATTCCGCCAGCCGCTCGATCTCACCACGCGTGAAGACGCGACCCAGCGGGTTCTGCGGATTGCACAATAAGAAGACCTTCAGATCAGGCGTCACCGCCCGCTCCATCGCATCCCAATCAAAGCTCCAACCCATATCCGTCATCACATGATCAATGGTGATCAGTCTAGACCCGGAATCCTGATGCACCCCGACAAACGGCGGGTACACCGGCGTGCATGTCATCACCGCCCCGCCATTGCAGAACGCCCTCACTGCCAGTGACAAAGCCGGCACCAATCCTCCCAGATGCACAATTTGCTCGAGCGGAATTTCAACGCCCCGCCTGACACGCAGATAAGTGAGCACCGCGTCGTTCAGTCCATCATGCGGCTGCGCGTAACCGAAAACACCATGGTCCACGCGCCGGTGCAAAGCCTCCAAAATCGGAGGCGCAGAGGCAAAATCCATGTCCGCGACCCAAAACGGATCCAATTCCGGCCTGCGATCGTATTTGATGCAGCCCGTGCCCTTTCTTTCGATCCGATGGTCAAAATTTCCACTCATCCGAGCCCTTTGTCGCTGTTGAAGCCCTTTTGATCAAGTCCCGGAATTCACACCCGACGCGGCAGCGGGACTTGCAGTCCCATCAAGCTTCCAGCATGCTTCGGGTGTGACGGAAATGACCGAGAAACGCCGCTGGAATGCGTATGTCTGCCCGACATGCCGTCTGGTTTTCAAAATCCCGAACGACACCGAGCAGCGGGGTGCCTGCTGCCCGGCCTGCCATCAGGTGCTCCAAATTCCGGATCACCAATCTTCAGACATGGTGCCGATTCCGGATGTTTCGTTACCGACAGATGAGCCCAAGAAAATCAGGAAACGACGCAAGGGCAGCCGGGCAAATGATGCTTTCTCATGGGAAAAAGAAAGCGGACCCAAACTGGCGCGCAAAGGCAGACGCAAAAGTAAACCCCCGATCTTCACCATCACCAGCATCATCGCGGGCGGCCTTTTGGCATGGCTGCATGTGAAGGAAGCAGGTAGCAAGTCACCCCAAAGCGACCAAATGGTCGAAGCGCCTGTCATCACGCCACCAGCCAAACCTCAGGCACAGGCCAATCCGAAGGAGCTCAATACCGAGCCTCTCGAAATACCTGAAGAATTTATCAAAAAGGCAGAAGAAATCGCCGGTAAGTTTTTGTCAGCTCAATCCGTCGATGAACTCCGAGACCTTGTACGGAATCCCGACGTCACCATACCGCGGATCATGAAACTCCATCCGGATGGCAAGATCGACATGGGCGGGCTTTATGCGTTCAACCCGACTGATCAATTTATGATGTCGGGTGTATTTATCTCGGTTCCGGTCTACACGCAAAACTTCGAGAAACGCATCATAGTCTTTGCCGAGACCGCCGACGGAATTCGCATCGATTGGGAAAGCTGGGTGGGTTGGTGCGAGATGGGCTGGGAAGAATTCATGAACACCAAGCCGACCACCGGCACGCTGTTCAGGGTCAAGCTCAACAATACCAACTATTACAATTTTAATTTTTCAGATGATTCAAAGTGGAGGTCCTATATTTTGCTCTCACACGATAAAACACATCAGATCTACGGCTATGTCGAGCAGGGCTCGCCAGCAGCGGTCGAGATTGGTAACGCCATTCAGCCCGGCGATAATTATTTTACACTGTCGCTCAGGTTTCCCGAAAAAGCGGAGTCCGACAACCAAGTCATCATCGATCGCGTCATCAGCAACGGATGGGTCGTGCCCACCCCCCCGCCACCATGAAACCGACTTCCTACGACAAAGCTCTCGAACTGAACCTCGACCCCAAGGTCTACGGCACGCTGGCTGAAATTGGCGCTGGCCAGGAAACCGCCAATTGGTTTTTCCGGGCATCGGGCACGGCCGGCCTCGTTGCAAAAACGATCTCGGCCTACGACATGACCATGAGCGACGAGATCTATGGCAAGACCGGCCGCTATGTCTCAGCCGAAAGGCTTTCGGCAATGCTGCAGCACGAATACGGCATCCTGCTCGATCGACTCGCGCCGAAACGCGGCACGGATACGACCTTCTTTTCGTTCTGCAACACCGTTCGCGCGCGCGGCTATCGCGATTCCGGCGAATGCCACGGTTGGCTCGGCATTCGCTTCCAAATCAAGCCCGGTGAACCGCCATCGGACATCGTCATCCACATCCGACTGCTCGACCAACGCGCGATCGACCAAATGGAGGCTCTCGGCATTGTCGGTCTCAACCTGATCTATGCCGCCTTCCGTCACCGCGGACACCTCAGCGAGTTTGCAGATTCACTCACCGACAACCTCAATACCGGCAGGGTTGAAATCGACCTTCTGAAATTCAGCGGGCACGGCTATAGTTTTTTCGACAACCGCCTCTGCGCGCTCCAGTTGGTTCAAAGCGGGCTCACCGATGCGACCATGTTTCTTCCCAATGGCGAAGTCGTGCAACCCACCGAGGCCCTTTACCATCGCCCCGTCCTCCTGCTTCGCGGAAGTTTCAATCCGGTGATGAACATCCACCTCGAGATGCTCAAGGGCGCTCGCCAGCAGTTCTCGCGATCGCTGACACCGCAAGAGCAGGGACGCGAAATCGAACTTTGCGAAATCTCGATGCATAACCTGCTGCGTGGAGCAGGCGTGGATCCGGTCGACTTCATCGATCGTGCCGACGCCCTGCAGTCGCTTGGCAAAACCGTGCTGGTCTCGCGTTGTGCCGAATTCCACCGCCTCGCGGCGTTTCTCAACCGCTGCACCGACAGCCCGGTCGGCATCATTCTCAGCATCGGCCTCCTCAACGAACTCTTCAAAGCGAAGTGGTCCGAAAACCTGGCCGGCGGATTGCTCGAATCATTCGGCCGACTCTTCAAAAAAGGGGTCACGCTTGAGGTCTTCCCATGGAAAAACCGAAAAACCGGCGAGTTGGTCACGGCGGAAAATTTTCATGCACCGGAAAACTGCAAGCACCTTTACCAGCACTTCGTGGAAAACGGCCGCATTCGGGCGATTCCGTGCGAAAGCGATGCGTTGCTGGCGTTCACCAGTCGCGATGTTTCACGCATGATCCAACAGGACAACCCCCAATGGCGGGAACTCGTTCCGGAAAAAGCATGGAACATTGCCAAGCGACAGGCAAAAATTTCTGCATGAGGCACCAACATGAGCGATAACCCAACCACCTCAGAACCATCGCAGGCACCTCAAAACACCGTCGTGATGCGGCAGCTTGTGAAGTATCTCGAATCGGAAAAGGAAAAGGGCCGAAGCCATGTCCTGCTCGATGCGCAAGCGCGCCAGGTCCTGCGCCATCTGGCAGGAAGACCGGGTGCGAAGCAGCGCGATGCTTCAACCACACCAGGCGCGAATGCATCTCCGTCGGTCAAAAAAATCATGCCCGCGTCGAGCCCTGCCGACATCGCCGATCTTCCGCAGCTCGAACCCATTTCCCCATCACTGCCGAAGTCCGAGCAACTCGCGCAACTCGACCAACAACTGCGCGGATGGATCACGGGGAATTTTCCGCAGTCCCTGCGCCAAACGCTGGTCTTTTCCTCGGGCAATCCCGACGCACGCCTCATGCTCATCGGCGAAGCTCCCGGCCATGAGGAGGAAAAATCCCTACGGCCTTTCGTAGGACCCGCCGGCAAGAAGCTCGACAAGATTCTCGAAGCCATGGGCCTCGATCGCGACGACGTCTATGTCACCAACCTCGTGAAATTCCGTCCCGCCACGCCGAGGCAAACCACCAACAACCGCAAGCCATCACCTGCGGAAGTCGCAGCCTTCATGCCGGTGATCCGCGAGGAAATCCGCATCGTGAAGCCCGAATGCATTGTCGCACTCGGCGCCACTCCGCTCGAGGCCTTGCTGCAAACGGATTCGACGGTGTCGTCGATGCGTGGAAGCTGGCATGAGTTCGACGGCACCCCCCTCCGCGTCACCTACCACCCAAGCTACCTCCTGCAATCCGGCGAAAGCACCGCCGTGAAGCGCACGATATGGGAGGACATGCTCGCGGTCATGGAGAAACTCGGCATGGAAATAACCGCCAAGCAACGCGGATACTTCCTGCCAAATGCCTGATACCTCACAGCAGCGGCTTTTCTCCAAGAATCCGAATCGGCTTGGGCATCGGCTTGCGACGCAGTCCAAACTGCCTCACCGCATGACGCTGCAAATGCGCCACAGCATCATCGACATCGTCGGTAAAAAAGATCAACTCGGGATCCTCAGCACTGATCATTCCCTCATCCGCCATCTTGTAAACAAAGTCCATCAGCGGCTTCCAATAATCCTTGCCCATGAGGATGATCGGAAACCCTTTGAGCTTGCCGGTCTGAATCAGCGTCATGGTTTCAAACATCTCATCCATCGTCCCTGCGCCACCCGGCATGACGATGAAGGCATAGGAATATTTCACCAACACGACCTTGCGCGTGAAGAAATGCCGCATGGTCAGCGACCGGTGCACATAGGGGTTGAGATGTTGCTCGAAAGGTAACTCGATGTTCACACCTAACGAGCGCCCACCCACTTCATAGGCCCCTTGGTTTCCCGCCTGCATGATGCCTGGACCACCTCCGGTCATCACCGTGAAACCCAACCTGCTCGACTCCTGACCCATCTGGCGCGCCATTTCATAATAACGCGATCCCGGAGCCACCCTCGCCGATCCAAAGATTGTCACGCAAGGCCCCACAAAGTGCAGCACGCGAAACGCCCTCAACATGTCGACGCAGACCCGGAAGAGTGTCGCCAGATCGTTGATCCGCGAACTCGGGCCGGATAGCAGCGTGCGGTCGGGCAGTTCGAGCTCAAACATCTTAAGCGCCTCGATGTCCTTTTCGGTGATCGCCGGGTCCGCCGAATCAGTGCCGGATGATGGGGTTGTTTGGTTCACGCATCAAAGCATGATGCGATATTCACCCCATTGGAATCACGGAATCACAGCACATTCGATGTTTTATCGCGAATGGATTTTCTCGACTGGAGGCGGCTCGCGAGGCTATGAATTCATGCACCCAAACACCTGCACATGCTGGAAAAAACACTCTTCGAAAAAATCCGCGATCGCGAAATCCCCGCCGATATCGTCCATGAGGACGACCACAGCCTCGCCTTTCGCGACATCTCGCCGCAAGCGCCCGTTCACATTCTGGTGGTCCCGAAAAAACCGATCCCGCGCATCGCTGCTGCCAGCGGGGACGATGCTGAAGTGCTCGGCAAACTCCTGATCACCGCCGCGACCGTTGCCCGCCAACAAGGCATCGCCGAGAGCGGCTTTCGTCTCGTCATCAACAACGGTCGCGATGGCGGCGAGACCGTCCCGCATCTGCACATCCACCTCTTGGGCGGACGCCCACTCGATTGGCCGCCCGGCTGAAAATTTTCATGGCGGACCGCTCGATCATTTGCTGGCCACGAATCTGATTTTTCAATGAGTACCATCGCCAAGGAACCTGAGACATCCCATGTGGTGCTGGTGCACGGATTCATGGACACAGGGTCCGTTTTCAAATCCCTCCGACGCCAACTCGAACGCAACGGTCATCGTTGCCTCGCGCCAAACTTGCGCCCGCGAGATGCCCGCAACGGCATCGAACCACTCGCCGAACACCTACGCCAAGAAATCGAAGGCCAAATTCCACACCAGCAATCATTCTCGCTCATCGGCTTCAGCATGGGCGGACTCGTCGCCCGTCATTACCTGCAGCAACTCGACGGAGCCAAGCGCTGCGAACGACTGATCACCATTTCATCGCCGCATCAGGGCACGCTGATGGCATGGCTCCACCCCAGCAAAGGCGCGCAACAAATGCGACCCGGCAGCAATTTCCTCGAGGATCTTGCCGCTACCGAATCTCACCTCGGTGAAATTCCGGTCATTTCCTACCGCACTCCACTCGACTTGTTAATCCTACCGTCGCGAAGCTCGGAATGGCAACGTGCCACCAACCTCAGCTTCACGGTTTTTCTTCACCCAATGATGGTGCGGGCAAAATCCGTGATCAACGACATCACGAAGCGCCTGCGCGAGAACTAACCCCACGCCAAGCGCCCGCTCAATCAACCCTCGGCCTTGATGTGGCCAAGAACCTCAACCTTCACCGGTACGATGCCGCGCTTGGCAAAGCCAAGCCGCTCGGCCGATCCAATCGTCACATCAATGATGCGGCCGCGAATGTAGGGCCCACGGTCGGTGATCGTCACAACCTCAGACTTGCCGTTGACCTGATTGGTCACGCGCACCTTGGTTCCCATCGGTAAAGTTTTGTGCGCTGCCGTGGGCGCATGGTTGCAAAGCTGTTTACCGCTGGCCGTGCGAGTACCGCCATTGGTCTTGATCGAATACCACGAGGCCTCGCCATGCTGCACCGATTTCACCTGCGGCATCGCCGCGCTGTCCGGTTTGGCATTGCCGGTGGTGGCGCAACTGGGAATCAAAAGAATGGCACCGAGCGCTAGGCAAATAGAGTGAAGTTTCCGTGTCATGATCGTCGTTGGTGGATTTGATCTCCGCCGCAAACCTGAAGCCCGCGGGGGCGAAACTTGTAAGGGCTTGAAAATGAGGGATCAAGCCAAAACGAACGCACACGCGAAGCCGTAAAATCCCGATAAAATCAAGGCATTCAAGCCATTTAGTTAAGAAAAATTAAGTAAATTTTTGTAAATTTTCTGCCGGATTTATCATTTTCGGGATGCTTCGCATCCCACCCCATTTCGGTCTGGCTTGCGCCCGTCGCGTGACTCTGCTTGGATCCCTAGCCGCCAGTTTCTCGAGGCACAAGCTCCCCCATCCTGCGATCTCCATGTTTTTTCTCACCACCGCCATCGACTACACCAACGGCTCGCCCCACATCGGTCACGCCTACGAAAAAGTCCTCGCCGATGTCCTCACCCGTTACCGCCGCCTGCGCGGGGACGAAGCCTACTTCCTCACCGGTGTCGATCAACACGGCCAAAAAGTCCAGCAGACCGCCGAGAGCCAAGGCATTGATCCGGCCAGCTTCGTGGAGGAAATCACCCAAAGGTTCACCGCGCTTTGGGAAACTCTTGGAGTGGAGTTCGACGGCTGGGCCGAGACGACCGACGAGCGCCACAAAAAATGCGTTCAGTCGATCCTCTCAAGTCTCAAGGCTGCCAACCAACTCTACAAGAAATCGCACTCCGGCCACTATTCCGTGCGCCAAGAGCAGTTCCTCACCGATCGCGACCGCGACGAATCCGGCAACTTCGGACCCGAATGGGGCGAGGTGGTGGTCATTGAGGAGGAAAACTGGTATTTCAAACTCAGCGAGCACACAGCGTGGCTGAAGTCCTACCTCGAACAAACCCAGGACGCGGTGATTCCAGCCTTCCGCAAATCGGAACTGCTCAACGCCCTCGAGCGCAACTCCGGCACCGACCTCTGTATTTCTCGACCCAAGGCCCGGCTCCACTGGGGCATCGAGCTTCCATTCGACAGCGACTTTGTCACTTATGTCTGGTTCGACGCGCTCATCAATTATGTCTCTTTCGCCGGCTACCAAGCCGAGGCGGCCGACCACCTTCCCGATTTCAAAAATCTCTGGACCAGCGACGAGCGCCCCGTCCATCTCATCGGCAAGGACATCCTTGTGCCGGCCCACGGCATCTACTGGCTCTGCATGCTTCACGCGATGGGATTTGCCGATGGCGAAATGCCGCGCCTGCTCGTCCACGGCTGGTGGAACATTCGCGGCGAAAAAATGAGCAAGTCGCTCGGCAACATCGTCGATCCGAAAGAACTCGCGGAAAAATTCGGAGTCAACGCCCTGCGCTACTACCTCATGCGCGACATCGTTACCGGCAAGGATGCCGACTTCGATCCGTCACGACTTGTGATGCTCTACAACACCGAGCTCGCCAACGAGTTAGGCAACCTATGCAACCGCGCACTCAACATGAGTCAGCGATTCACCGCAGGCATCCTACACCGCGGCGGCATGACCAGTGACGATGACCTCGCATTGCAAAGCTCACTCATCACATCCACCGCCGATTACCGCGCGGCCATGGATGAATTCAATGTCGCCGCCGCGCTCGAGGCGATCAGCCGCCATGTCGTTCATTGCAACGGCTACGCCGAGCGCATGAAGCCGTGGGAACTCAACAAGGACCCGCAAAAACACGAACGCCTCGCGACCGTGCTCTATCACCTCGCGGAAAGCGTCGCTCACTGCGCAGTCCTGCTCGGGCCGATCCTCCCCACCGCGATCGGCAGCCTCGCCGCTCAACTCAAGCTCCCCCACCTCGCACAGCTCCACCTGCACGACCTGCATTGGGGGCTCATCGCCGATGGACACGAAATCGACAAACCCGCCCCGGTTTTCCCGAGGATCATTGATGCGGAACCTGCCTGAGGCTGCACCCGACTACCACGAAACAACATCATCGGAGCCCCTAAGCTCCACGATGCTGCGGGCGTTTCCACCCTTGCCCTTCTGGCCGTCCTTACCGTAGGACCAAAAGACATAGGCCTCGTCCTTGGGCTTGGTTTCATGATACTCGGCAAGCCCCCAGGTGTGCAGCCTGCGGTCATTGCGGCCGTTGTTAAAATCCACCAACTTTTCCGTCGGATTGGTCGACTTGAATCCATTGATCGCCACAACCACATTGCCACCCCAGGGATCAAGCAACCTGCCATCCGGCCCAATGCCGTACTTTCCGTCCTGGGCCATCTGAAAAACCATGTAGGACTTCTTCTGCGGGTTGCTCTCTCTCGTCGAGAAAGTCTCGCCCTTGTACGGAAACTCCCGATCCTCGCCGGCCAAGGCCGCGACGAGGAACTGCGTGGAGTAATTGCCGTCTAGGTCGCCATAAATCGTGTCCCAGCCGCTATCTCGCTTCGACTTCGGGATCGGCGGCTTCTGGTAGTCGCCCTCAAAAAGCGACATGCCCATCTGAAAATCGCGAAATTGCGAAAGTGCCTTCGACTTGCGCCCGTTTTCCACCATGCGCATGCTCCCCGCAACCCCCGCTGCGCAAAGCAGCAAAAACACCGCCATGCCCACCGCCAGCTCCATCAGCCTGAACCCCGGACGCTGGTCTGCAACTCTCTTCAAACCCTCAAACATGGCTGAAGGAAAGATGTCGGGGGAACCATCAATGGTTGAAGCTTTTTTTACACAATCTCACGCGCGTCCGCAATTTTCCAACCTGCCGCTGTCATGAGCGATCACTCAAAATGCAAAGCGCTACTGGCGACCATCCGCACACCCAATATCCCCAGCGTCGCCTGCAATGTCCTTACAGGCATCCTGCTCGCGAGCATCGCAGCCCCCATCCACATCCCAAATGCCATCACCGCCATCACCTCCGGCATCCTGCTCTACCTCGCTGGCAACCTACTCAATGATTGGCATGACCGCGACTGGGACGCACTTCACCGCCCCGAACGCGCCCTGCCAAAAAATATTTTCAAGCCATCAAGCTACCTGACCCTTGCCGTCGCCTGCTGCCTCGTTGCCCTCGCCGCCCTCGCGAGCATTGCCGCACATCCTCGCTCGCTTGCCATCGCCGCGATGATCCTCGGCCTGATCCTCATTTACACGAAATCGCACAAGTCCTCCCCGCTCGCGATCATCCCGATGGGACTCTGCCGCGCATTTCTTCCTATACTCGGATACTTCGCATGCTCTGATCAAGCGATCACACCGAGCCTCATTCTGATCGCCGCCGCTTTGCTGATCCACACCTGCGGACTCTCGCTCGTTGCGCGCAGCGAATCAAAATCCAGCCGCTTGTTTCTTTTCGCCTATCCACTAGTAGTCGCCACCGCATGCCTCGCTGCCCACATCAACAACTCAAGCGATTTGATCAAGCTCTGGCCCGCTACGCTGCCCTATCTGCTGTGGACCTTTCTCGCGCTCATCCTTCTGCGTCGATCCGCCTTCACGGGTGTCTCGATGCTTCTCGCCGGAATACCGCTCGTCGATTTGACCTTTCTCATCCCCTTCGCCTTGGGCCCATCGCCTTCGCTGCCGTGGCTCGCACTATGCGCACCACCCGTCGCATTCATTCTCGGGAAATCCCTGCAAAAAATCGTCCCTGCAACCTGATTCGCGATCCGGCTTGCGATACCCCCGTCCGCAGTTTCAAATCCCCAACACCGTTCATGAACATCGCCGAAAAACAAAAGCAACTGCTCGACGAACTCGCGCTCTTCAATGATTGGACCGAACGCTACGAGTATGTCATCGGCCTCGGCAAAAAACTCCCGGCGATGGAGGAATCAGCCAAAACCACAGATCACCTGATCAAAGGCTGCCAATCGCAGGTCTGGCTCGATGCATCGATGCACGACGGCCGCATCGAATTTTCCGCCGATTCCGACTCGCTCATCACCAAAGGCATGATCGCCCTCTTCATCCGCGTGCTCAACGACGAGTCACCCGACGCGATCCTCACCGCCGACATGAGCTTTATCGACCGCACCGGCCTCAAGGAACAACTCGCTCCCACCCGCGCCAACGCCCTCGGCCTCATGGCCACTCAAATGAAACAACGCGCACTCAACTTCGCCTCACAACAACCCTGATATCGCCATGTTCGACCTCTCCTGGTTCTCCGACCCCAACGCTTGGGCCGCCCTCGCGACCCTCACCCTGCTCGAGATTGTTCTGGGCATCGACAACATCGTCTTCATCTCGATCCTCGTCGATCGCCTGCCACCCGAAAAACGCCGCATGGGCCGCATCTTCGGCCTCGGTCTCGCGATGATCAGTCGCCTCGCACTGCTCGCGACCATCAAATGGATCATGGGCCTCAAAGCCGTGCTCTTCACCATCCCTGTCGCGCCCGCATTCTGGAAAATGATGCCCGAAGCCGCAGCACATGGCGGCATGCTCGGCATCACCGGTAAGGGCCTCATCCTCCTCATCGGTGGGTTTTTCCTAATCTGGAAATCCACCAAGGAAATCCACCACAAACTCGAAGACGACACCGCTTCGTCGATGACCGCCAAAGCCTCAAGCTTCGCCGCCGTCCTCGTGCAAATCGCCCTCATCGACATCATCTTCTCGCTCGACTCGGTCATCACCGCCGCCGGCATGGCCGACCACCTCTCGGTGATGGCACTGGCAATCGTCATCTCCGTCGTGATCATGATGATCGCCGCAGGCCCGATCAGCGATTTCGTGTCGCGCCACCCGTCGGTGAAAATGCTCGCGCTATCCTTCCTCATCCTGATCGGTACCGCACTCATCGCCGAAGGACTTCATTTCGAAATCCCCAAAGGCTACATCTACTTCGCCATGGCCTTCTCGCTCGGAGTGGAACTCCTCAATCTGCGGGTGCGCTCGAAAAAAACCGATACCACAGGCGCGGGAATCTGACGGCATCCGCAGCACAAAAAATGCGGCCGACCCTCACGAGTCGACCGCATGATTGAGAGCGTTTTTACGCTGGAAAAAATCAGCCTGGAAGCAAGTCCTTAACCGCATCGCGCTCTTCCTTGAGTTCGTTGATCGACACATCGATCTTCTCGCGGCTGAAAGCGTCGATCGGCAAACCTTGCACGACTTCCCACTTGCCGTCGCTGATCGTGCGAATCGGCATCGAGGCCATGAGTCCTTTTTCAATGCCATAGGATCCATCGGAACAGACAGCCACCGAGTGCCAATCACCCGCAGGCGTCGGCGTGATGAGGCTTCTGACGGTGTCCATCGCGGCATTGGCAGCCGATGCGGCCGACGAGGCACCGCGCGCCTTGATGATCGCCGCCCCGCGCTGTTGCACGGTGCTGATAAATTCACCTTTGAGCCAATCGGCCTGCGAAATGAGATCGCTCACCGGACGACCTTGAATTTTTGCATTGGTAAAATCGGGATACTGGGTCGCCGAATGATTGCCCCAGATGCAGAGATTGGTGACCTCCGATTGATGCACACCGGCTTTCTTCGCGAGCTGGCTCTTGGCGCGGTTTTCATCAAGGCGGGTCATTGCAAAGAAACGCTCCTTCGGCACACCATCGGCATTGTTCATCGCGATCAGCGCGTTGGTGTTGCAGGGGTTGCCGACGACCAACACGCGCACATCGCTGGCCGCATTACGGGCGATGGCCTTGCCTTGACCGGTAAAAATTTTGCCATTGATGCCGAGCAAATCACCCCGTTCCATTCCCGCCTTGCGCGGCACGGACCCAACCAAGAGCGCCCAATTGGTGCCCTTGAATCCCACATCGAGATCGGAAGTTCCCACCACCTCATTGAGCAATGGAAAGGCGCAGTCATCCAGTTCCATCATCACCCCTTCAAGTGCCGTCATGCCGGGCTCAATCTCGATGAGCCGCAGGTTCACGGGCTGGTCCGGACCAAAAACAAAACCTGAAGCGATGCGAAAAAGTAGAGCATAGCCGATCTGGCCGGCAGCACCGGTAACTGAAACTGTGATGGGGGTCTTCATGCGGATGGATGGGAAAGGCGGCGAATCTAGGACCCCAATCGAGTTTGGGCAACCGACAATCCAAGCATTGGTTCAAAATTTGCCATCCTCACCACCAAGCCACAAATCACCCCACCGATTGCGCTTTGCAGCCCGCCGTACATGCCTTAAACCGCCATCCATCATGAGCGACATCGTTCTTCTTTTCTCAGGACAAGGGGCCCAAAAAACTGGCATGGGCAAGGACTTCATCGAATCATCCGCCACCGCCCGCCAAATGGCCGAAGCGGCCGATCAAGCACTCGGGTTTTCGATTTCCAAAATCATGACCGAAGGGCCTGAAGAGGAACTCACCAAAACCTCGCACTGCCAGCCCGCGCTCTACCTCCACGGTCTCATGGCCCTCGCCCTGCTGCGCGAAAAAATGCCCAGCCTCAAGCCCGTCGCCGCCGCGGGACTCTCGCTCGGCGAATTCACCGCCCACGCCGCCGCCGGAACCTTCAGCTTCGAAGACGGACTCAAAATTGTCGGCATACGCGGCGCGCTCATGGAACAAGCCTGCCTCGCCACCGAAGGCTCAATGGCCGCACTCATCGGCGGCGATGAAGCCCAAGTCCGAGAACTCGCTAAGGCCGCCGATGTCGATGTCGCCAATCTCAACGCTCCGGGCCAAATCGTTCTCTCCGGCAGCGTCCAGGGCATCGACGACGCGATCGCCAAAGCCAAGGACTTCGGCATCCGCCGCGCCATCAAACTCAACGTCGCCGGAGCCTACCACTCGCGCCTCATGCAGTCGGCTCAGGACGCACTCGCACCCAAACTCGCCGCCGTGCCAATGCAAGCACCCGCCATCCCGGTGGTCTGCAACTTCGCGGCCAAAGCGGTCAGCGAGCCGACCGAAATCCGCTCGATGCTCGAAAACCAAGTCACCGGCTCGGTCCGCTGGACGGAATCGATCCAAACCCTCATCGCCATGGGCCATCGCCAATTCATCGAACTCGGCCCCGGCAAAGTCATCGCCGGTCTCGTCGCCAAAATCGACAAGGACGCCACCGTGATCTCGGTCGAAGACCTCCCCAGCCTCGAAGCCGCAATCCAGCAACTCGCCTGATCAAATGAAAATTTTCACTCATTTGAAAAAAGGGATTGCCTCCGCCCAAGGCGCCTCCTAGTTTCCCGCCCACCCGAACGGGATGGAGCGGTAGCTCAGTTGGTTAGAGCGCCAGCCTGTCACGTTGGAGGTCGCGGGTTCGAGCCCCGTCCGCTCCGCCATCCCCGTTCGTGAATCAACCCCGCCCCACAAAGGCGGGGTTTTTTCGTGGCGGCGATCACCGGTCGCCGTTCTTCCCTCTCCCCTCCTTCCCATCTCGCTTCATTTTACACAGAACATAAAACCGCCGCTCCTTCATCTTGCGTCTTGTGTCTTCAAGTCTTTCTTCTCCCACCAACTCACGCAAAACCTTGCGCGTAACCCGTTTCCACCATTTGATCCACCCATGCCTACTGTCGCCATCGTCGGACGCCCGAATGTCGGGAAATCCGCGCTCTTCAACCGCCTAGCCGGACGCAAGATCGCCATCGTCCACGACCAACCCGGGGTCACCCGCGACCGCATTTCCGCTCCCTCCAAAGCGACCGCGCGCGCCTGCACGATCATCGACACCGGCGGCATCGGCGGCAACATCGAGGACGGCTTCGACGCGCAAGTCGCCATCGAGGCGGACATCGCGATGCAAACGGCCGACCTCATCCTGTTCGTGGTCGATGCCCACGATGGGTTGACCGCGACCGATCAAGCCATCGCCCAAAAACTCCGCAAGGCAACGCCGCCGGTGATCCTCGTCCTCAACAAGGTCGATGACCCCAAACACGAATCCGCCTTCTCGGATTTCACCCGGCTCGGATTTTCTAATGTCCTCTTCGTCTCCGCCGAACACGGACGCAACTTCGGTCGCCTCTGCGATGAAATCGACGCGGTGGTCGCGCCGCTCGCCGAGGAATCGGAAGCCATGGCCGAGGTCGCCGAAACCGAGGGCATCAAGATTGCCATCGTCGGCAAACCGAACGCGGGGAAATCCTCACTCGCCAACGCGATTCTTAAGGACGAACGCACGATCGTTTCCGACATCGCCGGCACCACGCGCGACGCGATCGATCTGCCCTGCTCGTTTCAAGGCGAGAACTTCACGCTCATCGACACCGCCGGACTCCGCCCGCGCGCAAAGCGCGACAACTCGGTCGAAGTCTTTTCCGCCATGCGCACCGAAAAAGCCATCCGCCGCGCCGACCTCTGCGTGCTGGTCGTCGATGTCGCCGCCGGCATCTCCGCCCAGGACCGCAAGATCGCCCAAACGATCATCGACGAGAAAAAACCCTGCCTCATTGTTCTCAACAAATTCGACCTCTACCACCCCGGTGCCAATCAATCCGCACGCCTCGAGGAAGCGACCGCCCACGCACGCCGCGAGTTGTTTTTCCTCCACTACGCGCCGCTCGTCGCCTGCTCGGCCAAAACCGGCGGCTCGGTCGAAAAAGTCCTCAAGGAAGCCCTCAAAATCCGCAAAGGCTCGCAAAACATCCCCGGCACCGGCCAACTCAACCGCATCCTCCAAACGGCCTTCGAAACCAACCCACCCCCAATCGACAGTCGCCTCAAGCGCCGCCTCAAACTCTACTACGCCACCGCCGCCACCAACGAAAAATACAGCGTGATTCCCGTGCCGGTGATCGTACTCTTCGTCAACGACAAGCGACTCATGGCCAGCAGCTACGAATCCTACCTCACCAACCAGTACCGCGCCGCCCACCCGGCTCCCGGCATCCCGGTGATCTTCTCGGTGCGATCACGCTCGCGCCGCGAATGGGAACCGCGCCAAAAGCCGCAAGGGCACTGAAATTTTCCATTACTGTGAAAGTCATCGCCATCACCTCCATTGCCTTGGCCACCGCACTTTGCACCCATGCAAAGACATGGAGAAACGCGCAAGGCAACAAATCCTTTGAAGGTGAATTCGTGAGCCGCACCGACAAGGATGTCATCATCCGCCAAGCCAAAAACAAAAACATCACGGTCGCTCTCGACAAGCTGCACGAGGATGACCGCTTCTGGCTCGACTGCAACCATCCTTCCAGCACCAAGGTTGCATCAAACCCAGCCGCCATTTTTGATCAATTGATCTTTGGCGACAACCGCAAGCAGGTGGAGGAAAAACTCAAGGCCGGCAATTTTGCCAAGCTCACCGTCGACGAAACCTTCCTCGGCCGCTCGGGACTCAACGGCGTTTTCCGCACCACCGAAAAAATCGGCGGGCTCGACGCATCGCTTTACTTCGATTGGAGCAACGAGGACGGCCTCAGCGAGGTCAACCTCCACACCGATCCGCAACCCATCGAAAAAGCAGCGCAGTCACTCGTTCCCTGTTGGAAGGAATTCGCGAAACTACTCAGCAAGCTCTACGGCAAACCCTCAATCTCGGCACCCGAACTCAACATTACTTCAGTTCCCGACGGCGCGTATCAACCGACCCACCTCTGGAATCTCGGCCCGCAAAGCAGCGTCACGCTCGGCGCCTCACGCGAAGGCGACAAACTTCTCATCGTCTGCCGATTTTCAGAGAAAAAAACCAATCCAATCGAGACTCCCGAATAAGCAAACCATGGCGGGAAAATCCGAACTCCTGAATCTGCAATTCATCGAAGCGCGACACTCGCTCATCGAACTCGCGGCATTTCTCGATCGCTTCGATCGTCATAGTGGTTCGTCCGACTTTCGCCTCGAAGCGCTCAAAAACGCGCTGCCCATCCTGCTGGAAAATCATCCAGATCGCGCACGAAAAATCCTCGAGTCGCTCTCGGACTCGTCCAGCGAACCGATTCGCCACGCCACCACCCAAGGTGCCGCTGGCGCGCCCAGGCCAGACCTCTGATTTTTCTCCGCGATGAAATACATCGAACCCCACGCGCACATGGTCAGCCGCACGACGGATGACTATGAAAAACTCGCGCTCGCCGGATGTCAGGCAGTTTGCGAGCCGGCATTCTGGGCAGGCTTCGATCGCTCATCCGCACAAGGGTTCCACGATTATTTCCGCCAACTCACCGAGTACGAACCGCAACGCGCGGCAAAGTTCGGCATCAAGCATTTCTCGTGGCTCTGCATCAACCCGAAGGAAGCCGACGACCCGGCCTTCGCCCGCGAAGTGATGTCGCTCATCCCGGAGTTTCTCAAAGCACCGAATGTTCTCGGCATTGGCGAAATCGGTCTCAACAAAAACACCCGCAACGAACTCACGATCTTCGAAGAACATGTGCAACTCGCGCTTGACCATAAGCTGCCGGTCCTGATCCACACTCCCCACCTCGAAGACAAACTCAAGGGAACTCGGCTCATCCTTGATTCACTCGCGAATTTCTCCCAACTCGACCGCTCGCAAGTCATCATCGACCATGTCGAGGAGCACACGGTCTCACAGGTGCTCGATGCCGGCTACTGGGCGGGCATGACCCTTTATCCGCACAGCAAGTGCTCGCTCGATCGCGCCATCGACATTCTCGAAGTGCATGGATCTGAGCGCCTTTGGATGAACTCCGCCTGCGATTGGGGTATCTCGGATCCACTCGCCGTGCCAAAATGCGCCCTGCGCATGAAGGCCCGCGGTCATGACCCGGCGGCCATCGAAAAGATCATCCACCAAAACCCCGTCGACTTCCTCAGCCAGTCGCCGAGATTCGTGATCTAACAGAATCGTCTTTTGAAATTCCGCCGCGCCCATCTCGCCTACTGCACCAACATCCACCCGGCCGGCAACTGGGAGGAAACGCGCCACAGCCTCCAAACTCACACGCTTGGCGTCCGAGACCTGCTGAAAAAACAAGGCATGCTTCCCGCCAACGAAGCCTTCGCCATCGGGCTTCGATTGTCAGCCCTAGCAGCTCACGAACTTTTGCAGGGCGACCAACTCGCACGCTTCCGCGATTGGCTCGCCGCAACGAACACCTATGTCTTCACGATCAACGGATTTCCCTACGGAAATTTTCACGGCACCCGCGTGAAGGAGCAGGTCTTCGCACCAGATTGGACGCATCGCGACCGCGTGGAATACACCAAAAACCTTTTTAAAATCCTCTCCGCCATCGCACCCGCAAACAGTGGCGGATCGGTCTCAACCCTACCCGGATCGCACAAGTCATTCGAAGCGGACGAAGCCATCATTCGCAAAAACCTGATCGAGCTTTCCACTTGGCTCGATGATCTCTCCGCCCGCACCGGCAAGGATCTTCACCTTGGACTCGAACCGGAACCACTCGGCCACATCGAAAACACCCAAGAGTCTCTGGCATTTTTCGATCGACTCGCAAATGAAGCGAAGGATTCCGAAACATTGCTCAATCGCATCGGCATCAATTACGACTGCTGCCACTTCGCCCTGCAGTTCGAGGATGCCAAGGAATCTCTCGAATCTCTCGTCAAAAACAAGATCCGCATTTCAAAAATCCACCTCTCCAGCGCCCTCACACTCGATCCGAAAAATCCTGCAGCCATCGCCGCGATCGCCGGATTCGATGAGCCGGTGTACTCGCATCAGGTCATTCACCAAAACAAGTCCGGCACATTGAGCCGATTCATCGACCTACCCGATTTCCTCAAGGCCACACCATCGAACCTAGACGGCGAAGCACGCGTGCATTTCCATATCCCGCTCGATGCGATGCCATCGACGCCGCTCGGTTCGACCAGCGATCATGTCACCGACACGCTGTCATGGCTGGGCTCCCACCCCGATGCCTGCACGCATCTCGAGATCGAGACTTACACCTGGGGCGTGCTACCAAACGAACTTCGCCGTCCGGTCGAGGAACAAATCGCCGCCGAATACCGCTGGGTGCTCGCGCAAAACATGTAGCGCATTGCCAAGCGCCCGTCGTTCGTGTTGGATCGCGCCATGTCCGACATCAAAATCACCATTCAAACGACCGCAGGCGACATCGACGCCACGCTCTACGCTTCGAAGGTACCGCTCACCTGCGCGAATTTCCTCAACCTCGCACGTCGCGGCTACTACAACAATGTGGCCTTCCACCGCGTGATCGAAGGCTTCATGCTGCAAGGCGGCGACCCAACCGAAACCGGCCGCGGCGGCCCGGGCTACAAGTTTGCCGATGAGTTCCATCCCGAACTTCGCCACCGCTCACCCGGCGTATTCTCGATGGCCAACGCCGGACCAGGCACCAACGGCTCACAGTTTTTCATCACCACCGTAGCCACTCCCTTCCTCGACAACCGCCACTCGGTCTTCGGCCAAGTCACCAACGGCCTCGATATCGTGGAAAAAGTCACCGGCAAAAACAACACCGGCGAGCGCGGCTGCAAATACAACGGCGTCGGCGATAAGATCACCTCGATCACGATTCACGACGACACGACCGCACTCTTCGAGTCGCAAAAGGACAACGTCGAACACTGGAACTCGATTCTCGATCGCTGAGCTTTCAGCTCAACGCCGACCGCGTCTCCGGCCTTGGCCGGAACGCGCGCCACCCGCCGACTGTTTCGCGGCCGATGGCCTTGTGCCATTCGCGGACTTGCCGCGCGCATGACGCTCGGCGAGAGATTCGTTGTGCCAGTCATGACCTTCCCACTTGGGAATCGCCATGCGGATGGTCTTCTCGATCTCGCGCAAAAATTCCAACTCCTCCTCCGAGCAAAAGGAAACTGCCCGGCCCTCGGCGCCCGCACGCGCGGTCCGGCCGATCCGGTGAACATACGACTCGGGCTCGTTGGGAAGATCGAAATTCACCACAAGGCCAACCTCCTTCACATCGACCCCGCGAGCCGCAACATCAGTCGCCACCAAAATCGGTGTGAGCCCTTTCTTGAAGCGTTCCAAGGCCTTCTCGCGCTGTGATTGCGATTTGTCGCCGTGGATCGCTTCCGACGGATAACCCGACGCATTCAAGCTCTTCGCGAGTTTATTCGCGCCGTGTTTGGTGCGGCTGAAAACAATCGTGAGCTTCTGCTCCTTCGCCTCGGCCTGCTCGCGCAGCAATTGCTCAAGCAGCGGTCGCTTGTACTCGCGGTTCAGGAAACAGATTCGTTGCTCGATCTTCTCGGCGGTCGTGGTCTCCGGCGTGATGCTTACCCGCGCGGGATCCTTCAAAATCGTTTGCGCAAGCTCAACAATGTTCGGTGCTAGTGTGGCCGAGAAAAACAAGGACTGCCTACGCGATGGCAAGAGCGAGATGATGCGCTTTACATCGCGCAAAAATCCCATGTCTAACATCCGATCAACCTCATCGAGCACGAAAAAATCGACCTGCGAAAGATCGACGTGACGCTGGTCAATCAAATCCAACAAACGCCCGGGCGTCGCCACGAGCACATCGACGCCATTGCGCATGGCATTGATCTGCGGCACCGATCCTACGCCGCCATAGATCAATGTCTGGCGAAATTTCACCAACTTTCCATAAGTCGCAAAGCTCTTGCCAACCTGCCCCGCAAGTTCGCGCGTCGGCGCAAGCACCAAGGCCCGACAGGACTTCGGCCGCACAGTTTTGCGTCGATCATGGAGCTGCTGTAAAATTGGCAATGCGAAACTCGCGGTCTTGCCAGTGCCGGTCTGCGCGCAGCCGAGTAGATCCCTGCCTTGCAACAAAATCGGAATCGCCTGCGCCTGAATCGGCGATGGCTCCTCGTACCCGAGCTCTTTCAACACTTGCTGCAACGGTGCCGCCAACGGCAGCTCGTCAAATCGATTGGTCTTCATTTCTTGATAAAGTCCGAACCCACCGGATTTCGGCGTCGGACGGGTCGATGAGCATGTTCAGTGAAACCTCAGGCCTACTCTCATCGATCAAGAAGGAAAAAAGGAGCCCAGCCATCGGATGAAATCGCAAAGGACCACCGGCGAGGCAGGCCCAGAGGTCATTCGGATCCACCCGATTTGCAAGACGATTCGCGGTAAATCGGCGATGCTGCACCCGCATGCCCATCGAATCAGCTTATTCCGGCTTGATCCGACGCCGGGAAAAATCAAACTCCCTTGAGAATGTCCGCCGCCTTCCAACACACCCTCGCCGGCCCAGCCACCCTCGAAGGAACCTCGCTCCACACCGGACAAAAGGTCACCCTTACCCTCAAACCCGCACCCGAGGGCCACGGCTTCAAATTTCGCCGCATCGATCTGCCCGACCAACCCTTCATCAATGCCGATGTCGATAAGGTCCAAACCGTCGAACGCGCGACCACGCTCGCCGAAGGCTCGGTGAAGGTCCACACGGTCGAGCATGTGATCTCCGCGCTCACTGGTATGGGCGTCGACAACGCACTCATCGAAATGGACGCAAACGAACCGCCGATCGGCGACGGGTCATCACGGCCATTCGTCGAAATGATCCGCAAGGCAGGCATCGTCGCACAACCATCACCGCGCCGCGTTTGGGAAATCCGCGAAACAATTCATCAGGAAACCGCCGATGGCACGCTGATCACGATCGTTCCCTGCAAGACTTTCAAAATCTCCGTCACCAATGTCGGACCCGACGGACGCTTCACGCAATATTTCTCCAGCGAAATCACTCCCGAAAAGTACGAGAAGGAAATCGCTCCGGCCCGCACCTTTGTTTATTACGAAGATGTCAAACCACTCTTGGATAAAGGCCTCATCAAGGGCGGCTCACTCGAAAGCGCGGTGGTCATCCGTGGTGATGAAATCATGTCGAAGGAGCCCATGCGCTTCAACAACGAGTTCGCGCGCCACAAGGCACTCGACATCATCGGCGACCTGATGCTCTCCGGCGTCCGCATCCACGGCCATGTCATCGCAGTGAAACCCGGCCACGGCCCGAACACCAAAATGGCCGCCACGCTCAAGGCCGAATACCAACGCATGCGCTCGATGGTCCCCGCCGCCGTCAGCATCCCCGATGGCGAAAGCGTGCTCGACATTCAAGAGGTGCTCAAAATCCTCCCCCACCGCTACCCATTCCTCATGGTCGATCGCATCGTCGATTGCCTCGGCGAGAACAAGTGCACTGGCGTGAAAAATGTGACAATGAACGAGCCGTACTTCCCCGGCCACTTCCCCGGTCACCCGATCATGCCCGGCGTGCTCCAACTCGAAGCGATGGCCCAAGTCTCATCGGTGCTCATGCTTCGCAAACCGGAAAATGTAGGAAAAATCGGCTATTTCATGAGCGCCGACAATGTGAAGTGGCGCCGCCCGGTACTCCCCGGCGACACGCTGCTGATCGAATCCGAGATCATAAAAATCCGCGGCTCGATCGGCCAAACCCGTTGCCGTTGCCTCGTCAACAACGAGGTGGTATCTGAAGCGGAATTGAAGTTCGCGCTGATGGATCGCTGATAAAAAATTTCACACTCAAATCTCCGAGCGCGAAATCAGCAGCAGCCTCAGACCATTGAGGCAAACCAAGACAGTGCTTCCTTCGTGACCCACCACGCCGATCGGCAAGGGCAGACCCCAGCCAAGCGCGGCGAGAATGAGCAGCACAATGACGCCACCGGAAAAACACAGGTTCTGCAACAGGACCCGCTTGGCCCGGCGCGCATGATTCAACAGCAGCGGAATGTTTTCCAATCGGTCGCCCATCAGCACGATGTCCGCCGTTTCCATCGCCACATCGGTTCCAGCCGCACCCATCGCCACACCGATGTCCGCCATCGCCAAGGCCGGCGCATCATTGACCCCATCGCCGACCATCATCACTCGACCTTCCTGACGCAGCTGCCGAATGAGCTTGAGCTTGTCCTCCGGCAAAAGACCGGCATGCAACTCATCCACATGAGCCTCACGCGCAATCGCTTCGGCAACAGCTCGCTGATCCCCCGTAAGCATCACCACGCGACGCACACCAAGTTGGTGCAAATCATCCGTCAGAGTCCGTGCCTCTGCCCGAATGGTATCGGCCATGACCATCACCGCCTTCGCCACCACGTGATCACCCTCACGCACACCCATCCACACGCAGGTCTTGCCCATCTGCTGCAATGACCGCGAAAAGTTTTCTATCGACTCAAATCCACTCACCTCCAACTCACGAAACAAACGCTCACTGCCGACGATCACCCGCAAGCCATCGACATTTCCTTCCGCACCCTTGCCGGGGGTGGCTTGGAAATCCGTCACCTCGGGCGAAGCAATGCCGCAATCCAGCGCACCCTTCACGATGGCATGCGCCAAGGGATGCTCGGACTTCGCTTCAAGCGCCGCTGCCAGACGTAATAATGCCGTAACCTCCTCCGGCAAACTCGCACCCATGGCATGCACTCCATCGCAAGTGACAATCTCCGTAAGCGACGGCTTGCCCACGGTCAGCGTTCCGGTCTTGTCCACCGCGACGATGTCGATCAAGGCCGCACGCTCAAGATGTGATCCACCCTTGATCAAAATCCCCCGCCTCGCCGCACCACCAATCGCCGATAACACAGTCGCTGGCGTGCTGATGACCAAGGCACACGGCGAGGCCACCACCATCAGCGTCATCGCACGATAAAACGCAGTGGAAAAATTTTCTCCCATCGCCAAAAACGGAATGAGGAAAACCGCAATCGTGAAGCCGATCACGCCCATCGCATAATACTGTTCCGCGCGCTCAAGAAACCTTTGCGTGCCAGACTTTTCCGCCTGCGCTTCCGCCACCAGCTTGACCATTCTCGCCAGTGCCGAGTCATCCGGTCGCTTGGTGACTCGCAACTCAATCCCGCCACTTTGATTGAGTGTTCCAGCAAACAGCAAACTGCCAACGGTCTTTGAAACCGGCATCGACTCACCGGTCAGCGATGATTCGTTGACATGCGTGGAGCCTTCGCTGAGCACACCATCCACCGAAATCTGCTCGCCGGGTTTCACCACGACGATTTCATCCACCTCGACCTGCTCTACCGGCACCCGGACCACGGCCCCATCGCGTTTGACCATCGCCTCGGTCGGCCGCAGCGTTAGCAAGGCCTCAATCGCCCGCCGCGTGCGGTCCATCGCATGACGCTGCAGCACATTGGAAAAGCTGAACAAAAACAACAGCAATGCACCTTCGAAGGGCGCCCCAATCAAAGCCGCGCCCAAGGCCGCAAGTACCATCAGCACATCGACATCGAGCACCCACTCGCGCAGCGACGCGATCGCCGACCTCACCCCTTGCTGACCCGCAAAAACATAGGCCCCAACATACAACCCATGTGACAAAGACTCACTCACCCACCGACCGACCACCCAAGCGGCGATCAAAAAAACAAAGCCCAAGGCGCAGGAAATTTCCTCGTTCAAATCGCCCGCCCGAACCTTTTCCCACAGCGAAAGCTTTTCCAATATGCTCGTCTGCAAGGGTTGAATGTCCGCACCTGCATGCTTGAGGTCGGCAATGATCGCTTCCTCGGATTTGATATGCGTGTCGAAAGTAACCGACAACACCTTGCCGATGAAGGTCGCCGTTGCACGTCTCACACCAGGGATGTCGGTCACGCGCTTCTCAAGCTTCTGCGCGACGGCCTCACTCGCATCGCTCTCGATGCGAAAAGTGCTCCTGCGGATTGCCGAAGCAAGCTGCTCGCGATGCTCGTCGACGATTTCGCGAAGCTCTCCCTCGCTCAACAATCGTGGATCATAATCAATGTGCAGCCCATTCCCCGAGGTGTCCTTCTCGACCCGCAGAATCCCGCTGTGGTCGGTCAGCTGGTGGTCAGGCATTTCGCCGGAACCAGAATTTTTCGGGGTGCCTTGCATGATTCAATGACGATAGTTTCCACTCAGGGAAACTACATCATCATCTCAAAATCTCTTGCAAATGCCAGCCGCAAGTTGATGCAAGGCGGCCGAAACCGCATTCGCGGAAGGCTCCATCAGAGCAACCGGCACACCCGAATCGGCCCGCTCACGCGTCAACACATCGATCGGAATCCGCCCAAGCAATGGCACATTCATGGCCTCGGCCTCGCGCACGCCACCCCCTTCACCAAAGAGATAGTAACGCTTGCCGGCATCGCACTCAAACCAAGCCATGTTCTCGACCAAACCCAGTATCGGCACATTCACCTTCGCGAACATCGACACCGCCTTGCGCGCATCGATCAAGGCAACCTCCTGCGGCGTCGTCACAATCAACGCACCATCAACCGTCACGGTCTGGACAATCGTCAACTGGATGTCCCCCGTGCCCGGTGGCATGTCGAGCACGAGATAATCCAAATCATCCCACGCGACCTGACGCAAAAACTGCTGGGTGTAACGCGTCGCCATCGGTCCCCTCACAATCACCGGCGAACGATCATCAAGCAGAAAACCCATCGACATCAACTGAATGCCATGCGCTTCGAGCGGGATGATCTCATCGCGCTCATTGGCCATCGGCCGATCATTGACCCCAAACATTTGTGCCACCGATGGCCCATAAAGATCGCAATCGCAAAGCCCGACGCGCGCACCGGTCGCCGCCAGAGCCACCGCAAGATTTGCCGCGACGGTTGATTTCCCCACGCCACCTTTGCCCGATGCCACCGCGATCACGCGCTTCACTCCGGGGATCGACGACTTGCCCACACCCGACCCACCGGCCGCGGTAGGCGCATCCTTGACATCGATGTCCACCTTCACGCTGCCAATCCCCGGCACCGCGTCCAACGCGGCATGGCAGTCCTTGAAAATTTGCTCCGGCACCTTCGGGTCGCGGGTGGAAACCTCGATCTTCACCAGCGTCACGCCATCCTCCACACGCACATCCTTGACCAAACCAAATGATACAATATCGCGGGAAAACCCGGGATATCTGACCTGCCGCAAAATTTCTCGAATGGAATCGGGACTCATAAACGCCGGCAGTTTCGCCCGACCACGCCCGTGTGCAAGCACTACTCGCAATGAGACTGCCCACGACTGCGCGAAAATTGAAAATCATACGCCAATCACGCGACCGGGCGGTTGACTCGACTGCACGGATCGTCCGATACTCCCGCGCACTTCAATTTTACGAATTTATGGAAAATGTCATCATCATCGGCACCGGTTGCGCCGGCTACACCGCAGCGATCTACACCGCACGCGCCAACCTCAGCCCCCTCCTCCTTTCCGGCACCCAACCGGGCGGACAACTGACGACCACCACCGAAGTGGAAAATTTCCCCGGTCATCCCGATGGCATCATGGGCCCGGAGCTGATGATGAAAATGCAGGCCCAATCGGAAAAATTCGGCGCCCGTATCGCCTATGCCAGCGTTGAGTCGGTCGAGCGCCGCAGCGATGGCACCTTTCTGCTGAAAGCCGGCACAGAATCCTTCGAGGCCAAAACCCTCATCGTCGCCACCGGCGCCGCACCACGCCACCTCGGCCTGCCCGGCGAACAGAAACTCATCGGCCATGGCCTCACTTCCTGCGCCACCTGCGACGGCGCATTCTATCGCGATGTGCCGGTCTGCGTGATCGGTGGCGGCGACAGCGCCTGCGAGGAAGCCGACTTCCTCACGCGCTTTGCCAGCAAAGTTTTTCTCATCCACCGCCGCGACGAACTGCGCGCATCAAAAATCATGGCCGACCGCGTCCTCGCCAACCCGAAAATCGAACCGGTCTGGAACTCCACCGTCAGCGAATACCTCACCGACGAAAAAGGCGAAATGCGCGCGGTGACACTGCAAAACCTCGTCAGCGGTGAAAAATCAGAACTCCCCGTCGCCTGTGTGTTCGTCGCCATCGGCCATGTTCCCAACAGCGCGTTTCTCGGCGATCTCGTCGACAAGGACGAAAACGGTTACATCATCCAAACGCCCGGCAGAACATCCACCAAAACACCCGGCCTCTTCGCTGCCGGCGATGTCGCCGACCACTACTACCGCCAGGCCATCACCGCCGCCGGCCAAGGCTGCGCCGCCGCACTCGAAGCGGAGCGCTACCTCAGCGGGCATTGAGGGAGAGGAAGAAAGGTTAGAGGTTATTTGTTAAAAGTTATTGGGGAGAAAAAATGAAGAAGCGGCTTTTTCTCTTGCGTCTTCTCTAGGTAGGGCGATGCGGCCTCGCGGCGCCGTAATCATCGCCGCAGGCGCCAAAGCGGGCAAGAAGCCACTTCTTCATCCTCCCCAATCACCAATAACCAATAACTCTTCACCCCTTACGCCTCTTGCGCACACCTTCCGCCAGCACCTCAAGCGTCTCGACGGTGTCATCCCAGCCAAGGCAGGCATCGGTGATCGACTGACCCCGCGTCAGCGCGGACAAATCCTTGGTGAGTTTCTGAGCTCCCTCGACGAGGTTTGACTCGACCATCAGCGAAGTGATTTCGCGGCAACCTTCGGCCAACTGATTCGCAATGCTGCGGGCGACCATCGGTTGATTGCGGAAATCCTTGAGCGAATTGCCGTGCGAGCAATCGATCATGATTGATTCGTTCATGCTCTGCTCGCGCAGCATCGTCACCGCCTCGTCGATGAAGGGCTTTTCATAGTTCGGGCCGGTCTTGCCGCCGCGCATGATCAGATGGCAGGAATTGTTGCCAGTCGTCGAAACGATCGCCGAGACTCCTTGCTTGGTCACCGAGAGAAAATGATGTGGGCGTGATGCTGACTGGATCGCGTCGATGGCAATCTGCACCGATCCACTCGTGCCGTTCTTGAAACCCACCGGCATCGACAGACCGGATGCCAATTCACGATGAATCTGCGACTCGGTCGTGCGGGCACCAATCGCACCCCACGCGATGAGATCGGCGATGTACTGCGGCGAAATCGTATCGAGGAACTCCGTCCCCGCCGGCACACCCATGTTGGCGAGGTCGAGCAGGAGCTTGCGCGCCACACGCAAGCCTTGGTTGATGTCAAAGGAGTCGTTGAGCTCCGGATCATTGATCAGACCCTTCCAGCCCACGGTCGTTCGCGGTTTCTCGAAATAAACGCGCATCATCACAAAGAGATCTTTTTCCAAGCGCTTGGCTTCCTTACGGAGTTTTTCCCCGTACTCGAGCGCCGCCTCAGGGTCGTGAATCGAGCAAGGCCCGACAATCGCCAGCAGGCGATCATCCTCACGCTGGATGATGGCATCGGCGCGCGATCTCGCGCCCGCCACCAACTCGGATGCCTTTTCGCCCATCGGCAAATAATAGGCCAAAACCGCAGGCGAAATGAGCGGGTTGAGGCCAGTAATACGGAGGTCGTCGGTGCGATGATGGGTCACGCCCCAATCGTTGACCCCTGCCCGCGTTTTACGCAAGAGTCAAGTTCCCTCGAATGGACGCTCATGCGGTCCCACCCGTCGAAAATGACTCGGGCGCAAGCTCTTTGATCAACCCGCGCAAGCCCGCATGACGCCCACTCAAATCCGGGTCCGCCGCTAGCGCCTCGGCCGCGAGTTTGCCCGCCTCCCTCACCAAGGAAGGATCGGCGAGAAAATCGACAAATTTCAGCTCCGCAAGACCGCTTTGGGATGTTCCCAGCACATCACCCGGCCCGCGCAAACGCAGGTCGGCCTCGGCAATTTCAAAGCCATCGCCCGTGCCCTCCAGCACCTTGAGCTTTTCCATGCCCTCAGGATTTTTTCCATCGCTCAGCAAGATGCAGTAACCCTTGTTGCCACCGCGGCCGATCCTCCCCCGCAGCTGATGCAACTGCGCCATGCCAAAGCGATCGGCATGATGCACCACCATCAGCGAGGCATTCGAAACATCGACGCCGACCTCAATCACCGATGTCGCCACCAAAACCCCGATACGCCCATCGCGAAAATCTTGCATCACCCGCTCCTTTTCATCCGGCTTCAACTTGCCATGGATCAAGCCAACTTCGTGCCCGGATAGCCGCTTCTTCCATTTGGCATACGCCTCCACCGCCGACTCGACCTTGAGACCTTCGCTTTCTTCCACCAAAGGATACACCAGATATGCCTGACGCCCCTCCGCGAGCTTCCCTTTCACAAAGGCGGTGACATCCGACTGCTTGGCGGAAACGCGAACCGCTGTGACCACCTCACCGCGCCCTGGCGGTTTTTCATCCAAAACGGAAACATCAAGGTCGCCATACAAGGTCATCGTCAGCGTGCGCGGAATCGGCGTCGCAGTCATCACCAAAACATCCGGCGCTTTGCCCCGACCAATCAATGCCGCGCGCTGACCGACCCCAAACTTGTGTTGTTCGTCGATCACCACCAATCCGAGATCCTCAAAATTTCCACTGCCATGGATCAAGGCATGCGTGCCAATGACCATCTGCGGATGCGAATCATCATCATCGTGCGTGCGCTCATCGCGCAATGCCGTGCGCAAGGCGATGCGAATCCCCAAAGGCTCAAGCCACTTGCGAAATGTCAAAAAGTGCTGCTCCGCAAGGATCTGCGTTGGCGCCATCAGCGCAGCCTGCGAGCCGGAGTCGACCGCCATCAGCATCGCCGCCATCGCGACAAAAGTTTTTCCCGAACCCACATCCCCTTGCATCAAGCGCGCCATCGGACGCGGGTCGCGCATGTCCTCGATGATCTCACGAATCGACCTCTTCTGCGCTCCTGTCAGATCAAAGGGCAGACTGGCGTAAAATTTCTTCAGCAAGGTTGTTTTGCGTCCGTGCGAACGACCCTCGAGCCGACGATGATTCCTACGTCGCCAAAGCACATTGAGCTGCACGGCAAAAAATTCCTCGAGAGCAAACCTGCGACTCGCCGCTTTCGCTATTTCAAACGAATCAGGAAAATGCACCGCCCGCAAATCATCGAAACGCGCAATCCCGCTGCCGACATCGATGCCGGTATCCAGACTCACCGGATCCACCTGGCCAAGCAACTCGTGCATGATCTCGCGCAAACGGCGTTGCACGATGCCGGGTATATTCCGATACACCGGCACAATCCGGTCGAGATGAATGGAGCCACCTCCAAGATCATCCTCACGTAAAATTTCGAACTCGGGATGATCGATAAAAAAACGTCCGTCGATTTCTTTCAATTTCCCATGCGCAACCACTTGCTGCCCCGCCGCAAGGACCTTGTTCATGAACGGCATGTTGTACCAACGGCAGGTGACCCGCGCGGAGCCGAAGAGACCGCCATTCGCATCGATCAACACCGCCTCGAAAAGCCCTTTGCCCTGACCAAAGCGCCGCTGCGCGGTGTCGACGACCTCCGCACGAAAACAAATCGGACCGAGACTGGCCGAGTTCACTGCAAAGCCCAGCTGCCGACGGTCCTCATGACGCTTGGGGAAATGATCCAGCAAATCCGCAACGGTCGAGTATCCGGCCGATCGCATGGACTCAAACTCACGGCTTACCAAAAGGCCAACATGGGCCAAATCATCTGGGGCGGATATCACGGCATCAATGGCAGGAATGCTTTCTATCAAGCCCCCCCGATCGCAGCAAGCTTCCTCAAGTAACTGAAACTGTAGATCCCAGACGAATGCCCATCCGCCCAGAACAACTGCAGCGCGTACCCACCCACCTGCTCGAAACGCAACAACTCGAATGCGCGCGGCCCGTGTTCCACCAAAGGCCTCACCACCCGTCCCAAGGCATCCGGCTCACCCTGGCATGCCGCACACGGGCAGGCACGCCGCAGCATCGCCAATGGCAGATACGCTTCAAATGAATCACCAAAAACGCAGGCGAATTCATCTCCAATGATGGCCACATGTTGCAAAGTTTCCGTCATGATCTTTAGGCCTTCAACCAAGCTCGCCTTCCACCCTCCGGCTTCGATGACCAAAGATCAAGGATCCAACCCGAACATGGGTCGCACCCTCCTCGATCGCCACTTCATAATCACCACTCATTCCCATGCTCAACTGGGGAAATTGACGACCCGAAATCGCCTCAAGCTCATCACGCAAGTCGCGCAACGAAACAAACCACCGTCGCGCCGACTCGGCATCAGGCCCCGCAGGCGGAATGCACATCAGTCCGCGTATCCGCAGATGCTCCAACGCACCCAATTTTCCAATCTCCTGACGCAAGACCTCCGGCTCAAATCCGCCCTTGCTTGCCTCGCCACCGATATTGACCTGCAGAAAAATTTCCGACGCATGACCCAACTCGCCCGCGATGCCATTCACGTACTCCGCCAAACGCAGCGAATCGATGGCATGAATGACACCAAACTTCTGCAAAATTTTCCTAACCTTGTTGCGCTGGACGCCGCCAATGAAATGCCAACTCAGCGATGCAGGCAACGCATCGATCTTTGCCTCAGCCTCTTGCAGGCGGCTCTCGCCGAAAACCTGCTGACCCGCCTTCACCGCCTCGGCAATGTCGCTCACGGGAAATGTTTTCGACACAGCAATCAATACCACCGACTGCGGCTCACGCCCGACACGACGGCAGGCAGCCTCCATTCGCTGCCTCACCTCCGCCAAATTCGTCGCAATGCAATCCATCAACGCAGGTGAAAAAAATGCGATCTCACTCGATCACGCCCGCCACGCGCGTGCTTTCCGAAAGCTCAACCAAATCGCGCACCACCGCAATGGACTCGCGCTTGATCGGATCAAGCCCGGTCGGCCACTTCGGCGAGTCATCGAGATCCTCAGTCTCATCCTTGGCCTTGCGCATGAACGAAGCGCTTTCTTCCGACGGGTCGTATGACTTAAGCTCCTTGCCCTCTTTGATGTCATCGAGGGTGAGCTTGTAAAACTTGAAGCGCTGTTTGTCCTCTTGCGCGATTTTCGCGAAGCGCTCTCGACGCTCGGTATTGCGCTCCTTCTGGCGCGCGTCCGACTCGGCAAGTTCCTTATCACGCTCCGCCTTGTTGAGCGAAAGCGTGTTGGCAGTGATGCGTTCGGTTGTCCGGCGCACATCATCGCGCACATACTCAAAGTCGCGGCAGGCATCGATGCGATTGAGGCTCAGTTGCTTGAGCTTGGGAATGAAAAGCCTCTCGGCATCAAGCGGCTTGAAATCACCCGCACTGCGAATGAGGTCGTGTGGCAGAGAGTGTTCGAGATACGATTCACCGATTTCCAGACCATCCATGATGCTGGGAATAATGATATCCGATGCCACCCCGTCCATTTGCGTCGATGAGCCCGAGGGACGATAAAATTTCTGAATCGTGACCTTGAGGAATCCGGCGTCGTTGCGGTTTGAAAAAAGCGGCAGCATGCGGCCAATGTCCATCGGCTGCTGCACGGTCCCCTTGCCAAAGGTCGAAGCCTCCCCAACCACCACCGCACGATTAAAGTCCTGCAAAGCACCCGCAAGGATCTCGCTTGCGGAAGCGCTGCTGCGATCAGTCAGCACCACCATCGGGCCGGTATAGATCGGTTTTCCATTCTCGGAATTCTTCACCTGCACGCGGCCAAGCGTATCCTTGACCTGCACCACGGGGCCCTGCTCCATGAAAAATCCCGTCATGCAGCGCACCTCATCGAGCGAACCACCTCCGTTGTTGCGAAGATCGAGGATGAGGCCGTCAATTTTTTCATTCATCAGGCGCTTGAGAAGCATTTCAACATCATCGGCGCAGCTCACCTCACCATTGTCGAAATCCGCGTAAAACGATGGCAGGGCAATCACCCCTAATCTCTTCGGCTGGCTTTTCCCATTCTTGAGTTCGATCAGCTCTCCAGACGCTTGCTCGTCCTTCATCTCAACCTTGCCGCGTTGGATGACCACGATGCGCGTCACCCCGGACGCGCCTGATGCGGGCTCAACCTTGAGCGCCACCGAGGTTCCCTCTTTTCCGCGGATCAAATCCACCACCTTGTCGATTTTCATGAACATGATGTCGATCATGTCCGCCGGCTTTTCGGTGTTGAGCGCATTCACGCCCACCACCCGATCGTTGAGCTTAAGGCTACCCTCGCGATCAGCGGGGCCACCGACCACGATGCCCATGATCTTGGTTGCACCATCTTCCTCGGGCTGAAGCAAGGCACCGATGCCGACAAGCTCGTTTTTCATGCTGTCTTTGAAACGACTCATTTCACGGGCACTCATGTAATCGGTGTGCGGGTCGTAAGCCCTCGCCACGGCGCTGAGGAAATAATTTGCAACCTCCTCGTTATCCACATCCTCGACGCTGGCGAGGAATCGCTTGTAGCGAAGCGAAACTTTTTCCTTCGGGCTGCGGTCATCGCTACCAGGATCTGCCTTGCCTTGCTCTTTGGCCATCTTTGCCAACATTTCACGACGCAGGACCTCACCCAAAACCGCTTCCTTGATCTGCAGGCGCCACAATTCAGCAGCCTCCTTTTCATTCTTCGGCCATGCCGCGTCCTTGCGGCTCATCATCACCTTGTCGTCGGAAGCGAAATCAAGGTCATTGCCATTCAGCAGTTTTTCGGTCTGGGCGACACGCGCGCGGACCCGCTCTTTGAATATCTCGTAAATCGTGGTCGCAGGTTCCATGCTCTTGCCTTGCAAAATCAGGCCGTGCATCCGGCTGCCATAGGACTCGTTGAAACGATCCACATCCTCCTGCGTGAAATACAACCGCTGGAAGTCCAGATCCTTCAAATAGTCGTCGAGGAAACGCCGGCCCAGGGCCTCGTCGAATGGCAGCCGCGCAAAGTGACTGTTTTGCAGCATGATCGACATCTGGCGCCCGACCTCATTGAAGTCCGCCTGCTGGCCTTTGAGAGGAGAAAACGACGCCAGCACCGCTGCTGCGAGAATGGTATTGCGAAGCCTGTGTAATGTCATGCGATTCGGGGGAATAAAAGGTGCCGGATGGCGGATCTCAACTTGCCACCGCTTTGCCGCTTGTCGATTTCCAAAATACCATTTGCATCACCGCAGGCCTTTTTTTTCGGTCAGCCAGCGCTGAAAATGGGCGTCTTTGGCCTGCTGTTCCAAAGCCTTGCCCGCCTCGGGGTCCGCACCGGGCATGAAGAGATCCGCATCTGCGGGACGCCGACCAAGCACGGCGCGAATGTTTTGCAATTTCCCGTCCCGCAAAACCTTCAGGTTTACGCGCGTACCGGGCTTGCACTTGCGGATTTTCTCACTCAAGAGCATCGACGCTGCCTGCTGCCAACCTCGACCATCCACTTCCACGATCGCGTCGCCCACCTGCAAGCCGGATTTCGCCGCTGCGGAATCCGGTACCACCTCGAGCACCGTCACAGCCCAAGAGTCGGGCTGATTTCCCGGCATTCGAACCAAGCGGTCATCCATGCGCACGCCTAGATAGCCATCACCTTCCTTCGCAAAATCATCCGCCGCAAGCTGGCGCAAAACCTGCATGCATCGCTCACGAACCTCCGGGCTCGGACTGCCACCATCCGACGAAAGCCGCAACAATTCAGCCACCGCAAGCTTGGGGGTTTTTCGCGCCCACAACAACACATCGGCCTCCGCCGACTCGCGCGCCATGAAGTCCTCGGACTCCAATGCTTTTAAAAAAACTTTCGGAATCGCCTCCGCACAAAGCACGGTCGGAATGAACGAATAAAGCAAAAGGCACTTGAACAAAGACATCGTGTGCGAATTGTTCCAATTGCTATAAAAATCAGTGATAGCTCCTCGAGACGAGATTCACCGAAACCACCCACTCAGGACCATCGGGCGAACCCCGCGGATCAGCGCCCAAAGGCATTTTTCTGAGGCACCTCGATGGTGTCGTCGGACTCCAGCAGGATGTTCATGTTCTCACCCTTGCTGAGGTCGTATTCGGTTTGCTTGCCGGCACGATACAACTTCACGCGGTGCATGCTGCCAAATTCCGTCGCGCCGCCGGCATTCTGAATGGCCTGATACAGCGTGAGCCCCCTGTTGTATGGCACGGGCCCGGTCTTTCGCACTTGGCCACCTATGGTGACGACTTTATCCTCGATGGTCTTGGAACTGGAATCAATCACCTGAAAGGTAGGGCTGGTATAAATTTGCGCCTCGCGGAAACGCGATTCCAGAGCCGATGCGAGTTGCTCTGCGCGCAAGCCCGCTGCCCTCATCGGGCCAATGAAAGGAATATTGACCATGCCTGATTCGGAAACCGGGTAAATCGCATCGATCCGGCCCTTTTCCTCACTCGGCACACCGCTCACCGAAATTTGTATCGCCCGCCCTGCCTGGATTTGCCCGAAGACCCCAGTGGCAAGGCATAACAGGAAAACGATCAAAGTAGCGATGGACTTGAATTTCATGGGGAAATCGAAATGGCGGATTAGTAGAGGTCGGACTCGGGCTTATTGTCCTTAACGGCTGAGGGGCTCGATTTTGTCTTATTTTCCGTTGATGTCGACGCCATCGCTGGCGCTGACATCGCGGGCGGGCCTTGTGCCTCCGATGGCGCGTAGTAGGTGTAATAGCTGGTGTAGTACTGGTACTGGCTATCGCTGCGGACATCGACGTTATTGAGAACAACACCGAGAATGTTGCCACCAACGCTTTCGATCGCCTGTTTGACCCGAAGAAGCATGTTTCGCGGCAACTTCCGGTGCTGAACGATGATGATCGTGAGGTCGACCTCACTGACAAGCACTGACGCATCGCTGACCCCAAGGATCGGCGGACTGTCGACAAAGATCAGGTCGAAACGCTGTTTTACATCCTGGATCAGCTCCGACATGCGGCGCGAGTTGAGAATGCCTGCGGCGTCGACCGGCAGAATGCCGGACGGCATGAAGTAAAGGTTGTCAACCGGGGTCTGCAAAATCACATCCTCCAGCATCAGGTCGGTGGTGAGATAGTTGGTCAAACCCACCGAGTTGTTGATGCCGAAAAATGTGTGCAAACGCGGACGGCGAAGGTCGGCGTCGATCATCAGCGTGGTGTAGCCACCCTGCGCGCAGATGTAGGCAAGATTCATCAGCGTCGTCGACTTGCCCTCACCGGCACCACCGGAAACGAGGGTGATCGTGTTGTCCTCGGGGTTCTTGCGGTTGAACTCGATGTTCGTTCTGAGAATACGGTATGCCTCCGCATCGGGACTTGATCCGCGCTGCCTGTGAAGCAATGAGATGTCCTTGGGGATAACCGCAAGCACGGGCACCTGGAGGTATCTTTCCACATCATCCATCGTCTTGACCGATGTGTCGATGAACTCAAGGAAGAATGCAATGCCGACGCCGAAAATAAGTCCGACTACCGCGCCAAGCACGAGATTCAAAGTTACATTCGGGCTCACCGGGCTCTCCGAAATGACCGGTGAATCGTGCATCAAGACGGTCTCGGGCGGCATCTTGCTAGAAATCGTTTCACCCATCTGCTTAAGCCTCATCGTTTGCAAAAGCTCTTGGTCGGTTTCGAAATCACGCTTGGCATCAACATAGTCCTGAGCGTCCAAGCCGCGCTTGATGGCATCTTCGCGCGTTTCGTCTTTCATGGCCTCAACGCTTTTGAGCCGATCAGATGCAAGATCAAGCTGTGCCGTGAGGGTCGCGCGGAGATTGACTACTCCCTCTTCAAGCTGGCGCTTCATGTTTTCAATCTGATCGACCGCCGCCATGACGGTAGGATGCTTGGCTCCGAGGCCGTTGATCCGAAAGCCGTCCAACTGGCGTTTGGCTTCAAGGTATTGCGGATAAAGGTTGCGGATGATGTTGTCCGGCAAATCAAGTCCTGCGGCATAAACCATCAACTGCTCGCTGTCATACTTCAAGAGGCTGCCAATCTGGCTCTCCAGCTTGCGCTTTTCCTGCTCAAGTGCGTTGTAAGCCTCAAGCGCAGATCTCGCACCCTGGTCCTCGTCGACGCCGGTCTGGCCGTAAAACGAGTCGGCTCCCTTGTAAATGATACCCTTCGTTCGCACGATCGTGGCGAGTACCTTGCGGCGTTCCTCAACCTTGTCCTCTTGGTTTCTGACCGCCTTGTTGAGTTCCTGAAGGGCATTTTCCGCATCACGGCTTTCAATCTCGGCACGATACTGGCGGTATGATAGCGCGACTTCCTCGGTAATATCCCTGGCATCCACCTTGTTGGTGTGACGCACGCGGATCGAGATCAGGTCGGTTCCACGAACGTTCTGGGTAGCGACAATGCCCTTCAGAATCGCCAAAGCGGTTTCCTTGTCGACGTTCCATCGATTCACCAGCTCGAGGTTCTGGACGACTTTCTCCAATGAGTTGCGGCTCTTGATTTTCTCAAACTCGGTACCGAAAAACTGCGGCGTCATTGCGCGCGCGCCCGAGAGCTCGTTGAGCTGCGCACCCAAGGGAGAGATGCCAGCAGCACGAGGTTTGACCTCGATCGTTGCCTCACTCTGATACTTTTTGGGCATCACGTAAGTGATGACGGCAGCCGTCATGAAAACCAGCAGCAGTGAAAGCAGAATGATGCCGTAGCGGTTTTTGATGACCTGCCAATAGTCCACGGCGTGGAGCATGGCCTCGTTCTGTTGGGCTGAAGTTGTGTTCATGTATCAGGTTTAATCGGCTTTTGAGGATTTTCAAAGAAAATGAAAAATCCCGCCATGGTTCACATCGCGGGAAGAATCATCTGAAAATCGGATTTCAATTTGAAAGTGGAGCTGGGCCAAGTCGGACGGCTAGGGGATTAAAATTCGGCCGAAACGCCGACCGAAACGCGGTTGCGGTCGTATTCACGATAATCGTTCACATCCGAAACGACCTGACTGTAGTTGTAGCTGAGATTTCCGTAAAGGTATTCGGTGAGCTTCACCGACATGCCAATGTAGGCGTTGAAGGTTGTCTCGGAGCGGCTAGGGGCATTTGTTCCTGGAGCGCCTCCGCTGAGCAAACGCCCGCTATCATAATCACTCTGGATGAGATCCACGCCGCTGTTGAGCGAGAGATCCGGTGAGAGAAGATAGGTGCCTGTAACACCCAAACGAAACGTACTACGCTCATCGTAGTTGAATCGCTCGGTGATGAAAGGATCCGGAGTTAAAACTGTATCATCATCCTCCATGCCATAGCGCATGAAGGCACCCAGCTTGAGCTGGGGATTGATTTGACTGTTCAATGCAAACTCAAGGTAAGGCGAAGTGGAGCTGGATCCGCCATCCACATCGCGCAACTGGGCACCAGTGCGGACCGTGCCAATGGTGTTGGGGCTGAAACGATGATCTGCACCAATGAGGAAATACTGGTTATCAGATTCGGAGGCGTCACCGTTGGTCAGCGTCTGTCCATAGCGATACTCAGTGACTAAAACGGTTTGCGGACTGTACTGATACCGCAACTGCTCATAAAACTGCCATGAGGTGCGGTCGCTATTGCTGTCATCGTAACTGGATCCATTCAAGCGAACGCCTGTGTAAGTACCGAAGCGCTCAGTCCAGCGGTAACCAAGCGAATTGTCCGTACTCCAACTCAAAAACTCGCCGGATTGCCTCGAGGAAGCCATTCCGTAGGAGTAATCTGGCTCCAACTCGTTGGCCACGAAGTTGCGGCTTACAAAACGAACACGCTCGCTGAAGCGGTGAATCAAATTAACCGAGGCACGCGACTGGCTGTTGATCTCATTGATGCCATCGGGAGCATCAAAATAATAGACCATCCCCAGCTTGCCGTAGACATCCAACGTCGTCTGCGGAGAGAGGTTTACAAATGAAGCACCTACATAAGGATTTACCGCCATCGATGATTCCGCAGCAGATTGTCGACCGGTGCTAGGATCTACACTGGTTGGATTGACATTGTCGTCATAAATCACATTTCCACCGACCAACCACTTGATCGGAAGCGACTCCTGAGCCTCGGTGCCGGTGTAATAGAGGCCTTGCTCGCCAAAAGCATTGGTGAAAAAGAGCGGCAAGAATGTCAGTGGGAGTTTGCTCTTCATGGATAGGGGGTCTGGGTGAACTAAAAGAATTGGGGAAACAAAAAACTGCTACATCTCAGCCATCAGCGGGAATTCGTATTGGTTGTTGGCGGCGGGACAATTCCACCTCCACCTCCGCCACCTCCACCGCCGCTGTTGCCACCCGAGAAATTGAAACCGCCGCCACCGCTGCTGAAACCACCAATTCCACCGCCGCTGCCGCCGCCACCAAAGAAGCCTCCACCGAAAGATCCGCCGCCGAAAGATCCACCGCCGCCGCTGGTCCCACCGCCGCCGCTGGTCCCACCGCCGCCAGCTCCTCCACCGCCACCACCAAAAATACCACCGCCGCCGCTGCCGCTGCCCATGGTGCCACTGCCTGTGGTCTCTCCACCGGTCGTTCCGCCAGTGGTTCCACCTGCACCATCAGTTCCACCTGCACCATCAGTTCCACCTGCACCATCAGTTCCACCTTCCTCGCCGCCACCTTCTCCATCACCGCCAATGCTCACGCGGCCGTAAGGATCCTCACCCGGGAAATCAAGCGGGTTGTCACCTTCGTCCGCCTTCTTATCGCCTGTGCCATCTTTGCCGGATTTTGAATCCTTGGAACTGTACCCGGAATCACCAGCATTCGGATCGAGTTTTGCGAGCACCGCCTGGACTTGCGCCAGCGAGTCGGGCACCGTGGCAATCGCGCATTGGGCGATAAGCCTCATGTTTTCCGGCGAAGCTGTGGCTGCAGACTCAACGATCGAAGCCACAACATCGGCATTGGCACCAGACGCTTCGATCGAGGCTTTCACGATCTCACACGCGCAGGCGGGTGAGGCCGAAACTTCCTTGGAGACTATTTCGAGCAGATCGGAAAGGTTCGACTCCACCGATGTGCGAACCGACAGAGAAAGTTGAGAACAGTCAGGCCCATCTGCCGCGATCAATGGCATGCCGACGACCAATGCCGTCAGCACATGGAGTTTGATGCGGTTCATGATGGGCAAAATTGGGTGGATTCGAAATCGTTTAATAAATTTCTAAATGGAGCGGGCAGCGGGAATCGAACCCGCATGTCTAACTTGGAAGGATAGCGCTTTACCACTAAGCTATGCCCGCTTGACGATTGGAATATGGCCCTAAAATCGGCATAAAATCAAGCTTTTTTTCCATCTTGCGTATTACCATTTCGGAAATCTTAAGCATTCGGGCGTAAAATGGGGGAATTATCGCTGAAGCGCCCATTTTCCTATAAACCAGTCGGATGGTCATAAAAACTCCAGGGCAGCCCGAAATGCTCCCCGATTAATTTCGCAACTCGTTGAACACCAAAGGTTTCGGTGGCATAGTGTCCGCCGTAGAACAAGTTTATCCCCAGCTCCTCCGCCAGGCAATAGCTCCAATGCGGACCCTCACCGGTGATGAAGGCATCGACCCCAGTTTCGGCAATTTTTGCAATTTCGCTGCCTGCCCCGCCGGTGATGATCGCGACCCGCGAGATTTGCTCCGGTCCGGCCGGGCAAATGTGCACCCGCCCGCCGAGGATCTGTTCAAGCCGATTTTTGAGCTCTTCCCGGCTGCCCTGCCAATGACCCGTCAGCCCAACCCGGAAGCCCTTGATCTCGATGTCAGGCTGCGGATCAACGACCCCCAGCGCCTCCGCCAGCAGAACGTTGTTGCCCCACTCGGGATGCACATCGAGGGGCAAATGACTCGAATAAATCGCCAGCCCCGCCTCCATCGCCACGTGCAGCTTGCGGTAAAACGCCCCGGTCACCGGCTGCGCGCCCTGCCAAAACATGCCGTGATGAACAATCAGCAAGCCCGGTCCGCCCGCTGCCACGGCCTCGATCACCGGCAAGGACGCATCCACCGCCGCCACCACACGATCAACCCTGCCCCCATTGGCCAACTGCAGGCCATTCATCGCGCCCGGATAATCGGCGATCTCCGAAACCCTCAGCTCGCCATCGAGAAAATTCACCAATTCATGCAAATCTGCCATGACACTTCAATGCCGCCAATCCGCACTGATGTGGAGAAAATTTCCGCGCAAAAAACATTTCACGCCGCACGGAATCATTCACCAAGCACCCGACTGCGAGTCTCACCATCGGCAAACCTCGTGCGCAATTCATCGCCGGGCTTAAGCTCATGGGCCGACCTCACCAAGCGCCCTTGCGCATCAAGCGTGATGGTAAATCCACGCTGAAATGCCGACTCCGGCCCGAGCGCGCGCAACAGCCCCGCAAGTTGCATCAGGCGCTCACGCTTGAGCTGCATCGCATTCACGCACGCCACATCAAACTGCCTTCGCGTCGCCGCCAACGACTCAAAGCGACGCTCAAGCACCCGCGCGGGATGATGTCCCCGATGTCGCAAACCCAACTCACGCAACTTCACCCGCGAGGCGTTCATCGATGACTCAAGCGCACCCATCAGCCTGTCAGCCAAGGCATCCAAGCGCATCACCGGCTCACGCAACAAACGCTCGCCATCGCGTTGCAAAGCGCCTCTGCGCAAAGTTTCAAGCTGCCTCTGACCTTGCAAAAATCGCTCATGGATCACGCGCTCACCACGGCGGCGAACTTGCGCGAGCCTTGCCTTCAAGGTCGCCGCATCCGGCACCACCAACTCGGCCGCAGCACTCGGCGTAGGCGCCCGCAGGTCGGCCACAAAATCGGCGATGGTGAAATCAATCTCATGCCCGACGGCCGAAACCACCGGTAGCGGACACGCGGCAATCGCGCGCGCTACAATTTCCTCATTGAAATTCCAAAGGTCCTCGATGGACCCGCCGCCACGACCGACGATCAACACTTCGCAATGCGGTAAACCAAAATCATCCGGCCGCCCCATCCTTTCAATCGCCCTCGCGATTTCAAGCTCCGCTCCTTTTCCCTGCACCCTCACCGGATAAAGCACCGCCTTCACCCATGGCGCGCGCCGCGACAACACATTCAGCATGTCCTGCAAAGCCGCACCTGACTCCGATGTCACGATGCCCACCACGCGCGGAAAAAATGGCAGCGGTTTTTTGCGTTCCGCATCAAACAATCCCTCTTCCTGCAAGCGCCGCTTGAGTTGCTCGAATTTCGCCTGCAAGTCCCCCGCCCCGGCACGCTCGACCTGCCGCACAATAACCTGCAATTGCCCGCGCGCCTCGTAGACGCTTGCCTCGGCAAACACCCGCACCTTCGCACCATCCACCAAGGCCGCCGAACCTTCGCGTCTCGCCGCAGAAAACATCACGCACTGAATCTGCGCGCCCTCGTCCTTGAGCGAAAAATACCAATGCCCGCTGCCCTGTTTCTTCAGATTCGAGACCTCGCCCTCAACCCACAACTCACCAATCCCGCCCTCGAGAACCAACTTCATCCGCCGCAAAAGTTGCGTCACCGACAAGGCGGCATCCGCGACAGGCTTGGAACGCGAAAACAAATCCACGCCCGAATCTGCCAGCCACACGAGAAATGATCGAGCCGGAAAATTTCCCGCAAAAAAACAATTTGTCCGCCCGCGCAGATTGCCCGCTTTCCACACGCGAATTCCGGCGTTATGAAAAACCCCGTGATCCGCTCGCTGCGATTGATGGACTTCAGGTGCTTTGAGTCGCTCGATCTCGAAGCGCCCGAAGCCGGCGCCATCCTCACCGGCGACAATGCCCAAGGAAAAACCTCGATCCTCGAAGCGATCTGCATGCTGGTGCGACTGCAATCCCCACGCAGCCACCGACTCGCCACACTCGCTCGTTTTGGCAAGGACGGCTTCGGCATCGCCGGCAACGCATGGAATGATGAACGCCAAGTGAAATGGAACCGCAGCGGCATCATTCTCAAAAAGGACAACACGCCCTGCGCCAGCCGTTCGGACTACCTCGCACAAGGCGGCCTCATCGTCTGGATGGGCAATGAGGACCTTGAACTCGTCCGCGGCCCCGGCGAAACACGACGCCGTTACCTCGATTTTATCGGCTCGCAAATCAACCCAGCCTACCGCCGCTCATTGGCCCGCTACCGCCGTGCATTGATGGCCAAAAACCTGCTACTGCGCGAAGGCCACGGCCGCGAAAAAGAAATCCTCTCCTACGATCAGATCCTCGTTGAACACGGCAGCCAAATCATCAGCGCCCGCGCGCAAATGATCGCGCAACTCAACCCCTTCGCCGCCGAAGCACAGGCCGCCATCAGCGGCAAAAACGAATCCCTCACGCTTGATTACATTCCGGCCAGCGGACCCGACCTCCATCAGTCGATCATCGACGCCCGCGAACGCGAAAGACGTACCCGCCAATCGGTGGTCGGCCCCCACCGCGATGACATCTCACTGCGCATCGACGGCAAACCGGCCGCCGATTTCGCCAGCGAAGGCCAGCAACGAACGATCGCGCTCGCCCTCAAACTCGCACAAGGCCGACTGCTCGAAACCGCCGGCAAATCCACACCCGTTTACCTGCTCGACGACATCTTCGGCGAACTCGACCCCATCCGCCGCAACGCGCTCATCAGCCACATGCCCGCAAATGCCCAAAAGTGGATCACCACGACCCACCTCGATTGGCTCAAATCCACCCAAAGCCTCGGCCCAATCGCCCGCTTCACCATCAAGGCCGGCACCTGCTCGGCAAGCCCCGCATAAGGGGAAAGGACGCCACGTCCTTTCATCAATCAACCCCCTCCAAACACACAAAAGCCCGGGAAATTCCCGGGCCTTTGGAGAAATTGATGACCGATAAAAATCAGCGCGAGTAAAGCTCGACGATGAGCTGCTCGTTGACGACCGGATCGATGTCGGAGCGCTCAGGCACTCGCGAGACGGTAGCCTCAAGCTTGTCCTTGTCGACATTGAGCCAATCGCTCGAAGGCATCGATTGAGTCAGGTCGGTCATGCGAATGACGAGCTGTTGCGAGGAAGGCTTGGCACCAACCTTGATGACATCGCCCGGCTTGACTTGATAGCTCGCAATGTCGACGCATCGACCGTTCACGAGGATGTGGCCGTGGTTGACGATTTGGCGTGCAGCCTGGCGCGAGTTGCCGAAACCGGCACGGTAGCAAACATTATCCAGACGGGTTTCAAGCAACTGGAGAAGGATCACACCGGTCACACCGCGACGCCTTGCGGCTTCTTCGTAGTAACCGCGGAACTGCTTCTCGAGCACACCGTATTGGAAGCGGAGCTTTTGCTTTTCGCCAAGTGCGACGGAGTATTCGCTCTTCTTCTTGCGACCGGCGCGCACACCGTGCTGACCGGGCGGAAAGTTGCGACGCTCAAGCGCCTTGGAAGAGCCAAAGAGTGCCACGCCAAACCGGCGGCTGATCTTGGTACGGGGACCTGTGTAACGAGCCATGTTGTGAAATAAGTAAGTTGGATATTAAACGCGGCGAGCCTTCTTCGGACGGCAGCCGTTGTGTGGAATCGGAGTCACGTCGCGAATGGAAAGAATTTCCAAGCCAAGACCTTGCACGGCACGAACCGCGGACTCACGACCGGAACCCGGACCCTTAACGCGGACATCGACTTCCTTGAGGCCGTGGCCCATCGCTTGGCGGCAGGCGTCTTGCGACACCACTTGAGCGGCGTATGCGGTGCTCTTGCGCGATCCCTTGAAGCCCATCTTGCCGGCAGTCGACCAACCGATCGCATTGCCATTCACATCGGTCACGCTGACCAAGGTGTTGTTGAAGGTGGCGGTCACATGGACCACTCCGCGGGAGACATTCTTCGATCCCTTCGCCTTGTGAATTTTGATTTCTTCTTCACCTCCGCCGATCTCGGCGAAAATGTCGCGCTTGGCTTCCTTCTTCGGAGCCTCGGCAACTGCCTCCGGCGCTGGGGCCGCTGCGGCAGCCTTCACTTCGGCTTCGGTTTCCTGATTGGTTTCTTGGTCAGACATGAATCAATGATTGATAGGATTACTTCTTAACGCCCACGGTCTTCTTCTTGCCCTTGCGGGTACGGGCGTTGGTGCGGGTGCGCTGACCGCGAACCGGAAGGCCGCGCTTGTGGCGGATGCCACGATAGCAGTTGATCGAGGTGAGGCGCTTCATCTGGGCCTGACGCTCACGGCGCAGGTCGCCCTCGACGAGAACACCTTCGGTCTGGATGACTTGGGAAATGCGGACGAGCTGGTCTTCGGTGAGTTGACCGGTGCGAATGTTGGGGTCGATACCCGCATGCTCGAGAATTTTGGCAGCCGTCGGACGGCCAATGCCAAACATGTAGGGAAGAGAGGCTTCGATGCGCTTCTCGTTGGGGATTTCAATGCCTAGGATACGTGCCATGATGTGCGTAGTTTCGCGTGGATGCCCGGAACTTTCGGACTGTCTCCGAAACCCTGCGGGGCGGGTGGTTTAGCAGACATCAAGGGTCTGGCAAGCCGGAAATGGAAATTTTCTTCCCACTGAGGGCAAAAAAGTGGGGGCGCCGGGGGCGAAGCCGCGAAGGAGCCCAAATTTCAGACCCAAGTCCAGTTCATCACCACATCGATGTCGGGGTGAATGCTGTGATGCACCGGGCAGCCGCGGGCCGCGCTCTCGAGCAATTTGCGATCGGGATGATCAGTAGAAAGCGGCATCTGGAGGTCGAGCTCAATACGGCTGATCCGGCGCGGCTGGTCGTCGGACATGAATTTGCGCGCGTTGACGCTCATGCCTGTGACATCGATTTCCTTGCGCTTGGCAACGATGCCAATGACCGTGGCCATGCACGCCGCCAGGGCAGCAGCCACGAGATCGGTGGGAGAAAATGCCTCGCCGCGGCCATTGTTGTCGAGCGGCGCATCGGTCGTGATGACGCTGCCCGAGGGCTGATGGACGGCCGAGCAGTGCAGGTCGCCTTCGTAGTTTAGTCGGATTTCTACCATGATCTTGTTTGCTCGCAAGGGATGTCACGCGAGGCGACCTACCCATCGCCCAGCGACCCACTTTTTGCAAGCCCGGCGACGGGTGTTGCAGCTGGTTCCCGAGTTCAAAGAAGGAACATCGTATGCAATGTTCCAGGGAATAAGAATCAATGGCAGGCCGCATCGGCCGAGCGCATGCCATCCATTGCCGCGCTCACAATGCCACCGGCGTAGCCCGCCCCTTCCCCGCAGGGAAACAAACCGGCGATCTGCGGATGCTCGAGTGTGTCGTCGCGACGCGGGATCCGCAGCGGCGAACTTGTCCTCGTTTCAAAGCCCAGCAGCAATGCCTCCTTTGATGCATAGCCGCGAATCTGACGATCAAACATGCGCAAGCCCTCGCGCATCCGCGAGGTGATCCATGACGGCAGCAATTCATGCAAAGGCGCGGAATTGAGTCCGGGGAAATAACTCGTCTCGGGCAGGTCGGCAGAAATTTTTCCCGAAAGGTAATCTGCCACGCGCTGAGCTGGCGCGACCTGACCTCCCCCGCCCGCTTGTTTCGCCGTGCGCTCGAGTTGCTTCTGAAAAACAATGCCGGCAAGAATGCCATGCTCCTTTTGCAAATGCCGCAGATCCTCCGGCTCGACCGTCGAGACCATGCCCGAATTCGCAAAGGGCGAGTCACGCCGCGATAGGCTCATGCCATTGACCACCACCTCGTCGTTCTCGGTCGACGCAGGCACCACCCAACCACCCGGGCACATGCAAAACGAATGCACACCGCGGTCGCGGATCTTTGTCGCCAATCGATAACGCGCGGCGGGCAGCAAACGCGGACGCTCCTCCGCGCGGCCGAGATGATACTGGATCCTGTCGATGAACGGCTGCGGATGCTCGATGCGAAATCCCACCGCGAAGGGCTTGGGCTCGAGCAGGATTTTTTTCTCCGCCAAAAGCCGGTACACATCACGCGCGGAATGCCCCGTCGCGAGGATCACCGCATCGCCGGAAATTTCCTCGCCCGCAGCAGTCACCACACCGTGGATTTTTTCCTGCTTGAGAAGCAAATCGACAACCTTCGTTTCAAAGCGCACCTCACCGCCCGCCGCGATGATCGATGCCCGCATCGCCTTGACCACATTCGGTAAAAGGTTCGATCCAATGTGCGGATGCGCATCGGTGAGCACGCGCTCGGGCGCACCGTGCGCGACAAGGACCTCGTACACCTTTGCCACCGGCCCGCGCTTGGTCGCGCGTGTGTACAACTTGCCATCGGAAAAGGTGCCGGCACCGCCCTCGCCGAAGCAATAATTCGATTCCTCGATCACCCGTCCCTGACGCAGGATCGGAGCCAAATCAAAACGCCGCGCACTCGCGTCCTTGCCACGCTCGAGGATGATCGGTCTCACGCCCAACTCGAGACAGCGCAGCGCGGCAAACATGCCCGCTGGCCCACAGCCAACGATCACGACCACCCGCGCATTCGATGCCAAAGGCGGCACCGACCAGAGCGGCTTTGACTGCTCGGGCATCGGCCCGTCCACCGCGACATCCAAGCGCAGCTGCACCTTGATCGCCCTCTGCCGCGCATCGATCGAATGCTTGCGCAACAGCATTCCGCCAATCCTCGAAACCGGAATCCCCAACTTGGCCGCCACCGCCTCGCGACGCGCGACATCGTCTTCGGAACGATCCAAAGCCAGCACGATGTCAACGCTCTCAATGCGAATTTCCACAGTCCAAAAAATTTTCAATCCCTCACTCGCGCACCGGCCGCTTACGACCTGCGTCATCCACATTCACCAAGGTCACCCGCGTCGAAAAAATCGGATCGCTGCCCGCTTTTTCATCACGCACTTCGACGGCATAACAAACACTCGTCGTACCCTCGTGCGAGAGCGTGCAGGAAATCGTCAGGATCGCGCCCTGCCTCACGCCGTGATGAAACTCCACGCGGTCCATCCCCACGGTCACGAAGCGGCATTGCGGAAATTCCAAACTCGCAGCAATCCAACACGCCTCGTCCACCCATGCCAGCAGCCGCCCACCGAACAGGAATCCGTGGTGATTGAGGTCACCGGGAAGAACAAGATGATGCGTCTGCATGCGGCATTACCAGCGACGACGCCGGGGATCCTTGATGATTTTTGAGTCAACCGACCACAGCCCGGCGCCCGTGAAAATGATCGCGATCATCGGCACGAGATACAACAAAGCCGGCTCTTTCGCAGCACTCACGCCCGGCCCGATGAACCACGGTGCACCGGCGTGAATGTTGAACGCCGCCACCACCATCGTGAAAGCCAGCAGAAACGCAGCCGACCGAGTCGCCACACCGAGGATCAGGCAGATCGAACAAACCACCTCAGCAAACAAGGCCGCCAGCAAACTCACCGGCGGCGACATGAAGCTCAGCGGGAAAAAATCAGGCACCGGGAAAGCATCCTTGATCTTTCCAAACGCCATCAGTTTCGGAATGCCATGACCAAAAAGCATCATCGCACCCAACATGAACCTGAGCGCAAAAATGCCACCTGCAGCATTCGGGTCGCGCGTACCGCAATCGAAGAAAAATTTTTTCATGAGGCAGTGGGGCTGGAACCGGTGGGAGAAATGGTGATCCGCTTGAGCCTTTCATCACCTTCCGGCGAGTGAGTCTCGATGCCAGAGGTCTCCTTGAGAATCTGATAAGCCATGCGCCGGTAATAGGCATTGAGCGGACGCATTTGGTGCGATGTGCCGGATGCCACCACCCGCTCGGCAATGCCGCGGATCTCTGCCGCCATCTGATCCTCGCGGATCGTGCGGAAATGCTCGCAATCAACCTTCACCCTCACCGACTCGGGAAAACTCCGGCGCAAAATGCGGTTGACCAAATACTGGAGATCGTCGAGCCGATCGCCATCACGACCAATGATGTGGCGGCTGTCTGCCGAGCGCACCTGCAGGCAGGGGCCATCCGCCGATTGCTCGATCCCGATGGTCGCCGGCACCCCAAGGTGCCCGAACATGGTGTCGAGAATTTTGGATGCCGCTTCTGACTCATTCATGGGGCCATTCTAGGCGGATTGATCCGATGGTCAACCACCCACCGCCACAATGTTTGGCAAATCGCCCCCTCGGCAAAAATTCCCCAACACCCAAGCCGGACACACGGGAAAATTCAGTCTATTCGCGAGTCCATTAGCAGATCATGACCCAATGCTTCTTCCAAGGTTGACAGGCTCGCGCCTTCTCATATCAATCCCGAAACCCAATAAACCACCTGTATACCATGCACGCTTGGACACTTTTATCATTCATGCTGTTCACATTAGGAGCAGCCTTTCTCACCTGGATCATTACCCGCAGGGATGAAAAAACCAGCTCCGACGGCTTTTTCCTCGGCGGAAGAAGCCTGACCTATCCGATCATCGCCGGATCACTGCTGCTCACCAATCTCTCCACCGAACAAATGGTCGGCCTCAACGGTGCGGCATTCACCGACGGCTTGAGCGTGATGGCGTGGGAAGTCGTGGCAGTCGTGGCGCTGGTCGTCATGGCCATGTTTTTCCTGCCCCGCTTTCTCAAAACAGGAATCACCACCGTTCCGCAGTTTCTTGAAATGCGCTACGACCGCAGCACCCAGACGGTCGCCAACATGATTTTCCTCACCGCTTACGCACTGCTGCTGATTCCCATCATCCTCTACAGCGGCGCAGTCGGGCTTTCGCAGATGCTCGACATCAAGGGGCTCACCGGCATCGACGAGCCAGTCAATCTCTTCGGTACGGTGATCCAACCCGACACCATCGTGCTTTGGGGCACGGTGTGGCTGATCGGCATCATGGGCTCGCTCTACTCTCGGCTCGGTGGTTTGCGCACGCTGGCGGTACTCGACACCATCAACGGTGTGGGACTGCTGCTCGGTGGTTTCATGATCACATGGTTTGCCTTGAGCAAAGTGGGCGACGGCCAAGGCATCGTGGCCGGTTGGAATACATTGGCGCAGGCTGACCCGCAACGGCTCAGCTCGGTCGGCAAAAGCAATCAAAGCGTGCCTTTCGGGACCCTGTTCACCGGCGTCGCACTGCTCAACCTGTTCTACTGGTGCACCAACCAACAGATCATCCAGCGGACATTCGGAGCGAGCAGTCTGGCGGAAGGTCAAAAGGGCGTGCTCCTCACCGGCGCTTTGAAACTCCTCGGCCCGATCTATCTGGTGATCCCCGGCATCGTTGCTTATCACCTCTATGCCAACCAAGGCGTGAGGGCGGACCAAGCCTACGGCAAACTGGTGTTTGATCTGTTGCCCGCTCCGCTCGTCGGTTTCTTCGCCGCCGTGATGGTCGGCGCCATTTTGAGTTCCTTCAACGCGGCACTCAACAGCACATCCGCACTGTTCAGCATCGGGCTCTACCACCATGTCATCAACCCGAAGGGCAGTGAAAAGCAAATGGTGCATGCGGCCAAAATCTTCGTGGTCGTGACGGCGATTGGCGCAATGCTCATCGCGCCTCTGCTGGCGGGACAGGACAGCATCTTCAAATACCTGCAAAAAATGAACGGGATCTACTTCATCCCGATCTTCGCGGTGGTTGTGGTCGGCATGCTAAACCGACGCGTTCCGGCCATCGCCGGCACCATCGGCCTGATTCTCGGTGTGACCGTCATCGCATTGGGTTACTTCCTGCCGGATTCAATCAGCCCGATGGCACTCATGGGCATTCATGAGTTTCATTTCCTCGGGCTTGTTTTTGCCTTGTTGGTGCTTGTGATGCTTGCCATCGGCGCAGCCAAACCTCGCCCGACGCCATGGGAACTCGCCAGCGGCAACACCATCGACATGACACCATGGAAAAACGCCAAGTGGGCCAGCCTTGGCCTCATCGCCATCGTTCTCGCCATCTACATCGGATTCGCCCGATGACTTTGCAAATCCAGCCCCGCGCGCATGCACCAACCTAATCGTGGGAATTCGAATTTCTTTTCCCCTCATTCATGAAAATCACCTGTTTTACCGGCGGCATGGTGCAAACCAACGGCTATCTTCTGGAAACGAGCGAAGGCAAGCTGCTGATCGATGCGCCCGAAGGCGTGGCAAAATGGCTCGAATCCAAGGGCGCAAGCGTGGACGCATTGCTGCTCACCCATCAGCACTACGACCATGTCACGGATGCGGCCGACCTCGGGAAACAAGGAGTCAAGATTCACGCATTTTCACCCTACTCGCGCACACTGACACTTGAAGACGCAGCGCGCGCCTGGGGCATGCCGATCACGATCAAACCTTTCGATGTCGACTCGCTCATCGACATCAACTCCCCGCTCACCATCTGCGGCATCAAAATCCACAGCAATCATGTTCCCGGGCATTCCACCGATTCGGTGACCTTTCGCATTCCGAAGGCGGATGTCATTTTTGCGGGCGACACGCTCTTTGCCGGATCGGTCGGACGCACCGATTTGCCGGGTGGTAGTACGACACAACTGATCGACGGCATTCGCAAACACCTCTTGACGCTGCCACCGCAGACCACGGTATTTTCAGGTCACGGCCCGCAAACGACGATTGGCGAGGAACTCGCCGACAACCCCTTCCTGAGCTGAAATAAACGGGAAAATGACTAAATTCCGCCCCTGCATCGACCTCCACCAAGGTCTCGTAAAACAAATCGTCGGAGGCACGCTTCGCGACGACTCGCAGCCTGCGGAAAATTTCGTCTCGAAAAAATCACCCGCGTGGTTTGCTGAAACATTTCGCCGCGATCAACTCAGCGGCGGCCATGTGATCATGCTCGGCCCCGGCAATGAAAACGCCGCCAAAGAAGCACTCGCCGCATGGCCCGGCGGACTCCAGATTGGCGGCGGCATCAACGCGAGCAACGCGCGCGCATGGCTCGACGCTGGCGCCAGCCATGTGATCGTCACTTCCTCGCTGTTTGATCCGAGCGGAAAATTTTTACCACACGCGCTTGAAGAAATCAGCCAATCCTGTGGCGCAGAAAATTTGGTGGTCGATCTCTCATGCCGCCGCAGCGCCGATGGCTGGATTGTCGCGATGAACCGCTGGCAAACGCTCACCGACCTCACCGTCACTCACGCCACTCTCGACCGCCTCGCGCCATACTGCGCGGAATTTCTCATCCATGCCGCCGATGTGGAAGGCCTGCGCGCTGGCATCGACCGCGAACTCGTCGAGTTGCTCGGCAGCTGGGGGAAAATTCCGATCACCTATGCCGGCGGTGCCGCGTCGATGAACGACCTCCTCGCAGTCGAGGCCGCAAGTGGCGGCCGAATCGACATCACGGTCGGCAGCGCGCTCGATCTCTTTGGTGGTGATCAGCTCCGCTACCAAGACCTCGTCGCATGGAATCAACGCCCGGCCTGAGATTCACGGGAATGCGGTTGCAGAGTCCCTCTCGAAATTCCTATCCTCCGCCCGTGGCACAAGGATCCCCGATCGCGAGCAATGATGATGTGACAGCCAACCGCAAATTCCTGCGTTCGGTTTTCCACTCGATGCTTCGCGCGCGCCTGCTGGAAAACAAACTCTCCAGCCTCTACAAAGCCGGCAAAATTGTCGGCGGCGTCTACCTCGGCAAAGGCCAGGAGGCGGTCAGCGCCACGCTCGGCACCGCGCTGATCCCAGGTCAGGATTTCTTCGCCCCGCTGATCCGCGACCAGGCCGGCCGCACCGCCTTCGGCGAGCCGCTCATCGATTGCACCCGCACTTACCTTGGCTCGGCGGCGGGTCCAATGCGCGGGCGCGATGGCAACATCCACCGCGGTCGCCCGACGATGGGCATGCCCGCGATGATTTCCCACCTCGGCGCGCAAGTCCCAGTGATCGCCGGCATGCTTTTTGCCAAACGCCTCCAAGGCACACTCGCCGGCCGCGTCGGCGCCACCTGCGTCGGTGATGGCGCCACTTCAACCGGCGCCTTTCACGAGGGACTCAACCTCGCGGCGGTGGAAAAACTTCCGATGGTGGTGATCGTCGCCAATAACCAGTTTGCCTACTCGACGCCCAACACGCGTCAATTCGCCTGCAATGACCTCGTCGAAAAAGCGCGCGGCTATGGCATCGGCGGATTCGCTGTCGATGGCACCGACCTGCTCGCCTGCGCCTCAGTGATCACCGAGGCCGTCCGCCGCGCCCGCGATGGCCGCGGCCCGCAGTTGGTCGTTGCCCACCTGCTGCGCCTCTCCGGTCACGGCGAACACGACGATGGCTCGTATGTGCCACGCGAAAATCGCGAAGACCACTATGGCCGCGATTGCATCGACATCGCCACCCGCCAGCTCATCGATCACAGACTCGCCACCGAAGAGGAAATTCAATCATGGCACCATCAGTTTGCCGATGAAGTCCAGCGCGCTGTCGCCCAAGCCCAGCAGGAAGCCGCGCCCGATCCCTACCGCGAAGACTGGTCGGCGCTTTCCAATCGCTCCAGTACTTCATCGAATCAACATTCCAACCTGGCCCATCCATCGTGAGCGTCACCTACATCGATGCCATTCGTGAAGCCCAGGAAACCCTCCTGCGCGAGGACCCGCGTGTCTTTCTTTACGGCCAAGACATCGCCACCTTTGGCGGAGCCTTCAAAGCCACCAAGGGCCTCGCCGAAGCCTTCCCGAACCGCGTCTTCGATTGCCCGATCTCCGAAGACGCGATGATCGGCCTCGCGGTCGGCGCGGCCATCGAAGGCATGCGCCCGATCGTGGAAATGCAGTTCGCCGATTTCTCATCGATCGCGTTCAACCAAATCGTCAATCAGGCCGCCACGCACTTTTACCGCACCGGCGTGCCGATCCCGATCACCGTGCGTCTGCCCTCCGGCGGCACTCCCGGCTCCGGGCCCTTCCACAGCCAAAGCATGGAAGGCATCTATGCGCAGTACCCAGGCCTCGTCGTGCTCACTCCAGCCTCGGTCTCCGATGCCTACCACATGCTCATCGATGCGGTCGCGCTCGATGACCCGGTCATTTTCTGCGAGCACAAATTCCTCTACCGTTGGCTCAAGGCAAAATCGATCCAGAACGACCACTTGCCGATCGGCCAAGCCCGCATCGTGCGTCCCGGCAAACACGCCACGGTGGTCGCTTACAGCGCGATGGTTCACGAAGCGGTGCGCGCGGCCGAACGCCTGCACGAAGACGGCTGGGAAATCGAAGTGGTCGACCTCCGTTCAGTGAAACCGCTCGACATGGACACGGTACTCGCATCGGTCGCCCGCACCGGCCGCTTGCTCGCGGTCGGCGAAGCCTTCCCATGGGGCGGCGTCACCGCCGAAGTCGTCGCCCGCACGGTCAGCGAAGGTTTTCACCTTCTCGACGCACCACCCCAACGCCTCAACGCACGCGACACTCCCGTGCCATACCACCCAAAACTTTGGGCCGCCCACCGCCCAACGCCGGAATCCATCCAAGAAGCGCTCCGCAAGCTCCTCAATTTTTAAATCAGCGCCGTTGAAACTCCAAACTCCACCCCGCACGCCATGCCCACCGTCCCGATTCTGATGCCCCAACTCGGCGAATCCATCGCCGAGGCCACCGTCATCCGCCTCGGATTCAATGTCGGCGACACGGTCCGCGCCGATCAGGAAATCATCGAGGTGGAAACCAACAAGGCAGTGATGGGCGTCACGACGCTCTGCGACGGAATCATCGCCGAAATCCGTGCGAAAGAAGGGGTCTCGTACTCGGTCGGTTCGCTGCTCGGCTTGCTTGAGGTCACCGAAGAGGAAGTCGCGCGCACCGGTGTCGACACACTCGAATCGCTCGGCGAAAACCGTGGTCAGGCAAATCAAAGCGAAGCTCAAAACCCACAAGCCGAAGCCAATCTGCACTTCGCGCTCGATGAATCCGACGCCTACGAGGAAGCGCCCGCGATCGAGCCGAATGTGAAAGGCCTGCCGGTGCCGACCGGCACGATGGGCGCTCATTACATTTCCCCACGCATGCGCGCACGCATGGATGACCTCGGCCTGCGCGAGGCAGACATTTCAGCCGTCGCTGGTACTGGCGCGGGTGGCCGCGTGACGGTCGCCGACCTCGAACGCTTCCTCGATTACCTCGATGCCTGGCCCAGCGTCAGCGCCTCGCCGATGCGCCTCGCCGTCGCCGATGCGATGCGCCGCAGTTGGACTCGACCGCTCGCCACCGTCGGCCTTCCCACTTTGCTCGACCGCGTGCTGGAACACCGCCGCAGCCACACACCAAAACCAGGACTCACACTTTACCTCCTACGCGCCTTCGCACTCGCGCTCACCGAAAACCCGGCCACCGCCGGATATCTGATCGGCGATAAAATCGTCCATCCGCGCTCATTCGACATCGGCGTTGCCGTGCAAGTCGAAGACGGTGTGCTCGTGCCGGTCGTGCGCATGGTCGACCAAAAACCGCTACGAGAACTCATCGCCGAGTACGACGACCTCGTCGATCGCTCGCGCCGCCGCCGACTTTCGGAAGCCGACTGCAAAGGCGGCATCGCCACGGTCACCAACTTCGGCACCTTTGGCCTCACCACCGGCACACCCATCCCCCTGCCCAACGAAACTCTCATCCTCGGCCTTGGCGCCGGCGTAAAAAAACCGGTATGGAGCGATCAAACGGAAACATTCCTCCCCGCCACCACCGCCGATATTTTCCTCACCTTCGATCACCGCGTGGTCGACGGCGGCGGCGCAGGGATCCTGCTCCAACGCGTCTCGCAACTTCTCCAAAAACCGGAGTTGCTTTGATCAATTTCTATCACGCAAGGCGCGACCGCAGAATGCCTTGATGAGCATCGCGTAAACTTTGATCCGCGGCACTTTCACGCCGGCCTTCAGTGCATCCCACGACGCATTTTTCATCAGGCCCAGCGTCTCTCTCGCAATCATCGCCGGCATCACGCTCGCTACTTGCAATCGACGCGTGGTCAACAACGACGCATAACGAAAACCATCGTTGATCCATTCATCCGCGCGCTCGATCCAGCGGCGATGACACGCCATCAAATCGTCGCGATTTAAAGAATCAGCCACCGGCAAATAACAACGACCTTGCGCGAGATCTTTGGGCAAATCGCGCAGGATGTTGACCAATTGCAAACCCTTGCCGAAATTCACCCCCAGGCGGATCATTTCATTTTCATCGGATGATGAAAATTGCTCCCCCATCGTGAGATACCCGAGCTTGGTCCAAAATTCCCCCACGCAGCCCGCCACTCTCCACGCGTAATCCTCCAGCTCGGCATCATCCTGCAATGCCACCGGCACCAAGGCACCCGCCGATGCAAAACGCTGCAAGTCGAGACGCTGGCCCCCAATGATGGTCGCCACCACCTCGCGCACCAAGGCCGCCTCCGGCATCGGCAAGCCGCGCAGGCCCGCCAGACAATCACCCACCGCCTCAAGCAAACGCCGCTCGCGTGGATCCGCCACGGCATTGAGCACCCGCATCGACCAACGGGGCGCCCCACCGCCGTCCGCCACCGCTCGCGCAAATTCATCCAAGCACTCAAGCCTCTGCTCCACCCCCAAAGCCAAGCTGTCAGCCAGCGTGTCGCTCGTCCGCGCCAACAAATACCCGAGCCCCGCCGCCTCGCGCATCGGCCATGGCAATAGACGCAAGCTCAGATAAAATGATCGCGACACCCCCTGCAACAATCGCCTGTCAGCCGCACCTCGCACCATGCCACCCTAGCACCCGCGGCCATCGTCGCAAGCCCGCAGCCTGGGGCTGGATTACGGATTGCCCTTTGATAAAATTTTGCTTATAGAATCAATACACAATGCTTGAGCCTCTTTTTTTGGGGGTTTGGCAAATTAGAATGAATATTTCCGATCAAATCGCGTCCAACACCTGCCCGCTCCCTCAAGAGTCGGAGATTTCGGACGCTTATTCGGATCCCCGCGACGAGGATTGGGCATACGTCACCAAGGCCCAGCAAGGGGACTTTCGCGCCTACGACGCATTGGTCACCCGCCACCGGGGTCGCATATTCGCCATGATCCGCAACATGATCCACAACGAAGCCGATGCATGGGACCTCTCCCAAGAGGTCTTCATCAAGGCATGGCATGCCCTCCCGCGCTTCGAGGCCAAGGCACGCTTCTCGACATGGCTTTACCGCATCGCCCACAACGCAGTCTACGACTGGACCCGCAAACGCCGCATCGAAAGTGCGGGCGAACTCGACGACAACATCCTCAGCCGCGATCGCATCGATCCGTCCTCGGCCACCACGCCCAGCATGAACGAGTCCCCCGACGACTCACTCGCCAATGGCGAATTGCGCGTGAAAATCGAAAACGCCCTTGGCAAACTTTCCGCCGAACACCGCCAAGTCGTGATCCTCAAGGATGTTCAAGGGCTTTCCTACAAGGAGATTTCCAGCATCATGGACAGCACGCTCGGCACCGTGATGAGCCGACTTCACTACGCCCGACAGAAACTCCAGACCTTACTCAAAGATGAATATGCCGCCTGATGATGCCACGCTGGCCCTCTGGCTGGAGGACGAACTCGATGGCGAAGACTTCGCTAAGGTCGAGGCGTGGGCACAATCCCAGTTGGACCAACTCGCCATGCGCGAGTCGGCCCGCAAATGGAAGGTCATGATCAATGCCGGCATCCCCGCCACCGAAGAACCACCATACCCGGATTTCTTCAACGCCCGCATCGCTCGCAGCATCAGCCAGCAGAAAGCGCAAGATACCCCCAAAGCAAAACCGGAAAACATCCTCTCGTTCTGGCAAAAATTTGCCCGCCCACTCGCCGCCGGCCTCGGCATGGCATTCACCTTCTGGCTCGGCATTCACTCGCGTTCAATCCCGGTCGTCGAGACGATCGCCGAAATAACCGCAACCGACGAAATGATCCAACTCGCCGACGCGACCGACGATCTGCCCGTCACGGTCTACACACCCGTCAGTGGAGTAAGCGCCGAATGCATCGAAAGCGAAACCGCCACCATCGTGGTTCTCGAGGGACTCGCGGCCATTCCGGATGAGACCGACCTCACCCGCCAAACCGCCTCCTCGAATTCGCCGCGAGAAATCGACTCGACCGCCCACGCCGACCTGCCCACCGGCGAGGAACCGAAACCATGAGTTCAATTTTCCAAAAACTGATCACCGCGTTGCTGTTTCTCGCCATCCACGGCGGGCTGCAGGCCATTGAGGATCCCGGCCGCACGCGCATCGCCGAAGTTCGCGTCACGGTCTACCACGCCACGGATGGCGACCCGAACGCCGCCGGACCGCGCGCACTCCCCGTGCCGCACATGACCAGCTCGCGCTTCAGCAGCGAAGAAGAACTTCGCTTCAAACATTATCGACGAATAGGACATGAGACGATCCCCCTGCTCCGCAGTTACGAAAGCTGGTCGCAACCGCTCAAGCCATCCGACGAAGTGATGCTCCGCGTCGAAGCCCAAGGCCAACCCACCAAAAAATCCGCGCAACTCGACGTCGAAGTGTGGCTCAGCAAGAAGAAGGTTCTCAAGATGGACGCAAAACTCGAGGAAAAGAAACCACTCTATGTCCTTGGCCCCGAGTGGCGTGACGGGCGGATCATCATCGCCATCGAGCTTGCGGCCCACAGAAGGCGGCGTTAGGACTGAAGCATGATTCGCATCGCCTGCATCCTGCTGGCCTTTCTCACGGCCGCTCATTCGGCACCGCTGAAATTTGCCAAAACCCTGCGCGAAGTTCACGCACCCGCCGACGCAAAAACCGTCACCACGGATTTCACCTTCACCAACCGATCCGACAAACCGGTCACGATCTCCCGCTACGAGTCCGCCTGCTCGTGCATGAAGGTCGAAATCAGCGATGCAAAACTTCGCTACGCCCCCGGTGAATCGGGCATCATCCGCGCGGAATTCGACATGGGAAATTTCTCCGGCGAAGTCGACAAAACCATCGCTATCTGGCTCGATGGCGACGCAAAGGACAAACCCTCCATCACCCTCACCGCACGCGTTCACATTCCGGTGATCATCAACATCGAACCAAAAACCGTGACGTTTTCGCTCAAGGATAAGCCAAATCCGCAAATCATCGCCATCACGATGCACGACACCAAGCCGGTCCGCATCACGAAGGTCAGCAGCTCATCGGAAAATTTCCGCCACGAACTCAAAACCATCGCGGATGGAAAATCCTACGAACTCGTCGTGACCCCACTCGACCTGAGCAAACCCGCGCTCGCCATCTTTCGCATCGAAACCGATTGCACCCTCTCCAAGCACAAAACCCAACAGGCCTTTGCGGTCATCCGCTGATTCACATTGCATCCACGCCCACCCATGAGGATCGGCACCCAACTGGCAATCATCGCCACCATTTCACTCGCCGCCGCCGGTCTCACCTACTTGGTCAAGGGCCCGCCTGCCCGCAGTCACCTCTGTGACCCCGCCACCCGCAAAGCGGATGAAATCTGCCTCAGCGAAATCACCAACCCAAGCGGCATCCTTTGGGTCGACGCCCGCTCACGCGCGGTGTGGCAAAAAAACGGACTGCCTGGTTCCATCCTATGGAACCTCGACCCCGCCGAAGACATGCTGGCATTCGAGGCCAACAACGCCGAAAAAATCGCCGCCGCGCAAAGGGTCGTAATTTACTGCGGTGACGAAAACTGCGGAGTCAGCCGCCAGGTCGCCGAACGCATCCGCCAACTCGACCTCGGCCCGCAGATCTCAGTCCTCAGTGGCGGCTGGCAAGCCCTCAAAGTGGCGGGCATGGTGAAAGAGTAATCAAGGTGGGCCCAAATCCCACTTTCCACTTTTCCGAACCAGCCTTCACCCCTACTTTCCGCCGCGATGAGCAGCTGTGGTCCGAAAATGAGAATGGATCCCGTATTACACCGGGACAAAAAACCCTCATGGATCAAGGTCCGGCTCCCCAGCAACCCGGTTTTCTGGTCAACCAAGTCCCTGATCACCGACCTCAAATTGGTCACTGTTTGCGAGGAGGCCCAGTGCCCGAACCGCTGGGAATGCTGGAGCCAAGGCACCGCGACCTTCATGATCGCCGGCGAAAAATGCACTCGTGCCTGCGGGTTCTGCGCGGTCAAAACCGCCCGACCCGACGCCCTCGAGGCGGATGAGCCCCAACGCGTTGCCGAAGCCACCCAACGCCTCAACCTGCGCCATGTGGTGATCACCGCCGTTGCCCGCGACGACCTCCGCGACGGCGGCGCCGAACATTTCAAACAAACCATCGAAGCAGTCCGCGCCGCGAATCCGTCGATCATCATCGAGGTGCTCGTGCCTGATTTCAACGACCGCGACTGGGCCCTGCAAATGGTCATGGATGCACGCCCGCACATCTTCAACCACAACATCGAAACAGTCGAACGCCTCACCCCGCTCGTCCGCTCGCGCGCGCAATACCAACGCAGCCTTAGTGTGCTGAAAAAAGCCAAAGCCATGGTCGATGGCAAGGTCGCCACCAAGAGCGGCATCATGCTCGGCCTCGGCGAACGCCGCGACGAAATCCTTCGCGCAATGGACGACCTCCGCGAGCACGATGTCACCGTGCTCACGCTCGGCCAATACCTGCGCCCAACACCCAAGCACCTGCCGGTCGTGGAATACATCGAGCCTGCCACCTTCGACGAATACCGCGAAATTGCCCTGCAAAAAGGCTTCCGCCACGTCGCCAGCGGTCCGCTCGTGCGCAGCTCGTATCACGCTGCCGATTTCCGCCCGGAGCTCGATGTGCTCGAAGCCATCGAGGCGGATGTCCGCGCCACCAAGGGCCTCGAAGTCGGCCCGGAACACCTGCGTTTGCCCAAACTGAAAAGCGGACTGGTGAGTGGGTTGAGCTGATCCGCCAAGCCAATGCCATGAACCACTGGCTCATCAAATCCGAACCTGATGTGTTCTCGATCGCCGATCTGGAGCGCGTCGGCCGCGAGCCATGGACCGGCGTTCGCAACTATCAAGCCCGCAACTTCATGTGGCGCGAAATGAAACCCGGCGACCTCGCGCTTTTCTACCACTCCAACGCCAAACCCTCCGGCATCGCAGGCATCGCCAAAGTAACGGGAAGCCCCTACCCCGATCCCACGCAGTTCGATGCCAAAAGCGAATACTTCGATTCAAAATCCACGCGCGAAAATCCGCGTTGGTGGCTTGTCGATTTTGAATTCGTCGACAGTTTCTCAGAGATCATACCGCTCGACACACTCAAGCAAGACGCCGAACTCTGCGAAATGATGGTCTGCCAACGCGGCACCCGGCTTTCGATCAACCCGGTCAGCGCCAAGCATTTCAAACGCGCCAGCAAACTGGGTGGATGCCTGAAACTCGGCTGATCTCACCATCGAACCCTGGGCATCTTCCTCTTTTCAAAAAAGCGGATCTCTTTCAGTAGCTGCTCGATAGTCGTGAAACCATCACTTCCCCCGCCCGCTCAACCGCTTCCGGAAGTGCGTTGTTGCGCGATGTTTGCAAATTTGATGTCACAAAAAGCTGACTGGTCCCCACGCTTGAGCCAGCCATCAAGACCTTGCCGCGATCGCGAGCATCCTTGAGCTCCCATCCAAGCGTCACGGAATTTCTCAACTGCTCGGGCAGCGCGGTATCGAGGCGGTTGCCAACGAGTTGCGAGTACTGAATCGATGCTACCCGACCTTCCAGCACCGCATCGGCTTCATCGAGGCTGGTGATGCGATAGGTGCCGTCTGTCGTGAAGGCATTGACCACTGCCGAGGTCGCCAAGGCTTCCGCGCGCGGGTGGAATGACTGATTGGAAAACATCGGCACATGAATGTTTTTCACTTTGGCCATCGCCGCCGGCTTGCTCACGCCGAGACGGTAGCCGGCGCACGAGTTAAGCGCACCGATGACACACGCCGCAAAAATCAAACGCTGAAGTTGGTGCCTCATTCGCCGAGTTCCTTGAGCCGTGCCTGCGCCGCACTGCGGATTTTGTCATCGCCTCCACGCCTAACGATGTCGCGGTAATACACCTTCGCACTCTCGGTCTTGCCGGTCTTGAGATAAAACTCGGCGATGTCATACGAACGCTGCAAATCCTGGCCGGCCACACCCTTCAAATGATTTCGCGCCTCGGCATTGCGCGAGTGACCCGGGTACTGGATCAGATAGTCGTTGAAGGCTTCGCGCGCGAGATCGAGATTCGCTTGGTTCTGGTTTCCACGCTTTGCGTCATCCATCAGGATCACGCCGACGCGGAAGAGCGCCTCGGGCGCTTCGGGACTATCGGGTTGCTCACGCACCAACTCGCGGTACGCAGCGATGGCCTCCTTGCCCTTGCGCTTGGATTCATAAAGCTGCCCCTTCGTGAAGTGTGCCTTGGAAGCGATCCGCGACCTCGGCGCGTGCTTGCGCAACTGATCGAGCATCTCGACGGTCTTCTCGAGAGAAAGCTTCGACTTGATGCCAAGGAAATTGGTTTTGATCTGACCCTCGGCCGCACTTTGAGCCATGTTCACCTGGCGGTTCAGCACGCTGGTGTACATGTCACTGCCGGGATAGCGCTCAAGAAATTTGCCGTAGGCTTTGAAGGCTCCAAGGATGTCACCCTTTTCCTCAAGCAACTGGGCATGACGATAACGCGCCATCGCTCCCGACTTGGCAAAAGGATACTCGCTCGCAGTTTTGTCGTAAAATTTGATCGCGCGGCGGCGATTGCCTGCATCATCCGCCTGCTTGGCCTTCTGGTAAATTTCCTCACCCTTCGCCGCAGCCGCCCGCGTATCGCCGGCAAGAATCGGCGTGTCGGCATCATTGCCGCAGGAAACCACCAAGAACGAAAACCCCGTCAACCAAAGTGCTGTACGCCAATTCATTGCCAAGAGCATAAGCGCCCGAAAGGACTCGGAAAGCCCAAAAAATACTCGTAACGAATTCATTTCCCGAGCTCGACTGAACGCCGGGTCGCCGCGGTCACCGCCTCGATCAGCGCCGACCTCAGCCCATGCTTTTCGAGCTCGGCCAGACCGGCGATGGTCGTGCCGCCGGGCGAAGTGACCATGTCCTTGAGCACGGCCGGATGCTCGCCGGTTTCGAGCACCATCGCGGCCGCGCCCCAGACGGTCTGCGCCGCCAGGCGGATCGCATCGGCACGCGGCAAGCCAGCCTTCACGCCGCCATCCGCGAGCGCGTCGATGAACAAATACGCATAGGCCGGACCACTGCCCGAAAGGCCCGTCACGGCATCCATCAGCCGCTCGGGCACCTCGACGG